>Ga0082212_10011994_pt1 | contig 10944 bp, 9 predicted proteins | sample TergutNt197P3_FD_71548 | JGI IMG/M metagenome (GOLD analysis project Ga0082212, IMG submission 71548) | Neocapritermes taracua P3 segment gut microbial communities from Petit-Saut dam, French Guiana - Nt197 P3 | ecosystem: Host-associated > Arthropoda: Insects > Digestive system > Gut ...
GACGAATATCCTTGAGGCGATATATTTTCTCGCCTACGGCAGGAGTTTCCATACATCGGTTCCAAAGGACTGCGTGCGTTATGGTGAGCCGTTTTGCCGTGTTGAAGGCGTGATTGAGCGCGGATCGCTGAGCAGGGATCTTGCCGTAACGATCAGCGGCGCCGAAAAAAAATTGTTTCTGATGGGAAAGCCGGCGGCTCTTGATGAATTTGTCGGCAACCTTCACCTTCTTGCTTTTACACACGAACATCTTGGCGTGGTTCGAGGCGGCCCGGCCGACCGCAGGGCTTTCCTCGACCGCGCCATGGTTTCGCTTTACCCCGGGCATATAGCCGCTCTTGCCGCCTACAGCCGGGCGCTTAAGCAGAGGAACAACATCCTCGGCGCCATGCGCGACGGCAAAATAACGTATGAACCTCAGCTTATTGACGCGTGGGACGAGTCGATCGCGCGCCCGGGCGCGCGTATTCTCTCAAACCGTCTGAAATATGTGGAAAATATGAAGCGGGAACTTCCAAAAGGGCTGTTTGGCGCGGAAGAGCTCAAGGTGCATTATCTTTCCTCGCTCGGAACGGACAGCGCCGACATTTCCCTCCTTGAGGAAAAATTCCGTGAAAAATTGTGGAGCGTCCGTGAAAAAGACAGGAATTCCGGGCATACATCTGTCGGCCCGCACAGGGATGATCTGAAACTGTACGTAAACGGAAAATCGCTTGTGGATTTCGGCTCTTCCGGCCAGCAGAGATCAGGCATTCTCTCGCTGTATTTTTCCCAGATGGAGATACATTTCAGGGAACACGGGTTTTATCCGGTGTTTCTGGTTGACGACGCCGAAGCGGAACTGGACGAAGAGCGCTTGCGGGCGTTCCTGCTGTACCTGTCAAGCCGGACGCAGACGCTTTTAACCTCCACAAGAAATTTTCTGATCAATTCCATCTCTGGAGACGTGCTGCATTTTGAAGTGAAAGCCGGCGAAGTAGGAGACGCCACGGGCGCAGACATGTGATCGCGGGCGTCCTCGCCGGCGTGACATGGGATAGCATGCGTCCCGCATGCGTCTTAATAAAAAACGGGCGCGATAAATCGCGCCCATACATTTGAAGCGGGCTTCGCCCGCGTTTATTTATTAAAGCGCGGACGGGACGTCCGCTACCCCATGTCACGCCGGCGGGGACGCCCGCGCTCCCATGTCTCGTGGTTTTATTTCTTCCCTGTTCCTACTCCTATCAAAAGCGCTTCGTCCTTATTGCCACTGTCGCCATTCACCGTTACCGTGATGATATAAACTCCCTCATCAATCGGCACACAAACTACCTCGCTGCCGTTATGGCCGCATGTGATACCGTCTTCCGGGCTGGTGGATATCTTGAAATCGGTCGCGTTCACGTTGAACACCGCGAATTCCTCTTTCACATTAACGCTCTGCTTGAGAGGCGAGATTCCTATCAGCGCTGTCAAAATTGCCGTATCCGTTGTATTATCATCCGCCGTTACCGTAATGGCGTACGTTCCAGCCAAATCCGGCGCGCATAAAACACGATTGCCGTTGACTTTGCCGCAGTTGGCGTCGTAGAGCGACGGGCTGGCGGATAGCGCGAAAGAACCGTTTGTGTTCACCGTGAACACTGCCGTTTCTTCTCGCTTAACGCTAGTCGCTACCGGCGAGATGGAAATACTCGCAAGCTCAACCGTAATTGTCGTCGAGGCGCTCTTTTTTGTGTCGGCGGTCGCCGTTACCCTGATGTCGTATTTCCCTTCATTGACCGGGGTGCAGACTACATTGCCGCCGTTTTTGACACATCCCGCGTCGGACGGGTTGGATTCGGCGTCGGTTGATCTGACGGATAACGTAAAACCGGTATTCCGGGTTGTTACAGGAATCGTTCTTGACTCGCCGAGACGTAATTTCTCCGACTCCATCGGCTTGATTGAGATCTGCACGAAAGGATTCTCATCGGAGGAATTGCTGACGGCCCTTTCGCCTTCGCACGCGGTGAAGAACATAAAACATATTGCCGCGACAATAAAACCGGCTCTTTTCGGATATTGCATGGTTTCTCCGTATTTATTATTCATTGCTATTGCCGGGAGCGCGGGCATCATCCCGGCTTTTATCTCCCGAACCGGTATACGACACCCGCCGATATTCTGAGGTTTTGCATGGTCTTACCCTTGCCCCCATAGTGCCCGAACGTATTACCGAATTTCAGGGGAAAGTAATCAATCTGCGGCGCGCGGATTCCCCATGAACCTTTTTTCCAGTCAATCCCGCCGCCCACCGCCATGGCGAAAGCGTTGACGTTCCCGTCAAAAACAGGCGATTCCTCATACTTCATTCTGAAATGTTCCATGCCGAACAACACATGTGCGAACGCCGTGAAAGGCACGTCAACCCCGAATAAATAGAGAAGTTCGGCGCTCCGCAGCGTTATCTGCGGCCCGGCCATAAAGGAATAGCCCTGGATGTTGGCAAGATCGGTATCCCTGACAATCTCTTCATTCTCTTCATTGTCGGGATCGTCGGATATAAAGCGGTCTTCCGCCCGAAGTTTTCCGTAAATTCCGGAAAACTCACCTTTGATGCCAAGCGGGGAATTGATATTGACGGTAAACGCCGCGTTCCCCCCGTTCATGCTCAGGCTTTCGGAGCCGTTGAGCCTTCCCTGCGGCGGGTCGTGGTATATTGTTTCGTATCTTTCGCCGCCCCAGTGGACGAAACTGTATCCGCCGAAAATTTCATATCGTGAGTATCCCGGATTTTTATAATCAATGTAATGGTAGCCGTAAGCTGGATCTTTTTCCGTATCGTCGTCCGGTTCTTCCGGTTCCACGGGCTTACTTGCTGAATCGTCCGGTGGTTCCAGTATCCTGACATATTGAGCCAGGACAAAGCCTATCCGGTTGGCGTCTATCTGGATTTCCGCGTAACCGCTCACCATTCCGATAACGGATACATTCTGATTGCAGTCGAACCGGGTGACCACCGTATAGCTGTCAGGACGGCTCAAAGCGGCGACGCTTGACCTGCTGCTGCCCTGGCAGTCGATTACGCCGGGCGACGCCCCGAATGCCGGGGCGGAATACATAAGCGCAAGCAATAGCGCGATGACCGGGGCAGGAATCCAATATCCGTTTTTCACTCGATACTCCATCTTCTTCTCCTTGGACACGGGAGACATGGGAGCGCGGACGGGACGTCCGCGCCTGATAAATAAACGCGGGCAAAGCCCGCATCAATTGTGGGGCGCGATAAATCGCGCCCATGTTTTATTAAGACGCAGGCGTGACGCCTGCTATCCCATGTCACGCGGACGAGGACGTCCGCGCTCCCATGTCAACGCTTACCGCTTCAGATGGATGGCTTCCTGATAAAGCTCGTCCGACGTGGTGATTACGCGCGCGTTTGCCTGGAACGCCCGCTGCGCGATAATCAGATTGATGAATTCTTCAGCCATATCCACGTTTGACATTTCAAGGGAACCGCCATAGATTTTTCCGCGGCCGCCGGAATTCGCCGTGCCGATGGAAGGCTCTCCCGCGTTAGAGGAGGCTATAAAGGTGCTGCCTGTGTATTTCTGCAAGCCTTCGATATTCGGAAAAACCGCGAGCGCCAGTTGGCCCAGATCCACGGAATTGCCGTTTTCGGCCAGCCCGATAATCATGCCAACTTCATTGAAGGCGACGCTTTTGAGAGTGCTGGAGGCGTAGCCGTTCTGATGGGTCATGGATGTTCCGGACGCGGCGGCGGCGCTGGTAATCAGCGAATTGCCCACATCATCTCTTAACAGGAGCTTAAGGTCCGCGTTAGCGCCAGGCAAGCCGTCCCCAAACCAGTCTGCTTCAATCGTCAGAGTCAGGTCAGTAGCAGGTATAACCAATTTGCCGTACTCATCGAACTCTAACTCTATATCTGTATCGAAATTATGTGCTACGTTGCCATCCTTGTCCAGAAGATCAACTGTCAAAAGCCATTCCGGCACATCGCCTGCATCATTATCTTTTGTAAACGTTAACTTAACGGTGTGTTGAGATCCCAATGAATCATAAATCTGTATTGATGTGGCAAATGTATTATTTACGTCAGCCTGGTCTATCCGGGAGTCCAGATTAATGGCGGCGTACATTTCCGCAGTGGGCCGGGCCGGCACAAACTGCCCCATGCGGACATCAAGCGTGGTAATGCCTGATGTCGTGTCAACTTTTCCGTCCTTCATCCCATAACCCATAATCTGGTAGCCGTCGGAGCTGACAAGGTTTCCGCTGCCGTCGAACTGGAATCTTCCGCCGCGGGTGTAGCCGATTCCGCCATCGCCGGTGGAGACGACGAAATAGCCGCTGCCGTTGATCATCGCGTCGGTGGAGTTACCGGTATATTCGGGGGTTCCCGGCGTCTGTTTGTGAACGATGCCGTTCAGCATGGCGCCTTGGCCGAAAACAATCGGATTTCCGGTCGCGCTAAAGCCTGACATGCCGCCGATTATTTCCGCAAAAGTGGCTTTCCCGGCTTTAAAGCCGATGGTGTTCATATTGGCGAGGTTGTCGCCTATGACGTTGATTGTGTGGCTGTTTGCGTTCAGCCCGGTCAGAGCGCTGAAAAAAGAAGTCAGTGCCATTTATTTTCTCCTGATGCGGTGATTGAAAAACCGTGTAGGGGCGATAAATCGCGCCCTTTTTGAAATGTGCAGGCGTCCTGCCCGCCCATTCCAGGTTTTCCAATTACCTCTGAATTAAGTTAATTTAACTGCGAATCACCTGTTTTTTATTACGTACCCGGGAGGATCATCCCTCACGAGGGCGCGATAAATCGCGCCCCTACACGAATGTTGTTTATTACGCCCCGGGGGTTTCATCCCCTGTTGCGGAAGATTCTTCTCCCCCTGTTGTTCCTTCTTCACCCTCTGCGCCGGGTATGGTGACGTACGTCAGAAGCGTCGCGATGTAGTCGACGCCATCACTGAGGTATTTCAGTTTTCCATTGAAACCTTCCACGCCTTCGTTGATTGTGATCAACTGTTCCAGCGAGCTGAATTGCGACAGTTGCGAGACGAAATCCTGGTTATCAATCGGATTCATCGGATCCTGATTCTTCATTTGCGCAACAAGCAACGTCATAAACTGCGTTTTAATCTCTTCCGCGTTATTGCGGGCGTTAAAACCGGGATTGTTGTTGTTGGTTGGATCATACGATGGATTGATATTGATCAGGTTATTCATCCACTGATCCATTGTCATATCAGACATATTCACTTATCCTTGTCTCAGGCGGTTAAAACCGGCCCGCCGTTTGAAGTTACCAGTTCACGGCCAGGGCCGCGCCCATTCTTTACTCCCACACTCATTAAGCACGTTGCGTGCCAGTTTTTTTAATGTGTCAAAATCAGCAAAAATCCGCGTCAATCCAGAGTTTCACGCGTTTTGCCCCGGGATGTCCGGTATACGGTAACAGGGCAAAATCTGCCTACGTCCGGTAATTTTTGGTTGTTCAGCCAAAGATCACAGGCGTAGACATGGGATCGCGGGCGTCCTCGCCGGCGTGACATGGGATAGCAGGCGTCACGCCTGCGTCTTAATAAAACATGGGCGCGATAAATCGCGCCCCACAATTGATGCGGGCTTTGCCCGCGTTTATTTATTTAAAGCGCGGACGAGGACGTCCGCTACCCCATGTCACGCCGGCGAGGACGCCCGCGATCCCATGTCTACGTCCGTGGTTACATATTAATGCCCGTGGTTACATGTCGTGTGTTTTCTTATACTTACGCGCATATCTTTATGTGGTGTTTTATGCGGGGTAAATCAGAATTTTCTCCGTAAGTGGTTGATTTTATTCATTTATGACGTTGCTTGTTGCGCAAATGAAGAATCAGGATCCGATGAATCCGATGGATAACCAGGATTTCGTCTCGCAATTGTCGCAATTCAGCTCTTTGGAGCAGTTGATCACAATCAACGAGGGCGTGGAGAAATTCAATGGAAGCATGGACTACCTCAACGCGGGCATTGATTACATCGCGACGCTTATGACGTATGCCGGTTATATGCCCGGCGAGGAAGGTGAGGAAGGCGCGGAAGGAACAACGGATGGAGGCGAAACTCCCGCCACGGGGGATGAGCCCGCCGGGGCGTGATGTGATTCGTGGAGCGCGATAAAAATCGCGCTCTCGTGATTCGTGTAGGGGCGCGATTTATCGCGCCCTCGTAAAAGATGATTCGCAGTTAAATTAACTTAATTCAGAGGTAATTGAAAAACCTGGAATGGGCGGGCAGGACGCCTGCACATTTCAAAAAGGGCGCGATAAATCGCGCCCCTACACGGTTTTACAATTGCCATATCAGGAGAAAACAAATGGCTCTGACTTCTTTTTTCAGCGCTCTGACCGGGCTGAACGCAAACAGCCACACAATCAACACAATAGGCGACAACCTTGCCAATACGAACACCATCGGTTTTAAGGCTGGAAAAGCCACTTTCGCGGAAATAATCGGCGGCATGTCCGGCTTCAGCGCGACCGGAAATCCGATTGTTTTCGGCCAGGGCGCCATGCTGAACGGCATCGCTCACAAACAGACGCAGGGAACCCCCGAATATACCGGCAATTCCACCGACGTGATGATCAACGGCAGCGGCTACTTCGTTGTCGAAACAGGCGATGGCGGAATCGGCTACACCCGCGCCGGAAGATTCCAGTTCAATTCAGAAGGAATCCTCGTCAGTTCAGACGGTTACAAACTTATGGGCTATGCGATGAAGAACGGAAAGATTGATTACGACAAAATGGTTTCGCTTGATGTCAAGCTGGGAACGACCATTGACGCCACCCCCACTAGTGAGATGTGCGCCGCCACGAATCTGGACTCCCGGAAAGCAAAAGACGATGACTTTGCCACATCCATACAGGTTTACGATTCACTGGGAGCGCAACACACTATTAAGCTGACGTTTACAAAAACCAATGACGCAGGCGCCGTGCCGGAATGGTCGTTGGGCGTTACCCTTCTGGATGATACCGTACAGACAACTATAGTAGATGCGCCGCTGACAAACGATGTTGTAGATAAAACGGCTGCAGGCTACAAACCAGACGATCCAAGCACATGGAAACTGGCGACGGATATTTGGGTTTTAGATCCAAATGCTGCTCCACCAGAGTTAACACAGGAGGTTTCTCTATTAGATCCCGATCCTAACAACTGGGAAATTTATGACGCAAACGGCGTATCTGGTTTCGATGAAACAGACGATACTACATGGCCATCCCCAATAACATCGTGGCTAGGTCCGGAAACGGTAACTCTGCCAGCGACGGGAACCCCAATCTATGGTCCTTACACATTGGAGTTCGATGATTACGGTAGATTGAAAACAAGCATGCCTGACTTTATCACGCTGGATATTCCAGCAGATGCCTTTGGAGAGAACTTGCCTGCTTCAAAGATTGATCTCAAATTTAAGGATGATTACGGCAATTCGCTGATTACCAGCGCCGCAGCCGCGTCCGGGACATCTTTCACTTCTCAGGACGGTTACGCATCCAGCACCCTTAAAAGCGTCGCCTTCGATAACAACGGCATACTTATCGGGCTGGCCGCCAACGGCAATTCCATAAAACTGGGTCAACTGGCGCTCGCGACTTTTCCGAATGTCGAAGGTATGCAGAAGTACAACGGCAGCACTTTTATAGCCTCCCCTACTGCCGCGGGCGAGGCTTCCTACGGTACGGCAAATTCCAGCGGAAAAGGATCCATCAACGGCGGATCCCTTGAAATGTCAAACGTGGACATGGCTGAAGAGTTCATCAACCTGATTATCGCGCAGCGGGCGTTCCAGGCAAACGCGCGCGTAATCACCACGTCGGACGAGCTTTATCAGGAAGCCATCCATCTGAAGCGGTAAGCGTTGACATGGGAGCGCGGACGTCCCCGTCCGCGTGACATGGGATAGCAGGCGTCACGCCTGCGTCTTAATAAAACACGGGCGCGATAAATCGCGCCCCACAATTGATGCGGGCTTTGCCCGCGTTTATTTATCAGGCGCGGACGGGACGTCCGCGCTCCCATGTCTCCCGTGTCCAAGGAGAAGAAGATGGAGTATCGAGTGAAAAACGGATATTGGATTCCTGCCCCGGTCATCGCGCTATTGCTTGCGCTTATGTATTCCGCCCCGGCATTCGGGGCGTCGCCCGGCGTAATCGATTGCCAGGGCAGTAGCAGGTCAAGCGTCGCCGCTTTGAACCGTCCGGACAGCTATACGGTGGTCACCCGGCTCAATTGCGATCAGAGCGTATCCGTTATCGGAATGGTGAGCGGTTACGCGGAAATCCAGATAGACGCCAACCGGATAGGTTTTGTCCTGGCTCAATATGTCAGGATACTGGAACCCCCGGACGATTCCGCAAGTAAGCCCGTGGAACCGGAAGAACCGGAAGACGATACGGAAAAAGATCCAGCTTACGGCTACCATTACATTGATTATAAAAATCTGGAATATTCACGATATGAAATTTTCGGCGGATACAGTTTCGTCCGCTGGGGCGGCGAAAGATACGAAACGACATACAACGATCCAACGCTCCAGGGAAAGCGCGACGGATCCGAAAGCCTGAGCATGAACGGGGGGAACGCGGCGTTCACCGTCAATATCAATTCCCCGCTTGGCATCAAAGGTGAGTTTTCCGGAATTTACGGAAAACTTCGGACGAAAGAACACTTTACATTCGACGACCCTGACCGCGAGGATACTATCAAAGATACCGATCTTGCGAGCATCCAGGGCTATTCCTTTATGGCCGGGCCGCAGATAACGCTGCGAAACGCCGAACTTCTCTATTTATTCGGGGTTGACGTGCCGTTCACGGTGTTCGGACACGCGCTGTTCGGCATGGAGCATTTCAGAATGAAGTATGAGGACTCGCCTGTTTTTGACGGGAGCGCCAACGCTTTCGCCATGGCGGTGGGCGGCGGGATTGACTGGAAAAAAGGCCAGTGGGGGTTCCGCGCGCCGCAGATTGATTACTTTCCCCTGAGATTCGGTAATACGTTCGGGCATTACGGGGTTAAGGGTAAAACCATGCAAAACCTCAGAATATCGGCGGGCGTCGTATACCGGTTCGGGAGATAAAAGTCGGGAATGGCGCACCCGGGAACGCGGACTTCCAGCCCGCAAATCCTTAAACGCGAGCGGGATGCCCGCGCTCCCGGCAATAGCAATGAATAATAAATACGGAGAAACCATGCAATATCCGAAAAGAGCCGGTTTTATTGTCGCGGCAGTATGTTTTATGTTTTTCGCCGCGTGCGAAGGCGAAAGGCGCGTCGGCAATTCCTCAGAGGATAACCCTTTCGTGCAGATCTCGATCAGCCAGGTTGGTACGGCCAAAATGCGTCTCGGCGAGTCAAAGACGCTCAATGTAACGCCCACAAATACCGATTTTACGTTATCCAGCCCGGCCGGCGCGGGGTGCGTCAAAAACGGCGCCACTACTGTGATCTGTACGCCGGTCAGCGAGGGAAAATACGACATCAAGGTAACGGCGACCGCCGACACAAAAAAGAGCGCCGCGACGACGATTACGGTTGAGTTTGTGAGTATTTCCATCTCGCCGGCAACGGCTATCGTTAAGCGTGACGAACCGGCAGAGTTCACTGTAAGCGCAAACGGCCATTTCGAGCTATCCACCACCAGCCAGTCGCGCCACGATGCCTACTGCCACAAAGACCCACGCGTCCCTGACCGTGTTTTCTGCGCGCCGGAGTTTGCTGGAACGTACGCCGTTACGGTAATAGCGGCTGACGGTACAACGGATACGGCAAGTTTTACGACGTTGATAGGAATCTCGCCTAATGTGGTTGAGAAGGGCGTTAAGGTGAAAGAGGAATTCGCGGTATTTGACGTGAACGCAACCGATTTCACGGTATCCACCACTCCGGCGACCAATATTACATGCGTCAAAAACGGCAGCGAGGTAATCTGCGTACCACTGAATGAGGGATTTTTTATCATCACGGTAACGTTGAACGACGACAGTGACAATAAGGACGAAGCGCTTCTGAGAGCAATAAAATAACGGTTTTCAATGTGAACGCGACCGATTTCAGGATATCCGCCAATCCCGAAGATGGCGTCACATGCGTCAAAAACGGCAGCGATGTAGTCTGTGTGCCGGGCAGCGAAGGAACTTACATCATCACGGTAATCGCGAACGGCGACAACACCAATAAGGACGAAGCGCTTTTGATAGGAACAAAGGATTAAGACATGTGATCGCGGGCACCGACATGGGAGCGCGGGCGTCCCCGCCGGCGTGACATGGGGCAGCGGACGTCCCGTCCGCGGTTTAATAAATAATCGCGGGCAAAGCCCGCTTCAATTGTATGAGCGCGATAAATCGCGCCCGTTCTATTTATTAATACGCATGCGGGACGCATGCTATCCCATGTCACGCCGGCGTGGACGCCCGCGATCCCATGTCATGGACGCCCGCTGTCCCATGTCAACGCCCGAGCTAAATGGGCTACCTGCGTAATTCAAAAAATGGGGATAGTCCAAATATTCGTATGGAATGCAGACAGGTGTACGGCGAAAAAATGAAACATTTTGTAAGGCGTGTCGCGGACGTATATCAGACCAAGGCAATGTAGGGGCGAATAATTATTCGCCCCTACCGTCCGCAGAATTGAAAAATAGGGATAGTTCAACAACATCAACCACTTGAACGAAAATGAGGATTCATCATGGGATCATTCAGCGTACTAAACAATATTTCGTCCCTGAACGGACAGAACAAACTCAACATAAACAATATCAACCTCTTCCGCACATTACAGCGTCTGTCTTCCGGCAAGCGCATCAATAGCGGCGCGGACGACGCGGCGGGCCTTCAGATCGCCGATTCACTCAGGGGCAATGTTTACGCGCTGAATCAGGCGATGCGCAACGCCTCGGAC
>Ga0082212_10011995_pt1 | contig 10944 bp, 8 predicted proteins | sample TergutNt197P3_FD_71548 | JGI IMG/M metagenome (GOLD analysis project Ga0082212, IMG submission 71548) | Neocapritermes taracua P3 segment gut microbial communities from Petit-Saut dam, French Guiana - Nt197 P3 | ecosystem: Host-associated > Arthropoda: Insects > Digestive system > Gut ...
TGTAGAAGGCATATTCGCGATAATCCAAGCCGAGCTGTTCGCCGCGGCGGTCGGCCTCTTTCATCTGTTGGGCAAAAGGAATAAGCACCTTTTCCAAAAATTCTACGGCGTCAATCATACCGTTGTGGTAGCGTTTGATGGCTTCTTCAAGCATTTCGGAGAATTTTTTACTCTCTACTAAGTTGATTTTACTTCGTTTTTTGATGTCGTCTTTCAACAATTTTTTCAGCAATTCGACCGCCAGGTTCTTTTGCGGTAGTTCTTTGAGTTCCTGCAAAAATTGCTCGTCCAAAATCTCTATATTCGGTTTTTTTAATCCTGCTTCGTCAAAAATATCAATGACATTGTCGGCGGTGATGGCATGTGAAATGATCTGCTTGATGGCCGTTTCCATCTCTTCGTCTGTTTTTCCGCCTTCGTTGCGGTCAGCTATTTTTACCAATCGCGCCTTTATGGCTTGAAACAGCGACACATCATCACGAATGGCCATGGCTTTTTCGTGCGGAACGGAAAGAGCAAATGCTTTGAGCAGATTTTGCGTGTTTTCGGTAAAACTGTGTTCGCCGTTTTCCTGACTGAAGATATAATCCACCATGACGGGAATAAATTTCAGTTTTTCTTCGGATTTGAGCGTGAAGAATTTACGCCAGTCAAAATGGCGCAACTGATGGTCGATTGCCTCGTGCAGTTCGAGCATCTTGGCCACTGCCAACTCCTGGTCTAAGGCGGGCGCTCCCTCGCCGCCGCTTTCGGTATAGGCCGCCAATGCCGTTTTCAGTTCCTGTGCGATTCCCAGATAGTCAACCACCAACCCGCCCGATTTTCCTTCGGTAAATACGCGGTTTACCCGCGCGATTGCCTGCATCAGGCTATGTCCCCGCATGGGTTTGTCCACATACAGGGTATGCAAACAAGGCGCATCAAAACCGGTAAGCCACATATCGCGTACAATCACGATTTTTAACGGGTCGGCGGGGTTTTTAAGGCGGTCGCCAAGTTCTTTTCGACGTTGTTTGTTGCGGATGTGCGGTTGCATCGTCAATACATCGCTGCTGCTGCCTGTCATCACCACTTTGATAACGCCTTTATCGTCTTCGTCAGCGTGCCATAACGGACGAATTTTTATTATCGCCTCGTAGAGTTCCACGCAGATACGGCGGCTCATACACACAATCATCGCCTTGCCTTCCAACACAGCGTTTCGCTGCTCAAAATGATAAACCAAGTCTTGTGCAATTTTTTCAATTCTGTTTGGATTGCCTACGATTGCCTCCAGACGTGTCCATTTAGCCCGCATCTGTTGGCGGGCGCTCCACTCTTCGCCTTCGGTGAGTTCTTCAAACTGCTCGTCTATATGCGCTTTTTCGTCTTCGGCAAAATTTACTTTCGCCAAACGGCTTTCATAAAAGATGGGGACGGTGGCTTTATCTTCCACAGCTTGTTGAATATCATAAATATCGACATAGTTACCAAAAACGGCCTGTGTGTTTCTATCTGTACTTTCGATGGGCGTTCCGGTGAAACCGATAAATGTTGCGTTGGGCAATGCATCGCGCAGTTTTTTGGCAAAGCCGTCGATAAAATCGTACTGACTGCGGTGCGCTTCGTCGGCAATAACCACTATATTTTTCCGCTGGCTGAAAGGTTTCACTTTTGCGCCGATATATTTGACGTTTGGCTCACGGAGCACGCCCTCCTGTATCTCTACATCATCGTCCGATTCGGGCATAAATTTTTGGATGGTGGTGAACACAATGCCGCCCGAAGCCACCGTTAACAGTTGTTGTAAATCTTTTCGCGTTGCGGCTTGTTGCGGTTGCTGGCGCAGCAACTGCCGACAGTTTGAAAATGTCTGAAACAACTGGTCGTCCAAATCGTTGCGGTCGGTGAGGACAACGATGGTAGGGTTTTCCATCTGCGGCTCCACAATGAGTTTGCCGGAAAAGAAGACCATACTCAAACTTTTTCCGCTTCCCTGTGTGTGCCACACCACGCCGCCGCGCCTGTCGCCACGCTCGGCGCTTGCTTTCAATGTGCTCTCAACGGCTTTTTGCACCGCATAATATTGGTGGTAGGCCGCCACTTTTTTGAGTGTTTTGCCATCGCTTTGTTCAAAAACGATAAAGTGACGGACGACATCCAAGAGCGTTTGTTTGTTCAACATCCCGGAAAACATCACCTCCATCTGAGGCGTCACCGGGTCGGCAGTCGTTTTTCCGTCTTTGGTTTTCCAAGCCATAAATCTGCCGAAATCGCTGGTAAGCGTTCCGCTTTTGGCGTCCCAACCATCGCTGATGACAAGCAATTCGTTGTACGTAAAAAGCGAAGGGATGGCCTGTTTGTAGGTTTGCAGTTGGTTGTATGCCGATTTTATATCCGCGTTTTCGTCAACAGCGTTTTTTAATTCTATAACCACCAACGGTAAGCCATTGATAAAAAGTACAATATCGGGGCGTTTGTTTTGGTTTCCTTCGATGATGGTACACTGATTAACGGCAAGAAATTCGTTGTTTTCGGGATTTTGGAAATCGATAAGATAAACCTTTTTGCCGCGAATACCGCTCTCTGTCCGCACGTCCACGTCTAAACCATCTGTGAGATATCGGTGAAAGTTTTTGTTGCTGATAAGCAGATTCGGGCTATCGGTACGCAACACTTTTTTGAGTGCGTCTTCTTTTGCCTCCCGCGAGATGTACGGATTGAGTTTGTCAATCGCATCGCGCAAGCGTGCAACAAGTACCACATCGCTGTATACTCGTTCTGGATGTTCGCCATCGGGGGCAATGACGGCGCCGTGTATATATTCGTATCCCAAATGCTGCAAATACGATAGGGCAATGTTTTCGATTTCATTTTCGGATAGGATGTTTTTCATGGTGTTTTTTTATTATTTATCGCATCCAATTCTTCAATCAGTCTATAAATATCGGTTGAAGGATTACAAAATTCCGGTAAGTCTTTTGCTCTTACCATAGATTTATTCTTATGCTCAACCATTTTGCTTTTTAGTTTTTCATCAATGGCGCCTTTTCTATATTGAGGGATGTGATTATTCAATTTCCTAACACATTCATCACTTGTAATACTTGCTGTTTGAGTTTGACAATGAAGCAGATACCAAAGTTCAAAACAGGGATTTGATAATAACAAATGAACGTCCTTCAATTGTTTTAGTTTTTGCACAACTGCTTCCACATCAAAATCGTAAATCAAAAAAGTTTTGTCTTTTTCATAAACTGTCTTTTGCTTTTTGTAATTTGCTATATGATTGTCTGTAATTCTATTTCCTGCAATTTTAGCGTCAATTTCAACGGGTAAACGATAGGTCGAGCGCAAATATTTAATATAAGCCAGTTCGGTTTCACCTTCACAAAAGAAGAAAAAAACCGGTTTTACATTTTTGCCTTTGGGAATTCTTCTGCTCATTGCACTAAGGTTTTAAGGTTTTCTACCGAATCGTTCAAGTAGGGGATAGCTTCAAAACGACCTTGCAGGTAGGCTTTTTCTACATCCATCGTGTCGCGAAAATCTTTATAGTCAAACAGCGAATACAGGTCGCTTGAGCCATCATCGCGTTTATTCACAAAATAGATTTGATCTTTGCGAAGTTTGCTAAGATTGAGCAAGTTTGTATTATGTGTGGTATAAATTATTTGTGCAGAATTACTTGTGTGAAACAGTTCTATTATATACGCTACTATTTTGCTATGTAAACTGTTTTCAATTTCATCAATGAGTAAAATCTTATTGTTTTTTACGATATCGATGATGCTTAACATCATGTTAAAAAGTTTTTGCGTTCCTGCTGATTCTTCTTCATACAGATTAAATGCGATTTTTTCGTTTGCTTTATGGAATGTACTAAAAAACAATTGAACAAAGATTTCATCCTGTACAGGCAATGATATTGTATCATTTATCAAAGGTTGATTTTTCATGTCGGGGATTTGGAAAATCTTTGTTGGTAGGGGTTCTTTTCTTGACAATATATTTACGATGTCGCTGTCGGCAATTTTTAATGCTTTTAGCAACGAATCGCGGTTCTCCTTATATAATTTCTCGGTGTGTATATTGTAGTATTGCGAATAATCAAGAATAAATGTAGCGTGAAAGAAATTAAAAACCTCTTTTGCAAAATCCCTGTCCATTTGGCTGGCACGGGATACAAATAGCGTTTTTCGGGAAGTGTTTTCTGCGACATCCATCGGTTTACGAATGATGGCGCCAAAGGTGTAAATTTTGTTTTTCTCTTTACCATTTGTCTCATTGCGTGTAAAGATTTTTGCCCGTCTTCCATTGGGATAATAATACAGTTCTTCTGTGACATATTCGTTCCGAATAAATGAGAATGAATATTCGTATTCATCACTATTCATTACGAAACGAATATAGAATTTGCTTTCTTTGTTCGGGAAGTTTTCAAACTTGAAAGAAAGGTTGCCAAAAGTAGTATTTTCATTATGGTTATGCGAGGCAAGAACCATCGAGCAACACATTCTGATCGCCTTGATTATATTGCTTTTCCCCGAAGCGTTGGCGCCAAAGATAGCCACAGATTTGAGAATTTGCCCATCTTTATAGGCAAAGGTGTTGGATTGCAAGTCTTGCGCCTTTTTTGTTTTGATGCTACCGGCACGCAAATCCAATACGATTTCATCCTTAATAGAGAAAAAGTTGCTTAAACGAATTTCGAGTATCATTTTACATCTTCTTTTTGGAATTATTTTGCAAAGATACAACTTAAAATTGATTTTTCAACATTTTATACAATTTCTATTTTTTCTATCAACGCTGTTCCTAATGAAAAAGGAATAAGTTTTTTGTGTTGTAACCTGCCAATAATGCACGCAGGGTGTGTATGGAACTTTTTGGCAAAAGCGCGAACTTTTAAAGCATTTAAGGGTACGGCTTTCAGAATCTCTTGCTCCTCCTCTAAAGATAATAGCCGGTTTGCTGCAAACCGGTCGGCTTCGTCTTCTTTTCGCTTCTCCTTTCCTTCATATTCTACTTTTTCCAGAAAAAAATCTTTTTTGCCATGCAGCAAAATATGAGCGATTTCGTGAAATACCGTGAACCAAAAAATATCGTTTCGTTTATATCGCCCGGATAATTGAATTAGTGGCGTGTTGCCAATCCATCGGGTACAGCCGTTAATCGGAGCCTTTTTTATACATGGTGTAAATACCACTTTTACTCCGGCAGCTAAACAAATATCTTGCAACTGAGTATAGACGTTTTCGGGTTGAGTAGCCATGATTGTTTTGATTTTCGGCAAAGATTCCTTGAATGTTTTCTCTGAATAGGCGCCAGCTGACAATGCTGCAGCCTGTATTTCACCCTGCCTTAACCATGCAGAAATAGCATGAGGTTCATTCGTATGCTTTAGCGAAATACGATAGGCAACCATTAATTGCTGATTCAGGTATAAGTTCTCCCATGCAATATGACTGCTTATCCCAAAGAACGCAAACAACTCCGATACTTTTTCATTTGTGGTTGTTTTTGCCTGTATCCATCCTTTTCTTACCATATCGGCAATCGGAAAGAGTTTAGACCATTCAATGGCATCTTCTATTGCTTTCTTGTTTTTTTCTCGTGCAACATATTCATCGTAACCGCGTTGGCTATTCATCCAAAAGTGCGCCGGTATTTTTGTAACTGTCTCGAATTGAATAGCCATATCGGGAGTAATTGCGCTTTTCCCGTTTAAAACAGCGCTAACGGTTTTCTCCGGTTTGCCTGTACGGATAGCAAACTCCTTTGAACTCATACCCATCTCTTCTAACTTTTCAGCCAGTGTTTCGCCGGGATGAGGCCTTGATTGCGGGAAATATTGATTTTGCTTTGCCATATCTATTTTTCTTTATGATAATTAACTATTTCGATAATTTCTACTCCTAAAATTTTTATCCAAATATATTGACCTTGTTCATTTGCCGGAATTGGGCGTTCAAGCGGCTCAAAAATCAAGCGATAGGGTTGGTCGAGATCGCAAGCCCACTGTCCTTTTCTGTCGCCAGAAAGTTCATGATAATTGCCAGACAGATGTCTGACATCTTCAAGAGTAATGGCATCCTGCAATTGAATTAATCTGATTCTGAGTTTTTTGGATCTACACCTGCCGAACTCTTTTGCCATTTTCCTGTCGTCATTGACAATCTTTTGAAACTTTTTATCGGCGAATGTGATAATCATGGCGCAAAGATAATGATTTTTTATTAACAGCAAGTGTAAACTAAAAAAAAATACTTGGACGGTGTGGGACAAAGTGGGCGGAGTTTCCCTCGCCATTTGGTGCAATGTCTGTGCCACACACATATTCGTATCCCAAATGTTGCAAAGAGGAAAGCGCGATTTGCTCGATGTCGGATTCGAATAAGGATTTCATTGTTTACATAAAAATTTTCAAGAACACTCGATTTAAATACCCGTTACTATCAATTCTTTTTACTTTTATTTTCAGTTTATCTCGCCAATTTTTATAAAAAACGCCTGAATGAACTATTTTCACAAATCCTAAGAATGTGTCTTTTTTAAATACTTTAACAGCTTTATTGTCATATTTGTTTCTGCTGTCATATTCCCACCGCAGTTCATCTCCTTCTTTTATGACGTCAGAAGGTATCTTATTATGAGATAATCCACAAATTTCGCTCGTAAAAGAGAGATTTTTCAATGGGGAATAATCAGCTAAAAACTCGAAGTTGTCTGTCGCCAACAATCCTTGTGTATGAGCCAAGAGATAATATTTGTCCTCTTTATATTCGGGTTCGATTTCCCAAAAATTATAATATTTCTGAATATCGCTACGTTCAGTTTTTGTTAGCCTTTGCCCAAAAATTTCCAATACGTTTTCGGTGTATTCTTTGGTTAAATCAGGAAAATCAGTGTAAGGCATAAAACCTATTTCCGCAGCCTTTTCTTTTGATATGAGATATTGAAAACGAACACCCTGGGTGCTATTTCTTCGAATAATACCTACCTTGTACCGACGGTATCCTACACCGGCACGCCAAGTTAAGTATATGTTACCCACCTCTTTCATTTCAAAATCTGTTTTAGTCTTTCTACTCGCAAAGATACGAATTTTCCAATCAATCTCTTTCTATTATCGGTCAATTTATATCGAAAATATTTTTCAGGCAGTTCTTTATCTACATTTTCAATGATTTTCTTTATCTTTTCATCATCAAACGCCTCAACAACTCTTTTTATTTTATTTTCAACAATTTCTTTATACGCAGTTTCATCTTTTATGTGTTTTATCAAATCGAAATGACTGATTTTATTATCTTTCCACCGGATTTCGCAACGGTCACGGTTAATATACGCCCCAAGCATTTGATTATCGTTTAGCATCACATCCACCTTTTCATCTGTCAATTCTCTTCCAAGACAACTTCCGCTGTCGTAAATTTGAGCAAAGATTCCTTTCATAGAGTCCATTATATCATTTACTTTTTTTGATTGTCCCATACTATTGAAAACAAAAAGAGTCCTGAATAGTTTTGAATCCAATAGAATATTTTTTGCTTTCTCCGCTTTTAAGTCTGTTCTTTTTTCGCTGCTTTTAAGGTTTGGAATAATAAATCCCCAATTTTCCTGATGTCTATCTCCATTTCCTATTAAACTATCAAAAATGATAGTTACCACAATATCTTTCATCTTGTCTTTCAGTCGATATTCGCTGAGGGCTTTTTCTATAAAATGGAATGTATATTGAGAATAAGATTCTTTGTTTTCAGGACTATAATTTGGGTCGTAACCTCGTAAATAGTTAATACCTTCTGAAAGTTTACTTACGTTTGTATCAACCATAGATTCTGAAAGACAACCTATTTCGCTTTTATAGAATGCAATATCATATTCCAATGTATTAAAGCCAAGTTCTTTTCCAATTTCAGAGGCAAGTATTTCCGACCAAAATTCATACTTGAAATCAATTACCTCTTTTTTCAAAGAAGTTTTGAAATAATATAATTTTCCAGTGTCAGGATTTTCAAGGACAGATTTATTTCTCGTTCCTCCGGTTTGAAAATGGGGTTTTTCTTGCCAATTCGATATGTCGTAAAACTTTGCCATTTTTGATTGTTATTCTACCGCCACCGCCCCGCTCATCAACTTCGGCAACAAAGTGTCGCGAAGGTGGGTGAGGGTTTGGATTTGATTAGCGTTTTCTAATATCTTGTAATCAATAGCATTTACTGTAATTTCAAATTCTTGAACTGATTTTAGTTCTGGTACTAATATTTCAATATCTTCAAAATTTGATTTATTGATTGAGCCAAAAACAGTCCCTTCGCTTTCAAAACCTTTAAAAATATTTTCAATGCTTTTCATTAGATAGTAGGTATATGAAAAGGCTTTTGTTTTATGCCTAACAGAAGAAAGACCACGACCAATACAACAAGGTTCATTTGCCATATTAATATCGCCAACAGGCGCTCTTACACTAACCAATGTGTCTAATGTATTGGCTTTTCTATTTGGCTCGGTAGTGAATAATCTATTTGTCGGAAATCTGAAACCAAAATCCGTTCTTCCTTGATAAAATACCATTCCATTTCCATCTTCGTTATAAGTTTCCCCTTTGGGTGATTGTCCCATTACCAAATCAAATTCTTCCCCCAACTTTCCCATTCTCCAGCCTTTCGGCAATCCATTTATCAACTCCCCATCGAAGCCCGGAAAGTTAAAATCTACAAACCATTCTTTAAAAATGGTTTGTGCAATGGTTTCTAAGGTTTGGTTCATTTGCCCAAGCAGTTCTATTTTGTCGTCGAAGGATGTGAGGATTTGGGCAATTTGGGTTTGGGTGGGGAGAGAGGGGGCAAAAATTTCTAACGCTTCAATATCACTTGGCTTTATAGATGGATATGTTGACGTTGAAGATTCTGCGATTATATGCAAGTATTCTGTAATTTGAGTTTGCGATAAATGATAATACAAAAACTTTGGATGTATTTTATCCTTTTTACAAGTAATTGTTGCAAATCCTGTTGACACAATTAGATTATTTTGCGGATTTTGTATAAAACCATAATGTAATTGATTTGGTCTGACAGTAGAGTAGATAATGTCTTCATCGCAAACTATCCTTTTTGCTCTGCTTGGTGCTTTATTTAATTCAAATTTTTGTAATTCTGTTATTGCATTAGTAGTAATAGAGCCAGTATCCAAATACAAAATATTTGTATAGGGAAAATCTTTATCTATGCTTTTTCTGTTAGTTATAACCAAATCCCCCAATCTATATTTTTTCCACTCGCTCATTCGTTCTCCTCCTCAATATCAAACTTCAATTTCACTCGTTTTTCAATATCTTCTGCGCTTGGCAAGGTATCTATCAGTTCTGCGGGGACAAAGTCCGACAGTTTGTATTCGCTTACGCCAATGGGTTTGTTTATGTCTTTCAACGCATATTCGGCAGTCAATTTATCCTTTGTTTTGCAAAGCATAATGCCAATGGAGGGATTATCGGTTTCGTGCTTCAAAATGTCATCAACAGCCGACAGGTAAAAGTTGAGTTTGCCTGTATATTCCGGTTTAAATGGTGTATTTTTTAATTCAATGACCACATAGCAACGCAGTTTTGTATTGTAGAATAACAAGTCAATGTAATAATCCTTTTCGCTGATTTCAATATGGTACTGATTTCCGACAAAGGCAAAACCGGTACCGAGTTCCATAATTGTTTTTGCTATATTGGCTACCAATTCATTCTCTATTTCACGTTCAATAATGCCTTTGCGTTTTTCAATAAAATCAAAAACAAACGGATTTTTCAGCGTTTCCATTGCCAAATCGCTAAATGGCGTCGGCAATAACCGCTCATAATTTGATGTTTTTACGGCTATGGCCTGTCTTTGATATGCTTTTGTTTCAATGTGATATTCGAGCGTTGAGAGCGACCAGCCGTTTTCGATTGTTTGTTTTGAATACCATTCAAACTCTTCTTGTGTCTTTGATTTATCGAGTAACAACGAATTATGCGACCAGCTCAAAAGTGCAGACAGTGTCTGCACTTTTTGTTCGTCGTTTACGATTTCGGCAAATTTTCGCATATATTTCAGATTACGAGCAGAATATCCTTTAACATTTGGAAATTCTGCTTTTATATCACAAGCAAGATTTTCAATAAATTTTGCTCCATACTTTGTATTGGCAATAATAATGTTGCCGATATTCCAGTAGAGCAAAATTTGTTCACAATTCACGCCCAAAACTGCTCTATATTGAGCAGTCTTAATGCGGGTTTTTATTTCGTTTAATACATCAAAGTATTCTTTACTGTTGATTAACATAATGTTAATATTTTTGTGTTCAAATTTTCTCTAATTGTTTCATTCAACTTACATCAACTCTTTTAACCGTTCCGCATCGGGCAGAATATTTTTGTATTCGGGGGGCAGCTCCGATGATGTTTTGTAGGTGGCCACGCCCATCGGTTTGGTCATATCGCGGAAGGCATACTCCACCGTTTTCCGGTTTTGCGATTTGCACAAAATAATTCCGATTGAAGGTTTTTCGTGCGGTAGCCGTACCAAATCGTCGAGCGCAGACAGGTAAAAATTCATTTTTCCCAAATATTCGGGCTTGAAAGCGCCTTTTTTTAATTCAAAAGCCACCAACGATTGTAATTGCCTGTTAAAGAAAAGCAAATCAATAAAATATTCCTGTTCATCCACTATCATTCGGTATTGATTGATGTAATCAAGCAGATATTCGTCTTTGAACGACAGCAGCGCTTTTCGTTGCAGGTCTTTGTCGGGAATGGCGGTTTGAAAGTTATTGGGCAGTTTGCCTTGGTTTTCAAAGAGTTTGCTTTTGAGGTGGTAGCGTAATTTTTCTTTGCTCCAAAACTCTGTTGCGCAACGTTCAATGTAGAAAATTCTCTCTTCAAAGGTTTTGGTTTTGGCTAAAATTTCGCAATGATGCGTGAAG
>Ga0082212_10011996_pt1 | contig 10942 bp, 7 predicted proteins | sample TergutNt197P3_FD_71548 | JGI IMG/M metagenome (GOLD analysis project Ga0082212, IMG submission 71548) | Neocapritermes taracua P3 segment gut microbial communities from Petit-Saut dam, French Guiana - Nt197 P3 | ecosystem: Host-associated > Arthropoda: Insects > Digestive system > Gut ...
AGCGAGGAACGCCGGCGCCGCAAGGGCCTGGCCTGGCTGGCGGGCTCCACTGCGGCCCTTCTCGCCCTGGTCGGGGGCGGCACCTTCGCGCTGTGGTCGGCCAGCGACGACTTCACCGGCGGCACCATCATCGCCGGAGACCTGAACATCGTGCTCGACGACGAAAGCTGGTGGGACACCTCCCCCGACCGCACCGATGGGGACACCCGGGTTCCCGGCGCGCCGGCCCCCGGGGCCGAGATCAGGCTGCCGGCGGGCATGGTCCCCGTCCAGGACCTGTTCACCGGGCATGAGGTCACCGACCTGAACCAGTGGCGCATGGTGCCCGGAGACACCGTGCTCCGGGTGATCAACACCACAGTCACCCTCTCCGGCGACAACTTGATCGCCGGCCTTTACCTCGACATCGAGGATCTCGACCCGGAATGGATGCACAACTCCCACCTCAACTGGTGGATTGCCGTCACCGTGGACGGCGAACTGGTCCGCGCCAACACCATTTCCTTCCCGCGGCAGGGGTTCGTCAACGGCGAACTGGCCCTGGTCTACCTCACCCCTCCCACCTACCGCGGCGACGATGACGCCACCGATCACTGGTGGGTGATCCAGGAGGGCAGCGGCTGGCCGTTCGACCTCAACCACGTGTTTGGCATGGAGGACGAGGAGGCGGATGTCACCTTCATCATCGGCGCCACGTTCCGCGCCTGCATCCCCGGGCACCCGACCTCCGTCATCAGCACCGAGCCAGCCTCCGCCACCTGCTTGCCGACCGGTCCCGTGCCCCACCCCGGGGCCGGCCGCAACAATGTGGGGGCCGTCGACGTGCTGGCCGACATGACCATCAACCTGCGGCAGGTGCGCGAGCACGGCCTGTTCGACTCGGGGGCCGGCGCGATCAACCCGATCAACCCCTAGCCGGAGCCGCCCTCGCTTCAGCCGGCGCTGGACCATCGCAGGGCATCATCACAGACCGACGCCGCCCGGACCCGCCTGTTGGCGCTAGATCCAGCCGCGTTCCCTGGCCAAGTGGGCGGCCTCGTGCCGGTTGGTGACGGCAAGCTTGGCCACCAGCGAAGACACGCGGTTGCGCACCGTGGTTCGGGACAGGGACAGGCGGTCGGCCACGATCACCAGGGGGCTGCCATCGGCGGCCGCCGCCAAGACTTCCTGCTCGCCCTCCGACAGCGGGTTGTCACCGACCCGGCTCGCCGCGGCGGCCAGCTCTGGATCGACAAACCTCTCCCCAGCGGCCACAAGGCCAATCGTCTGGGCCAGGTCCACCGCCACCGAATCCTTCGCCATGAAGCCACGAACACCGGCCTCCAGAGCGCGCTGCAACACGCCCGGCAGCGGGTGGGAGGTGACGAGCACCACGGGAATCGGCGGATCGAGCTGGGCGAGCCTCTCCGCCAGTTCAATGCCGTCCATCTCCGGCATCCGCACATCGGAGAGGACCACGTCGGGCCGCAGGTCGCGCGCCAGGTCTATCGCCTCGGCCCCGCTCCCCGCCAGGCCCACCACCTCGATGCTGCCCTCTCGGCCGAGGAGGGCGGCGGCGGCCTCCCTGATAAAGGCCTCGTCGTCGACGATGATGATCCTGATCAACTTGTCATCCTCTCTGCCTGGCCGGCCGGGCCGGTGGTGACGGAGGCCGTGACCGAGAAGGAGTCCCCCTCCCGGGCGACCTCTAGCCTGCCGCCAATGGCGGCCATCCGTTCGCGCAGCCCCGCCAGGCCAGAACCTCCCAGGCTCGAACCACCTGGGCCAGAACCTGCTAGGCCAGAATCTACTCGGCCGGCACCCCCCTGGCCTGCCTGCCGCGCGGGGCGACCCGCGCCGTCGTTCCAGATGGTCAGACGGTAGGTGCCGTCCGTCGCCGCCAGCGTGACGGCGGCCTGGGTCGCCCGGCTGTGCCGGGTGAGGTTGGTGGTGGCCTCGCGCAGCACCCACCCGAAGGCATCCTGCAGCGGTTCAGGCCAGTCTTCGCCCGCGCCGGGCGGCAGCGAGGCCTCGACGCCCGCCGCCCGCAGCAGCGCCTGCGCGGCCTTGAGTTCCCGTGGCAGGTCGGTCCGGCGGTAGGCGGCGGCCATGGCGCGCGTGTCCTTGAGGGCCCCGCGGGCCAACCGGCCGATGTCCTTGGTCTCCTCCATCGCCCGCTGGTCGCCCTCGGCCTGGTAGGCCACCGAGATGTCGGCCTTGAGGACGATGGTGGTGAGGGTGGAACCCGTCGTGTCGTGCAGGTCGCGGGCCAGCGCCAGGCGCTCCTCGGCGGCCGTGAGCGTGGTCAGCGCCTCCAGCTCGGACTCCAGCCCGGCGCGCAGCTGCTCATGCCACTCGGTCAGCCGCAAGCGCTGGACCAACACCGTGGCGGTCACCATGGATACCATCCACAGGTCGGGCCGGGCCGGCATTCCCGCCAGCCACTGCATTCCGGCCACCGCAGCCACCATGACCACCTGCAGCAGGATGAACCACCTGCCCGTCACGGCCTGGGAGAACACGGCCGCCGTGAACGTGAAGGCGCTCACCATCAACACATACTCGGCGATCTGGTAGGCCGCGTAGGGGTACTGTCCCCCGGTGCGGTCCACCACCAGCAGGGCGGTGCCCAGCCAGACGGCCAGCGCGAGTCCGGCTCGCTGCGTCCAGGAGCCAATTGCCCCGGTGGCGATGGTCCTCCTGGCACTGACAGACTTGGCGCCTGTCGAGTTAGCACCGATGGCCTCGGCGTCGACGGCCTCGGCGCCGGCCCGCCCGGGCTCGAACGCCCCGTAGCTCCAGGCCACCCAGCAGGCCGCGGAATGGATCGTCAGGCCGACCAGGAGGGTCAGGATGTGCCCCACCAGGCCGCCGTCGAACGCCATCACCGTGATGGCCGCCCCGGTCAGGAGGGTGCTCGTCAGCACGCAGATTCGGCCGATCTGCTTGCGGGCGGTGAAGTGGACCAGGTCACGCAGCAGGCCCATGCGGGCGTAGCGAGCGGCCAGGGATTCCTCGGCCAGGGGTGAGGGGAGTGAACTCACGGCAACCGGACGGGCGACGTCTTGCGGGCCGTGGGAAGCACCAGCTTTCCGCCGTCCAGCGGGAGCAGGCACACCACCCCGACCACTATCGCCGCGGCGGTGACCACCGGCGCCGACAGCAGGGTGAGGGGGCGCCCGACGGCGGTCTCCGTGTAGACGGCGTGGGCGAGGTGGGGCGCCTCCAGCACCTGGTCGCGGCTCTCGCCTCCGCCCTGCTCCAGGGGCGGCGCCGGCTCGGCGGGGGCGGAAGGTAGGGGCACCTCGGCAGGATACTCGGCTTCCGGCGCGGGGTAGGTGTTCGACGTTGGAAGCGGTGTCGGCTGGCCGGTGGGGCTCGGGTCCGGGGTGGGCGGGGCCGCCTCGGAGCGGCGAATCTCCCCCACGAGGGTGTCGACGCTGGGCAGCGTGGCGCCCGACCCGAGCCGCGCCGCCAGGTGCGCGCCCTGGCCGGGGCTGAAGTGGCCCTCGACGCGCGTGGAGCGACTGTAGGTGGCACTCGGGTTGCCTGGCTCGGCCTCGTGCGCCTCGTACGCCTCGTAGTCGCGGGTGCACAGCACGCGGTAGCCGGGGGGCAGCGGCGACGCCGGCGTGACGAGCTGCCCCAGGGCCGGTGTCCATCCGCCCGCCTGCGGGCCGCGGTCGGGTTGGCCCGCCGGGTCCAGCACCTCGCAGCCAGAGGCGCCGTGGTCGGGCTGGAAGCCCGCAGAGTCCGTCTCGGCCAGGTCCGTTAGCGAGAGTGCCTCCAGGGGAATGGTCCCGATGTTGACGAGCTCCACCTGCCGGTGCAGGTGCCACACCTGCCCGGTGGGGTGGGTGGGCGGCAGGGTGAGCCGCCAGTTGTGGCCGTCGGCGGGATCGCCCTGCGCCCACCGGCTGGTGAGCGAGATTCCGGCGGTGTCGACGCGGGCCCGCCAGGTGTCCGTGGCCGAGGCAAGGGGCGTGGTGGCGCCGTCCGTGGCGAAGCCGACGGCGGTCATGGCGATGCTTAGCGGGGCGTCGCCGCCCTGCAGCGGGCGGGTGCCGGTGCAGACCATGGCCTGCCCGGGGGCCAGGGTGGGCGGGCCCGTCACCGGGGCGCCGCCCAGGCGGCAGTCCTCACCGAGGGAGAAGTCACCGAGGAACGCGGCGAGGTCGGCGGCGGTGTATCCCGGCCCGGGCTCGAGCCCGACGCCCAACAGGGTCGCGTCGCCGGTGTTGCTGATGGTGGCCACCCATTCGACCCGGTGGTAGGCCAGGGAACCGGCGGGGACGATGGCGGCAAAGGAGCCGTCGGGGGTGCGCTCGGCCGGGTCCAGGTCGGCCCAGGCGGTGCCGGGCACCTGGTCGATCAGCCCGTGCCGGATGGTCATGGCCAGCGCGGGGGCGGCGCTCTCGCGGGTCCACGTCCCGGCGAGCCCGGCGCCGCCGTAGTTGCCCGGCGTGGTCATCCTGGCGATGAGCTGCGCGGTGGTGATCGTCTCTGCGGGAGCCTGACGGGTCCACCTGGTCCCGTACTCGGCCGGGCCAAAGGTGGGCGGGTTGGCGCTCGGGGCCAAGAACCCGGTTCCGAACCGCAGGGTGGTCAGGTTCGCGGTCCCTAGGAACATGTTGCCCATCTGGGTGACGGCGCGCGTGTCCCAGCCGGAGAGGTCTAGCGAGGTCAGGCCGGTAGCCCCGCTGAACAGGCCCGTCATGTTGGTGACATGGCGCGTGTCCAGCCGCGCGGCGTCCAGGTAGGTGAGGTGGGCGAGGCCGAACGCGGACGAAGAGTCGGGGCGGGCAATCGTCCCGGGCGCCAGCAGCAGCTCGGTGGTCTCGGGGTGCAGCCGCCAGGGGTCGGTGGCGGGGCTGCCGCCGAGGCCGCCGGGGCCCACCACCATGGTGGAGCCGTAGAGGCACCAGTGCGCACCCATCACCCGGACCGCCAGGCCGGGGCCGTATCCCAGGAGCATCTCTTCCATGCGGCCGGCCGCCGCCAGGGGAACCGAATCGCGCTGCGCCTCGCAGGGGGTCGCCACCAACGGGGCGGGGCCAGCGGCGACGACGGGATTCGTGGCGAGGGCGGCGCTTCCGGAGAAGACGATGGCGGCCGTCAGGGCGAAGACGGCCGCGAGTCGCCAGCGCCTCAGTGCTGACTTCATCGGCTGTGCCTTGGCAGGTGACCCGAGCGGCGGCGGGCGGAGGGTCCGGGCGGTGGCGCGGGCGCCTCGCCCAGTTCGGACCCAGCCTGCTCCCCGATGGTCGCAGGAAGGCCGGGCATGCCAGCCGGTCCTGGCGTGCCGGCGGCGGGGGCGCGCTTGGGCAGGAAGAGGAACTTGCCGGAGACGGAGGTGGCCAGCAGCGTGCCGCCCAGGATGGCGGCCCACCAGGGGAAGCCCGCCTCCAGCATCATCTCCGAGTGGCGCACGTCTCCGACCTCTGGCGGCGGGATGCGGTGGCCGCGCACCACGAGCCGGTGGGAGTTGACCCCGGTGGGGGTGCAGGTGAACAGCGTTGCCAGGTCTTGGCCGGGCTCGATGCCGAGGTATTCCTGGTAGTCGCCCGGCAGCACTATCACTATCTGGTCAACTTCGTACCAGAGTTGGGTTCCGGCGGTGGTGAAGAAGAACACGTCACCGACGCCCAGGCGCTCCAGGTCGGTGAAGAGGCGGGCGCGCATGAGGCCCGAGTGGGCGGTGATCACGGTGTGCGTGTCCGGGCCGCCCACGGGCAGCGACGATCCGTAGTGGTGTCCGGCCCCGCGGTAGAGCACCTCATCGGAGGTGCCGTGGTACACCGGCACGGTCAGCGACAACGACGGGACGGTGACCGTGGACATCACGGGCCGTCCGCCGGGGTTCAGCAGGCCCAGGTATTCGGGGTGGTGATAGCTGGTTCGCCCCGCGAGCCCCTCGGCCAGGCGGGCGTTGTAGGCGTGGGCCGCGTCCACCAGCTCGGCCACCTCGGTGCCGGACATTGCCGCCAGCACATGCGCATGCTCCACAACGTCGCCGGCCTGGACACGGGTGGTGAACCAGTGGGCGGCGTGCGGAAACAGCACCAGTCCGGCGCCGCTGCTCAGGCCGAGGGTCCAGGCGATGGCGATAAACCAGGCCTTGGGACGCCGTGCTGCCTTGCTTGCCACCGTTTGACGCCTACCTCTCCGGGCTGTCGACGGTGGCCGTGGTCTCTTCGGCGTCGCGGCGCCGGTCGGACAGCTTCTTGATGGCCAGGCCGCCCCCGACGGCACCGAGGCCGATGAAGAGTCCGGCCAGCGTGCCACCGGTCACGGGTAGGCCGGGAGGCGTGGGCCGGAGGGTGGGGGTCGGTGAGGGCGTGGGGGTCGCGGCCGGGGCCTCCCGGACCACGCCGGCGTCGAGGAAGACGGTGTCGAAGGCGATCAGCTGGATGGGGGCGGCCACGCCGGAACGGGGGTCGGCGTGGGAGTCGCCGCCGTAGATGGTGAACTCCACGGGGCTGCCGTGCACGGTGACGCCGTCGATGACGTAGGTCACCTGCTTGACGATCACGGGCTGGTATTGCAGGAGCCACTCGCCGTTTTCGTCGGTGACGGTGGTCAGCACGCGGGTCGCTCCGCCCTCCACCTCTCGGGGGTCGGGCAGCAGCGTCGACGTGCTGGACGGGGCGACCGTGCGGGGGCGGCCGGCGCCGTCCACGGCGGAGTCGAGCGGGGCCACGTAGACGTGGACGGTGACGCCCGGCACCACCTCTTCGCCCTCGTCAAAGAGGCCGTTGCGGTTGGCGTCGTACCAGACGATGCCGCCGATGTGCGCCCAGATCGGCGGGGTCGCCTTGGGCTGGACCAGCACGTGGTAGTTCCAGCCGTTGCCGGCGTCGTTGGTGCGCGGCACGGAGACGATGAACGGCTCGTGGGCCTCCTCCCCGTCGAGGTAGGTGATGGTCACCAGGAACAGCCCGAGGGGCAGGTCGGAAAAGAGGGCCGTTCCGCCCACGGTCGGCGCGGCGCCGATGGCGGTGCGCGGCAGCGTGAGGGCCTCCGCCAGGGTCAGGTCCGCGGCCAGGTTCCAGCCCGCCCGGGTGGTCAGGTCGATTGGTTCGCCGCCCGCGGCGTGGGGCAGCAGGTACAGACCCACGGTCACATCGTCGGGGGCGGGCAGGCCGTCGAGCACGCGGCTGACGGTCAGCGAGGCGTGGCCGTCCATCGCGGGGTCGGGCAGCGCCAGGCTCACCGGGGCCACAGCCAGGGGGGTTGCCCCCAGTGGTGCCGCCTGCTGCGCCGCGCTGGAGACGGCGGGCGAGGTGACGCCGGGCGCCACGGTGAGCGAGGCGGCGGGCGCCATGGCGGGCGAGGCCGCCACGGTGGCGGCCAGGATGGCGGCGAAGATTGCGTTCATGGTTGTCACGCCTGGTGGCGTCCCTTCTTGGGTTGTCCGTCACGGCCCACCGTCGCGCGGGCATGCTGCGGGGAGTGGGCGCGCGCGGCGCCCGGGGTTGTTGCCTGGTCGGCCCGCTTGGGCCGGAAGATCAGTTGTCCAGAGGTCACCGAGGCGAGGGCGGCGGCGGCCAGGGCTGCCAGCCACACCGGGAATCCGGCGTCCAGCATCATCTCGCCGCTGAGGTGGTCCCCCGGCGCGGGCGCCGGGATGCGACTGCCGCGCACCATCAGGCGATGGGTGTTCACGCCGGTGGGGGTGCAGGTGAACAGGGTTACCAGGTCGCGGTCGGCCTCGATCCCGATGTACTCGTGGTAGTCGCCGGGCTCGACGACGATCACGCGGTCCACCTGGTACCAGTGCTGAAGGCCTGCGGTGTTCAGGAAGAACACATCGCCCACGCCGAGCTGGTCAAGGTCGGTGAAGAGCCTGGCGCGCACTAGGCCGGAGTGCGCGGTGATGACGGAGTGGGTGCCGGGGCCGCCGATGGGCAGCGAGGTGCCGAACTGGTGCCCGGCGGAGTGGTCTAGCACCTCATCGGAGGTGCCGTGGCGGATGGGCACGGTCCGCCCCAGGCGGGGGATCGTCACGGCCGACATCATGTCGGAGCCCTCCAGCCGAAGCTGGGAAAGATAGTCGGGCAGATCGGGGGCGGCGTATCCGCCGCGGCCTGCGGCGAGTTCCGCGTTCCAGGCGTGGGCGCCCGTCAGCAGCCAGTCGAGTTCGGCCTGGGGGGTGTGCGCCAGCACATGGGTGTGGGTGGCGATCTGCCCGGCCTGGGCGCGGGTGGTGAACCAGTCCGCGGCATGCGGCAGGGCCGCCGCCGAGGCCGCGACGGTGAGGAGCAGCGCCCAGCAGGCCTTCTTCACGTGGTTCAGCCTCATGGTGGTTGCTCCTTTCCGTTCGATGGGTGATCCCGCCGGCGGCGGGAGGGGGTAGGTGGCCCCGGAAGGGGACTCCGGGGCCACCTAGTTTGCGCTAGGCAGAGGCTGCCTGCTTGCGGCGGTTGCTCAGGGTAATCGCCACCGTGATGATCATCAGCGCGATACCGCCAACGGTGATGATAACCAGGCCCATGCCACCGGTCATCGGCAGGCGGAAGCCGGCGTTCTCGGCGATGTTCTCCACCGTGAGTTCACCGATGCGCTGCGGGGCCGAGGCGTGGTCGCCGCCTTCGGACGGCCCGGTTACTACCACCTGGAAGCGGATCGGCTCGGCGAGCAGCTCCATGCCGTCGGGGGCCTGGATCTCAACCAGGTAGTACCAGCGGCCGTCGAGCTGGAAGCAGTCGATCGGGTCGCCGTCCGAGTCCAGCGGGCGGGTCCACGGGTCGGTCTCGACGCCGGTGGCGTCACAGGCGATGATCTCCTCGCCGTTTTCCCAGTTGGACGCGCGCAGGCCGTCGATCACCACGCGGCCGTCGGCCCCGGTGGTCCAGTAGTCAACACCGTCGATCGCGATGGGGTTGGTCTGCGCGGCCGCGTCGGCGGCGTTGCGGAACACCTGGAAGGTGGCTCCAGCCAGGTAAACGGGGACATCCTCGTACTGGCCGGTGGGGTTGCCGTCGGCGTCCAGGACGGGGCGCTGCTGGCACTCATCGGTGGGGTTGCCGTCACCGTCGACGAGGCGTACACACTCGGCACGCTCCACCTTGACGATCTCCACGCCGCCGTAACGGGACTCACCGTCGCCATCAATCGGATCGCCATCGTCATAGTGACGCTGGCTCGGGTAGAAACGATAATTGTTCGGGATGACGCCGTCGCCAAGGGAGAGAATCTCCGTATTGACCGTGATGTGAACCTGCGAGCCAGCCGGCACGATGTCGTGATTGTCCAGCATGGCCCGGCCGAGCACGGTGAAGTCGAAGGTCCACTCGCGGGTGGGGGCGTCCCAGGTGGCCGTGACGAGCGTGTTGTCGAGCTCGCCGTCGGCGTTCACGCCGGTGGGCAACGGGCTGGGGACGGGGTACAGGGCTACCACGGGGGCGTGCTCACCGGTCAGGATCGGGTCGAGGCGGGGATCAAGGTCATCGATGACGCGGAACAAAGTAATGAGGGTGCGCGGGTCGTCGGTGTGATGGGGGACGCCTACCCGAATGATCCACCCAAGCCTGTCGCCAACGGCGTAGGTCGCGACGTCGATGGGGTCCTTCTCGCCACCGACCGTCGCGTTCTTCGGGTACACGTAGATGTCGTACATCCACTCGGTGCCGCTGGGGTCGGTCATCGGGATGGCCACGACGAACGGGGACGCGGGGATCACATCCCTCGGGGTGGCCGTCTCGCGCACCAGCCACAGGCCGAGTTCGAGGTCCGGGAAGTGGACGCGACCGTTGGCGTCGGTGGTGGCGTCGTCACAGTCAACCAGGTCGTCGGAGGCCTGCAGGGCGAGCATGTCGGCCAGCGTCAGGTCGCGGGCAGCTGCCCAGCCCGCGCGGGTGGTCAGGTCGATGTCGGGGTGGCGGCAGATCTCGAAAGTGACATCCCGAATCGGCCGGTTGGAGACTCCACTGAGGTCCACGTAGGTGCCGTCCGCGGGCGGGCACACCTCCTCGTACTCGCCGTAGATGGGGTCTTCGTTCTCATCGAGAACGGGAACCATCTCGCACTCGACCACGGGGGCGGCCAGCTTGAAGATGGTCAGCGAGCCCAGCTCGTCGGGGTTGGGCAGGACGTTGATCAGCTCGCTGTCCTGGTCGAGCAGGGGGCGGTCGCCGGGGTTTGCCACGGCGGCGGTGGCCACCAGGGCAAGCGCACCGGTCAGGGTCGCGACGGCGGCCAGGCCGCGGCGCAGGTTATGACGGATGGTCATCTTTGCATCTTTCTCTTGGGTGTACTGCTTTGAAGTTACTGCTTGGTGGTATTGCGGGATTGCTGGGTCGAAGGGGCCTATGAGGTACCCCCGGGCTTCTTGGGCTTCAGGTGGTGGAGCGCCCCCAGGGCGCCCGCCACGGCGATGGTGGAGAACAGCACCCAGGCCAGCCAGGTCTGGTCTCCGCCCACCATGGGCAGTTCGAGCATGGCGGGTGGGGCCTCGACGGTCACCTGCCAGGGGCCCTGGTCGGTGACGAGCCGTTGGGTGTGGCTGCCGCGCCCGGAGACGATGACCTCGTTGAGGTGGAACTCGTTGAGCCCCATCTGCAGGGTCCCGTAGCAGGTCACGGACTCCCCCGATTCCAGGGTGACGCCAGCCAGCAGCGCGTCGAGGCTGGTCACGATCGGGCGCTCCACGGGCTCGTCGTCCAGCGACGCCTCCAGCGGCAGCAGCGGGTGCAGCGGGTCTGGGATCACCCAGTCGCCGGGCGCCGGCGCCACGGCCTCGCAGCCCTCCCACTGCACCACGGGACCGTCGTAGGTGTGGTCGCGGCCGGTGAAGTCCTCGAGGGGCTCGTTGCCGATGTTCTGCACGCGGAACCGCACCTGGATGGGGGTGGGGGTCGCGCCGTACGGGTAGACGATGGTCTGGTCGGCGCCGATGGGCGAGTACTTGTACACGGAGACCGCCGGGCCGTGGACCACCACGCCCGCGTCGAGGTAGACGGTG
>Ga0082212_10011997_pt1 | contig 10942 bp, 12 predicted proteins | sample TergutNt197P3_FD_71548 | JGI IMG/M metagenome (GOLD analysis project Ga0082212, IMG submission 71548) | Neocapritermes taracua P3 segment gut microbial communities from Petit-Saut dam, French Guiana - Nt197 P3 | ecosystem: Host-associated > Arthropoda: Insects > Digestive system > Gut ...
AAAATCTTGCATCAACAAAGTATAATCTTTGTAATATTTGGTCAATGCTCCTTCGGCAATCCGGTCTAAGATGGCTTCGGGTTTTCCCTGTTCTAACGCCTTTTCGCGAGCAATTTTCTTTTCACGTTCGATCACATCAGCCGGAACGGTTTCTTTATCCACACTGATGGGATTCATAGCCGCTACCTGCATGGCTACATCTTTCGCCACTTGACTTTCTACGTTCGGCTGGTTAAAGCCGGCAATCGTAGCCAATTTATTACCAGGGTGAATATAAGCAACGGTGGTAGGAGATGTAAGATATTCATAAGCACCTAACTCCATCTTTTCGCCGGTTACGCCGATTCTATCGGTAATCCATTCGGAAACGGAACGTCCTTCGATCAATGTTGCCAATAAAGCCTCTGTACTTGTAGGTTTGCTTGCCAATGCAGCATTCAAAATATTTTTCGTCAAAGCAATGAAATCCGGACCTTTGGCTACAAAGTCGGTTTCACATTTCACTGCAACAATAGCGGCGAAGTCGCCGTCAACTGCCGCTAACACACAACCTTCGGAGGCTTCGCGGTCTTCACGCTTTGCCGCTACTGCCTGTCCTCTTTTACGAATAATTTCGATTGCTTTATCGAAATCGCCTTCGGCTTCATTCAGTGCATTCTTACAATCCATCATTCCTGCACCGGTCATTTTACGCAAATGCGTAATATCTGCCATCGTTACTGCCATATTATCTTATACTTTATTTAATTTCTAATTACCCCTAAATCCCCTAAAGGGGACTTTATTCCCTCTTCAGGGGGCAGGGGGTTAATCAATCTTCTTCTTTTACAAATTTACTTGCAACATTTGCATTCAGGGCTTCCTCATCATCTTTAGCGATGATTTCTCTTTTTATTGCCTTAGCTCTTCTTTCCCTGCGAGCGGGCTGTTGCTCTTCGTTTTCAGAAACCGTATCTAATTTTTCTACTTTACGCTCCTCTAATCCTTCGGTAATAGCCTCACAAAGAGCGCCTAAAATTATTTCGATGGATTTGGTTGCATCGTCATTGGCAGGGATAACAAAATCTATAGGGGAGGGATCAGAATTGGTATCTATCATGGCAAATACCGGAATACCCAAGCGGTTTGCTTCTGCCACAGCAATATGTTCTTTCATTACATCCACTACAAACAACGCAGATGGCAAACGATTCAAATCGGCAATAGAGCCCAAGTTTTTTTCCAATTTAGCACGCTGACGTGTAATTTGCAACTTTTCTCTTTTGGATAGTTGATCGAAAGTTCCGTCTTTTGACATTTTGTCGATGGTCGTCATCTTTTTCACCGCTTTGCGGATGGTTGGAAAGTTTGTCAACATTCCGCCCGGCCAACGCTCGGTTACATAGGGCATACCTACGGAAATGGCTTTGTCTGCAACGACTTGCTTGGCTTGTTTCTTCGTGGCTACGAACAATACTCTGCGCCCCGATTTGACAATTTGTTTCAGAGCTGCTGCCGCTTCATCAATTTTTACGACTGTTTTGTGTAAATCTATGATATGGATACCGTTCCGTTCCATAAAAATGTAAGGAGCCATCGCGGGGTTCCACTTTCTTTTCAAGTGTCCGAAATGCGAACCGGCTTCCAATAATTGTTCAAAAGTTACTCTTGACATTTTTAATTTTTATTTGTTTACGTTCTTTTATTTAATCAACCGCTAAGTAGTTATTCAACAATCAACTCGTGAAATAAGTCCTAACCGGTTTAGATACTAAACATATTTACGACCCCTAAATCCCCTAAAGGGGACTTTAACTCCCCCTTTAGGGGGGGGCGGGGGGTAGTATTGAATTAGCGTTTCGAGAATTGGAAACGTTTTCTTGCTTTGGGCCTACCCGGTTTTTTTCTTTCTACTTCACGCGGGTCGCGAGTCATGAAACCTTCAGCACGCAAAGCAGGCTTGTCTTCCGGCTTGATTTTTACCAGAGCACGGGCAATACCCAAGCGGGCGGCTTCCGATTGACCTTTAAATCCTCCTCCCTGCAAATTAATTGTTATGTCGTACAATTCAACAACACCTAACTTATTAAGTGGTTGTTTCACGACATATTGCAATAAAGAAGAAGGGAAATAGGCTTCGAGTTCACGTTTGTTAATTACTATTTTACCCGATCCTTCTTTTACATAGACGCGTGCCACGGCTGCTTTACGTCTCCCTAATGCGTTTATTATTTCCATCATATTTATTTAAGCAAATTTATATCAACTAATCGAGGTTGTTGTGCTTCGTGTTTGTGTTCGCTTCCATCATACACATACAGATTATAAAGAAGATGCGCCCCCAAACGATTTTTGGGAAGCATCCCTTTTACGACTTTGCGGAACAAGCGATCGCTACTCTTATTGAACAAATCGGCAGGAGAAGCCTTTTTTTGTCCTCCGGGGTAGCCGGTGTGGGAAAGATAAACTCGATCCGTCCATTTATTGCCGGTTAAAACCACTTTATCGGCATTGATTATGATTACATTATCACCGCAATCCACATGGGGAGTAAAATTTGGTTTGTATTTACCCCGAATAAGTTTTGCTACGATAGATGCAACACGACCCAAAGATTGACCGCTTGCATCAACGACAACCCATTCCTTGTTAACAGTTGCCTTGTTTGCAGAAATAGTTTTATAACTTAACGTATCCACTGTTTTTTATTTTAATTTGTTAATAATTACCACTCGTTTGACTCATCCCCTTTCGACTTGAAACTCAATTTGGAATAAAAAGGTAACAATCAAACACTTACATATCTGGATAATAATCGGCCTGCAAAGGTACAAACTTTTCACAAATAAACAAAGAAAACGAATAAAAATTAATCCGATTTTTGTATTTCCAGACAGACTAAAAGATAATTGTCATGGTAAAAAAACTACTCACTTTATCAAACGGGAAATTGGGAATATCACTTGAAAATGAAAATGTAACATTCATGTTTATTGTAACGGAACAGTCCAGTTTGGTCAGGTAGCGGTAGCTACACAGACAAGGTAGCAGCCGCTACACGAATGATGTACCGACTGCTACCTCAATATTATATATTTAATTCCTCTTCTTCGCTTTCATTTTTTGTTCGATAAGGAAGGCTGCCAGTAAGCCGATTCCACCTAAAAATGAAACGGATGCAAAATTGACTAAGCCAATAAAATCACGGAATTGATGACTCCAATCTCGGTACAAATCAATTGAAGAATTATTGTAGGCGTTAACAATAATCAAAAGAGATAACAAACAACCGGATCCGATACCTATCAATAATAAAGAAATTCGCAATGGCCAAAATTTAGAATAGAAATAGTCATTAGAAATAAATGGCAACCGAATCTTTATACGGTCCTCACTGTCTTCATTGTTCTCACACAAAGAAGCAAATTTTTCAATCACGAGCACTCGCTCGCTCTTTTTTACAAACAATTCAAACAGTTTGTAAATACCCAAGATAACAAAACCAACAATACAAACAGGAATAAGATCAGACATAGCAGTTGTAAATTAATTGTGAATTATGAATTATTTTTTCTCATTTACCCGTTTGACGCAAGTAAATAAAAAAGGTTACAAAAATTGAATTCATAAAATTTTATTTTGTATTGTAAATCATAAATTGTACCTTTGACATAGAAATAATATTTCGCACAACTTATGTATAAACGCTTTTTCAAACGTTTGGCAGATATACTGATATCTTTGGGAGGACTTTTAGTTACATCGCCGTTTATTGTGCCTGTATTACTTTTTGTTTGCTGGAAAACAAAGAAGAATCCTTTCTTTTTTCAAAAAAGGCCCGGATTGAATGAGCGAATTTTTACATTAATCAAATTGCGGACAATGGAAAACCTATACGATTCCGAAGGAAATCTTTTGCCCGATAAAGACAGGATAACCCGCTGGGGAAAGTTTTTTCGGGAAATGTCCATAGATGAAATTCCACAGCTTATCAATGTACTGAAAGGGGATATGGCTTTGATTGGACCCCGTCCCTTGTTACCTGAATATTTGCCGCTTTATTCCGAACATCAAAGACTTCGTCATTCGGTTAGACCCGGAATTACCGGTTGGGCGCAAATTAATGGGAGAAATTCCATCTCATGGCAACAAAAATTCGATTTAGACGTTTGGTATGTAGAGCATGTAAGTTTGAAAGTAGATACCCGTATTTTTTTTCAGACAATCAGAGAGGTGTTCAAAAAAAAAGATATCAATCGTTCGGAAGAACTTACAATGCCTGTGTTTGATGGAAGTAATTGAATCAATTAAAAATTAAGAATTAAAAATTAACACTATCACGGGTTAAATAATTAATGGCAGATTCAAAAATATATTTATCCATTGCTCATCCTTCGGGGAAAGAAATACAATACATTTCCGAGGCGGTGGATTCGAATTGGATTACTACGGCAGGTCCGCAAATCGTCCGGTTTGAGAAGGCTTTGGAGTCGTATCTCGATACATCGAAACCGGTCGTGACCGTAAGTTCAGGGACAGCCGCCCTGCACCTTGCTTTGATCGACATGGGAATTGAACCCGGAGATGAAATCATTTGTCAGGATCTAACTTTTGTTGCTACCATAAATCCAATAAAATACGTGCGGGCAAATCCCATATTAGTCGATAGTGAAAAAGACACATGGAATATCTCACCCGACTTGTTGGAGGAGACCATCAAAGACAGGATAAGAAAAACGGGTAAAAAACCGAAGGCTATCATTGCCGTTGATTTATACGGAATGCCGGCTCGTTTGCCTGAAATAATCCGGATTGCCGCTGCCTACGAGATTCCGGTGATTGAAGATGCGGCCGAATCCTTAGGTTCTTACATCATTATTGATGGTCAGCGGAAATTCTGCTCTACATTCGGCGATTGTGGTTATTTATCGTTCAACGGAAATAAAATCATAACAGCTTCGACCGGCGGAGCCTTGGTTTGCAGGGATGAGCTCCACGCCTCTCGCATTCGTTTTTTGTCGGGGCAGGCAAAAGATTCTGCTCCGCATTATCAACATTCAAAATTGGGATACAACTATAATCTGAGTAATATTTGTGCGGCCGTTGGTTTGGCGCAAATGGAAGTTTTGGAGAAACATGTCGAACGGAGACGGGAAATCAACCTTCTTTACCGTTCGGAATTGTCGAAGTTCCCTGAGTTGGAATTTCAAAACGAACCGCCGGCTTATTTTTCCAATTATTGGTTGACAAGCGTTCTGTTCCCAAGCGAATCCTTGCGGGATGCTGTGATAAAACAGTTGGAAAAGAACCGGATAGAATCTCGTCCGGTATGGAAACCCATGCACTTGCAACCACTCTACAAAGATTCGCCGTACTATGGCGCGAAATTTGGGGAATATCTTTTTACGAGAGGGTTGTGTTTGCCCTCAAGTTCGATTTTGAAAGACGGTGATATTGCGAATATCACTTCGATAATAAAAGATTGTTTGAATAAATAAAAAAGTACAAAGCAAATACGAAAATAAACAGAAATTCAGATGGAAGAAAAAAAAAATTAATAAATTTTATATTTTTTTTGGTTGTATAATATTTTATTCATATATTTGGAGCGAAATTCAGGGTAGATTTAAAGGAAATTTATAAAAACGAAATAATAAATCTTAAATTAATAAATTAATTATTTTATAATTATGAAAACAAAAATCTTCTTATTTAGTTTGTTATTGGGGTTTTCTGTTAACCTCTTCGCCCAGGAATCCCAACTCCCCGGAACTAAAACGCACTTCAAACGCAACGGTTTCGGGAGCAATTGGTTTATTAACCTTAGTGCGGGAGGGCAAGTGTATAACATTGATCAGGACATCAAAGATGTGAGTTTGATGGATCGTGTCGCATTTATACCGGCTGTATCTATTGGAAAATGGGTTAGTCCTTATTGGGGCTTTCGCCTGAAAGGTCAAGGTCTTTCCGTAGATAGTTATTATCCTGATACCGGATTTAAACAGAAGAACGACTATGCTAATGTGCATTTGGATGCTATGTGGAATTTAGCAAATTATTGGGGAGTGTATTCTCCAACTAAGCTCTTCAACTTCACGCCGTATGGAGGTTTGGGTTGGGCTCACCGGTTCAAACTGGAAGATAATGCAACGGTTCCTCCCAGATCAGCTTATGCCAGTGGAGATTTCAGGCGTTATTCTGATGCATTCTCTATCAATGGAGGTGTTCAGTTCGGTTTCCGCCTGAGCAATCGGGTAAACTTGGATTTTGATTTGGGTATTACCTATGTAGGCGACTATTTCGATCGTATAGATCGTGAAGGAGAAAACGACCACATCGTTCATGCAATGGGTGGTCTTACTTTCAAATTGGGTAAAACCGATTTTGAAGTTATTGAACCGATGGATTATGCTTTAATCGACGATTTGAATTCAAGGATCAATGCACAACGTAGAGAAATCGAAGCATTATCGAGACGCCCTGAATCTTGTCCGGAATGTCCGCCGGTTGCTCCTCCAGTAGTTCAGCCTGCAGCAATCAATTATGTACCGAATGTTGTATTCTTCCGCTTGAATAGCGCTACGATTGACGCCAATCAACAAATAAGCGTTTTCAATACGGCTAACTTCATGAAAGAAACCGGTGAAAAAATTAAAGTTATCGGTTATGCAGACAAAGGTACGGGTACCAGCGCAATCAATTTGGCGCTTTCTGAAAGACGTGCAAAAGCGGTTGCTAAAGAACTTACTACAAAATATAACATTCCATCCGATAAAATCGTGGTTGAATGGAAAGGTTCTGATGTACAGCCTTATCCGCAAAACAATTGGAATCGTGTGGTTATCATGAGCGCCCAATAAAATTTTGACGAAATCAAAAAAAAGCGTCCCTTTTCGGACGCTTTTTTTTTGAAAATTCCTCAATAAAAATTAAATTTGTAACTTGAATTGGAGAAATAACTCGTTAATGAAAGCGACGTAAAAGATATGGTCAATAAAAGTAGATACGGTTTTTTGATTAAGTGGTTAGTCATCCTGGGTGATATGTTGTTAATCAATCTCCTGTTCTTTTTAGTCTACAGGTGGCTGAAAGTATATGAAACAGGATATGTAGAAATAAATTGGAGATTTATTTATCTACTGCTTAATTTCAGCTATATTTTTGCGGTCTATTTTGTACCTATCCGTATTTATCGACCGGTATTGTTTACAGATAAAGTAGTCCAGCGCGCTTTATCGCTTGTAGCCTTGCATGCCGTTTTTTTTACCGCCTGTCTTTTTTTCCTGCATTTGGAAACAGGGGTTTTCCCCCTTTACTTTATTGTTTATTTTTATTTACTGCTATTTATTGTTTTTACTTCATGGAGAGTCGTAGCCCGAGAATCGTTGAAAATTTACAGGAGAAAAGGCCACAATTATAAACGGGTAATCATCATAGGAGCAGGGAAAAATGGAATGAGCCTGTACGCGGAAATGAAAAAAGAAATGGCCTATGGTTATTATATTTTTGGTTTTTTCGATGACAACGTTTTATTAAAAAATACATTACCGAATTATTTAGGGATGACCCATGAGGTAGAAGATTTTGTTTTAAAGAACAATATTGATGAGATTTATTGCGCTTTGCCAAATTCGCAGGATGAAAAAATTATACGAATGTTTAACTTTGCAGAGAAACACATGATTCGTTTTTATCTTGTGCCTGAATTTTCCCGATATGTAAAGAAAAAAATGGATTTAGACAGCATTGAATCGGTTCCGATTATGGCAGTACGCTCCGAACCGCTTCAATTCATTCATAACCAAATATTAAAAAGAGTATTTGACATTGTTTTTTCTTTTTGTTTTCTAATCACGTTGTTTCCGGTTCTTTATGTGATTTTCGGAATATTTATAAAGCTATCTTCTTCCGGACCAATTATTTTTAAACAAATGCGAACCGGAATTTACGGTAAGAATTTTTACTGCTACAAGTTTCGTTCCATGAAAATGAGCGATGATGCCGATGAAAAGCAAGCAGAAAAAGACGATCCGCGAACAACGGGATTCGGACAGTTTCTACGCCGTTATAATTTAGACGAAATTCCCCAGTTCTACAATGTGTTGAAGGGAGAAATGAGTGTAATAGGTCCACGGCCGCACATGTTGAAGCATACGGAACTTTACTCGTCCTTTATTGATAAATATATGGTGCGGCATCTGATTAAACCGGGTATCAGCGGTTGGGCTCAGGTGAACGGATACAGGGGCGAAACAAGGACGACAGAACAAATGGAAGGCAGGGTGAGATGCGATGTCTGGTACCTCGAAAACTGGTCTTTTCTCTTGGATTTGAAAATTGTGGTGATAACCATATTAAATATGTTTAAAGGAGAGAAAAATGCGTATTGATGCTTAAAATCCTGACAGTTGACCAAAAAGAACAATGGAACTCCATTGTACGTTCCATGAATCAATATGATTTTTATCATTTGGCTGAATATCATCAGTTAGAACATTCAGGACAGCCGCTTTTACTTTATTTCTCATCCCAAAAAACCTCGATAACGCTCCCCGTTGTTTTACGACCGGTAGCCGGAACCGAATACAATGATCTTACTTCAGTATATGGGTATGTTGGTCCCCTACCCGATCGGGAAAATCCGGATGAACAATCGATAAAGGATTTTCATGAGGCGCTCTTTCATTTTTTCGGTCTCTACAAAATCGTTTCTGTCTTCACCCGGCTACATCCTCTTTTCGGCAACCAAGCACTTCTTTTATCCGGTTTGGGAGAAATTGTTGAAATCAGCCGGACGGTAGCGATTGATTTAAGTTTGCCGGAACAGGAGCAAAAAAGACAATATGCCCATTCCATAAAAAGTGATATCAACCGGCTGAAGCGAAGAGATGTTTATATAAAGAAGGTACAATCACGCGAAGAAATTAACCTTTTTATCGAAATGTACAGGGAAAGTATGAATCGGGTAAAAGCTTCGAATATGTACTTCTTTCCGGATGAATATTTCTACCGGTTCATGGAAAAATTACCTTCTTCCCTGTTTTTAGCTTACCATGAAAAAAAAGCCATCAGCGGTTCACTTACCACTGCTTGTAACGGTATCGTTCAACATCATCTGAGTGCAACTCTAAATGATTATCTGAAGTGGAGTCCTTTGAAATTCGTTTGGGATTATATCCGTAGGGATGCTATCGAAAAAAATGAAAAATGGATGCATATGGGCGGTGGATTCGGCGGAGCCGACGATTCGCTATTTCAGTTCAAATCGTTTTTTTCTGATTTGCGATTTCCATTCAAGATATGGCAATACATTCATAATAAGGATGTGTATAATCGGTTGACTTCAGAGAAACACGCGAATCGAACTCCCGATTCATCATTCTTCCCGCTTTACCGGATCAACTGAAAATGGTATATGATAAGGATTGGACAAGAACTGAACATCTGTTTTTTCACTTGCCAATTGACAATACATATCTTATTCCGCAGGTAAACCATGAAGACGCTTTGTTATCGCCGCTAATTCCTCCACCGAAGGCGAGGTCGAATTGCAACTGGTCGCTGACAAACTGGCGAATACCCAATTGATACATCGATCCGGCTCCATGTTCATAAGGGTCTCCATTAACAATTTCGCTAATGAGATGAAAGCCTTTGTAAACTTTCACCTGCGCTCCAAGTCCAAAAACAAAACCGGAAAGATTTTTTTTACTTTCTTTATCTTTGAGGTAAGTTCCTCCTGCTTGGGCATGAATCAGTAAATTATTATCCATGCCAAAACACTGGGTAAACAACAGGCAAGCAAAAGCGCCATAACCGTCAGAGACAAAAGCGCCCTTGCCCCAGGGTATATCAGAGCCAACCGCCATACCTACGCCGGGTAAACCGTTGGGTTCGTATTCGCGAAATACAAATTTAGCCTGAATCAACGGCAATGTATATGAAGACCCTCTGATTGTTTCGCCATTGAATTCGTATTTACTTCTTCCCCAAATACCGGCTATGGTCAGCTCAGCCCAATCGGTCAAACCTAAATTGGCAGAGTGCCAAATTTCCATTCCTGTTTTTCCGGAGAATATCCAACTTGCCAGCTCAGACTTTCTATATCCTGTAATAGCGGCATCATCGGTGATAAAAGGCCGTACCGCCTTTGCCGGATGTGTGGCAAGTATCGTTAATACCGCCAAAGCCAAATATATTTTTCTGAAATTCATCTTTTACTCCATTTGTTGTACCATATTAAAAACAAAATGCCGCATGGATGCCATCATACCCGTGATTTTAATTCATATCTACCTAAGTATTTTGCAACACAACTTTTCGCTGCAAATGTAGATGAATTTTTCAACAATACACACAAACGAATGGCGAAAAAATAATAAGTTGGATGTTTTATGCGCTCGCTACACACGAGGATGTAGCGAGCGCTACTCCTACTACATGTAAGAGGGGAGAACGTATTGAAATACACACACACATGGATAGCATCAATGAATAATTTTTATTCGTCTGCGTGAATTATCGAAAAATTCATCTACCTTTGCCGTAATATGGGAAGAATTGTTGCTCTTGATTATGGAAAGAAACGAACGGGTATTGCCGTCTCCGACCCGCTAAAAATGATTGCAGGAGGATTGACTACTTTACCGAGCGGGGAAACCATCGGTTTTTTGAAACAATACATTGCCGAAAATGCCGTTGACTTATTTGTATTGGGCGACCCCCGTCAAATGAACTACGAACCTTCTGAGAACAGGGAACGGGTGTTGAAATTCAAAGAAAATCTGCACCGGTCGTTTCCGGATATCCGGATTCAAATGGTCGATGAACGCTTTTCATCTCTTTTGGCTCATCAGGCGATGATTCAAGGAGGATTGAAGAAAAAAGACCGTCAAAACAAGGCATTGGTCGATGAGTTAAGTGCAACGATTATCTTACAATCTTTTTTAGAAACAAATAAAAT
>Ga0082212_10011998_pt1 | contig 10941 bp, 10 predicted proteins | sample TergutNt197P3_FD_71548 | JGI IMG/M metagenome (GOLD analysis project Ga0082212, IMG submission 71548) | Neocapritermes taracua P3 segment gut microbial communities from Petit-Saut dam, French Guiana - Nt197 P3 | ecosystem: Host-associated > Arthropoda: Insects > Digestive system > Gut ...
TATAAATTTTTATTCAAAAAAACATTAAAAAAACATTGGGTTTATCTGCTTTTATCGTTTTATTTTTGTTTGTTAATGAGTAATGTTTACACCTATTCTTTTTATTCTAAAGTAGATGAAAGCCGAATTCCGTTTTCTATTCTTAAAAACAAATCACAATATTTTTATAAAAAATCTGCAAAGTATTTTCTTCTTGGAAACCAAATAGATACACTTGTTAATTATGCCGAGCGTGCCCAACTGTTTCCTAATAAAATATTTTTCGATAAAGAATATCCGTTGCTTTCCATAACGAATTATGAAGATGTGTTAAGTCCATATTTTCGGCAAACCGAAGAAAATCCTAACCTTGTGATTATTATTGTGGAAGGTTTGGGCGAGCGTTTTATGGGTAAATACAGAAACGTGGAATTGATGCCGTTTTTAACCGATTTGTCAGAAAAAAGTTTGTATTGGAAAAACTTTATTACCTCTTCCGAGCGTTCGTTTGGCGCGCTGCCTTCCATTCTTGCTTCAGCCCCTTACGGAAAGAAAGGGTTTGTTTACTTAAATGAAGACACTACCTCACAGTCTCTTATCAACCTGTTGGCGCCGCATGGCTATTACTCCGCCTTTTTTTACGGGCAGCCTGATTGGTTTCAGGATGCCGGACCCTATTTGAGAAGAAATGGCATTAACCGTTTGGAGCATGCTTATACTTACCCCGAAAAATATCCTAAAATAATGGTTCGCGATTATTTTTGGGGATATAATGATAAAGATTTGGCAGCCTATATGTTGGAAGTTTTGGACAGTTTGCCGCAATCTTCCCGAATAGATGTTATGTACACCGGAAGTATGCACTCGCCGTTTATTATTAGTGAACCGGAAAAATATGCAGAGAAGTTGGATCATTTGGTGGCACAATATGTATCTGAAAAAGAAGATGCTAATTTCTTTAAACAATACCGCACCTATTTTGAATCCATACTTTTTACCGATGATGCGCTGCGAAATTTGTTTGAAGGCTATGAGAAATTGCCGAACTATGATAACACGATTTTCATCATTACTGCCGATCATGGTATGAGCGAAATTCCGCTTGAGAATGTGTTTGAACAGTATCATATTCCGTTACTTATCTATTCGCCACGGTTGTTAACACCGGAAATATTTATGAGTGTTAATTCCCATTTGGATATTGCGCCAACGTTGTTGGCATTTCTGCAAAAACAACATCATATTCCGATGCCCAAAACCAATGCTTTTATAGGCAAATCGCTCGATACCTGCAAAACGTTCCGCTGCCTTCAACCTATTGTTATGATGGACGATGACAGAATTATTGACCCTGTTTTTTACGATAAATATTTGAATATTAAAAACCAGCTGTATCAATTGGATGAACATCTTATTCCTCATTCCATTACAAACGATTCTATAAAAAAACATACCCAAAGTTTGCTGAAAAATTTTATTGCGCTGAATAATTACACGTATATCAATAATCGGTTGGTGCCCTAATACTTTTTCATAAAATGCAAAAACCTTAATCGGTACGCTGCTGCCGCCGTCATTAGCCCGATGCACAGTCCAATCCAAACGCCCACGCTGCCGAGGTGGAAAACAAACCCTAACACGTAGCCGATGGGCATGGAGACGATGAGGTAGGAAAAAATGGCGATAAACATAGCAAAAGTAACATCTGCCAAGCCGCGCAACGTGGATAGTCCTACTTGTTGCCAGCCATCGAACAGTTGGAAGATGCCGGCAATGATAAACAACTGTGCCGCCACATTAATCACGGCAGGGTCGGAAGAGAACCAAGTAGGAATGATATTTCTTAAAACAATAAATAAAATTGCCGTAATAGCCATAAAACCGGTTACAATGTGCAGTGATGCCAACGATGCCATGCGCGTAGCCTTGTAGTGTTTAGAGCCAAATTGATGCGATATGCGAATGGTACAGGCAGAGCCTACTCCCAAACTTACCATAAAAGTAGCAGACGCCAATTGCAACACAATTTGATGCGCTGCCAAATTCACTTCGTTAATCCAGCCAATCATAATGGCGCTCAGGCTAAACGCCAGCACTTCCACAATGAGCTGCCCCGAAATAGGAAATCCGGTCTTTATCAATCTTTGTATTGCTGTAAAATGAATGTTTTTCCACGAGAAATATTGGGTAAATCTTTTTAACGCAGGATGTCCGAAAACCACAATGGCAAAGGTTATTGCCATTACGGTTCGGGCAATAAAGGAGGCTAAACCGGCGCCCTCTACGCCCAATGCAGGAAAACCGAACTTACCGAATATCAACAAATAATTAAAAACAATATTGATAACATTTCCCGATATGGTAACCCACATAGCGATTTTGGTGTTTCCAACCCCTTCGGCAAACTGCCGGCACGTAAAGAAAATGAGCACGGGAATAATAGAATACATTAGCCAACTGAAGTAGGGGAGTGCCAATTGCACCACCTGTTCCGGCTGGTTTAAATGGTGCAGCATCGGTTTAAATAATAGCATAAACCCCAACAATAACACGCTCAATGTGGTGTTGATGACCAAAGCGTTTTGAAAAAACGCGCCTATTTTCCACCATTGTTTTTTGCCGTAAGCCCTTCCCACGTGCGGGGTTTGCCCTAACGAAAACCCTAACCCGAAAATGAAGATCAAACTGAAAATAGAGTTGGCAAACGCCACCGCTGCCAACTGCACTGTACCCAACCACCCCACCATTAACGTATCTGTTAATGCCACCGTAACCTGCCCCAGCTGCGACAAGATGATGGGAAAAGCCAAGTGTAAGTTGCGTTTGTAGTAGGGGAGAAATTTTTTTAGAGGCATGAAATGAAGTTCTTTTTTAATTGCTGGCGAAAATAATATTTTTGGTAAAAAAAACAGATTTTCCTATTATTACTGCAAAAAATGTGTTTTTTATTTGAAAAGATAATTTATCTTTTTTTCTCATAAATTAACATTTTATTGTTAAAAAAAATATAATTGAAGAAAATACGTTATGAAACGGTTATTTATTTTTGCAAAAAAAAAAGAAAATTGTATGAAAAGTTTGTTTTTATTACAAGTGCCGGTTTCTAATCCTGAAATAATGTCAATTCAGACACCCGAGCCGGTTATTGAAAAGTTAAGAATTTTAGATTTAGTATTTGCGCCCAGCAGTTTGTGGATTATGCTTCCGCTGTTGATAATGCTTGCATTTGCAGTCTATATTTTTGTAGAGCGTTTGCTCACCATTAACAAATCGGCAAAAGAAGAGCGCAATTTTATGAACAATATTCGCGATTTTATTCATTCCGGAAAAATTGAGTCCGCGTTGGCATTGTGCAAAGGAAACTCCACCCCTTTGGCGCGTATGATTGAAAAAGGAATTACCCGAATTGGCAAACCGCTTACCGATATCAGCGCCGCCATTGAAAATACAGGCAATTTAGAGGTGCAACGCTTGGAAAAAAAGGTTTCGGTTTTGGCTACCATTGCAGGCGCTGCTCCTATGCTCGGTTTTCTCGGAACTGTGGTAGGTATGGTTATGGCATTCCACAATATGGCGGCAAACCCCAACAACCTGAATATTGCCGACTTGTCCGGTGGTATCTACACCGCAATGATCACAACAGTAGGCGGTCTAATCGTGGGAATTATCTCGTACATTTGTTATAACATCATCGTGGCAAGAATCTCGCGAGTAGTCTATATGCTCGAAGCCAAAAGCACGGAATTTATTGACCTGCTGCACGAACCGGTGTAAAAACAATTAACAATTAACAATTAAAATAATTAACCACTAATATCTAAACTCTAATATCTAAACTCTAATATCTAAACTCTAATATCTAAACTCTAATATCTAATAAAATGGCAATAAAATTACAGAACAAGCGAAGCGCAGAATTTAGCACCGCCTCTATGTCGGATTTGGTGTTTTTGCTGCTGATTTTCTTTATGATAACCTCCACTTTAGTGGCGCCCAATGCCATCAATTTGTTGCTGCCCAAAAGCGACTCCGGCAAACAGTTGGCAGCCAGAAATATAGAAGTGTATATTGATGAAGAAAAAAACTTTTATGTAAACCCCAAAGGCAATGATGCTGAGGCTGTTCCTTACGAGGAACTGCTGTTCGTGTTGCAAGGTATTGTTGAAACCGACAACAGCGACCAGCGCACGATTATTTTGCGTGCGGATAAATCGGTGCCTATTGAGTGTGTAGTAGCGTTTTACGATGTGTTGAATGCATTAAATTCAGGATTGGAGGAAGAACTAAAATATAGGTTGTTGTTAGCCACTGAAGCAAAATCATAACTATGAGCACAGAAACGAAACATAGAGTAATCTCTTCATTTGTAACGGCATTGGTAATGTCGTTTCTTTTGTTTGTGCTCTATTTTTTCGGGATGTATTCTCAAGTGCCGCCTCCTATGCCGAAACAGATGATTTTAATTGAGTTAACCTCCGGTGGCGGTGGTGGCGGCGGTTCGGAAATGCCGAAATCGGCTAAAAATGTTTCAAGTTCAGCGCCCAATTTGGCAACGCAAGATATGGAAGATGCGCCGGTAGTGGCAACCAACCCAACGCCTTCAAAATCAAAAAACGACAATGCAGTAACTGCTGAGGCTAAACCCGATCCGGGGGCAGCCTACCGCCCGGGTAAGGGCGGCGGTAGTGGCGGCGGAACAGGTACCGGCACCGGCACAGGCGCAGGTATGGGCTTAGGCTCCGGCGAAGGCGCAGGGGCAGGCTCAGGAAAAGGCATTGGCTACGGCTCCGGAAACCGCGCTTATGTAAATATCCCCGATGTAAATATCAGTGAAAACGGTGTGGTTTATGTGGAGGTACACGTTACTGCGCAAGGAAATGTGATAAACGCACGCATTTTGAGCACCCAAAAATATCCTACCAATATCACCAATGCCAAAATTTTGGAAGATTGCCTAACGCGAGCGCTTAATGCAAAGTATGTTACGGGAAGAGAGGAACTGAGGATTATTGTTTTTAAGTAAAGTATAGAGACAATCTACTTTTAGGTGGTTATATAAATTTATATTTAGATGAACTATGATTAATGAATTACAAAAAAATATTATTATCAATACCATTATGCCGTTTTCCCCTTTGCAAATAGGCATATTTGGTTCTATGGCTCGTGATGAGAATAATGAAAACAGCGATATTGATATTCTTTATCAGTTGGAAAATACCGTTGGTTTGTTTAATATCTTGCGGTTGAAAGATAATTTAGAAGAAAAATTAAATAAAAAAGTTGATTTGGTTTCAAAAAAATATATCCATCCGAAATTAAAACAACAAATAATGAAAGATTTAATAATTATTTATAGTAATGAAGGATAATGATTTGTTTCGATTAGAACATATACTCGATTGTATTGAAAAAATTGAATACCTTTCGCGTACGCTTCATACGCAAGACAATTTTGAAACCAAATGGATAGAGCAAGATGCCATTATTAGAAATCTTGAAATTATTGGCGAAGCAAATAATTGAAGAGATAGAAACATCATCATAAATTCCGTTTCACCCACTCCTCCAACTCATTCGGAAACAAATCCTTTGCAATCACTTTTTTATTTTTATCCAATACAAAAATAGTAGGAATCATGCGCACATCGTACAGATGTTTTTCAGATATGTCCAAGTCATAGTTCCAGCCGTGCGACCAGTTTTTGAAGGCGTTTTTTTCTAAGTACTTGCGCCACAGTTCTTCATTCTGTTCAAAATAGATAGTGAGCACTTTCACTTTTTCTGCAACGATAGCGTGATACAACACTTCCATATTTTTCATCTTTTCGCGAAACTCTCCGCACGTGGGGCAGTCCGGATTTTGAAAATAGATGATTAACACTTCTGCATCAATACCATACAATGTGGTAGTGTCTCCATCAGCCAGCAAAATATTGAAATCTATTGCCTGCTCGCCGGGCTGGTTTTTCGTAATCAAATTCAACTCGTATTCGTAGCGCAGTTGACGCGTTTCCTCCAAATCGGGCGTATTTAAAATATCTTGTAACATTGCAATATACAGCAACTCATCACGATACAGCGATTTAACACTGCCAAACTCCTGCTCTAAATAATCGAAAAAAGCAAAATACAATTTCTGATTCTTCTTACTTTCATTAAGCGCTTTAATAACAATAGGAATCGTAATTTTTGAATCTAACGGCAAAATATTTTGAGCAAAATTTTTGAAACTGTTGTATAAAACGGGCGTGCCCAACAAACGCTCATCCTCCCAAGTAAAAAAATCAAATTGATGTTCAGCAACATAAGTAAATAATTTTACTCTATCGCGGTAATATTCTTGCGGTGGCGGCTGCACTTCAATAGAGCATTGAATTATGGATGCCAATAAAAGCCCTTTGTTTTCAGCGATTATCTTTTCCTGATAGGTTTTCTTTTCTGCGTTAATAACCTCAAGTTTCATCATAAAAGTATCCATATAGGCTTGCATCATCGAGTTGGGCAACTCTTTTTGCTGCATCTTTTGAAATTCAATATTCAAATCTCTCAGTTGTTTCCCAAACGCCATCATCTGTTTCATATAGGCTCGGTTCGCGCTATTCTCTTTACTGCCTTCAATTTTAATATCTTCTTCTAAAAAAGAAATTGTAAACTTCTGATTTTTAGCATCTGAAATAATAAATTCGGAAAGAATGGCAGAGTCGGCTTCAATGATGTAAATCCCTGCATCTAAAGGAGTTTTGTCTTTAATCGTAATGTCGTTTTCAAATTTATAAGAAAGAAAATTGGTAAACTTTTTGTTTTTAACATTATAAGATTTCACAAAAAGCGAATCCGCCTGAATGTTTTCTGTTTTTATTCTAATTTGATAGCCGGTTTGGGCGAAAGATGAAAACATTAGGGCGCTGACGAGGAAGGAGAGGAAGGGTTTCATAATAGTGGTTAGTGGTTAGTGGTTAAAAGCCTTTGGTTATAATTAGCGTGGCAAAATTAATATTTTTTTGACGTATTTTTTTGATAAAAAAAATCGGTAAAAAACGCTATTTTCGCGCCCCAATTTAAAATTCAAAGTTTAATGTTCAATGTTCAAAACCCACCCTTTAACATTAACCATTAACCATTAATCATTAACCACTAAAAAGATGTTTGAAAGTTTAAGTTCCAAATTAGATCGTGCGTTTAAGGTGCTGAAAGGGCAAGGCTACATTACCGAAATTAATGTGGCGGAAACGATGAAAGAGGTTCGCAAAGCCTTGTTAGACGCAGATGTTAACTATAAAATTGCCAAAGAATTTACCGATGAAGTAAAGAAAAAAGCGTTAGGACAAAACGTGTTGAAAGCCGTTTCGCCCAGCCAGTTGATGGTGAAAATTACTTACGATGAGTTGATTGAATTGATGGGGCGCGAAGCCGTGGATATCAATGTAAAATCCAATCCTTCTATCATTTTAATGGCGGGTTTGCAAGGCTCCGGAAAAACCACGCACGCAGCGAAATTAGCCAAGATGCTGAAAACCAAACGCGGCAAAAATCCGTTGCTGGTTGCTTGCGATGTGTATCGTCCTGCCGCTATTGACCAGTTGAAAGTGTTGGGCGAACAGGTGGAAGTGGAGGTTTTTACAGATGAAAATTCTAAAAAACCGGTAGATATTGCCAAACGCGCCGTGCAGCACGCCAAAGATTGGGGTTTTAATGTGGTGATTATTGATACCGCCGGTCGCCTTGCCATTGACCAGGAAATGATGGACGAAATCGGCAATATTAAAAATGCCGTAAATCCGCACGAAATCCTGTTTGTGGTAGATGCGATGACCGGTCAGGATGCGGTGAATACGGCGAAAGCGTTCAACGATAAACTGAATTTCGATGGCGTTATCCTTACCAAAATGGATGGGGACACGAGAGGCGGTGCGGCATTAACCATTAAATCGGTGGTTAACAAGCCTATTAAATTTATTGGCGTTGGCGAAAAAATGGACGCTTTGGATGTGTTTCACCCCGACCGCTTGGCTGAGCGCATTCTTGGTATGGGCGATATTCGCTCGTTTGTGGAAAAAGCCCAGGAGCAGTTTGACGAAGAAGAAGCCTTGAAACTGCAACGCAAATTAGCCAAAAACCAGTTTGATTTCAACGACTTTTTAGCCCAAATTTCGCAAATTAAAAAAATGGGAAATTTGAAAGATATGATGAGTATGATTCCGGGCGTGGGCAAAGCCGTGAAGGATATGGATATTGACGACAACGCCTTCAAAAGTGTGGAAGCCATTATCTTATCCATGACGCCTTACGAACGCTCCAACCCCGATGTGCTGAACGGAACGCGCAAAAAAAGGATTGCAACCGGCAGCGGCACCGATGTGCAGGAAGTGAACAAACTGATTAAACAATTTGACGATATGCGCAAGATGATGCGTATGGTTTCCGGCGGAAAAGCCAAAGGGTTGATGAATATGCTGAACGCGCCGGGGAAAAAATAACTCTTTTTTTAGTCCATTCATTCCTGCAACGCCAGCCACCGCTCCTCTTTCTCCGCCACGCTGTTCTTCAACTTTTCATATTCCGCATACAACGAGCCGTTTGCAATCTCTTTCTCATATTGTTCGGGCAATGCCAATTTCATTTCTATTTGATGCAATGATTTTAAATCGTGCTCTATTTCCGTTTCTAATTTTTTAAGTTGATTTTGAACCTTGCGCTGTTGAGCATCCTGCTCTTTTTTAAGCAAATAATTTTCTTTGTTAACAGAAAGCAACTTCTCCTCTCCTACCACATTGTTTAATTTGCGTTGCAATTCATTTAGCGAATCTAATTTTTTCTTTTCCAAGAAATCGAAAACATCGCCGATGTAGGTTTTGATATTTTTGTCTTTAAACTCAATTATTTTTTCGCACAAACCGGACAAAAAATCTCTGTCGTGCGAAACCACAATCAAACTTCCGGTGTAGTGCAGCAGTGCGTTTTTCAGCACATCTTTCGACGCCATATCCAAGTGGTTGGTGGGTTCGTCTAAAATAAGCAGATTAAACGGCGACAACAGCAACTTTGCCAATGCCAATCGCGATTTTTCACCGCCGGAAAGCACTGCCACTTTTTTCTCCGTATCTTCTGTGGTAAACAAAAATCTGCCCAAAATCGTTCTAATTTTCGGGCGAATGTCGCCCACCGCCACCTCATCAATCGTTTCAAAAACGGTTTTATTCGGATTGAGTAACAACGCCTGATTTTGCGCGTAATAGCCAATCACTACCTGATGTCCTAATTGGATTGTTCCGTGTTGCGGCAGCAGTTCGCCCACAATGCTTTTCACGAAGGTGGATTTGCCCTCGCCGTTTCTGCCCACGAAAGCCACGCGCTCGCCGCGCTCCAAGTGCATATCAATATCTTTCAACACATTCAACGTGCCGTAGCCCAGCGATAACTGCTTTGCCTCAACCGTAACTTTTCCTGAGTGCGGCGCAGGCGGAAACTTGAAAGAGATAGCACTGTCGTCTAACTCATCTACCGATACTTTGTCCATTTTTTCCAACAGTTTCAATCGGCTTTGCACCTGCTTGGCTTTGGTTGCCTTGTAGCGAAAACGTTCCACAAAACGCTCAATTTGCGCAATCTCCTTTTGCTGATTTTCATACGCGGCCTGCTGGGTTTCAATGCGTTCCAAACGTTGTTCCACATATTCGGAGTAACTGCATTTGTAATCTTGAATGTTGCCCAACGTAATTTCAATGGTGCGGTTGGTTACGCGGTCTAAAAAAGCGCGGTCGTGCGAAACCATAATCAGCGCGCCTTCATAGTTTGCCAAATACTCTTCCAGCCATTGAATAGATTCAATATCCAAGTGGTTGGTAGGCTCGTCCAACAGGATAATTTCCGGTTTTTGCAGCAGAATTTTGGCGAGCGCCACGCGCATTTGCCAGCCGGAACTAAACTCGTTGAGCGGGCGTTGAAAATCGGTTTGCTTAAAACCTAACCCCAGCAACACTTTTTCGGCATCGGCATCCATTGTGCTGCCGCCCAAAATGTGAAAACGCTCGGTAAAATCGGAAAGTTGCTGCGCCAACTTATGATACTCTTCCGATTCATAATCTTCTCTTACTGCCAATTGCTCAGTAGTCAGCGCAATTTGTTTCTCCAACTGTTTCTGCTCTACAAAAGCGGAAACGGTTTCATCCCAAACGTTACATAAAAAGTTTGCCGCCATCTCTTGCGGCAAGTAGCCGGTTTTAAAGCCGGTGGTAATCACCATCACGCCCGATTCTGGCTCTAACTCTTTGTGAATAATTTTCAATAGCGTTGATTTTCCGGCGCCGTTCTTTCCCACCAAACCGATGCGGTCGCGGTCGCCCGCCACAAAAGAGACGTCTTTAAACAAAAAGTCGCCCGTAAAATTAACCGAGAGTTTGTGAATGGAAATCATGGCGGCGAAAATAGGGTTTTTGAGGAATTTAATTATTACACAAAATATATTATATAAAATGTGTAATAAGTATTGAAGGATAATAAAAAAGGCTGCCCCAAAGAGCAGCCTTTTTTTGCGGATTGGTTGTTATCCGCAACGGACTGGTTGTTGTCCGCATTTGTTTTACATAGTTAATTATTGTTAGAATTCGTGATTGTTAATTGAGTCTAATGAGGTCGAATTTTTGGTTGTTGTTGTTTCCGCCGGGGTTGTCCACGGTGATGGTTCCTTCGTAAAGCATCCATGCGCCGTTTCTGTACATACCTACTCTTACATAGTAAATTTTAGTGTAGTTTCCGGTAATGGGGGGTGCATATTTGTCAGCCTTTTTGTCGCCCCATTGCGAAGTGGTTCTTTCGGTTACGGTATAGATATCGGGATTGTCTTTTTTCGGGTCAAACACTTTATTCAAAAGTCCGTCGAAGTTTTCGGGAAGTACAAAGTTTTTGTTGTTCTTAAAAGTAGTGTTGTTGAGAGAGAATTGGTTGATACCGCCGCCGTTT
>Ga0082212_10011999_pt1 | contig 10941 bp, 10 predicted proteins | sample TergutNt197P3_FD_71548 | JGI IMG/M metagenome (GOLD analysis project Ga0082212, IMG submission 71548) | Neocapritermes taracua P3 segment gut microbial communities from Petit-Saut dam, French Guiana - Nt197 P3 | ecosystem: Host-associated > Arthropoda: Insects > Digestive system > Gut ...
TGAGACCACCGGTTGCCGATCCCGCGGTCGCACAAACACTTCCCAACCGCCGCCGTGTCGGGCGACCATCATGAGTCCTTTGGTTCCGTAAAGTTCAATGCGTGTTGCACACTGCATCCAATAGGGAAACATATCCGTCTGGCGGACGACAGGGTCAATTTTGAGGATGTAATCGGTGTAGAGCGTTTGTTCGGCAGTCATGATCATGTCGTCAAACTCATAAGTTGCGAGCAACGTATCGGGCGTTTCTGCATCGCTGTTCGGATCGGTGTAACGTCCTCCGGCAGCATAAGCCGACTTCGGCATTTTATCGCCGATCAACCAACGTGCCAAGTCGATTTGGTGAACGCCGTCATTGATTAGGTCGCCACCGGAGAAATCCCAGAGTTCATGCCAGTTACCTTGGTGAATCGTCGAAGAATAGGGTCGATCCGCCGCCGGACCGAGCCATTTATCCCAATCGAATCCAGCGGGTACTGTTTCGTCTGTTCGGATTTTGAAGGAATTCATCTCCCGTTTTTGATTGAAAACACGGCAAAGATGAATTGTGCCGAGTTTGCCTTCGTCGATGAACTTCTTCGCCTCCATACAATAGGGAGCACTGCGGCTTTGGGTGCCGTGCTGGACGATTCGCTTGTATTTTCTAGCCGCCTCGACCATTTTTTGCCCTTCCCAAGCGGAGTGCGAAGCAGGCTTTTCTGTGTACACATCCTTTCCCGCTTGGCAAGCAAGGATTGCCGCCAGTGCATGCCAATGATCCGGCAGCGCACAAATGACGGCATCGACATTTTTATCATCAAAAACGGTTCGCATGTCGGCGACGTACTTTGCGTTGGCACGTTCAGCGGCGGGTTCTCCGCGCCCCTTTTGAGCATCGCAACAGTACAAGACATGGACATCGTCGAATTCCTGAAATCCGGTCAGTCGGGTGTTGTTCGGATAATCGAATCCGTGAAGTAATTGAGTTCCGCGCCCGCCGCAACCGATCAGTGCCATGTTAACCTTTTCGTTGGCTGCCGCTCCGTGAACGGAAGCCGGATCAGCTAAAATTGTCAGTCCGGCACCCAAACCGAGTGTCGTGGTTTTTAGAAAATCTCGTCGTTTCATGAGTTAAGGAGTTGTTAGAGGGTTACTGCTGTGTAGGGGGGCTCTGGAAAGTTTCACACCAACTTAACGAATTGAATATACCATAAACGAGGACGATGGGGTCGTATAAAAGAGATAGAAATGAATGGATGAATGGGGTGGTGTATTAACTCAAACTGTAAATAGCATCTCTGTAGTATCGCCGATTGTACCATGTTTTTTTTCGTGAGTCACCTATGGGATGATCAACGCGTCCTTCATTTTTTTAGCAACGGCTCGATACTTCTTGCCCTCTGCCAACGACTTTATCCGATCCTCCAACAACATATTCCGTAGTATCGCTTGCATTTTTTCTACACTCGCCAGTCGAAGCATCTCGCGTCCCTTGCGTTGCTCTTTTTCACCCGAACGATCCCTCGCCAAGTGGGTCAGAAATTGGTGAGAGATCATCACGAGATGTAGGTAACGCTCCACAGCCGTGTATCGCAATAATTGATAGTCTCCCAAACCTAAATGCTGCTTCGACATTTTGAAAAGTATTTCAATCTGCCAACGATTCCGATAATGTTCAATCAAACTCTTCACTCCCCATTTCAATCCATTCGTCGCCACCACCAATCGGCTCCTCTCTCCACGGCGACGACTCATCGCTATTTTGACTCGTCCCAACTTCGCCATCGTGCCGACCCGCTCCGCCACGCAATGTTCCTTCCGACTGCCCGGTATCGATACCCAACGCCCCTCTCGATGAAGAACATTTTTTGCATACGCTCCCACATTTCTCTTGTCCTTTGGTCTGCCGTCAGGAAAAAAGTTGCGATTTTCCTTTACCGCACCGACATAAGTGAAACCCTTATTATCACAGGACTTGGTAACGGTGTCACACAAATAGAATTTGTCGAAAAGGACAATCACATTTGACTCGTTGATCGTTTCGATGGCTTCGGCTGCTAGTTCAGTCAATGTTTTGAACTCAACATGTTCATGTTTGTTATTGCTCTTCTTTGATTTTGCACAATACTCTTTGCTTGCCCAGAGTCGAATGGCACAAGGAACGACCACGCCTCGATAGACGAATGCGCTAGTGAGCGCACGTGCGGATCTTGTGGGAACACTGGGTGAGTAATCGCCCAGTGCCACCCGGCCATCTGTACCATCAAAATCGCCATTCTGCCGATAATCCGGTATTTGTCTCAATTTTCGGCAAAGAATTGCCGATACAACCGCTACAATCGGAATATTTTAACAAAACTGCGGAGGAAATGGCATGGACGACGTTCTGGAAATAGACACGGTATTGCAACATGTACGGCAGATAGCACGGAAATTACGCGTTCCTTCGGATACAGCGGTCACCCAACAGATTTTAATGTTTGCCGAATCTTTTTACGGTTATCGTTTTACCACACCTGACTTTATGGCGATTTGGTCAGCGGCTGATCAAATCCTCAAAGTGTTTGATCCCAACGGTCGAATGTTGGAGACCCTCTCCATTTCAGTAGGTACCGAGGGATCATTCATGGATTCGATCCCAGTGATCCCGCAACGCAGGGCTGCCTGATGACATTTTGGAATCGGCTATGCACATGGGGACGACAAATATGGTCGCAGTGGTCGTCCGACCCACTGGAACGGTGTCGATGGATCAAGTTCCCTGCGACACGGCGGAGCCGGTCCGACAAGCCGAAAGATCAACTGGCACGCGCTGGTGAAGATGCGGCATCTCACTACCTGACCGCCAAAGGATACACGATCTTGCATCGGAATATCCGGTTTCCCGAAGGCGAATTGGATCTCGTTGCCAAATGGGAGAACACATTGGTTTTCCTCGAAATAAAGACCAGAGAAACCGAACAATTTGGTTCACCGTACCAGTCTGTTTCGGTAGGCAAACAGCGTCGCCAGTTAGCAATGGCAAACCGGTTTATTTCGATCTGCCGATTATGGGAAGTGCCGATACGGTTTGATGTCGTCTCCGTCGTTTTGCCGTCGGGACAACAGCCGAAAATTGAACATATCGAAAACGCTTTTCAGGCGGGAGATTTGTGAAACACTATCTTATCCGACCGATTTTCAGTTCGTGCAAAATCCGGGAAATCCGGTTTTGCTGCCGGGCAAGTTCTTCGACCGCCTGCTTGAAAGGACGCAAATCAACATCCGGCTTTTCCGATGCCCGCTGAATTTCGGTATCGTAACGAGTGGTGCGCTCATTCACCCGACGCTGCATCGAACGAATCATCCGCAATTCTGCCAAAAGTTGAATCAGCGGTTCTTCCGTCGAACCGCCTTCTTGTTGTTGCTGTTGGTTTTCCGTATTTTCCTGCCGCTGCCGAGACTCATCTATCGCTTCCTGGATGGCGTTTAACATTTCTTGCAACGCTTCAATGATCGCATCTTCGATGTGGAGTGTAATCGCATCCAACGTCGTTTGATCTAAACGTTTTTTCACTTCCGTCATATCGAATCGGGCTTGCAAAAGCGCCTCCACCATTGCTTGTGCCGTCCCATCTTCCCGAAGGAGTAACAGTGCCGCCTCCGCATCTTCCACGACCGATTGCTGATCCACTCCCAGTCGGTCTGAACGAATTTTGATCTGCCGCTGTTCCAATGCCGGTTCACCTGCCGCTTCATCGATCAACTTTTCGGTCAGCAAACGGATCGCCTGTTCCTGTTGGAGCATCCGCTTGAATCGCGTTGCCAATTTTTCGAGCGTTTGCATCAATTCTTCTTCACGAAGTTGCCGCAGAATTTTTTCCAGTTCCTCTTTAAGCCGCTGTAATTCTGCGATTGCTTCCTCCTGCTCTTCGACGGCTCCCTCCTTTTCCGCTTGTTCGAGTTTCTGCTCCGCTTGCTTCATCCGTTCCATCGCCCTTTGCAACGCCCGCTGACTCGGCGTTTGCTCCTGCCGGGATTGTGGTTGCTGCGATTGTCCCTCTTGCGACTGCCCCTCCTGTGTTTCTGAAGGATTTTCCGATTCGCTTTCTCTTGGCGGCGTTACCCCTTCGTATTCGGCAATGCGGTCTTGAAGCGTTTGCGTTTGCAGACGGATGTCGCGTTGATCCTTTTCCAGGTGCGGCAAATTTGGCGACTCCTGCTGATGCGTTTGGTTTTTCAGAATCCGTTCACGATGCAGAATATCTTCCAAATCCTTGAGAAATTCTTTGATTTTTTCTTTTTCCTGTTCCCGTTTTTCATCGCGGCTCGCACTTTCGAGCAATTTGAGAAGCAGGATCAAGTCTTGTTCAATTTCGGACTGTCCGGTAATGGCATCGGATAACTGGCGGCGTTCCAAGGCATTGACCAGTATTTCAAACCGCCGGACAAGCAATTTATCTTTACTTTCGAGAAGTGCTTTACTGAGAAGTGTTGCCTGTTGCGGGTTGGAACTGCCTGACGTTTCAGCAAGCCGGAGCAAAATCTGTTCGAGTTGGGCGTACCGACCTGCCAAACTTCGCTGCTTGTCGGTCAGTCCTTGGGCTTGCAAAGACGTGCCGAAAGCCAGCACCAATCCAAAAAAAAGGAAACGCCGAAACATGCCAAGAATTATCCAGCATGTCGGGTGAAATTTCAAGAGCGTCACATTCTGGCGAGGGTGGCTGGTGGTTGTTCGTTTGTCACCGATGTTTTTCTCATTTCGGACGTTTTTTGCTTGACATTCCGCTTCTCATGAGTTACAATCGGCACGTAGTTGCCATTTTGTTACCATAACCATACGGAGGTACTCATGCCCGTTGATCAGAAAAACCCGTTAAGGTGGGGGGGGGGGGGCAGTCTAGGAAAGTCCGCTTCCCGCGCTTTCACTCTCGTCGAACTGCTCGTCGTCATCGCCATTATCGGAATGTTAATCGCACTGTTGTTGCCCGCCGTTCAGGCTGCCCGCGAAGCCGCAAGACGAATGCAGTGCAGTAACCACATCAAACAGTTGGGACTCGCTGTTCACAATTTTGAGAACACGTTCAGTGCTCTGCCGCCACTGATCATCAGCCACGGCAGACCCACCATCTTTTTCCTTTTGCTTCCCTACCTGGAACAAACGGCGGTCTATGAGTCCCAAACAGGTGTGGCTGAACATGATTGGGGTACCAGGGCATCACCCATCACAGGTGTGTGGGTTCACCCCTTTGACTTGTCCCAAGGAGGCGAAGGGAGTTACCCCATTAGTGACAGAATTGGCGGACCGGGAAGTAATGACGATAGTCGGCGTGCATGGATGAAAGAGTTGTCCAATATCCCCGTCTATGTTTGCCCGACACGTCGGAGTGCGGGGAAACTCACAAGCAGTGGGGTCCCCAGTGACCGGGGGGCTGATTGTAATAACACCACCCCTACACGCGATTGGGCTTGGGGACCAGCGGGGGACTATGCGGCGGTTGCCCTCTATTTTTCAGAAGGTACTCCCATGACACATCAAGATCACTTGACCTGGGAATACCATGAGATTTGGTACGCTCATATCATCAATGCTAATTCCGAGAGCAACAGGCATCGCGGTCCCTTCCGTAATTCCGATTTTGGTACCCCCTATCGTGGTCTGCCCGGTACCGATCACAACTGGAATTTTGAAATTATCACGTGGAAAGGGCGTGATTCGATGTCTTGGTGGCGGGATGGAACAAGTAATCAATTACTCATCGGTGAGAAGTATTATCACGCCAGCGAGCAGGGTGTCCATCATCATGATGGGAATTGGCTTACGCAGACCGGGTGGGATTGTGCGGCAACCGGAGCGAGCCGCGGCTTTCGAAATCAGTGGCCCCTTGCCCGTTCAGGTGTGAAGGAAAACTTGACGGAATGCCATCATGCCCGGAACCGTTTTGGAAGTTGGCATCCCGGCATCTGCCCGTTCCTGATTGGCGACGGTTCCGTACGCTCTATTTCGCATACGACCCCTGTGGACATCATGTTTGCATTGGGGCACGTCAGTGACGGGCAATCAGTCAGCCTGCCATAAAACAGGAAGCGAGAGGGTTAGGGTGGGAGCTGTTTGACCCTACACCGTTTCCCCTCACCCTAGCCCTCTCCCAGAGGGAGAGGGGACGATGTTTGCCCTCACTCCTTATTTTTTTTGACTCCTTACCCCTAACCCCTAAAAAACATGAAATATCACACTTTTATATTGTCCGTGGCTGTTTTGCTGATTGTTACCGGTTGTAGCAACAAAGTGCCGCTTAGCGGAATCGTTACCTTTTCCGACGATGGTACCCCCTTGCCTCAAGGTGCTATCCTTTTTCAGTCCGAGACCATCCTTGCTCAGGGAGGTATCCAACCCGATGGAACTTATCGGGTTGGAACCGACAAACAAACAGATGGTTTGCCGCTTGGAACATACCAGGTCTGTATTACGGGAACCGACAAGATCGAGTTTGCGGCTGACCGCGTCACTGCGGTTGATTCAAGTGGGGCGGGATTAGGGGGGCAACGAGAGATCCGTACCCCTCTCATTGATCCGAAGTACGCCAGTGCGACGACCTCTGAACTCACATTTACTGTCGATGGGAAGACGAAAAAATTCGACATACAGGTTGATCGGGCAAAATGAGGCTGGATAATAGGTTTCAGTTCAAAAGATGAAGCCCGTTTTCAGATAGAGAACGGACGGGAGCCCTGTCCGCCCGTCGTTGCGGGAATACAGTTCCCTATCCAAACTGCCGCCGAATTCTAAATAACCGCCGACCCGACTCGGTGAGGCGAACTCGATGCCCGCTCCGAGACGAATGTCGTTGTAATCGGTCATGCCGCCAAGGGGGGTGATCTCCCAACTGCCGCCTGCATAGTCCATGTGAAGGTATCCCCACCAATCGGCACGCGGTCCTGTCCACAACAGGCGCGAAATTTTCGGATTCGGAAAAACCATCCGCAATACCCAATTGTCGTCTGGAGTCCAAACAACTCCGAGCGTCGGGAGCATTTTGACCCGGACACGATCATAGTAAATCACCCCTGCGTGTACTTCCATTTGCGGCGAAAGTTGCCCGATTCCTTCGAGTCGCCCCTGATAACGCCACGCATTGGACGTGACTTTCTCAAAATCGGAGAAGAGTCCCACTCGTCCCCAAGCGATCAGGCTGAACGTGTCGTTAAACTTCGGTTGAACGCTGAAATCGAACATGGCTCCGAAGCCGTTGGGCGACATATCTGGGGCGTTGGGTCCATTCCACCAAACGAGACGACCGGAAGGAGCAACGTAGAAAAAACCGGTCTTTCCATTGTTCGGAATAAACCGGCATGGAAACGCCAACTGCATCCGCAGATCAATTTCGTCCATTCCGAAGCCGTTATCCTTGTTTTTCGTCCTCGGCAGATGCGTGTATTCAAAGGAGGTGAGGTCCCGGAACCGCCGCACTGCTTCGTAGGTTTCCGGCACGAACATGTCGAAATTACCGGAATAAACATTGTTCGAGGCAGGTTGTCCCCATCCGCCTGTGTTTGTCCCTACGGGAACAATAGTGGAACCGAACCACGATGGCTGCGAAGACACGGCATACGGATCAAACGGGGGGAGCGTTACCGTTGGAGTGACCGATGGCAGTACCGATGTGGCCTCAGGCGGAGTAATGGGTGCCGGCGTTGCATTTTGGGCGACGTAAATCGGCGCATACAACGAGGAATTGGTCGTTAGGATTGATGAATTTTCGGCGGGAGCAAGCGAACCATAAGAGATGGCGGCAGGAGTTTGCGCAACGGCACCAACGGAGAGCCATCCTCCGAATATCAAGGCAAAACCGATGGCAAAAAGACGAGATGTCATTGTTTCCGTGCCGATGGGTCCATTCAGTACGGGAAGGTTAACGATTTTTGGAAAAAAGGGCAAGGGCAACGTTCAAAGAGAAAAATTGCTACCCTGTCGGCTCTCTTTTTATCTCCTTGCCGCCTCGACAAAACCGGCAAACAGCGGATGCGGATTCGTCGGCTGCGACTTAAACTCAGGATGAAACTGCACCGCCACAAACCAAGGATGATCCGGTATTTCAAGTGCGTCCACAAATTTGCCGTCGCCGCTTGTGCTGGCAATCAGCAGTCCCGCATTTTCCAATCGTTTGCGGTTTTCGTCGGTGAACTCGAGTTTGCTACGATACCGTTCCGAAATGTTTGACTTTCCATAACAAGTATAAATCTTGCTTTTAGCAACAAGTACAGTTGGTAGTGCGCCATTCTGTAGAGTTGTACGCATTTGTGATTCTCTGCAATCCGCCACGTTTTTTGCAAACTCGACTACTACACACAACACACCGAGATCGATTCCCAAGAAAGGGATTTTCCGCTCACGAGCGAATCTAATCGTTTCCAATTTGCCTTCGGTAATACCATCTTCCATGCCGTCGGAAACCAAAATACCGTCTGCATTTTCCAATTTCGTAGTGTCAACAAATTTACCGCCAGGAATTCTCACAATGCGAACCTTCGTCCGATGTTTAATGCCAGCGTGAGCCAGTGCTTCGTAGATCGACTTGTAAGCGTCCTTGTGTTTGGCATATTTTCCGACGACCGCAATAGTAACTTCGTGCTGCGGATTGCGGAGCCGGTCAAGCATCTCATTCCAGGCGGTTAAGTCCGGTTTTCCGTCACCCCTGCGCAGGCAGGGGTCTAGAGAAACAGGGTGAACATCTTCCGTCTGGATTCCTGCCTTCGCAGGAATGACGGAATCCTTCCAAAAGAACTCCACGACTCGCTGATCGAGACCATGCTGGTGCAACACGATGGGAACTTCGTAGATCGAAAACTCGGCATCCTTTTCTTCGATGACATTCCGGTTTTCCAGGTTGCAAAACAGGGCGATTTTGTTCCGTTCGGCATCGCTGATCGAGTGTTCCGTTCGGCAAACGAGGATGTCGGGCTGGATTCCAATCTGCCGCAACCGACTAACGGAATGTTGCGTCGGCTTCGTTTTGAGTTCGCCTGACGATTTGAGAAAAGGGATCAACGTCAGATGCAGAAACAGACAATTTTCTCGACCGACATCGAGGGCAAATTGCCGAATCGCTTCCAAAAAGGGTAAACTTTCAATGTCGCCAACGGTACCGCCGATTTCGGTCAACACGACATCGACATCGTCGCTCCGCAGACTCCTGATGACTCGTTTGATTTCGTTGGTAATGTGCGGAATGACTTGGATGGTCTTACCGTGATATTTTCCTTTGCGTTCCCGGCGGAGAACATTGCGGTAAATCTTTCCGGCAGTCAAACTACTGTTTTTCGTGAGCGGACTGTTGGTAAAGCGTTCGTAGTGTCCCAAATCGAGGTCGGCTTCGGTGCCGTCGTCGAGAACATAAACTTCGCCATGTTGGAAAGGACTCATCATTCCCGGATCGATGTTCAGATAGGGATCGAGTTTTTGCATGCGGATAGAAAGTCCGCGTGCTTCGAGAAGCATGCCGAGTGAAGCGGAGGTGAGTCCTTTGCCGAGCGAACTGACAACTCCTCCGGTAATGAAAATGTGTTTGGTCATATTGATTCACTCCTACTCCGCCGCCGATGGTTTAGACGTTATATCATAAACCACGCGGTTGTTGGGCGGTTACATAGCATTTGCGGCAAAAATTCCAGTACAATGGGAAATCGTCTCCCCGGCGGTGTCAGTACAGTGTGGGAAATGCTGTTACGGCGGCAATATGAATGAGAACGAAGCCCAAATCGAAGAGTTGGTACACACCCGACTGCCCGACCTCGTTCTCTTTGCCAAGCAGTGGAAAAACAATCCCGCCGAAGACATTGTCCAGGAAGCCTTTTTGCAACTGATGCGGCAAAAAGTCTTTCCCGACAATCCGGCGGCTTGGCTTTATACGACCGTGAGGAACATTTCCAATAACGAAGTCCGATCCCAAAATCGACGCAAACGCCGGGAATTCGCCGTTCAGGAGAGCAAAGGTTTGTTCGACGTTCCTGAATCGGAGCGAAACGAAGAGATCGAGCAACTGATTTGCGATTTGGAATCGCTCGATTTGGAATATCGGGAGGTCATCGTTGCCAAGATTTGGGGCGGACTCACATTTGAAGAGATCGCCGCCATGACGGGGGCTTCTCGGAGTAGCGTCCATCGGCGGTATCAGGAGGGGATAAAGCGGTTGGAGGGAGGAGAAAGAAGATAGGAGATAGAATGATGGAATTGCCCCTATCGGGACAGTTGTATTAGCCACATTAGGAGTTTACGAAATGCACGACATCGAACAAAAACTCGCCGCCCTGAAACCGACGCGGCAACCGAAACTTGCTCGGCAAATTTTAGCCGTTCCGCATCGTCGTCGGCAACGGCGGCGGGACTGCTTCGTCGGACTCGCCGGTCTCCTCACCGGCATTGCCGCCAGTGTGGTGGTGATGGTCTCCTTCGCCGCAAAAGTTGAACCCGTTTACGTCGTGCAGGTTGTCGAAAGACAGCAGACGGCAGACGGCAGACAGCAGCAGAATGACGAACCGGCGAAAATATCCGTTGTTATTGCGAAGAATGTTGAACCGATTGACCTTGACGCAATGATTGCCCAATACGAAAAGATGCTTCGGCATCGTCAGGAATGGGCGAGCAAGCAGGTTGCCGTTACGCCGAGAGTCGTCTCGGTGTCGAACCGCGGTGTCAGCCGTGATGATTTGATGAAAGAATTTGGAGGATAGAAATTGAGACGGCAGATTGCAGACGGCAGACGGCAGTTTTTTTGCGATTTGTCCCCTCTGCTGCCGTCTGCGGTCTGCCGTCTGCCGTCTTTCAACCCTAACCCCCTTAACCAATTATGCCAAAACCTTTACTCCCCCTCATCGTTCTTTTGTTCCCGCTCACGTTGTTGAGCGACGACCTTCCCGTCGAGGTGCCGCGACCGGCGAGCGAAACCTATCGGCACATGCAAGTCAATCCCTACATTGCCTTGC
>Ga0082212_10012000_pt1 | contig 10940 bp, 11 predicted proteins | sample TergutNt197P3_FD_71548 | JGI IMG/M metagenome (GOLD analysis project Ga0082212, IMG submission 71548) | Neocapritermes taracua P3 segment gut microbial communities from Petit-Saut dam, French Guiana - Nt197 P3 | ecosystem: Host-associated > Arthropoda: Insects > Digestive system > Gut ...
ATCATATATCTGCCATTTCAAAAGATGGATTAGAATCCATCCGGAAAGAAAGACGCCCAAAGTAAATATGACATGCCGGATATTTTTTTGCTGGCTGCGGCGCATCATGCTTCCGACCCACATTGCGGCGATGATGATAACGGCAACAGTGAAAAGGACGTCTCCCCGGAGATCGGCGCCGGAGTACAGCCAGATATACTGCACCTGTCGGTTCATAATCTTCCGCCAGCCCTGCGTGACGTTGTTTAGGCGGGTATAGTCTCCTAAAAGTTCGGCGGAAACATATAGTTCAGGCGCCGGGTATATTTTTTCATCACAGCTTCCGTCCGGCAGGCGTAAGCCGCTATCAATCAATGTTTGTTCATATCCGTCTGGCAAATCCAGTGGCTCCATCGACAATAGGCCCTTAGCATAGGATAGCGTACCTTCCGATGGAACGACGATTTCAATATTTTCCCCATTTTTGATCCTTGCGGCCGCGTCGCTGTCAAAGCAGATTTGGATTGCGGCTGACGGATCATCAAATGTAAGGTTCCCGTTTTTGTTGAGCGACGCTAAAAGTCTGCCCGCGGCGTCCAGTCCGAAGTTTTCACCCTCCAAACCGTAGCTGATTGCAGCAGCCATCAGGCGGCGGTTTACAGGTTCGCCATTCATTATACTTACGGATATATCGCTGCCGCGAAGGTCGCTCCATGTGGTGACTGTCATTTCAGTTTGGCTGCGGTCAACGGCGATCACGACGGTTTCCAATGTCAGGGGATACCAATACTCCGCCGCGCCGTTTTCGGCCTGCGCGTCATAGGCTTCGATGATCCCTCCGCTATGCAGCAAATCCAACGCGGCTATTGTATGCCCGGCAATCTTATATTCAGGGAATAACTGAGAGATCGGGTCGCTGTAGTCGCTTGTCGTGTATATCATGTTTTCTGCCGGTTTTTCAGCGCAACCGAAAAAAAGCCCCGCGAACAATACGCATAGAAACAAAAGGCATATAATACGGTTGATTCGGTTTTTATTATTCAATGAAACACCCCCCGAAGAAACGAACGCAGGGATAACCTTGCCGCTCCCGGTCAATCATCGTTTCCATCGGTATCTGTCTTCTTTATGTAAGCATCGTTTTTGTTTTCGCCAAGCTGTAATTTGCGTCGTTCCAGCCGCTCTTGTGTTTCAATAAGCAGCGCGTGGATTTTCGCTTCAAATTCTTTCTTCGGCGGGAGCGCCGTCCAATATTCGGCGACAACGATCCCGTCACGGTCTAATTTCAAAAGCTCGATTTCTTCCCGACCGCTCTCGGAACAGAGTATCAGTCCGACAGGAGCTTCTTCGCCCTCTTGACGTTCATATTTATCAAGCCATCCCAAGTATAGCTGCATCTGGCCTTTGTGCGAAGCTTCAAATCTACCTAACTTCAATTCCACCGCGACAAGACGTTTTAAGTATCGGTTATAGAAAAGAAGGTCAAGATGATTATCCCGCCCATCAATTATCATTCGTTTCTGACGTTCAACAAAAGCAAATCCCTTACCAAATTCGAGGATGAATTTTTCAAGTTCCCGCAGGATCGCATCTTCCAAATCGGCTTCCAAGTATTCGTCTTTCAAGCCGAGTATGTCAAAAAGGTAAGGGTCTTTGAATGTCCCGACCGGAATTGGCGACGCAACAGTGATTTGAGTATCAGCAATTTCTTTTCGCTCAAACGCTTTGCGTGAAATGAGTTTGCGTAAATCCCTGACGCCAAGAACGCCGTTCATGGATTCCTTTGCGTAAAACATTTTTGCCTCGCCGGACTTCAAAGGGATCAACACGAGGAAGTGCGACCAGCTTAATTGTCGTGACAGTGAAACGACAATCTCTTCATCAAAAAATTGTTCAGCGAACTGGAGCATCCTGCGTAAATTTTTTTCTTCAAAACTTCTTCCATATTTTTCAGTTAATTGTCGTGACAGCGTAACGACAATTTGTTTGCCGTAATCGGCACGTTTATTATTAAGGACTTCGCTGTTGACACGTTGACCGATTTTCCAAAACAACAAAACCGCTTCGCTGTTTGCCCTCGAATATATAACGCGCTTACTCTGCTCGATCATCGCGGAAATTTCTTCAAACAAAATCTGTTCTGGGTTCATCAAATCCATTTCATTTTACCTCGCTTGTTCTTGTTTTTCGTCCGGGTTTTAATTTTCCCGTGCGCGTTGGTTTTTCAGCATCCTCCGGGATAGCCCATGTATTTGAAAAACGTGTAATGCCTTTTATTCGTCCCTCGGCGCACAACTTCTGTACTTGACGTTCTGTTATATCCCATTGAACAGCCGCGTCTCTCACGCTGATATATCCGTTCATAACCGCTGCACCTCACAGTAAAATACAATACAAGTCATATTCATATTATATTCGTTTCACCGTCTTTTGTCAAGAACAGATTTATACAGTATCCGTCAACCGTGATCCTTGTTCAAAAAATATTGGCTGATAATAAAATCTGTATTGAACATCGCCGCCGACGCTGATAAAATAATCACAGCCGGATTCATACCGGCACAAAAGAAAAAAACATCCGCGCCGCGTTAATTACATAATCATTAACGCGCATAACACCGCAAAAACACACAACGCTTATATAAGCATTTACGTTAATGGTAAGCATTTACGTTAATGGCGAGCAAGGCGGCGGTATATACCCGCCGCGATTGCTCGTTGGTGCTGCCGCCCCAAACCCCGCCGGACGGAGCGCGTTGCGCCCCGTCCGTTAAGCCGCCGTTGGCGTCTGCTGATGCCTTCCGGCAATTTATCTATCGTGAGAAATATGTCTGCGTTCGGCGACGCGTTCCGGCGCGTTTCGATTGATGCCGAGCAGACGCTCTACATTGTCTTTCGCGTTAAGTAGAGCCGTGCGTTGGTCTTTGAGTTCGTGGTAACTATGATACAGCGTTTTCTTTTCGGAGTTGAGCGTCGCCCAATCCTGTATGAGCGCGTCCATCTTGGGCAGCGGTTTATTTTTCCCGTAGCCAGCTTCATCAAAATGACGCTTCGCCGCTTCGTGCAAAATAATGTCGGCTGCGTAAATATCATAGACACCCCGGTCGCGCCCGGATTTGAGATACGCCGAATAATTTTCCCGTGTATCTTTGTAAGTCCCGATTTGTTTTTGGAGCGCGGAAATTTCTTTTTGCCGCGCTTCGATTTCCTTGATTCGGTTCAGCCGTCCGTTATAATCAGAGGATACGGCGGCAGATTTTTTTGCGAGGTCGTTATAACTGCCGATGCCGTTTTCCTGTAAGTAGATCAGGGTGCGAGCGGCCTGTTTGAGATTATATATTTTTGCCCAGTGTTCATACGCTTCACCTTTACCTTCTTGAATTTTTTGTTGGATGTCGATGAGCAGGCTAAACTTCGTATCCCGCACAATAACAAACGGAACGAATACCTCGTCGGCGGGTCGCCGCCGTACAACATTTCGCGTACCCATCAACCGCTCTTGGATCGCGTCAGCGGAGTAATCCTCACCGAGAGAATCCTGACGGAAAAATCTTTGGCTTCCCGGTGGCCTGAACGAAAACTGTTTGCCGTGCTTGACCTCGACGCCCGATTTTTTCAGCCTAATTAAAAACTCCGTCAGCGAATTTCCGATGATAATATTTTCGTCAATCAATTCCCGCAGTTTATCTCTGCCTGTCAAAACTTTATTGTCTCCCTGCCACTTGCCGTAATCCTTTCCTTTAGACGGCTTCGGATTTTCAACAATCGACAACCCGTTTTCGATACAGAGGAAGTCGGCGATCCGCCGGATGGCGAACGCGGATCCTTTGAAGTTTCTGAACTTGCCCGTGCAGTCGAGGTTGGTACTGTTCACGACGACGTGCGTGTGCGTGTGAGCCTTATCGACATGCGTACAGCAGACGAAAGCGTGACGACCCTTCGTAAGTTTCATGGCGAGGTCGTACCCGATCCGGTTCGCCGTTTCCGCGTCAGTTTCCCCCGGCTTGAAAGCGATGCGGACATGATACGCCAGTACATCCCGCTTTCCCTGATCCCGCCCGGTGATGGCGGCGTACTGGTTCTTGGAAAACAAGAACTCGTTATCAGCAATCAATGGATCACAGGCATAAGCTGTGACCCATTGACCGACATCTGTTTTTTCAGGGTTCTTGATATAATCCACACTTATTTTGAGCGCGGCGGCAACCGGCCTATTCTTGCCTGCATGAATGGGAAGTATTGCTGTCGTTGCCATATCAGACCGCCTCCTCTGTTGCCGATGACGGCTCCGATGAATACTCCGGCAAATCTCTGATCGTAGGCGGAGCGATAAACCTCTTGCCCGGTTTTGCGTCGGCTACCTCTGATAGCACCGCCAGCAGCTTTCCGAAGTCGGAACGGATTACCGTAAGCTGATTGTTGACCTCGGCTACGTCCTCGCGGTACACTTCGCCGCCGCTGTTGACGCGGCGCGTCATTTGATTTACATTATTCGCTGTGATACCGAGCAGGCGCTTTATCTCGTTCAGCACCGGCATATCGAGATTGAAAACGTGCCCGTCAATACACATTTTTCTGATGAACGCGCTTTTGTTTTTGATGCCGGTCATCGCCATGCGCTGTTCAAATAATTCAGATTCCTCCGGCGACATTTTGAAAAAGAATCCCGTCGTTTTTTCCCTTGCCATAATCAGATCGCCTCCCTTTTATCGTTGAAGATGGTCAAGGAGGTCAAGTTGGTCATCGCGTTTTCTTGACCGTCATGGTCATCATCATATTGTCCGTCTTGACCATGTTGACCATCTTGGCTGACTTCGGTGAACTCGACCTCAATGGGAATTTCCCAATACCATTTATCACCGTGCTTGACCGAGATAACGCCCATAGCTTCTTTGGCTCTTTGCATGGTCTTGGGCGATATGCCCTGTTCCTCTGCCATCTGCTCCATATCCACCGACCATACCGGCCCGTGCGCCAATTTTGTTTCAATCAGCCGCCGTGCTTTTGCGAATTGGCTCTCTGGCTTCTTTTTGTCATTGAGCATTTCGTCTATAGTAATGTCATACTCTCCGAGCCATATGAAAGCTCCCGATTGGTCAAGCCCGAAAGACTGCGCGGCACCGGCGGGGGAAAGATTGCTTTTGTTGTGGACGATCGCCCGCATATTTTCATCCACGGGGATTTTGCCGACCGTCAGAACGCTCCGGGCGGCGGCAAAAATATCGACGCTGCCGAGGCTCCGGTACTGTGCTTTGCCGCCGCTCTTGTTCATGTGCCCGACGAGCAGCATGGCGCAGCCCGTCCGCGCCGCAACGTCGCCCAGCCGCTTCATCAGCGGACGGATACCGTTGGTGCTGTTCATGTTCGCGCCACCGAGGTAGGCTTGGATGGGGTCGAGGATACAGAGCTTCGCGGATTTTTCAATGATGGTCTGTTCGATACGTTCGTCCGATAGGGTCAGCGCAAACTCGTCCTCGTCGATGAAATGAACCCTGTCCACGTCAGCGCCGAACCGCTCCAGTCGCGGGACGATTGTATCCGCGAGTCCGTCTTCGGCGTTTTGTACGATGACGTCCAGCGGCGCGGTACTGCCGTTTCCGGGAAGCGCCATGCCCGACGACACGGCGGCGGCGATGGCGTTCGCGGTGGTGGTTTTCCCATCGCCGGGATCGCCCTGGATCAGACTGATTTTCCCGTATGGGATATATGGCTCCCACAGCCATTTCACCTGTTCGGGCACAACGTCCCGCATGGTGATAATTTTGAGTGTCGGCGTCATATTTCTCCCTCCCGTCGGTTTATATTGGGTACGCTGTTTTCGCGCCCGAAACCCTTGATATTTCGGGCTTTTTCGGACGCTAATTGATTACATTCCCGTCTGCGTTCACGATACGCCCGCACGTTTCCGGCGACGGATTTCCGTCTGCCAACGGCGGCGCATTTTTCGGAACAGTAAGATTGCCGTCCGTTCAGCGGGAACGCCCTGCCGCATACCGCGCAGGGCTTCGTCTCCAGCGATGCTCCGCCGGTAAATATCCGCTCAAGTTCCGGGGCGAGCGGCATGACCGCCCTGCGGAAATATTTGCACAGCGCGGAGTTTGTGTGCGCGACCCCGTAGAACATATAACAGTCGCCATCCAGCGGAAGGCAGCCGTAATCCGCGTCGTAGTTGGCGCACATGATTTTGACCAGACGGCGTATCGCCTGCCGCTCCCGGCCTGTCAATTCTTTGATTTGCATGGTGTTTTAACCTCCTTGAAATAAAATAGCCCGGACGGTGAAGTCCGGACGCAAAAAGCGGCCTGTGATTTTACTCACAAGCCGCTCTTATATAAATGATATTATGCGATTTTCGCCGTATCGGTTTCGGCGTTTTTGCCTTCCTCGCGTTTCTTCCGCTGCCATTCGCGCTGATATTCGCGTTGGTAGGCACGTTTCCTTTCGCGCCGGGCTTCTTCTTCGGCGGCGATTTCTTCCGGCGTCTTGACGGGCACCGCCGCCAGCTTCGCCGTCTTTTCCTCCGCGCGCTGTACAGCTTTTTCCGCCAGTATCTTTTCGCGGTTACGGTAATAATATGACCTGAATTGCGCTTTGCGGTGTTCAGCCGGATCGAACGGCTCCGATTCGGTTTCCATTTGCCCCGGTATCGCAAACTTACCGATGAAAGTGAAGTAGAAGTCTACCGTCTGCTCCCGCCGGCCGCTTGACTTGTCCCCCTCGAATACTATGATTTTCTCGATGTATTCGTTAAGGATAGTTGCTGTCAGTTCGGGTATCTCGGTATAACGGCGTACCATTTTAATGAAGCGATCCGCATTGTCGTTTTCGGCGTCGTAGACGGCAAGACCTTCCTGTAACTCGGTGATCTGCCGTTCCAAATCCTCCTGTTCGGTTTCATAATCGCCCGAAAGGATTTCAAAACGCTTTGCAGAAAGGGAACCGCCGACCTTATCCTCATAAAGCTGCTTTATCAGCGAATCCAATTCCTTATGGCGTTTTTTTGCTCCAGCAAGCTGTTTCTGCTGTACCTTCGCCGTTTCCGCGCTTTGAAGATCGCGCATCTCGCGCACCAGCCGTATAAATTCGTCCTCGTTATCCTTGACGAACCCGCTGACGGCTCGGATGGCGTCCAGCGCCAGCGTTTCGATGGTAGACGTCTTGATGTAGTGCCGGGTGCATTTACGCGGATATTTTGTGTATGCTTGACAGGAATAGCTGTCCTGCGAGTCATATTTTGCCGCCGCTGTACGGTGATTGTACATCCGCCCCGCGCAGTCGCCGCAGAAAACACGCCCTGTCAGAGGATTCGTTTCCCCGATAGAGTTGGGACGGCGTTTGACATTCCGGCACCGCTGCGCCGTTTCCCATGTTTCGCGGTCTATGATGTGCGGCTGGGTGTCCTCGAATACGAGCCAATCTTCCTGCGGGCGGCGTTTGCATTTCTTGTCCTTATAACTGTCCTTATAGGTGCGAAAATTAACGGTATGCCCCATATATTCGGGTTTGTCGAGGATGTTTTTTACCGTTTGCCCGCCCCAAAAATATTTTTCATCGGGGTCGGGGATTTCGTGACCGTCGCGGAGCGCGATATACGCCGTGGGGCGCAGGATTTTTTCGTCGGTCAGCGTCCGGGCGATCTGATATGGCCCATTGCCGCTGATGGTCATCTGGAAGATGCGCCGCACGACGGCGGCGCTCTCCTCGTCTATGACCCATATGTTTTTATCGTCCGGGCTTTTGCGATAACCGTATATCGCAGAATTGGTCAAGTGTTTGCCATTGTTGCCCTTGGCGTGAAGCACCGTTTTTATTTTGCGGCTGGTATCTCTCGCATACCACTCCGAAAAAATATTGAGAAACGGCGCAAATTCGGTGCTTTCCTGTATATCGCTGTCGATATTGTTGCTGATTGCGATAAAACGGACATTATGCTGACGGAAAACGACCTCGGTATGGAATCCGACTTGTAGGTGGTCGCGTCCGAGCCTTGATAAATCCTTAGTTATAACGCAATCCACCTTGTCTGCCTCGATGTCGGCGACCATGCGCTTCCAATCAGGCCGCGAGAAATCGGTACCTGACCAGCCGTCATCAACGTAATGGGTTAAATTGGTGAACCCTTGCTTTTTGGCGTAATCCTCAAGGATCGCACGTTGGTTTTCGATACTCAGGCTCTCGCCGGAGCGTTCGTCGTCTTTACTTAGACGGGAATAGAGCGCCGTAATTTTGGGCGCAGAAATAGGCTGTCTGTTCATGGTGAACTCCTTTCAGACAGCCAACCCGCTTGTAGTGATCCTATTGTAGCATTTTCGGGCGCGGATTGCAAGTCATTTTTTAGGAGACGCCTGACTTTTTCGTCCAGCGTCTCCCTTGCGTCCGGGTTGAAAAATAATCTAACCCGGAAAGTAGTGGAGCCGATCTGTCTGCGTAAGACAAACGGCTCCGGGGTTGTCGTTTGATTATTGGCCGTATTCATATTTGACCGGCTCCTTTCTTTGTGATATAATGTTGTTGGTTCCGTTGGTTGTAACTGGTGTTTTCGCACTCCTTTCTGATTTGATGGTCGGTAATCTGTTATTCTCTACATAAAATTACACCTCCTCATATTAAAGGAAAATATGAGGGGTGTTTCGGAACTCATATGAAAAACTTTTTTCAAAAAGTGTAAAGGCGGTGATGGCATGGCGCAAAACGACAACGAAGAACGGCGCGAGCGCGAACTCCGCCATCAAGCCATTGACTATTGGAAAGCCACCGCCGCAGCCATTAAAAGCGGAAACGGCGTGTTGCAAAAGGAAGCTCGGCGTGAATCTATACGCATGATAGAGGACGCCGCCCGGACAACAAAAGATTTCGTGAGGGTTTCGTATATATGGGACGAAGTGGAGCGGATCGAAAGCTGGCGGGTTGATAAACACGAGGAAAACTACGACGCGGAACTGCCGGATTATGAATTGACCGATCTTGACGTAGTTATCCCGCCGCCGTTGGATTATGTATGGTGGCGGCAGTTGATGGGCGGCGAGTTTCTTGACGTTATCCATGACTGCCCGCATGAGATACACGAATTTACCTCCAGCCGCCCTGTTTATGACTTCACAAAGGAATTGGACGAGAACCACAAGGAAATTTTATACTATTGGGCTATCCGGTTGTGGTCGCCGCAGAGGATCGCCGCGCACCGGGAACAGTCCGATCGCAATATACGCAAAGTGTACAATAAAATGATAGAGGATATACGCAGAAAAATATTTAACCGGCTGTATCCGCGATATGAGGAATTTCTGCCGCTTACTCTTGCTCAAATAAAATTTGTTGAAGAATACATAGTAAAGCACGGCAAAGGAAAAATCCGAAAAGAGATTGATGTTGACGATGAACCGGATAAATGATATAATGTAATATATACATAAGCGTAACAGCTTACCGGCAGGAGGGCAGAGCATGGATACCCTATTCAAAAAGACAAACGCATATTGGGCGAAGTACAGCGAGTACGAGTACCGGCGGGGAGAAGATAAAAACATTTACCTCATACCCACGCCTGCGGCGACGCCTTCTGTTTACGATCCGCTGAAAGACCCGGAAGCCCTTGTCGTGGACGCGCTGAACGTGGGACGGCTCGCCATGAAGCGCGGCAGTGAAAAGAAGCTCCAACAGGCTGTGTTGGAATTTGTGACAAAATACGGTCTGCTTGGATTTATGACGGCGCTGCCCACTACCTCGGATTTTTTGCATTATGACGCAGTATATCTGCCCAAAAACCATTTCATAAAAGAAGAAACCTATAACACGCGGGATTTTCTATCGTTGTTTTTCCCGTTCGGGAAGCCGGATATATATAAGGACAAAGATAAAGCCCAATGGAACGTCAGCAGCGACGATTACGACGACCGCAAAGTGCTGGCGGTGGCGATGACATTTATGAACGAGCCGTTAGCCGTGGGTATGAGTTTATTGCCGATATACGCGGAGCGGTTCGACTGGCTGGTGACGCAGTTCCGCGACTGGGCGTTTATGCTTGTGAGCAGTTTTTTGTTTTACGAAAGCAAAGACACGATGGATGATTTCACGCGCGGCATATACAGGGAAGGAATGTCGGCGTTCGGCGGCAAAGCGCCGACCTATCGCATAAGGATGTACGATGACAAACCGAAAATCTTATGGGATTTTTATTCGCTGCATCTGACAATTCAAACGATGTTCGGATTTGCTCTGACCGACGAAACGCGGCCGCTGCGAGTATGCAAGCATTGCAACATGGCGTTCATCAGCGGGCATCCCAACGCGGCGTTTTGCAGCCCGAAATGTAAAAATCAGTTTAATGTTTACAAGAGCAGGGACAAAAAGAAACAGGACACCGATTGACCGATGCCCTGTTGCGGAGTATAATTCTATTGATAGACCAGTTCAGCGAGGATAATTTCATGGGCGATGTCGCGGTCTGGTATCGCCGCCAACCGGGTTGCCGCCGCTTCATCAATCTCACGGCATAACGGGTAGAGCCGTTCAGACAGCAATAGCTGACTGTACAGAATTGGTCTGTGTTCCCGCAGGTACGCTTTGTGCATACGTCCGTACCGACCAAGCGGCGGTGCGTCAGGCAGGTCTGAAAGTTTGATGTCCGGCAAGAGGTAGTCTCCCACGCGGGAATAAGTTATTTCCACAGGCTTGTCCTTTCTGCGGCGGTAACGCCGCTTGTAATTATAGCGACGGATTTATTCCGTTCGCCTGTGCGACAGCGGTTACGGGCAATAAACACCCGCAACCGTGCCGCATAAAACATTTTGCACCACCTCCGTTACTCACGAAGTGGCGCAAAACCGTTACTACAAGCGGGTTGGCCGTGTTCGTGATATTGAAGTAGAAACTACTTCTTTATCACTATAAATCAAAGCATCCATTCTTCTCATACTCGAGATACCAGAGCCTAAGCATTTTTCGATTTGGATATCCTAGCT
>Ga0082212_10012001_pt1 | contig 10940 bp, 7 predicted proteins | sample TergutNt197P3_FD_71548 | JGI IMG/M metagenome (GOLD analysis project Ga0082212, IMG submission 71548) | Neocapritermes taracua P3 segment gut microbial communities from Petit-Saut dam, French Guiana - Nt197 P3 | ecosystem: Host-associated > Arthropoda: Insects > Digestive system > Gut ...
AACGACGCGGCCGCGCAAGGAGCAGCCTCCGAGCAGGCGCAAGCATTGCAGGACGCTGCTGAAATGGAGATTGCCGGAGATAAGGCTGCCGCTGAAAAAGACGCAATAAGCGCAGGGCTGTTTTATGAAATTGCCCGAGACCGGTTTATAGATATGGACGATAGAGGTTCCGTGACCCGGATAGATGGCAAATTACGGTCATTGGGCACGATGCAGGCGCAAGATGCACAACAAGCTGCCACCGCAGCTTCTTTAGTCGCCGAGGGCGATTCGGCGTTCGCAAACGGCAATTTTGTGGAATCAAGAGTGAAATACATACAAGCCCGTAATATCTATGCGCGGCTTAATGACAGTATCAACTTGGTGATTGTACTCGCTAACATTGAAATGTGCGACATAATGATTAGCGGGATAGCGGCAAGCGCACCACAGCCGCCCCCTTCGGGTACCATATCTCCCGGACAAGAGGCGCCGTTCGATGTCGGTATATCGGAATAGGATGCTCCACAGATGAAATACACGTTTGAACCCCAGAACAAACACCCAAGATTTGGCAGCTACCGCGAAGAATACCTTCGTGGAATGACGCTGCTTCAACTACAGGATATATGTGAGCGTGAGGGCCTCATACATGCTTCGCTGGATCGGTTGGATCGAGAAGAGCTCATACATCTGGTAATGACGTATCGAGGCACACGGGAACGCCTTCTTTTGGACGATTATGACGAGGCAAAAATAGCGCGGCTGCAAAAGACGATATCAATGACGCATATTGTCGAACTGCCTCATGATAAGCTACGGCTGCCATCTAAAATTTCGCTTTTCGAGGGGTTGGATACAGGTTTTTTTGACGATTACAAGGTAAGCTATATTGCAGAGCTGGATGGCGTCAATGCTTTTATCCTCGACAAAGACAACGGAATATGCGCTGTTATGAGGCTTATCAGCTTTACCGGATACGAGGGTGAGTTATTTCTGACGCGACGGGCTGGTTTCCCGTGTTTGGAGGCAAAAGTTAGAGACTACCGTCTACTGTTGTGCCCGCAGAAGCTTTCCGATGCGCTGACCGCTATTTACAATGGTGATGGGGTAGGCTTACTCAGTGAATCACAGGCTTACGTGATACCGCTACTGGCATATGAAGTCTGCATTCCTGAAGAAGCGCCGATGCCACTTGCAATAGATTTTGGAACATCCAATACGGCGGCAGGTGTTTACCTGAGCCGGTCGTTTTTCTCCGGTATCGAGCGCAGTATAAAACCCGGTCTGCTAAAACCGGATAATGTAAATTATTTGCAATTCCTCTCGTCAGAAGGAGAAGCATTACCTGTCCTGCCCACTGTTATCGGCGTCGAACGCATTAACGGTGAGGATGTGGAGTGGCTTTATGGATTTGCTGCCGACGGAATGATGGATCAAGGATATCTGGGGCAAGGCGTATGCGTGTTTTATGATATCAAACGGTGGGCTGCATCCTACGAAGAAACTGAAACTCTTATCGACAGTGAAGGTCATCAGATTATTATGGCTCGCAAGAGCATAATCAAAGCGTATCTCGACTATATAATTCGCTGCGCGGAGCATCTGTTCAAATGCAGGTTTAAAAAGCTGTTTCTCTCCTATCCGGTTAAACAGAGGGAAATGTTCATATCGCTATACAGGGAATTGTTCAAGGACTATGACATCATGGAAAACGAAATGTTTGACGAAGGTATAGCAGTATTATACAACGTGATTGGAACATTGATAGACAGCAAAAAATACTATGAAAACACTGATACCCACGCATTGATCCTCGACTGCGGCGGCGGCACCACCGATCAATCATCGGCATCGTTTCGTGTCCGCACCGGTCGCGCCGCATATGAGATTGATATCACGACAGCATATGAGAACGGCGATACTGATTTTGGGGGCAACAACCTTACATTCCGTATTATGCAGTTGCTTAAAATAGAGGTAGCCAGGCTGTTGGGTGGAAGTGGTAAAAGCCTGGCAGAACTTTCGAGATCTTTTTCTTTTGACCAATACCGAGCGGTAGATGAAGAAAGCCGCGAAGCGGTATATCGCGATTTAGAGGAAACATATAAGCAAGCCGAATCTATAATACCGACTCGCTACCGCGATTATGAATACAGCGGCAGGAACGATTATTATATGGTACATAATAATTTCCATTTTTTATTTACACTGGCGGAACGAGTAAAAAAGGCATTCTTTGGTAACGACCAGATTTTGCGTATTGTGGTATCATCCGATGATTTGGAGCCTCAACCAGATACGATTCACATTAAAGCGCAGCGATGGAAGTTGGCAGTCCGTGATAAAGGTTTGTTGGGTGTCGTTAAGCATCTGCCGGAAATCAGCATAAACACATATCAGGCGCGCGCCGTATTCGAAGCTGATATCTATGATATTTTCCGGCGATTTGTTGGTCGTCTATATGCCGGAAAGCAGCTTGATCGGTTCACTATCGTCAAGCTGACAGGGCAAAGCTGTAAAATCGGACTGTTCAGGGATTCTTTAAAAGAGTACATCCCGGGAGCCTTAATTCGGCAGGGGCAAAGTCCTCAAGCTGACAACTACCAGCTTAAATTAACTTGTTTAGAAGGCGCCATACGTTATTTGCGAGACAAAACCCTGGGGTTGGCCAAGGTGACAATTACCTACGAGCGCCCTGCCCTGCCATACGTGCTGACTGCGCTCACCCATAATGGAGAGCCTGTCACACTGATACAGTCGCTTGATAGGGAACGACTGTCCGGCGTGGTTTCACGCCACTTTGCAGCCAGTGAATTGGAGTTAATCCTCAGTGATACCCGTGGCAAGGAAAAACATAAGTTTCTGCTATCCTGCGACCCGGCGAGTTTTGATAAGGCGACTTATGAACAGATTGAAGCTAAGTACGGTACTCATATTCCACAGGAAGATGTGGACGTCATAGAAAACGGAGAAGTACGCTATTTCGTCTGGGCTGACGCCGGGCACTGGGGATTTTCACTGGTGCCGGTTGTGCGGCGCGACGATGATTTGCATCTTGGACCGCAACAGTTACGTTCTTTTGAAAATGAGAGTTGGATAGTAAATTATTTTGACGGCCTGCATTGAGGAAAAGCTATGTTTAAGTGTGAAATACCGTTATTTAACCCTGCGCCGCTACGAAAAGAGATATTGGAGTCAATGCGCGATCTGGCTGTGAAAGAACAATCAGCGCGTTACGAGAATTACAGCGATGGCATATTAGCGGGATGCGGCTTGTTTGAACAGGGTATGAAAATCGGAGTGAAAAGCGGACTGGTTAAGTATGCAGGGCGAATATATGTCCTTCCTCAACAAGACAGCGTGCATTATCGTGCAACCGATGATTGGACTGTATTGAAAATTCAATTCGGCGGTGAGAAAACTAACAGGGATTTCCGTACGTATGAAGGTCATCTGGCTCTGGATGAAAACGTTCGCATCCTTCCTAACGAAATTGAACTGGGCAGGTTCAAACTCAAACAGGGTTCACGGCTCCGGACGAAATATGTAGACTTTCAGGATATGGAGACTGAATATGACACGGTAAATCCAATCAATGTCCCTTTTGCGGGTATAGGTGAGCATACGCTAAGTCCGGTAATACTGACTAATTTTGCGAGAGAAGCTTATCCCCATGTTGTCGAACCAATCGACATTTCATTTTGTACATGCTGTATGGCAAGTAACGGCGTTATGAGTCGGGAGAGCATCCATTTGTACCTTTGGAGGCGACTGGATATAGATTCAAAAATGTTTGACAACAGAGAAATGCACTCTCACCTAGCTGATGTGCTGGCTGACGTGAAGGGCATGGCGCGGCAGGTCGGGAAAGGGCAGTCGGAAGGGGTCCTGCTACTGTAGGAGGGGGTTATAAAATGCCAGTTGGCGAATGTGCAAACCGACATATGTACAATAGGGACAAGCATGGGGACACATGCCCCGTCTGCGGAATCGTGTCCCGGAAGGCTAATGAAGAAGGAAAGAGTAAAGAAGAAATCTTGGCTATGCTGACAGTTCCGGAGGGCAAATATGCTTGCGCGTGGCTTATATGTATTGAAGGAATCAACAAAGGTCGGTCTTATCAGATACACTCAGGGAAAAACTTCCTTGGCAGCGGGGATGATATGGACATTCAGATACTGGGAGACGAAAAGGTGGACAGGTATAGGCATGCTGTATTTGCTTATGATGATAAAACAATGAAAACAACATTGCTGCCCGGAGAGTCAGTGGGGCTGGTCTATTTAGAGAATTCTGCCGTCTACGGTCCAAAGATCCTTGATGCCCAAGCAAATATCGAAGTCGGGGATTCACGTTTTATTTTTGTACCGTTTTGCAGCGACAACTTTAATTGGGGAGAACAATCGGGAGATAAACAATGAGGGCATTTATAGCGCAGCGGCTCGAGAGTATGAAGAACGCTGAAGAACGGAGTTTGCTAAAAGAAGTTCTTTCTGATGTATTTCTGCCGCTGTATGATGAAACTGAAGCTAAATATGAGGCGCTCGAACAGCGGGTACGTGATGAATTACCAATGGTATATGACGCATATACCATATATAGCACCGTATTGCAAAGGACGCTCATTGATAGTAAACACGCATATTTTAGCGCCATGATTCCAGCCGAATCTGAAGATCTCGTCCTTGACGCCGGGGTGCTTTCGGACGCTGTAAGAGACGGTGAGCAACCGGCAATCGTAACTGTATTCTGTGAAGCTGATTACCTGAAATGTCAACAGATATTAAGAAGCGAACAAAAGCTGAGTGGTGCGTTTATTATAAAGACGGAAAGGTATCCTTTTAAATGTCATTTTAAACCTGCCGACAGATACCGTAAAAAAGCGGAGTCGCTGCATAATGCATTCCAACACAATGAGGTTCCCTGGACAACCATCAACGGAGCGTACTTGAATAAGTTTTTTGATGTTTGCTTAACTGAAATTGCCGGATCATTGCCGCGGGGATTAAAGATTCTGCCTAGCCAGATCGAGATAGAATTTGGGCAATTTAGTGAAACGATTAAGCGCGGATTGATTCCGGTTTGGAACGTAGATTCATACAGACACAAAGGCGAGGATTTTCCGATGCCGGTCATGGAGTCGGCGAATTTTGAATACCGCTTTGATACAGATAACTTGGGTGAAAACTGCGGTTATTTGGTTGACTACGATAATATCTACATTCTTCACACCCGCCGTGAGGGCGCCGCACTGATTGTCGTATCTAACAAACAGAAAGAATTAGTTTGGAATATGTACCGATTTCGGCGCAGATATGACAGTTTAGTTGACACATATCCATACCCGATACTGTCCAATGCGAGGAAGGACTCATTTACAGCTCGCTTGCTGTACAAGTATGGCGCTCATATCGCTACAAAAGCAGAGCTACGTAAACTGCTGGATTCTTTTGAGGCGTCAGAATATGTCGAATTAGCAGAGTTTCATTTTGCGGGGGGGAATCTGATCGGCGACACGTATGACATGAACCCGTTTATAAGTGACGAGGTTCGCGACCCCGGTTTTCAAAAGACACTGGTACTTTCTTTCAAGGCAAGTAACAGGGCGTCGTTTCTTAATAGGGACGTTGCGAGTTTTTTAGTATCTGAACTCCAATCGGCTTTCCCCGAATATCGTTGCGTGGGGATAATGATATGAATTATATGTGGGAAGCGCTGCTGCTTGGAGAGGAGCAGGGGCTGTCTAAAGATGCAGTGCGATTTACCCCTTCACGGGTGGCTAACCCATACAGGGAGGTTTTTTTTAAGGACTTCAACAAACCAGTCATAAATAAAGAACCTATTGACGTCAATGTGTACTATCGTTACGGAAACGTGTTCAACTCGCTTCTCGGGGAGGACATGAATGTATATCCGGAGCTGCAGGCAGTATTATTCGATGTTTTGGCACACTTTTTATCGGAGTTGGATTTGAGGTCAGGACTTTGCCGGGCGGAATACTACGCGAGGTTTCTGTGGGAAGACATTGCGGCGGGTATATTTGGACAGGAAAACGCTGAGCGGCTGAAATACTTTGACAGGAAAGAAAAAAAGCTGATGGCGGCAGGGTTGCTGCGAATGTACAAAGTGGGTGCATCTATGAGGATGTTTGCACAATTGCTGCGAGAATTGTACCCGAACTCAATATCATACCTTGACGTGCGCAGCGAGCGGGAATTACTGATATACATAGGTAAGAAACGCACGAAGAAACTGTACAACCAAATTGATCTGCTTTGCGACCTGTTCATACCGGCTGACTATGATGTAATGCTGTTCTGGGATAAGCATTTCGGGCTGATCGGCGCAGATGAGACAATGGAGATCGGTCAAATAATGATGTATTGAAAAAAACGCCGGAGGGGGAAGGTATATGGAGTTTTCTGATAATGAAGCCGCAAGCGTCCGCGCGCAAAAAGAAGAGGCCAAGTACAAGGATATATATGCGGGTGAAGTTCGTTGCGGCAATGAAATCCTCTTTTTTGAACGCATGAACCTTTATGAAGATCGTTTTTCGGTCATGCTGCCAAATAACTATGTGGATCTGCCCACATCGCTTGCAAAGATCAAGTACCCGATGGAAAACCGCCCGGCGGTGATTAAGACAAACGATGAAACATCTGTGAATTTTGCATTCGCGTATTACAAACAGGATTTCGTGGAAGCCCAGGTCGAATCAGCGGCGAGCGGGCTTAAAAGCGGATTGGCGCGCATGCATTCAGGCGCTCGGTTTTTTGAAACGCAGTTGCTTCAAACCGAAGAGGGCGTCAGATTAAGCTGTTTTGACTTTCTGACCACCGGGTTGGATACTGAACTCTACCAACTGTTTGGGTTTATACCTGTACACGGTAAATTTCTTCATATTATTTTTAATGCGCCGTCAAAAATGATGCGGACTTGGCAGCCTGTAGCTATGCAAGTACTCAAATCTGTCCGTGATATTGAACCAAAAGCTGAATAATCATTGATAGGGGTGGCAAAACATGAGTGAGAATAACGAACTGCTTATTGGGCACGGGCTTTGGGTATCACCTTTTGCAATGCTGGATATTCTGAGTGCGGACATTAGAGTAGCCCCAAATGAACACGCCACAGCGACCATAAAGGGGACAATCGACGAAACGATGGAAAACGAGTACATGACCCTTGCGCAGGCTGATGTGACGGTGCGCATTACCCAGACCGACCAAGCTGGGAATCCATGCGTGATGTTTGTCGGCCTTGTTGATGAAATGGAGATTGAGAATGTCAACAGTGGTAAGGTGCTTAATCTAAAACTGGTCTCGGCAACCATGCAAATGGATGCCGTGGAGCACACTCGCACATATCAAGACGCTTCGTTGACTTACCGTGATCTGCTGTCGTCTATTGCTTATTACCCGGAATACTCTTTCTCGATGAGATCCGGCGATGGCACTGCCATTGGCGATATGATCACGCAGTTTAAAGAGACAGACTGGGAATTCGTTAAAAGGTTGGCAAGCCATTTCAACAGTGTCGTTATACCGGACTATGTATCGGGCGGAGTCGGGTATTATTTTGGCGTCCCTGAGTTGTCATCCAGCATCGATGTTGACTCCAGTCACTACAGGGTGTTGAAGGGAATCGGCGAACATGTGAACAAGACCCGTAACAATGTCAGAGGGATTGCAGAGGGCGACGCTCTTTATTACGTCATAAGCGACAGAGCGGTTTACCGTATGGGGCAGAGGGTTCGGTTTAAGAATCGTGATCTCAGAATATTCGAGATACATTCTGTTTTAGAAGGGCAGACCCTTCTGAATTACTACACACTAAAGACCGACGCCGGTTTCAGGATTAAGAAAAAGTTCAACTTTAAGATTGTAGGCGCATCCCTTGGATGCCGTGTAACCGCCGTGCAAAGAGACGTTGTGCAGGTACATGTCTATGAAGATAAAGACAATTTTAGCAAAGATACGAAGTGGTTCCCCTATTCAACGGTATACTCATCGCCGGATGGTACAGGTTGGTATGCGATGCCGGAACTAGGAGATGAGTTAAGGCTATACTTTCCCACCGAGCATGAATCTCAAGCCTATACCATCAGCGCCGTCAATGTGGACACTCCAAATATGGGCGCAGGTGTACCACCACCGCAAGACGGCATTCTTGCAATGTCGCCGCCGCGTACCGACCCCAACGTAAAAACAATGATTAACAAAGACCTAAAAGAGGTTTCACTGTACCCGGATAAAATCATCATGACTAACAATAACGACATGATGATCGTTATTGACGACGCTGAAGGAATTATAATACAAAGCGCCAAAAAGGTCACCTTCAAGTCAGGCGAGGCGATAACGATTGCAAGCTCGACTGATGTGTTAAGCCTGCTAGGGGGCAGCATGGTGAGTATAGCAGTAGGTGGTACTAAAGTTGAGCTAACCAAGGATATTAAATTTGAAGGCGGTTCTGTGCTGATGCAGTAAACGGTCAAATGTCGTGTAGTGGACGGTATCTGACGGGAGCGTATGGACATGCAAACCTCGGTTCAAACTAAGCCACGGATAAAGGTCGAGTCGCCCTTCCATATCATCGAGCTTACTAGCCTCGAAGCCGTCCAGCGCGAAAACGTGCACGCCAAAGCGTCGTTTTCAGCCGTCCTCGACGCGCGGAACGGATACGCAGCGCTCGACCAGCGACTCGAAGGCGCGCTCGTCCGTTTCATAGATTCCGTGGGCGGCGCGCCCATATTCACGGGCCTCATCCAGTCCGCCGAGGTCTCCGTGCAGGCCGGGCTCTTCACTTTGAGGGCTACAGCCCTCTCAGGCAGCGTGCTGCTCGACCAGGTGCGGCGCTGCCGCTCATATCAAGACGCTACCCTGCTCCACGAGGACGTCATCCGCGCCGCGCTCGCCGACGCTTCCCCCGACGCCGACTTCATCATGCGCCCCAGCGACATGCCCATCGGCACGCCCCTCGTACAATACGCCGAGACCGCTTGGGAGTTCGCCATCAGGCTCGCCTCGCACTTCAACACCACCGTCACCCCCGACATGGACTCAGGCCTGCCGCGATTCTGGCTCGGGCTACGCGCGCCGTCGGGCATTGGCTGCGACTTCTCCGGCTGCGACTACAAGGCCGCTTTCGACGGCAAGTTCTTCGGCACCGGCGGCTCACACCTCGGCTTCTCACGGGCCCAGTTCCTATCCTACGTCGTGCGGTCTTTTGAGAACCATCAACTGGGGAGCAGCGCCCACTTCATGGGGCGCGACCTCTTCATCTGCCGCAAGTCATGCATATCCGGCGCGGACGGCGTGCCCGTATACTACTACACCCTCGGCACCGCAGGGCTGCTCGCAAGGCAGAAGCACTACAACGAAAAACTGACCGGCCTGTCCCTATTGGGCACCGTCATCGCCACACAGGGCGGCTCCGTCAAGCTCCACCTGGACATAGACAAGTCGCAGGACATGGATACGGCATACTGCTACCGCTGGGCGCCGCCTACAGGCAATCTCATGTACCTCATGCCAAAGCTCGGATCGCAGGTGTCGCTCTACTTCCCCGACCCCGGCGAGGACAGCGCAAAAGCCGTCAACTGCGTCCGCTCAGGCGCTTCGCTGGAATCGCCGGGGTTCGCGGATACGGAGGAGCGCGGGCTATCCACCGAGCACGGCAAGCGCCTGCACCTCTTCCCCGCAAGCTTTGGGCTCGACAGCGACGGCGGCGGCGGGCCATTGCAGTTAATGGCTACGGACGGCGAGGGCGTCGCGCTTGAGACCCAGCACGGCATTACCATTGCCGGCGGCGCCGCCGTGTCATTCGAGGCGCCGATTATTGAATTGCAGTCGCCGTCGTCAGTTGATACCTATTATACCCCAGATGGCAATCCAACATCCTGCGTGACAGTTTCTTCAGGTGTGTTTGATTGTAATGCAAGCGAAGGCGAGTGCTATGACTGCGGTCAGATTCCAACGTACTATAACCCAGTCGAAGGCGATGAGATAGAGGAAGGGAAATTCGACTGGGGAGCTGTCTTGCTAAATGTTGCTTCGGCAGTGGTTGTTGTAGCAGCGGTAGCGCTTACTGCCGGTACTGCAGCGCCTATTCTGATTGCTGGTGGACTCGCTATCGCAGGTATGGTTGCTAGCGACTGGAAACGGGGAAATGTCAGTAGCCGAGAGGACTACATGCGCGAGGCGCTTATCGCGAGCGCGACAGCCTTAGTGAGCATGGGACTCGGGTCTCTTGGTACGATGGCAACGAAAGCCTTACAAAATGTCAAATACATATCAAGAGCAATGCCCTACGCTATGAACTTCTTAACCGGCGTTGGTACTGATGCTGCTAGTAAGTTTATGCGTGGAGAAGAAATAAACATTGGGGAGTTGTTGATCAGCGGATTCAGCAGTACAGTCGGTGGGATAGCCAGCAGGAACATAAACCAAGCTATAAGAAGCGGCACAAGCAATATGCTGTTCGGTCTTCTGGGGACTGACAACCCGATTATAAACTCATTTATCTCAGGAACATCGTCGTTCCTTGCAGGCTCGGGCACTAACTTCACGATGCAACTTGCCAATATGGCGATATTCGGCGATGGGATCGATTTTGATACCTTAAACTGGCGCTCCATATGGCAATCCGGCGTCGTTTCTTTGGCTCAGGACTTGATTTATCAACACGAACAGAGTAAGATGGAAGAGCGGAAAAGGCAGGAAGAAAGGGATCAGCAGGAAAGAGAACAGCATGAACGCGCTACCGCTGCTGTGGCTGGACAAGGTTCGGCTATAGCTGAGGGTACAAGTGTGGAAGAAAACGGGCAGCCGAGGGCTACGGGGGATGCTCAGTCGAGCGTTTCGGGAGATATCGAGAACGCGGTTGACAATACGTTTAGCGATATTGGCGATTCCACTGGAGAAGACCAAATCCTGCAAAAGAGAAACCATGAGAGT
>Ga0082212_10012002_pt1 | contig 10939 bp, 7 predicted proteins | sample TergutNt197P3_FD_71548 | JGI IMG/M metagenome (GOLD analysis project Ga0082212, IMG submission 71548) | Neocapritermes taracua P3 segment gut microbial communities from Petit-Saut dam, French Guiana - Nt197 P3 | ecosystem: Host-associated > Arthropoda: Insects > Digestive system > Gut ...
TGCAAGCAAACGCGGTTAAATGAACCAATCATTCGCCCCCGCTGAACGCAGTTCAGCGTAAACCCTGCAAAACTATCGAAAAAATCCGACGCGAGTCTGATGACGTGAGTTGTTGCAGCGGAATCATCATTATACAGCCATACGGACAGACAAGTCAATATGTTCTCGTGAAGAAAAACGGGCGGCCTCTTGTGGTCGCCCGTTGATTTCTCTCGCAGCGCGTTTTAGCCGAAGTACCTCTCCAGCAGCCCCTTGAAAGCCTTGCCGTGACGCGCTTCGTCGCGGGCCATCTCGTGGACCGTGTCGTGAATCGCGTCGAGATTCTGCTCTTTCGCGCGCTTCGCCAGACCGGTTTTTCCGAGCGTCGCGCCGTTTTCCGCCTCGACGCGCATTTCCAGGTTCTTTTTCGTGCTGTCGCTCAAAACCTCGCCAAGCAGTTCCGCGAATTTTGCCGCGTGCTCCGCTTCCTCGAAAGCCGCCTTTTCCCAGTACAGGCCGATCTCGGGATAACCCTCGCGGTGCGCGACCCTTGACATCGCAAGATACATGCCCACTTCAGAGCACTCGCCCTCGAAGTTGGCCCTTAAATCAGCGATAATGTCTTCCGGTACGCCATTCGCGATCCCAACGATGTGCTCCGCCGCCCACGTCATATCGCTTGCCTGAAGTACGAACCTTGACGCCGAAGCCTTACAGACGGGGCATGATTCCGGCGCGGCGTCGCCCTCGTGGACATAGCCGCATACACCACATACATACTTTTTCATAATGACCTCCATAATATTTGAATTTTGAATATACTAATATATGTATTACATAATTGAAAACTGCTAATGATTACAGCAGTTCTTTTATCAGCGTTTGCCTGTCATTTGCGGAGAGATAGGAGAGAGGGATATCAAAAACAGTCTTCGCGCCGTAAGCGCCTTCGGAAGCCAAACGATATGCCGCCCGCGCGCACGCAGTCATCACGCTCCCTGTGAAATCCGGGTTTGAGTCCAGTTTCAGGGAGTATTCGATCATATGCCTATTCTCGTATGTCGCTCCGCTGTGCAGTACCATACCGCCGTGAGGCATACTGGAATGGCGCTCCAAAAACTCCTCATCTTCAATAAAGCAAACGGTCGTGTCGTAATCCGCGAAATAGTAAGGAATTCCTTTAATCGACTTTTCGATAAGATTTTTATCGGCGCCGGGCTCAACTACGACATAGCACTCGCGAAGATGCTTTTCTCTTGCGGTGAGTTTCGGCCTGTCGCCTCTGCGGACTGAGTTGACGGCGTCGTCGATAGGGACGGAGTACTGAACGGCGTTTTTGACGCCTTCAATATGGCGTATGGCGTCCGAATGCCCCTGAGACACGCCTCTGCCCCAGAAAGTGTAGCTTTCTCCGTCAGGCAGGACTGCGCTTGAAATCAAACGAATGATAGAAAACAGGCCGGGATCCCAGCCGGAGGAAATAACCGCCGTCGTGTTTTTTGCCGCAGCGTCGATGGAAGCAAGGTAATCAGGAATTTGCGTGTGGTTGTCGTAGCTGTCGACTACGTTAAACAGTGAAGCGAGCCACGGGCCCTGTTCCCTCAGATCGGTAGCGGAACCGCCGCAGAGTATCATTACGTCGATGTCGCCGGTCATTTTTTCAACGTCGCTGAGCGGGTATACGGAGGCGGAGCCGCTGAAAAGTTTGAGAGAGGCGGGGTCGCGGCGCGTGAAGACGGCCGCGAGCGTCATATCGGGAGCGGCGGAAACAGCCCTTTCCACGCCCCTGCCTACATTTCCGTAGCCTGCGATACCTATTCTGATCATGAATTACCTCTGCTTCCTCTTGAAACCCTGGCAGGGGCGGTCGCCTCTGCCAACATTTCCGTAGCCTACAATACCAACACTGATCATGTGTTACCCCTACTTTTCCTAAATTGCGGGGCAGGGGCGGTCGCCTCTGCCTACATTTCCGTAGCCTGCGATACCTATTCTGATCATGAATTACCTCTGCTTCCTCTTGAAACCCTGGCAGGGGCGGTCGCCTCTGCCTACATTGCCATAGCCTGCAATACCAATTCTAATCATGAATTAACTCCTACAACTCATTTTCCAGCATCTGTTCGAGAGTCTGCCGTCTTCTGATCGGGAGCAGCTCGCCGCCCGCAGTGTACAAAACCTCCGGAGCCTGAGTGTGCGAATTATAGTTAAACGGCGCCATCGACGAGCAGTACGCTCCCACGCCTCCGATGACCACGATATCTCCGGCGTCGGCGTCCGCCATAGGCCGGGGAACGGCGTGTCCGTCTTTATCAAGAGTTTGGCAGTCCCCGCTTTCGCAGCATTTACCGGCTATTACAGCCTTGAAAGCCTCGAAAGCCTGCTCCCCGTCGTCGTTTTCCGATGATTTTTCAAAAGAGCCGCCGCCGGAGCCAATAGACTTCGTGAAGCTTTCGCCGGATACGTCCGGCCGATCATGGAACTCCGATGACATGACTGAAGAGCCGTCGCCCGAGACTATGTATACGGGATGCTGCGATCCATACAGCAGAGGCCGCGAGTTGATCTCCATGCCTCCGTCTGTAATGATGAAATTTGAGCGGGCAGTGCTTTTCGTATCGAGAACGCGCGTCACGGCGTATCCGGAGTTGGCTATGATGTATGTGCCGGGCTCGATCTCCATCTTGAGTTTTCGCCCGGTCCTGCCGTAAAAGGCTTCTATCTGCGTCTTCGCGTAGAGGCCAAGCAGTCCGACGTCTGCCGGAGAGTCGGCCGGCATCCGCGCTTCCTTGAGTCCGCCGCCGAATGAGACGGTATCGGCGTCCGGAAAACTCGCTTCGATGATGCTGAGCTCCAGATCTATGTTTTGCCGCCATATGTCGGGCGCCCCGCCCGAACCAATGTGTTCGTGGACATGCCGGAACTTCATGCCCTTTTCAGCCATATAATCGTTTGCTTGCGATATATCCGAAAGATGCACCCCAAAACATGAATAATCATCGCCGGTGTTGCGGGTCGCGCTTTCTCCGGCGCCTACTCCGGGGTGTATCCTGATCCCCGGGGAGAAGCCGTTTGCCGACATGAAATCTCCAATAAGCGCCAGCTGTCGAAGCGAGCAGATATTGTATTTCAAACCTTTCATAAGGAATCGTTCCAATATCGCCATGGACTCGCCTTCATAGACCTCTTGAGTCGTGAGCATGATATCGTCAAACGGGATTCCGGCCAAATTTGCGCGAATGACTTCGTTAAGAGAGCTCGCGTCAAAACTCAGGCCTTCGCCGGCTATCAGTCTCAGGAGAGCTTTGCTTGAGTTTGCTTTCATCGCGTACCGCGCCGTCAGCCCGTAAGCGTTAGGCATGGACGTACACTCGCGGCAGCGCTTAATAATGTGTTCCTCATCATAAACATACACCGGAGTCCCGAACTCATCCGCCGCCCTTGCTGCCGCCCCCGCGTTGAAAAGGCTGAAATTATTCAGTCTGGAACCATTGTCAACGCGTTCTTCCATTCTCAATTCTAACTTCTCACTTCTCAACTCGGCAATCGCGCTGCGATTTCCGTCATTCGCTTGCATAGTTCTTAAAATAGTTTTGCACCAGTACGATCGGCGTACCGCGGTCTCCGCTGCCTGAAACGAGGTCGCACAAGCTGCCGACGAGATCGTGTATCCTTCGCGGCGTAGTACCTTCGGAGGTCATACTTCCGACGAGACTGCCCTGTTTACTCCTGATCCTCTCGCGGATGCTCTCGGTCAGCGCGTTGCCGGACAGGTCCGCGTAGTCGTTGTCGGCTATATACTTGATCTTCAACTCGTTCGGAGTACCGGATAATCCGTCGGTGAACGCCGGTGAAACGACAGGATCCGCAAGCTCCCATATGCCGCCGACGGGGTCTTTAAAACACCCGTCTCCGTAAACCATGACTTCCATGTTCGCGCCGGTCCTCTTGCGAATCTCTGCCTGAAGAGTAAGCACCAGCTCTCTCGCGTCCCTGGGAAAGAGCTTCACCGAATCTTCCGTCGCTTTGTTCGAGCCCAGTAGCCCGTACTCGCTGTATCCGCTGCCGTCAACGGGTTCGACGAGTATGTCGTCGAGGCAGAGGCAGAGCTCCGCCCCGCCCGCTTCTATGATCGACCGGGTCCTGCGCCGCGAGTGGACGTCGCAGCACAGGACGTTTTTAGTATAATTGAGTATGTATTTCGGGTCGTTTGAAAAAACGATCTCGCAGTTCCCGGCGATCTCTTTATAGTATTCGATATAGTCGACGCCTGTGAAAGTGTGGACCGTCTCCATGCCGAAAACAGCCCGGAACTGGGGTTCCGTGAAACTGTCGGAGTACGGGTTTACTCCTTTTTCGTCGCAAACGGAAATGTCAACGAGTTTGTTGCCCACTTCGTCGCACGGGTATGACAGTTGGATATACAGTTTGTCGCAGCCCCCGGCTATGCCCTTTAGGACATTTGCGAACCTGTTGCGGGAGAGTATAGGAAATACTATCCCCAGCGCGCCGCCGCCGAACTTTGAGCGGACGTCCTTTGATATTTGCGCGAGAGTCGCGTAGTTTCCCTGCACGCGCCCGACGACAGCCTCCGTGATAGCGACAATGTCGCCGTCACCGAGCGTAAAGCCGCCGCTTTGCGCCGCTTCGGTAAGGCTTTTGCACGTAAGCTCGATAATGTCGTCGCCCTGCCTGAAAATGGGCGTTACTATCCCCCTGGCTATTACTCCTGTATTTTGCACGGTCTTTCTACTCCCTTGCCACTTTCTAGTCCTTGCTGATTGTCTATTGCCCGCGGGCGGCTGCAAGCCGCCCCTACAACTCCCTTGCCACTTTCTTCGTCTTTGCGAACCGCCTGAGTCGATGCCGCGATCCACGTAACCTTCGTCCTGATTTTACATTTACACTCTGCGTTTTACATTTCCTTCAGCGCCGCCTGAGCCGCCGCGAGGCGCGCTATCGGCACGCGGAACGGCGAGCATGACACGTACGCCAGCCCTATCGTGTGGCAGAACTCAACGGAAGACGGGTCGCCGCCATGTTCGCCGCATATGCCAAGTTTTAAGTCGGGGCGTCCCTGGAGGCCGAGCTTGACCGCCATATCCATAAGTTTACCGACGCCCGTCTGGTCGATCCTGGCAAACGGGTCGGACTCAAATATCATTTTCTCATAATACTCGTCAAGGAACTTACCCGCGTCGTCGCGCGAGAAACCGAACGTCATCTGCGTCAGGTCGTTGGTGCCGAATGAGAAGAACTCCGCCTCTTTGGCGATCTCATCCGCCGTCAGGCACGCGCGCGGAATCTCGATCATCGTGCCGACCATGTACTTCAGTTTGCTGCCCGCCTGGGCGATAAGCTCGTCCGCCGTTTTTACGACGATGTTCTTAACGAACACGAACTCTTTGACCTCGCCGACGAGCGGTATCATTATCTCGGGAACCATGTTCCATTCAGGATGCGCGTTTTGCACTTTTATCGCGGCCTTGATGACGGCCCTCGTCTGCATCGCGGCGATCTCAGGATACGTTACCGTTAGGCGGCAGCCGCGGTGGCCCATCATCGGGTTGAACTCGTGCAGCGACGCGATGATCGCCTTGATCTGCGCGACAGATTTACCCTGCGCGTTTGCGAGAGCCTCGATGTCGTGCTCCTCCGTGGGCAGGAACTCGTGCAGCGGCGGGTCGAGGAAGCGAATCGTTACCGGGGTCCCTTCCAGCGCCTCGTAAATGCCCTCAAAGTCTGATTGCTGCATCGGCTCCAGCTTTGCGAGCGCCTTCTCGCGCTGCTCCGTGGTTTCCGAGCAGATCATCTCGCGGATAGCCGGGATGCGGTCGGCCTCGAAGAACATATGCTCGGTGCGGCAAAGGCCTATGCCCTCGGCGCCGAACTTTCTGCCCACCTGCGCGTCGTGCGGCGTATCGGCGTTGGTCCTGACGCGAAGCCTCCTGTATTTATCAGCCCAGCCCATGATGCGCTCAAACTCTCCGCCGATAGACGCGTCGGTCGTCGCGACTGCTTCGCCGTAAATATTACCGGTCGAGCCGTCCAGGCTTATCCAGTCGCCTTCTTTATACACATTGCCGCCAAGCTCGAACTGCTTATTTTCTTCGTCCATCTTTATAGCGCCGCATCCGGCCACGCAGCACGTTCCCATACCGCGCGCAACGACCGCCGCGTGCGACGTCATCCCGCCGCGAACGGTGAGTATGCCCTGGGCTACGGCCATTCCTTCGATGTCCTCCGGCGAAGTCTCCAGCCGGACCAGTATCACCTTCTTGCCGCCGTCGGCCCACTTCTTTGCGTCCTCGGCGGTAAACACTGCCTCGCCCGTCGCCGCGCCCGGAGACGCCGCAAGGCCCGTGCCGATCGGAGTCAGTTTCTTCAGCGCGTTTGCGTCGAACTGCGGGTGCAAAACCGCGTCGAGAGATCTGGCTTCGATCATCAAAACGGCTTCTTTCTCCGTTATCGCGCCCTCATCGACGAGGTCGCACGCTATCTTCAGAGCCGCCGCCGCAGTGCGCTTGCCGTTGCGTGTTTGAAGCATGAAGAGTTTTTTATCTTCAATGGTGAATTCCATATCCTGCATATCGTGGTAATGGTCTTCCAGCTTGTCACAAATGTCCGTGAACTGGTCGTAGGCTTCCGGCATGACCTCGCGTAACTGGTCTATGGTTTGCGGCGTGCGGATGCCGGCTACGACGTCCTCGCCCTGCGCGTTCATAAGGAACTCGCCGAACAGTTTCTTTTCGCCGGTCGCCGGATTGCGCGTGAACGCGACGCCGGTCCCGGAGGTGTCGCCCAGGTTGCCGAACACCATTTCCTGAACGTTGACGGCCGTGCCCCACGAACCGGGGATGTCGTTCATACGGCGGTACGATATGGCCCGCGGGTTGTTCCATGAACGGAACACAGCCTGAATGGCGCCCATGAGCTGCTCTTTCGCGTCCGACGGGAAATCCGCGCCGATCTTTGACTTATACTCGTTTTTGAACTGCTGAGCCAGCTCCTTTAAGTCGTCGGCAGTCAGTTCGACGTCCTCGGTGACCCCGCGCTCTTCCTTCATATTGTCAATAAGCTCTTCAAAGTATTTCTTCCCGACTTCCATAACGACGTCGGAATACATCTGAATAAACCTTCTGTGGCAATCGTAGGCCCAGCGCGGGTTGCCGCTTTTTGCAGCCATGACTTCCACGACGCTCTCGTTGAGGCCGAGGTTCAGTATCGTGTCCATCATGCCGGGCATGGACGCGCGCGCGCCGGAGCGCACCGAGACGAGCAGAGGGTTCTCCTCGTCGCCGAATTTTTTGCCGGTCATGTTTTCCAGCGTGTCGATATATTGCATGATCTCCGCTTCTATCTCATCGCTGATAGTTTCGCCGTCGTCGTAATACTTTGTACACGCTTCAGTCGTTACGGTAAAGCCCCTCGGGACGGGCAAACCGAGATTGGTCATCTCCGCGAGGTTCGCGCCCTTGCCGCCCAGCAGCGGCCTCATCTGTCCGCTGCCCTCGGCAAAAAGATAAACATACTTATAACTCACTGATACTGCCTCCTGTTTATTCATAAATTTGAAATTTTAACCTATTATTTGTTCCGCGCGTAGTATTATAACACTATTTCGGTAAAACGGAACAGTTTTTTTCAAAAACTATTAAAATATAGCCTACTTCCCGTTACTCTTCACGTGGCGCCGCGGCTGTACCATCAGAGTTCATCCCCAACGCCACGTGAAGTTACTACTTACCGACGCAAAAGCGCCCGAAGATACGAGTGACTATATCTTCGCGTATAGTTTTGCCCGTCAGCTCGCCTGCCGCCGCGAGCGCCGACTCGACCTCTGTGAGAACGGCGTCGGGGGTGACGGAAGCTTCTATCGCCTCGACGGCGCGGCTCACGCTGTCACGCGCCCGGCAGATGGCGTCAGCCTGACGCGCGTTTGTTATCAGTTCGCCGGTTGGCGGCGCGCCCGCCGCCGGGAGAAGTTTCCCGATCTCAGTTTCCAGGGCGTCAAGCCCTTCGCCCGTCAACGCGGAAACGCGGCGGCAGCAGAGCCCGAGCCCCGACAGATCGTCCTCTCCGAGAACATGCGCAAGATCCGATTTATTGACCGCCGCGAGTTTCGGCACGTCAGGCGGTATCGAGCGCAGCGCTTCGAAATCCTCGTCACGCAGCGGTTCCGAGCCGTCAATCACCAGGATGGCCAGCCCGGCGCCGTGAAGGGCGGCGAGCGTCCGCTCTACTCCGAGCGACTCGACGGTATCGGTTGTTTTCCGCAGCCCCGCCGTGTCGGTTAGGCGCAGCAAGGCTCCGCCGAAAAGCGCCTTCTCTTCTATCGTATCGCGCGTCGTTCCGGCGACATGTGTGACGATCGCGCGCTCATAACCCAGCAGCGCGTTAAGGAGCGACGATTTGCCGGTATTCGGACGCCCCGTTATGACCGTTTTGATTCCATCGCGCAAAACCTTGCCGCGCGCGTATGTGGCGTGCATCCGCGCGAGCTCTCCCTCCGCCTCCCGCAGGGCAGGCAGATAGTCCCTCGCTTCAAACTCTTCGATATCCTCATCGGGATAGTCGACGACCGCGTGAAAGTGGGCCATAATATCCAGCAACGCGCTGTAAACGGACTCCAGCTTGACGCTGAGGACTCCATTTAGCTGGCCCGCCGCGTTCAGCGCGGCCGCGGGCGTCCCGGCTTCGATAAGGTCAATCACCGCCTCGGCCTGCGAAAGGTCCATGCGCCCGTTGAGGAAGGCCCGCCGTGTGAATTCGCCGGCCTCGGCATGGCGGACGCCATGAGAAAACAACGCGTTCAGGGCTTCCGACAGTACGACCGGAGAACCGTGACAGTGAAATTCCACAGTGTCTTCTCCTGTATAGCTGTCCGGGCCTCGCGATACAGTACACAGACACAAATCTATCAGCCGTCCGTCCGCGCCGGAAAACTCACCATAATACAGACGCCTGTTCACTGCGTCCGGGAGGCCGGTCCCCGACGCCGCGCGAAACACCTTGCCCGCGGCGGCTAAGGCGCCATCGCCGCTCATCCTTATAATACCTATCGCCGAAATCATACCGCCGGTAGCGACCGCCGCTATCGTGTCAGGCATCCGTTGCACCTCCAGCGCGCTCAACTTTCGTTCTTATCTTTACTTATAATGATAGAAAAGTCAAGAAATATAACAAGCAAAGAGTTAAGAGGAAATAGTCAAGGTTACTAGTCATGAGCAGAGGATTGGGACTCAATATCTGCGCAGGATGGTTTCGCGCAAAAAATTTTACATATTTTATGCAAATATATGATAAAATACTTGGAATGAAAGAAAAGCAGGCCCATAGCTGTCGGCGGCGGGGGAGGAAATGACTATATGGTAAAGATTTTTATTGTCGAGGACGAGAAACCGATCTCGGACCTTTTGCGGATGAGCCTTACGAAAGCCGGGTACGAATGCTCGTGCGCGTATGACGGTATTGAAGCCGCAGACGTGCTTGAAAACGAGCGCTTCGACCTGATCCTGCTGGACGTAATGCTCCCGGGAGCGGACGGTTTCGAACTTATGGACTATATTCGGCCGCTGGAGATACCGGTTATCTTCATAACCGCGAAGAATATGGTCGAGGACAGGGTGCGGGGGCTTCGCATGGGCGCGGACGACTATATCGTAAAACCGTTTGAGATAATCGAACTGCTGGCCCGCGTTGAGACTGTCCTGCGGCGCTACCACAAACTGGACCGCATGATCGAAGTCGGCGGACTGAGTATAGATACGCTTTCTATGGTCGTGAAGCGGGATGGAAACGAGATAACGCTGACGCGCAAAGAGTATGAACTGCTGCTGCTATTCGCCCGCAACCCCGGAACGGTGCTCTACCGCGAAACTATATATGAGCGCGTTTGGGGCGGAGACTATTTCGGCGACAGCAGGACGATTGACCTGCACGTTCAGCGCGTGAGAAAGAAGGCCGGCTGGGAGGATAAGCTCCAGTCGGTCTACAAAGTCGGATACCGCCTCGAAGTCAGCGATTAGAGAGTGGCCAACGTGCAGTTCCTGCATGTGTGGAGTGTGGAGAGTGGAGAGTGGAGTTCCTGCACGTGTGGAGAGTCGCGACGGTACTGAGCACGGTGAAACGCTGGAAATAAAGGTCTGGAGACTATACTATGCGCTTCGGGACAAAGATGATGATAACATTTACTGTTATGCTGGCGCTTGCGTTCGGCATTGGCGGCAGCGTGCTCATCGCCACCTCGACGGGAAACTCCCTTGACCAGTCGCAAAACTCCGCGGCTAGCGCTCACAGGCTCATCCTGTATACGCTGTCCGCCGTTATCGGGCCGCCGCAGGCAATCCAGCATGACAGCGAATACGGCGACATTGTCGACGCGCTCACGCGCCTTGACGCGCAGGGCGGGCATGACTGGCTGTCGCTGCGCCTCTCCGACCGCGACGGCGTTGTCTATGTCAGCCGCGAACCCGGAATATTCAGCGATAACCTGGTGGACCGGATCGATACGGACAAGTTCGCGATGCTGACGTTCCGGGGCGAGGGAGATATATATCTTCTGCAAATCGCCGGACAGTTCGGATTCGCCGGCCGGACTATGTACCTTGAAAGCATATATGACCTCAGCCCTGTCTTTACAGGGCGGCAATACCAGCAGATGATCTACCGGCGGCTCTTCGTTACCGTAGTCGCGATCGGCGCGGCTCTGTCCTGGGCGCTTTCGGTTTTGATGACATTACCTTTGCGGAGATTGTCAAGAGTTACGCGGTCGATCGCGTCAGGCGACCTGAGCAGCCGCGCCTCGCCGGGCGGCACTGATGAGATAGGAGTGTTGGCGGCCGACTTCAACAACATGGCTGAGCGGCTGGAAATGAACATCAATGAGATGAAAGACACGATGCGGAGGCAGGAGGAGTTTATGGGCGGGCTCGCGCATGAACTTAAGACGCCGATGACG
>Ga0082212_10012003_pt1 | contig 10938 bp, 9 predicted proteins | sample TergutNt197P3_FD_71548 | JGI IMG/M metagenome (GOLD analysis project Ga0082212, IMG submission 71548) | Neocapritermes taracua P3 segment gut microbial communities from Petit-Saut dam, French Guiana - Nt197 P3 | ecosystem: Host-associated > Arthropoda: Insects > Digestive system > Gut ...
CTGTATCTCCCTATTAAAGATGCAGAGTTTATTATCCCCATGAGTCCCCCCTTTAAAGGGCGTTTCTAGCCATCTTAGTTCCAGAAACCCAGTCTCGGGTGGATTGTAAAAGTGCCCTCATAGCGGTGAAAACCTCAAACTTTTTAGTATTAGGAGAGTTGCAGCAGTACTGCCAGATTATCTTTTTTTATTGTGAGGGGGCCGATAGTAAGTGGTCTTTTCCACATCTGCTTTCGGCGCAGAGGGATAACTATCCTCCCTTGCCTTTGACTTTTTAGTAGTTGAAGCTCTGTAGTTTAAGTAAAATATCTGCCTGTGGCGTAGAGGATTCGGGGCTATGGTAGGCTTGATTGTGGCCCCAGCCGTGTTAAGAAAGGGTTATTTATGTCTAATTCTCTCTGTGGACAATATTGTAGGATCCCTGTTGTTTATCGTTCGCAACTTTCTTGTACCAGCATGATCGGATACACTTGAAGAACTTGTACTTTTAACTGCGGTAGAGGTCGGTGGCAACAACTTGGGTTTTATCTCCTTCCGGTGTAATAGAGAGGAGGTTAGCCGTTTAGATTGACTGGTCAAATTTGGGCCCTACTGAACCGGATTAGTACCCGGGTAATCCTTTTTGATAAGAGCAGAAGTATAATGGGATTTAAACTGAAACAATTTTGGCAGGTGTCGAAATCATTCTTGGAGGCTGGTGCAGAAGTGTTACCCCTCATTTTCTGCCTTGGCTTTAGTTCCATGTATGATCGTCTACCACATTCCTTCTGTCTGTGGGTAAAGGGAGACTCTCTATCAAGACAGATAAATACCTGGTGTATGCCAAGGCTGTTAACTGGCCTACAATAAAGGTGGTTCTGGAAGGTGGGACTTGGTGACTATCCCGGAAATTGTAAAGGACAGTAAGTTGCTCTTTATGTGTGGCTGAAGAGTATTTCGATGCGGTACAAATCATCCATCAATTACCTCCAGGGTAGTAAGTTGTAGTAAAGTAGAGGTAGGGGAACCTGCTTCTAAGTCTGGCCTGCGGGCAAAGCTATTCGGTGGTTTTGAAAGCCTCCTCTTGAGCAATCAGTAGCTTGTTAGGGAGTGTGGTGCGCTGGGTGGAGAGGACTAACCACAAGGAGATCGGTGTTATGTATTTACTCTTAGGTGCCTGGTCGGGAGTTGTTGGGGTTGGTCTCTCCTCTTTAGTACGTTTGGAATTAGCCAAGCCAGGACTCTTCTGGGGGAGCAGTGATTACCATCTCTTCGGTGTTATTTTCACTAGCCATGCCTTGGTAATAATCTTCTTTATGGTCATACCTGTAATGATGGGAGGTTTCGGGAATTGAGTGGCACCAGTTCTTTTAGGGGCTCCAGATATGAGATTTCCTCGGTTGAATAATTTGAGACTTTGAGTACTGGTCTCTTCCTTGGTTCTGCTACTGATAAGTTTTGTCTCTGGTGGGGGTGCAGGGGTGAGTTGGACTCTCTATCCACCTCTCAGGAGGGGCTATCCTAGCAGCTCTATGGACATAGTTATTTTTAGGCTTCATCTGGCGGGGTTGAGTTCTATTTTGGGAGCTTTGAATTTTCTGGTGACTATTTTTGCTCTTCGCTCCCACAGATTAAACTTTGAGCAGATGTCTCTTTTTGTCTGGTGTGTGGGAGTCACAGCCTTTTTGCTTCTTCTTTCTTTGCCTGTTCTTGCTGGGGCTTTGACAATGTTGTTGTTTGACCGTAACTTTTCTACCTCCTTTTTTACTCCTCTTGGTGGTGGAAGCCCCACTATGTACCAACACCTATTTTGGTTCTTTGGCCATCCGGAGGTCTACATTTTAATCTTACCTGCTTTCGGGGTGGTCAGAGAGAGGAGGGGCTATTTAAGAGGAAAGAAAGAGGTCTTTGGGGTAGTAGGGATGATCTATGCTATTGTGGCCATTGCTCTGGTCGGATGTGTCGTTTGGGCACACCACATATACACAGTGGGGATGGATATTGATGGCCGGGGTTATTTTATAGCAGCAACAATAATTATTGCGGTACCAACTGGAGTAAAAGTCTTTAGCTGGTTGATAACTTTCTTTGGCAGGCGGAATTTTAACTCTCCTCTATTGTGCTGGGTGGTGGGCTTCCTTTTTTTATTCACGGTTGGAGGTTTAACTGGGATTATTCTGGCCAATGTGAGGCTTGATGTCCTTCTGCATGACACCTACTTCGTCGTTGCTCACTTCCACTACGTCTTGAGGATAGGGGCTGTCTTTGGAATCTTTGCTGCCCTCTATTTGTGGTGGAGATTAATCACTGGTTGTGTCCTTGATAGATTAGGGTCAGTGGTGGTCTTCTTCTTGATATTCGTTGGGGTGAACATCACTTTTTTTCCTATGCATTTCGCTGGTCTATTAGGGATACCACGGAAGATTGTAGACTACCCAGATTGTTTTATACTCTGGAATAACCTCTCCTCTCTAGGGGCACTATTAAGGACCTTAGGACTGTTCTTGTTTTTTGCTGTGTGTGGCACCTCCTTGTTAGAGGGTCAATTCTTGTTGACTAACTCTGGAGGTGGATTAGAAAGTACTTTTGCCGGAGTTACTTTTAGCCACAGCTACCAGGATTGCATTTACTCCTCTCAAGGGTGATAAGAATTTAAGTTAATGTAAACTAGTGGTCTCCAAAACCAACAATTTTAATTCTTGACTCTGAGGTCCTCTAGAACTGGGGCCTTGTTTATTGCCCTCAGACCCGGATCTTTAATCTACAGGACCAGAAACCCAGTCTCGGGTGGATTGGATAGTTGCCCTAATAGTGTCTCAAACCCAGATTCTTTAGTACCGGGGCCGGTGGATCTCCAGCGGTTAACAAACTCACCTGCCATTTATGGCTGGTCTGCCTTATCCCGGCGAGGGTAACGGTCTCTCAGTGAAATTCACTCCTAAGGGAGAGAATAAGCTACTAAAGTCGTGACACGCTACTAATAGTAACCAAACCCTGAATTATACAACCGGTACTAGTATATTAAGGTTGGTGGGTGGGGGTAGGTGGCATCTCCCAGTGTTAGAGCACTAGGGAACTAATCTCTACAGTACTAGTGGCTAATATTAGGATCATACAGCCATTACTCACAGGGGCCCCACTTAGAGTGTGGGGACAGTTTGTCAGTAAACACTGCCACATAACTCTGAAGGGAAGGGGTGATTGGAGTGAGTCCTTGGCGCTGATTATCATTGGATGAGTTGGCGAGCGCATTGAGACCAAGACTGAGAACCTAATAAATGTGGGTTCGAAGTTACTAGGGACTGAAGAAAGTTGTGGTGTAAGTGTTAACCCTGGAGGATAAACCCGTAACGTAATCAAAAATGCAGTGAAAGGGTGGAGGAAGGCTAGGGTTGTCGAATACGAAAGGACTCTAGTTGACGATGCAGTTAGGCGAAGCAGTCGACGACGTGGACTTGAGTCTAGTGTACAATGTCGTAGACCCACTCTACTCCCAACTCGGTCTTACTACTCTGGGACAGCTATAACACTTAAGGACAGATTATTAGAGTAGTAGTGACTAGTGTATGACGGAGGCTGGGAGTTAGAGGTTTCAATAGGTGTGTTTTATTCTTTATTTTTACCGAGGAATATGTTTTCACCAGTATTTTTTTTGGTTCCTTTTCGACAGCTTCTGGTTGGGCAGTAACTGCTGGTAAGCTACTGGGGGTGGGATGACTCCTGTAGTTTAACTAAAATGTGGCCCTGAAGAGGCTGAGATACTGGGAGTGATAGGGAGGGGGACGAAGAGCATGTTTATTTTGCTTCCCTCATCAAGGAGTTTAACTTACAGGTGGAATCTTGGTAGGATGCTGGGGTTTATCTTTGGTTTGCAGCTGTTCAGAGGCTTGCTTCTGGTATTTTATTACTCTGGGGGTGAGCCTTTCTCTAGGGTGCAGTACTTGATATATGAAGTTAGTGGGGGTTGATTTACTCGATGTTTGCACTTTAATGGAGCGAGGTTGTTGTTTGTTTTTCTTTACTTGCATTTGCTGAAGGGGATATTTTATGGCAGGTGGCGCCTCTCTGGGACTTGAGGGGTTGGTGTGAGGATAGTTATTTTATTCGCAGGTGTTGCTTTTGCTGGCTATGCGTTGGTCTACTCACAGATAAGATTTTGGGCTACAGTTGTTATCACTAGCCTTCTGAGGGCACTACCTTCCGGGGGCAGAGAGCTGGTGGTGTGGGTTTGAGGGGGCTATGGGGTTTGTATCTCTACAGTTAAACTTCTCTTTTGTCTTCACTTCTTGCTTCCCTGATTGGGCCTCTTTTTAGTGCTGACTCATTTACTACTTCTACATGGAAGGGGGAGGAGCTCTCCTCTCTATTGCCACGGAGACTATGAGAAGGTCATCTTTTATCCAGTCTTTTGGTGGAAGGACCTTTTTAATCTGGTCTTTTTAGTCTTGTTCTTTCTCTTCTTTCTGAGCTTCCCCTTCACTCTGGGGGATGGGGAGATATTTTTGGTCTCTGACTCTGTGGCCTCTCCCTCACATATTGTTCCTGAGTGATATTTTCTTTACTCGTATGCCATTCTTCGAGCTGTGCCGCATAAAGGGCTAGGAGTTATTTTCTTGTTGCTGAGGGTTGGGGGTTTTATCTTCTTTATTTTGGGGCCTAGGCAGTTAGTTTGAGGGGGTTTAAACAGGAGTTGGGTTTGAGTAATAACCCTTTTATACTTTTTACTTACTTGGGTCGGCCATTGCACCCCGGAGTCTCCTTTTACTCTTCTGGGGGCGGCATCAACTATCTTATTTTTTCTGATCGCTATTTTTATTGTGAGCAGGAAGTACTTGTGCCACATCCTCTACTCTACAACTAGTATAATAAATACGGAGGGTTTAGGCCCCTTAGATCTAAATTGTAGTCTCTACCACAGTGCTCACATTGTTGGTCACTCCATTTATCCTCTCCACATGGGGCTTGGACTTTTAAGAATGGTAGGCTCGTTGACTCTCTTCATAAAGTTAAAAATCTTACTCCCACTTTTCCTTTCTTTGGGCGGTCTGGTCTTTAGACTTTCGGTGTGGGTGAAGGACGTCCTTTATGAAGGAGAGAGGGGGTTTCACAGCTGGTTGACAGTCAGAGGTTTCAATAGGTGTGTTTTATTCTTTATCTTTACCGAGGTTATGTTTTTCACCAGTATTTTTTGGTTCTTTTTCGACAGCTTCTGGTTGGGTAGTAACTGCTGGCCTCTATCAAGAGGGCTCTGATTAAAATCCCCTAGAGTTGCCCTCAGTGGCACTTTGATGCTGCTGGCTAGGAGGGTTAGAGGGACTTGGGCACACAATAAAATGTGTAATAGCGGAGGCCCCCTAGCTAGGCTACTTTTGACTTTGGCTTTGGGGGCTATGTTTCTCTTCGTGCAGTTGTTTGAATATCTGGCACTTGGCTTTAACATACAGGCTGGGATTTGGGGGAGGTTGTTCTTCTATGGCACTGGGTTTCATGGATTCCATGTCCTTCTGGGGCTCATTCTCCTCTCTTTGAGCAGTCTCCGACTCGGTTTGGGTCACTTTAGGAGGGGGAGTCACTACATGCTCGAAGCCAGCCTTATTTATTGGCACTTTGTGGATGTGGTTTGATTACTTCTGTACACCGTCCTTTACAACTGACCTGGGGTGGTAGACTACTACTAGCCACTGTAGTTTAGTTCTAAAATGTGGGTTTTGTAAACCTGAGAGACTGGTGGTTATTTTGGGTCCTTTCTTGCTGGCGATTTCTTTCCTTCGGGAGAGTGTCGGGTTTATGTATTTCCTCTCTTTGTTTTTACTAACAGCAGCAAATGGCTACAGGTGGGGTGGACTTGTGATTTTTATAGACTGTTTGGTCTTCGTCAGGCTGGGATTTATGACTCTCTTTATCATGGGGACTATCTACTTAGGGGAGAAGAATGATATGTTGATTGTCCTGTCAGAGGTCTTGGTTTGTCTTTGTCTTCTTTTCTTTTTTCCCATTAATCTGCTCTCCCTCTACGTCTTCTTTGAACTCTCTGTCTTTCCCATTCTGATTATGATTTTAGGATACGGAAGCCAGGTTGAAAAGGTGAGATCTGCCTACTACCTGATTGTCTATGCTGCACTCTGCTCTACCCCCTTCCTCTACGTCTATTTCTGTGGCTGCTTTTACTATCTGACCCCTTATTTCTCTGTTGTCTTGCCATGAGAGGCAGTCTTGATTCTTTCTTTGTGCTTCCTGGTAAAGTTCCCAGTCTATTTTTTACACCTCTGGCTCCCTAAAGCCCATGTGGAGGCACCTACCACTGCGAGAATACTTTTGGCCGGCCTGCTATTAAAATTAGGGACTGCTGGGTTCTTGCGGTTGGGGGAAGTGATGAAGTTTACCTTTATGAACTTCTGGGTCGTCCTCTCTCTGGTGGGAATAGTTGTCAGGGCTTTTATGTGTCTCTTTCAAAGGGATGCAAAGGCTGTGGCTGCCTACTCTTCTATTACCCATATGAGGTTTGTTTTACTTGCCTTGGTGATCATGGCTAAGTCCTCTAAAATTGGGGGTTGTTTGATGATGCTCTCTCACGGATACACTTCTGCTTTGATATTTTACTTGATTGGGGAGTTCTTTCACAGTAGGGGCTCTCGGATGATAAATTATTTGAGGGGCTTCATGGCCAGGGGGGTGGTGATCTCCTTTTTTATGATTGCGGTCTTCTTGTCAAATAGGGGTGTTCCACCTTCTCTCTCTTTTATCTCTGAGTTCGTTGTCATTACCAACCTCTTCAGGGTGAACGGTGGTCTACTGGTTGTTCTATTCTTGTACTTCTTCATTGCTTTTTACTACTCTATCTTCATCCTGACTGGTGCGCTGATGGGGGGTGGACCGAAGAGTTTGAGGTCTTGGGCTTCTTGTTTTATCTTTCCTGGTCTGGTTCTGATGTACAACTTTTTCTGGGTCGGGCTGCTGTTGGGGTTAAAAGTTAGTTTAAGAAAAATAACTAGTTGTTGCCTAGGAGTTAAACTTTTATGATGGAGTATGATATTTCAATCGGCGAGGCCCATACCCTCGAGATGCCTTTGTGCCTCCACTAGAGCTCATAGTTTAATAATAGAATATACTACTTACAATAGTGTGGTTTGCAGCTCTCTGCTAAAATGGTTTTTGATGCTCTCTACTTTTATGTGTCTGCTAATATACTACAGGAGAGACCCGTTGAAAGGGGGGTTTTTCTTGGTTTTGAGTTTAATCGGTGCTGTCCCTTTGATCTCCATAAATGGCCAGGTTTGGTACTCCTACTACATCTGTCTTTTATACTTGAGTGGGGTTTTTGTCCTCTTGGTCTATTTCTGCAGTCTGGGAGGTATGGGACACACTCGTCACCCTCTTACTTTTTTAGTGCTGGTCATGACTACTTTGGTGGGGGTTACTGTTCTTGGAGGGAGGGAGGAGTTTATTCCTTCTGTTCACAATCTTTATAGCCCAGAGAGTGTTGGCAATTTGGGGGTAGTCTTCGGGGGTTTATTACTTTTTATGAACTTCACTAGCTACTTTTTATCTCTCAAGGGAGCACTGCGGAGGGTCTAATTATGATTTTATTTATTGCATTCTTGTCTCTCTTATTTAAGTGACCTCGGCTGATCTTTATTTTGATCTCCTACGAGTTCCTGGTGATCTGCCTCTTCTACAGTTTCTCACTATCCAGGACGGAGGTGATATATTTTTATTACATGTGTTTTACTGTTATTGCCAGAGTCTTTGGGCTGGTGGTTATGGCAGGTAGAATAAAACATTATGGAAGGGACATGTGCTTGTTCTAGGTTTAGATCTCTTCTATGGAGTTTGGGTCCTAGTACAAGTTAGTATCCCCGACTGCAGATTGGGTGGTGGTGACCCTTTTATTGTTGGTTATACCCTTCTTGGTACTGCATACCGAAGTAGGAGATTATTATCTGAATAAACTATAGAACTCTTGGGGCGAACCCTCTTGCTGGCTACTCTGTTACAAATAGTAGTTCACTGGGGGAGGAGTCGACATGGCGCACAAGAAGATATCTGTCTGACTTTTATGGCCTTAGAAACTTTGGTCTGTTTGTACTTCCGAGCCAAAAGAAAGGGTTTAAAGTGCCCGGGCTTCATATCTTGGAATATATTTGGTAGGTGGTGAGACTTCTTCTGTCGTAGTGCCTGGACTTCGGCACTTTTATGATCTGCTTTCTAGTAGCATGACTCAATGGGGTCTGTAGGTGGAATATGAACTCAAGAACTACATATCCGGTTGAATGTTTTTTAAAGACTTAGGCCTCTAGTTGAGGTTGACCTCTGCTCTATGCATGGTAAATGGCAGTCTTAGCGTGAGGACATCAAGGTAGCAAAATCACTTGTCTCTTTATGGGATTCGAGTATGAACGGGGGTTTCAGCTGTGGGTCTTTATTTCTTCCCTGCGAATCATCTCTTTGTTTAAAAAGCAACAGGGTCAATAGGTCAAAGAGAAGTCTTCGGAAATTTCAATGGTTACATTTTCTCTGGGGTCGAGGAGTAAGTACTTTCTTTTACTGACTTCAACTGAATAAATTACTCCGGAGTTAACAGAATTGCATGCCGCATGCAGAAGTTATGTTGTGGTGGGCTTTACATCGATGTTGTATTTTTATTGTGTCGGAAGGAGAGTGTCGATTTCTTTAGACTGTTCTTCTGGTAAAAAATAGAACGTGATATTAGTTTAACCCGTCGTGAGACAGGGTGGTTTATCTTGCCTATTGAGATCTTCTGGAGTTGGTAGTACGAGAGGAATCCGACGAAGGTTTAAAATCGGGACAATAGTTATTCTCTATTTTAGTTGTCCTCTTTGTGGTAGGTTTCTGCCTTCTGTTGATTGTTACTCTCTTCGTAGGGGGTTTCATCTTAAGGGTCAAAGAATTTAAGTCTGGTAAAGTAACAGCCTTTGAGAGTGGCTTTAAGGGGGTTGGAAGTATTCAGATCTCTTTTAGTATCCACTTTGTCATCATGATACTTATGTTTATCCTCTTCGATCTGGAGGTTGTTATGATCTTGGGGGTTTTAGTCTCTAGGGGCGAAGGGTTCTGGGGAGTTTTGATGACAATCTTTTTTGTGGTGGTTGGCTTCTACATGGAGTGGTGGTACGGGAAGCTAATTTGGAGTTACTAGGATTCACATCTCTATTTTTTATATTTGCTGGATCTTTGGTCTGGCTGGCCTTTTCTTGGTAGCGGCCTTCAGAGGGGTTTGTGGCCTTTATTGGGTTGAATGGCAGTTCTTTAATTTGAAACTCGCCTTCTACTTCAATAGCCTCTCCTTCGGGCTGGTCTTATTTTTGGTTACAGTTAGGGTGCTGGTTTTCTGTTCGTACTACATAGAGGGGGAAATTAATATCGTCTACTTTATAGTGGTTCTTCTGGTCTTTGTGGGTAGGATGTTCTTTCTTAACTTCAGAGCAAATAGACTTTCTATATTATTGAGGTGGGATATCCTTGGGGCTTCGAGGTTTTTCTTGGTTCTGTTCTACAATAACTGGGAGAGGTGCAGAGGGGCAATAAATACTGTACTTACCAATCGGGTGGGAGACTACTTCTTGTTCCTGTTTTTTGCCCTAGTCTATTTTAGCTCTCATAGATTTAGCTTCGTGGGACAATTTAATCTCCTTGTGGTTGTTCTTCTGGTCTTAGCTGGGTTCACGAAGAGTGCACAGTTCCCGTTCAGAGGGTGACTACCAAAGGCTATGAGGGCCCCAACACCTGTGAGTGCTTTAGTTCATAGCAGGACTTTGGTCACAGCTGGTCTGATTTTGGTCCTTAATTTTAGGAGGCTGCTACTGGAGGGGAGAATCTCTACACTTGTCCTGGCCATTGGGTTACTAACTATGCTCTTTTCTAGAGTTGCTGCCCTTGTGGAGGAGGATATGAAAAAAGTGGTTGCTCTGAGGACCCTCTCACAGATAGGATTTGCGGCTTTGACAATTGGCCTGGGATTGAGATTTATCAGCCTTCTTCACCTCCTTAGCCATGCCCTGTTTAAAAGGTGTCTTTTTATCCAGGTGGGATTTATGATCCATTGCTCTCATGGACAACAGGATGGGCGGAACTATTTTAATTTAAGCAACTTGCCTCACTATATCCAGCTACAGATGTTGGTTACTCTCTTCTGTCTCTGTGGGTTGATCTTTAGAAGGGGGGCTGTCACTAAGGAGTATATTCTGGGGGCGTTCTTCTTTAACTTCAAGGGTGTATCGCTGGCTGCTGTCTTCTTTGCTGGTGTATTTTTAACATTTGGCTATAGGTACCGGTTGTGGAAAAGGCTGGTCTTGGGATTTAAGAAAGTGGTCAGATGCAACAATGGTACTTTCCTAGGGGGCATCTTGAGGTTGGGGCTCGTCTTCTTGTCTACCCTATTTCTCTGGTGGATGAGATTTAATTTGTATTGTCTTCCAACCCTCTTCTTATACATTGACTTCTTTACTCCGCTGGTTTATCTGGGGGTCCTGCTGGTTATACTCTTCGTGGCCTTTAAGTTTAGGAGGGGTGAGCTGAAGTACAAGTTTCTGGGTGACTACGGTGCTAAACACTCTGGTACTGTCATCCAAAGCAGCAAGTTCTTAGACCTAGGGTTGGACAGAATTAATTTGATAGCTCTCAGGGGTGCCTCCACTTTCAGCCTCTACAGCAACAGGGCCTTTAAGAGGAAAAACTTCAATGTGGTTGTGGCTTTCGTCTTTTTGATATTTCTACTCTGCTAGGAGGGTCTTAGTTTTATGAAAATATGTGGTTTGCACCCACAAGAATTTGACTCTAGCCTAAACTTGCCACTTTCTAGGGATTAGGGGCTGGCGCCTATATCTCCCTATTAAAGATGCAGAGTTTATTATCCCCATGAGTCCCCCCTTTAAAGGGCGTTTCTAGCCATCTTAGTTCCAGAAACCCAGTCTCGGGTGGATTGGATAGTTGCCCTAATAG
>Ga0082212_10012004_pt1 | contig 10937 bp, 8 predicted proteins | sample TergutNt197P3_FD_71548 | JGI IMG/M metagenome (GOLD analysis project Ga0082212, IMG submission 71548) | Neocapritermes taracua P3 segment gut microbial communities from Petit-Saut dam, French Guiana - Nt197 P3 | ecosystem: Host-associated > Arthropoda: Insects > Digestive system > Gut ...
TTCTCATTGTCATCATATCAAAACGAGATGTCGAAAAAAGCCAAAAAAGAAGATTGGGACGACCTTGAAAAATCCATCATCGCCATTCTCGCCAAAGAGATGGTCATCGGCGTGAAAAACAAAAACGTCGAGATGATTGCGGTGATCGAATTTTAGAGAGGGAAGGTTAAAAGGTTGAAAGAACTTAATTCTTTCAACCTACTTTGGAAGGAGCATGGTTATAATCATGATTTATCGAGGCAACAACACAAACAAAGAAAAGCTTGAGTTTTCGTTTACCCAGGATGAAGGAACAATGTACCGCTTTACCTTAAAAGGCCAAGTGGGGTTTAAAGAAGCCGCCGTGATGGAGCGTAAACTCGACCATGCCATCAGCACCGGCGCTACCCGCATAAACATCAACATGAAACAAGTCAGTATGTTTACATCAGCCGCAATCCGGGTGATTCTCCTCGCGCATAAGAAACTGAAAAAAGCCGGCGGAGGGCTGAAAATCGAATGCCCCTCAGAAAACGTCCGGAATGTGATTGGCATGGTGGCATTGAATGAGTTGCTATGACAAAAAAACTAGATTGCTGCTTGCGTTCTTCTGTGCCGGCCTGACCATTTCTTTAAGTGTTTTCGTCTGGATCATGCTCGCTGTTTCTAAGAGCGGTATGTCACAGATATTGCTCGGCAGCTTGGCACTGGTAGTTTTCGTGACAATTACCGCTCAAGTCATATACGCGCTCAAAGGCCAGATTTTCGAATTTGACGGCCGCTTGGCTTTTCGTGAGATTTTGTTTGCGGTGATATGCTTTCAGGTCGTAATGCAGTTTAGTTTTGGTTTTTCGGTGTATGCTGTTAATCAAACCGAATTGCAAAACAAGGCTTTTGACAGTGCCTACTCATATTTTACCGATCTTCAAAATTTGGCCCCGGGCAATCGCGCCGAGGACTACCTTTTGCTTGACTTAGAAGCTTCCATGCCGGCCTGCGTGGAATCGGTATTATTGGCCGACAAAGACGAAACAAGCAGTTTCTTACAATATTACCGCTTCCCCATAAAAAACGGCCAATTGCTGATGAAAAAATCAGTGGCGTATTTTACAAAACACCTTCAGGATTTCTTGATTTCGTTAGTGGTTTCGCTCGTTATTTCGGTTCTTCTAATGGCGGAAGTCGTCTACCTTGCCATAAAACTCATCGATGGCCGAAATGGACAGCAGACCAAAACTGCGGCTGAACCTGCCCAGTATCTGCGGCAAATTGCATTCTTATTTTACTTCACCGGATTTTTATGCGCTTCATTTATTCCGCTGATGGCGCGGAATTTTGCCGAAAGCAATCCGAACGCAGACTTTATTGCCGGGCTTCCTTATTCTGTTGAGGCACTTTTCAACTGTGTCGCCATCTTGCTGACACCGAAATTTTTCCACAAAAAAGGCTGGAAGCCGTTGTATCTGTTTGGTGCGGCTCTTTTTGCGGCGGGATTGGTTTTATCGGCGCTTGCGCCTAATGTATATGCCTTTATCGGGTCAAGGGCCTTGGTGGGCATAGGTTATGGCCTATGTTGGATGACATTGCGGAATGTCGCTACTTTGAGCGGAAACCTAAGCATGAACTTTGCCGGGCTTTCATCAGGCATCTATGCCGGAATGATGTGCGGCGTGGCCTTCGGTGCGGTTTTGGCTGATTTATTTGGCTTCCGCGCCGTTTTGCTGATCTCCGCCATAATGGCACTAATCGCTTTGATTTTTCCGATAACCCTTAAAAACTCCGCCGGAGCAGAAAAAACCATCTTAAGCGACTCAAAAATTCGTTTATCCCTTAGGGATATCGCGATATTTATCATATTTTTGGCGGCAATTGTAATTCCGACTGGCATAGCTGATGCTTTCTGCGGATTTTTACTGCCGCTATACATAAATCATTTAGATCTTCCCACAGCATATATCGGGCGGGTTTCGCTTATCTACAATCTTTGTCTTGTGTATATAAGCTCATCCCTGCTGCTAAAATTGGTATGGAGTTATATCAAAAATCCGTTATTAATCAATACGCTGCACTTACTTATCGTTTCTGTCGCTTTGTTTGCCGCCGCGTATCTGGGCGGATTTACGGCAATTCTTATCGCTGGGCTGTTGCTTGGTTCGGCAGACGGTTTCGGATTTTCGGTTCAAAACGCATACATATTGGACACACGGTTATCGATGAAGCTCGGCACGGTACGGATGATGACTTTATTTAGTTTGTTTAAGAAGTTTGTCGCTATGCTTGCGCCGCCTGTATTCGGCTTATTTATCATGAACGGCTTCTCTGGGCTAGGAGCAATGGGAGGGGTATTTATCGCCTGCGCTATCTTCGGTACTGTATTTATCCTGCTTATGTCAAAAACTACCAAAATAGAAGGGGAGTACATTAAATGAAGGTTTGCATTATCAGCGGCGGTTTTTCAAAGGAACAGCACTCGTCGAGAAAAACCGGCAAATGCGTTGCTAAGGCACTTGAAAAGCTGGGCCACGATGTTGCGGTAATTGAATTTAACGAAACACTAACAAGCAATCTAAAAGCAATCGATCCGGATTTTATCTTTCCTTTAGTGCAAGGGAAGCATCACGGCGACGGTGCGGTTCAAGCGCTGCTTGAGCTTAACCGGATTCCGTACGTTGGTTCGCGTCCACACAGTGCGGCAGTGATCAACCACAAAACCCTCTGCAAAAAAATTTGGAGGGCGGAAAACATTCTCACACCGGACTTTTTTGAATACAGCTGCGATGAATACAAAGACGACAGTTTCACTGATTTTGAACGCAGGGTAAAAAAACATGGGCTTAAGCTTCCCGTTGTCATCAAGCCTCCGACCCAGGGCAGCCGTTTTGGCATGGTTTTTGTAAACGATAGTGAATCCTTTGATAAGCTAGCCGAATCTTTTCGGCATGACCAGATTATGCTCGTAGAAGCCTATGTCGAAGGGCGGTTTTTCACGCAGGGCATAATCGAAATCGAGGGGGTCATGACCGCACTTCCGCCCGTTGAAGTCCTTGATGATTCGCGTGCGGAATTTAAGCTGTATGTCGGCGGAAGCACTGTCCGCTCCCATGATTTTTCGCCCGAAGACATTTCTAAGATAAGCTGCACCACCCTTCTTGCCGCATCTTTAACCGGTGCGTCAGGTTTCGCAAGACTGGACTACCACCTTAGTGGGGGAAAGCTGTATCTGCTTGAAATAAACGCTGTCCCGGGATTGGAGCCGGGCTATAGCAGCATGGTTGAATGCGCTTTAGCCGGGGGCTATGAATATACTGATTTCATTGCTGCGCTTCTTAAGACAGCCCAAAAAAATGAAAGAGAGGAAAGGCAATGAAAAATCTCAAATTTGCCACAAAACTTTTACTTGTCATCCTTAGCGTTTCAATCGTTTCCATGATTGCTGTTTCCACGGTTTCATACACGGAACTGTTGAATTTATCAGGTTATTCGCAGGATGTCAACGTACAGTTAGGGTTTTACGCATCGGACAACAGCAAAGAGGCGCTGATTTTGCAGGCGGAATCTTATATGATCCGTCTTGCCGCTTCGCAAGCTGCGGAATGTAATGAAACACTGCTAAATATTCAAAGCGGCGTTTTAGCGATGTCGGGCTACATGCATGAATTATACAAGAATCCCGGCAATTTTGGGGGCAGGGTTTTGCCCTTGCCCAATGAAGTTCCCGCCGATATTTTCTTAGCGAAGATGATGGTCGCGCCGGAAGTAATCATAACCCCTGAAATCGAAGCGGAAATGCTGCTGATCAGCAATGCCGAGTATATGTTAGGTCAAATCTGCGAAGCCAACCCGAACATGAGCAACGCTTATCTTGGCAGTGCGACCGGCATAAATTTCAGGTACTCTGAAAGCAACGCGCATAACCCCGACTATGACCCGCGCTTACGTCCGTGGTATTTCACCGCCGTTGATACGGATGGTGTTATTTGGCTTGATACCTATACCGATGCATTTGGATTCGTATTAACTACTTGCGCCAAAGCATATCAGGATGCCGCCGGAAATGTTACCGGGGCGGTAGCGACCGACATTCATCTATCCACGATGATCGAGAATATTCTTGATTTTAAGCTAGGCGAGACGGGATACGCCTTTTTGATTGACGATAAGGGGGAATATTTGGCGCATCCCGGTTATGGTGAAGCGAATCCGGAGGAAATAAATACGAGTGGCTACACAGAGGTTTTAAAAAGCATGGCCGCCGGAGAATCTGATGTCCGCACGGCAGCGATCGAGCGCGTAGATTATTATATCGCCTATGCACCGCTTTCCGTTACCGGCTGGTCACTGGGAATCGCCGTTGAATACGAGGAAATTATCCAAGGTGCGCTCCGGATGAAATCTGATATTGACAATCAGGCTCTTGAAGTCAAGGATCAAATCCGCGATATGCTAAACAGCGTGATGTTCCGCTTTATAGCCCTTACTTGCGTGATTATTATCGCCGTCCTTATTCTTTCGATTCTGATTTCCGGTTCTGTCACCAAACCGATCGTGAAACTGACCAACGGCGTGATTTTAGTAGGCAAAGGGAATCTCGAAAGCAAGATTGACATAAAGACGAATGATGAAATGGGCGTTTTAGCTTCTTGCTTCAATAAAATGACCGACGACCTTAAGGAATATATCACGAATTTATCAAGAATTACTGCCGAAAAAGAACGCCTCGGCGCGGAACTTGACATTGCCACCAAGATCCAGGCCAGTATGCTGCCTTGCATCTTTCCGCCCTTCCCCGCCAATAAGGAATTTGATATTTATGCCAGTATGGTTCCGGCAAAAGAAGTAGGCGGTGATTTCTACGACTTCTTCCTTATCAATGAACAAACACTTGCTGTTGTCATTGCCGATGTTTCCGGCAAGGGTGTTCCCGCCGCCCTATTTATGGTGATTGCCAAGACGCTGATTAAGAACAATGCCCAAAACTCCTTCTCCGGAGGCGTTTTAAAATCTCCCGGTGAAGTTTTCAAGACGGTGAACAATTTGCTGTGCGAAAACAACGATGCCGGAATGTTCGTCACGGCATTTATGGGGATCCTCGACATTAAAAGCGGACACTTCACCTACGTTAATGCCGGACACAATCCGCCGCTCGTAAAGTATGCCGGCAAGGAATACGAATGGCTGAAAAATAAACCGGCACTCATCTTAGCCGGTATGGAAGACACGCACTACCAGGAATATGAAATCACGCTGTCGCCGGGCGATATGCTTTATCTGTACACCGACGGCGTGACCGAAGCAATGGACAGCGAGGGTGAACTATTCTCAGACCCACGCCTGCTTGAGATCGTGAACAGGGCCAGGGATTGCTCGGTAAAGGAATTGACCGAATGGGTCAAAAAGGAAATTGACCTGTTTGCTAAAGGGGCGGAACAGGCTGATGACATAACCATGCTGGCGCTTAAAATTACTGAAAGCTAGGAGAAAACATATGTCAAAAAAATTTCCACTGTTAATTTTTATCATTACGCTTTTACTTCTTCTTGCCGGCTGCACCGGGGATCAAGCGGAACAGGCCATGCCCAGCAGGCAGCTTAGCCCGGAAGACTTCATCGGCGGCACGTCGCTGGTCATGTACGATTCGAAAGCGGCGCAGGCGGCGTGGGAATTTAATCCCAGCGATTTTACCGGAAAAACCTTTGCCATCCTGACCGGAACGCCATGGGACACGATTTTGGAAGAACATATCCCCGGTGCGAAACAAGCACATTTTAACTCAATTCCCGAAACAATACTTTCATTAAAGCAGGGCAAGGTTGATGCCACTTTCACCAGTACCGCGCTTGCGAAAAAGTTCGGGAACATGTACCCAGAGTTAACGCTTCTTTATCCGCCGGTTACAGAATCCGAAGTTGCGCTTGTTTTTGGCAAAGAACACGCTGTTCTTCGTGAAAGCTTTAACATTTTCCTGCGCGAAATTCATGAAAACGGCGTATATGACGAGATGACGAAACGCTGGCTTGAAAGCCCAGAACCGCCCGAAATGCCCGCAATTGAAAATTATGCCGCCAGCGGAACACTTGTCTTTGCCACGACTGGGAACAGCGATGTTTATTCCTTTATCCAAAACGGAAGCCCGACCGGGTTTGAGGTGGAAATAGCCCTGCGTTTCGCCGCATATATGAAGATGGAGCTGGAAATCATCCTAATGGATTTTCCGGCCCTGATTCCCGCCGTGCAATCAGGCAAAGCCGAATTCGCCGGGGCACGCTTTGCTGTCACCGAGGAACGCAAACAGGCGGTAGATTTTTCCGACCCAATTCTAAAAGACGGCATTGTTGTCGCCGTCCGCAAAGAAACTGCGGCCGTTTCGCCGGGATTTTGGCAGAACTTAAAAGTAAGTTATGAACGCAACCTCGTCCAGGAAAGCCGCTGGAAAATGATTGTCGACGGCCTAAAGGTCAGCTTAATGATCACGATTTTTGCTTTTGCGCTGGCAACGCTGCTAGGCTTCGGGGTCTGCGGCCTTAGGATGAGCAAAAATAAATTGCTTAATGCCATCGGCAGCCTGTATGTCCACGTCCTGCGCGGGACGCCGATCGTCGTGCTTTTGATGATTGCATTTTATGTCATCTTCGCCAAAAGCAGCATCAGCGGAACTGCGGTCGCCATCATCGCGTTCGGTGTAAACGGTGCGGCCTTTATCGGCGAGATTTTAAGAAGCGCCATCTTAACTATTGACAAGGGACAGATTGAGGCGGCGCGGAGCATGGGCTTTTCAAAAGCCGGGGCTTTCTTCACTGTGACCTTACCGCAAGCGGTCCGTGTCGCTTTCCCCACCTATATGTCCGAGTTTGTCTCAACCTTCAAAATGACTGCGGTGGTCGGCTATATCGCGATCGTTGATTTAACCAAAGCCGGGGACATCATCCGCAGCCGCACCTATGACGCATTTTTCCCATTGATTATGGTAGCCTTGGTCTATCTTGCCGCCGCATCGCTGATGATTTGGCTGTTTAACTTGATCAACAATAAGACGAACAAGCGTTTAAGGAGGGCAAAGTTATGATTACAATTAAAGACCTAAAAAAAAGCTACGGCGATTTGGAAATTATCAAAGGAATCACGACGACCATCAATAAAGGGGAGGTCATTAGCATCATTGGCCCCTCCGGAGCCGGCAAAAGCACGTTTTTACGCGCCCTAAACATGCTTGATCCGCCGACTGGCGGCACAATTGAGTTTGAGGGGCAAAACCTGACGGATAAAAAGACCAACATCAACGAAGTCCGGAAAAAGATGGGGATGGTCTTCCAAAGTTTTAACTTATTCGCGCATATGAGCATCCTTGATAACTTATGCGTTGGGCCGACAAAGCTTTTGGGTATTTCCCGCAATGAGGCCGAAGAGACGGCGCGGGAACTCTTGGCGACGGTCGGGCTTGCCGCGAAAGAAAACGCCTACCCCGACGAGCTTTCGGGTGGGCAGAAACAGCGCGTTGCGATTGCCCGGTGCCTGTCGATGAAACCGGATATTTTGTTGTTCGACGAACCAACAAGCGCACTTGACCCGACGATGGTGGGCGAAGTTACGGCGGTTATCAAGCGGCTTGCGCAAAGCGGAATGACGATGGCGATTGTCACTCATGAAATGGCCTTTGCCAGAAATATATCATCGCGAGTTTTTTATATGGATGAGGGCAGCATTTATGAGGAAGGGCCGCCGGAGGTGATTTTTAAGAACCCGGGGCGTGAAAAGACAAAGGCCTTCATCAAGCGGGTTAAGTCTTTCCGCTATGAAACAAACTCCGAAGACTTTGACTTTATCGAGCTTACGAATAATCTTTTTAATTTTTGCATGGCAAACGCGCTGTCAAAAGCGAATACAAACAAAGCCGGCCTTTTGGCTGAGGAGCTAACGGTAAACCTGATTCAAAATGCGGATTTGATTTGCCTTGATTTCAGTTTCCCCGAAAGTCAGGCCGAGTTTTTGCTCACTGTCACTTATGGCGGGGAAAAGTGCGATGTGACAAAGATCGAGGACATCTCGGCGGAGCTTGTCAGGGGGATAGCGAAAGAAAGTATCCATGAGTACGAAAGTGTCAACCGGCTTTATTTAAAATTTTAAACGTGGGGTGTACTAGTATGGCACCATTTGAAAGGAAATGGCTACAATGATAAAGCGGATTAGATTTTTCACGTTCCTATTAGCGATTTTTCTGTTGATAACTGGGTGCGGTGGGCAAAAACCGGCCCAAGCTTCGGAATCACTGCCGGATGGGTTTGTTTATATAACCGACGTAATACCCGACGTGATTTTGGAAATTAGGTATTACAGTACCTATAACTTCGTCGGGGTAAGGGTGGACGATTACCTTGCTCCTGTCGCTGTGCTGTCAAAGGATGCGGCGGACGCGCTAAAACTGGCCAATGACAGTTTAAAAGCGCAGGGTTACGCTCTCAAAGTGTTTGACGCATATCGGCCGCAGGGGGCGGTTAATCATTTCATGCGCTGGGCAGCGGATGAGGACGATATCTTGACCAAAGCGTATTTTTATCCTGATATTGAAAAGAGCCGCATTATACCGGACGGCTATGTTGCGGAGCGTTCGGGACATTCCCGTGGCAGTACGGTCGATTTAACCATTGTTGATATGAAGACCGGCAAAGAAGTCGATATGGGTTCGCCTTTTGATTTCTTCGGCTTGGAATCTCACCACGGCACCGATTTAATCACCACAGAGCAGACCGCCAACCGCCTTATCTTAAAAAGCGCGATGGAAAGTGCCGGGTTTAGGATTTATGATGAGGAATGGTGGCATTATACACTCATAAATGAACCATATCCCGACACTTATTTCGATTTTTGGGTACGGTAAGTGTTTGGTTTATAACTCTCGGGCAGGAAATAAAAACTAAAACCTATTTACTCAAGCCCTTCAAATACGCATTAATAAACCCGTCAATCGCCCCATCCAACACGGCATCCACATTGCCCGACTCCGCATTGGTGCGATGATCTTTCACCATTGTATATGGCTGCATGACATAAGAGCGGATTTGATTGCCCCAGCCAATCTCCGTGACTTCCCCACGGATGTCTGACAATTTCTCCGCATTCGCTTCCTGTTTCAGGATCAGAAGCTTACCTTTTAGCATCTGCATCGCCTTATCCCGGTTTTGGTGCTGGGAACGTTCGCTTTGGCACTGGACCACAACTCCGGTCGGGAGATGGGTGAGCCGAATCGCCGATGAAGTTTTGTTGACATGCTGGCCTCCGGCCCCACTGCTTCGGTAAGTGTCAACCCGCAGCTCATCATCAGCGATCTCGATGTCTACCTCATCGTTTATCTCCGGCATGACATCCAGGGACACAAAGGAAGTCTGGCGTTTTCCCTGCGCATTAAAAGGAGATATCCGCACCAAGCGGTGTACGCCTTTTTCCGATTTTAAATAGCCATAGGCATTTTCACCATTCACTTGAAATGTAACCGATTTGATTCCCGCTTCATCCCCATCGAGATAATCGAGGACTTCAAGGGAAAAGTCTTTGCGGTCGGCGTAGCGGCTGTACATGCGGTATAACATGCTGCACCAGTCGCAGCTTTCCGTCCCTCCGGCACCGGCATTCAGCTTTAGGATCGCATTGCTGTTATCATATTCACCGGACAAAAGCGTGGCAATGCGGACACTTTCAAAAGTTTGAATAAAATTATCCAGCTCTTCACGGATATCTGAAGCGATGGTTGCATCATCTTCTTCATAACCAAGCTCAATTAAAGTCTCAATATCTTCATAGGAAGATTCCAGACTGGCGATGACTCCGGCGGAGTCTTTTAACATTTTTAAATCTTTCATCTTGCGATTGGAAACATCGGGATCGTCCCAGAAATCGGGAGCATTCATTTCCATTTCGAGTTCTTCGATGCGCTGCAATTTGGCATCTAAGTTAAAGTGAATCCCTCACTTCCGCTAAAGGGGTTTTGTATGCAAGTAACTCTGCTTTCATTTGGTCGAGTTCAACCACTTAACGTCACCTTCTTTCTGTTTGAATTTATGTGCGAGCCAACTAAATCACTCTAGGAGAATGCGTAGCATTCTCTCAGAAGTGGCGCGGCCGCGCGCCACTTTGCTACTTCCGCCCACAACACTGCTTATACTTCCTTCCACTGCCACATGGGCAGGGGTCATTGGGATAGATTTTGGCGTTTTCGCGCCTGGCCGGAACTTTGGCGGCGGACTCGTCTTTGTTCGTTCCGGTCACTTTCGCCACCTGCTCACGCTCCACTTTTTGTTCAACCCTGACATGCAGAAGCATCCGCACTGTTTCTTCTTTGATATTCTGCGTCATTTCATCGAACATTTCATAGCCGTTCAGCTTATATTCAACCTTCGGGTCGCGCTGCCCATAAGCCTGGAGGGACACGCCTTGGCGGAGCTGATCCATATCATCAATATGATCCATCCACTTGCGGTCGATGACTTTAAGCAAAATGACACGTTCCAATTCACGGATTGCTTCCGCTTCAGGAAACTCGGCCTCCTTGGCTTCATACAATTTGACCGCCTCTTCTTTTAGTTGCTGGATGAGCGCCTTTTTCTTTGGCGTTTTGACCCGCCCGGTATTAATCGGACGCAAAGGAATGGTCGCAAGCAGCAGGTTATTCAGTTCTGCAAAATCCCATTCATCGATATCAGCATCATCACCGATGCAGGTTTCAACACTGCTTTCGGTGATGTCAGTAATCATTTTGTATACTACATCTCGCATACTTTCGCCGTCTAGAACCCGGCGGCGTTCTTCGTAAATAATTTCACGCTGTTCATTATTTACCGCATCGAATTCAAGCAGGCTTTTGCGGATTCCAAAGTTATTATTTTCGATTCTCTTCTGCGCGGTTTCAATCGCATTGGTAAGCATTTTATGCTCGATTTCAAAGCCTTCAGGCATACGAAGAGCCGTAA
>Ga0082212_10012005_pt1 | contig 10937 bp, 5 predicted proteins | sample TergutNt197P3_FD_71548 | JGI IMG/M metagenome (GOLD analysis project Ga0082212, IMG submission 71548) | Neocapritermes taracua P3 segment gut microbial communities from Petit-Saut dam, French Guiana - Nt197 P3 | ecosystem: Host-associated > Arthropoda: Insects > Digestive system > Gut ...
GGAAAATATTCTCTGTAGGTTTCCATATCGGCTTCGGAATAAACAGATTTTGCAAAATTGAAGGCACCGGCTTTCTGTTCTTTTTCTGAAAAAATTGTCATATTCTTTTCTAATTTCAGGTTGAAAGCAATTTGGTCGTAGTGTTTTGAAGTGCCCAAATCTGTTGGATGGTCTTTTATGGCTGCCGGTACGGAAAAACCGTTTTTTTCCAATGCTTTCATAGTGTTGTCGTTCACATTGGGAATATTAAAATCGCCCAACAAGACATAACTTATTTCTTGTTTTTTGGCGCGACTTGCAAGTACTGAGGTTATTGCATTTATTTCATTGGCACGTTTTTCCATATCTGCTTTGGAGGTTGAGCCGTAGAAAATATGCACTGTGGTCAATATGAATTTAAACCAATTTCCTTGAAAGGAGATGCAATAGGGAGTACGTGCAAATTGCAGTCCGTCGTTTATGAGTTTGTTTTTGGGTAAAACGATTTCGCCCGCCAATTTTTTGAATGAGATTTTACTTTTGTCGTAGATAAAAGCCATTCTTTCACAGCCGCCTGCGCTGCCGTCGGTAGAATCGGAAACGAAATAGTCCCAATTTAGATTGAGTAGCGAAACAAGGTCTTGTAACCCTTGCATATTGGAAGCCACCTCTTGCACGGCAACTATATCGAAACGGCTAATAATTTCCGCGATGTAGTGCAGGCTTTCTTTCCGGCGGTTGTCGCCAAATTCGCGGATGTTCCAAGTGGCAAGCAACAGGGTGTCCGTAGCGGTTTTCTGTGGAATTTCATGGTCTAACTGTGTGCGTAACTTCAAGAGGTTGTTGATGGTGCGTAACCTCTCTACTTTGGTCATTCTTTTTAGGGGGTAATAATGGGGCATGGGATTAAAAATTTATGGTGCGAAAATAACATAAAATTGTCAAAATTGATGGTATGAGTTCAAAGATACAAGTTCAATGAGCAAAAAGTAACCTGAAAGCAATGCTGTTTCAATGTCTAATCGTTGCGAATTTAACGACAAGTCGTTGCAAACATACTGTCTATTCGTTGCGAATTTAACGACAAGTCGTTGCAAACATACTGTCTATTTGTTGCAAAATTAACGACGAGTCGTTGTGAATGTAACCCGCCCACAATTTTATTTATTTCACTTAGGTTATTAATAATTTAATACTTTTGCAGCAGTTTTGTTTTAACAAATATTGTTGCCTATGATATAAAATAACCAAAGACTTTTAAAATAGCGATTTGCTGCTATATTCTTGTTGTTCGTTTTCCACAAGATCCCATATATTTGGGCTATCATTCGAGAATAAAGTTTGCGAAACGCCGCATGTGGCGGCGTGGAACAACTTGCCAGAATGATAGGCGTGGAAACCTGAACAACAGACAGGTTGATTCCACGCTATTTTTTTTTAATCAAATTTAATAAATATAAACCACAGGCTGAAGCCTACGGCTAATAAAAAAACTTTAAACCTTGAACTTATAAATCTTTATGGCAAACATCTTATTAACAGAAAAATGCGTCAGATCTTGTCCCTATTGCTTTGCAAAAGAGTATTTGAAAGCGAGCCAAGAGCATATACTATCGTGGGAAAACTTGATATATATTACCGATTTGTTTGAAACCTCAAACGAAAGACATCTCTCTCTGTTGGGTGGAGAACCTGCATTGCACCCTCATTTTATTGATTTTGTACTCTATTTATATGAAAGAAAATTTAAGGTAAACGTATTTACCAGTGGCATACTGTCGAATAAAACGTTTGAGGCTGCCAAAGAATATTTACTAAAAGTTCCGGAAGAAAAACTCTCTTTTGTGTGCAATTATAATCATCCCGACAGTTCCACTGCAGCAGAAACAAAACAGATAAACCGATTTCTAAAAACATTTTCAAAATATATATCGTTGAGTTTTAATTTGTACAAAGAAGATTTTGATTTTCAATTCTTGGTAGATGTCATTCTCAAATACGATTTGAAAAAGCATATTCGTTTGGGCTTGGCACAGCCTATACCCGGACAAAAAAACGAATGTTTGACCTTAACAGAAATACGCGGTTTGGCAGAGAACTTTAGAAATCAGTTAGATATTTTGGAAAAACACCGCATCTCTATCGGTTTTGATTGTGGAATGCCGCTCTGTATCTTCTCGAACGAAGATATTGGACGTCTGTTTAAACTGAACAGGGGCAGGGTAGTATTTTCTTGTGGACCCGCCATTGATATTGGTCACGATATGCAAATTTGGGCTTGCTTTCCATTGGCGAACTACGAGAAGAAGTCGTTGTATGATTTTAATAACGTGGAAGAAATAAAGAATTGTTTTGTTGCACAGAGCCATAATTTACGAAAAGAGCGACAAGGCATCTTTGAAGCCTGTAGCACTTGTACCTATTTTAAAGAAAAACTTTGCGCAGGCGGTTGTTTGGCGCACTTAATAAATGAATTTCCCCCGCCGGCGGGAGCAGGGGGTGGAATTTAATGAACAATGAATAATGATTTTAGATGGAACATATTAAAATAGAGCAGACAAATCAGGTAATTAGGTCTATTAGAGATTTAATAGTTTACCTGCCGGAGATTAAGAAAAAGAATGTTAAAATTTTTCTTGATGGCAGTGTGAAGGAAAACTACGATGCGGTGCAGATTTTGTCTTCGTTGGGCGTTTATTCGGGCATTGTAATTAATGAAAATGCGGATTGGGAAAGGCTGACCGATTTAATGTACTATGCGCTATGCAGCAAGGCGCTGCATGCACCCATAGAGCCGTTTCAGTATGTGTATGACAGGTATCAGCGAAATAATCTTGTGGATTATGGAGAGGTGTTTACTCAGGAACCGGAAGTTTGCGATGATGTAACCGCAAAGGGCGCAAAGAAGATTTCGCAAAAAACGCAAAGTGAAGAACCCAATAGAGCATGGCAGAGGTTTTTTTATGAAGGCACACCTTGTGCAGCATGTGCAGGCTGGCGAATATGTTTGGGAAAATATGCCGACATGGAAGATAAAACCGAATGCCAAAACTTTACTATTGAGTTATTAAATCTTATTGAAAGTATTAAATATAAAAAGAACCTCCCACTGCTCCCACCGACAGAAGAAAATCTCAAATCTCATATCTAATAATCTCAAACCCAAATCCAAACTATGATTACTATAATTTTTAAAGCGGTAGAAAAGTGCAATTCAAACTGCATTTATTGCGATGTGATAAAAAAGAAACAAAATATGATCATGCAATATGACTTGTTGCAAAAGATGTTTCAAAAAATAAACGATTATCTTTTGAAATACCCTAATGAAAAGATAAGTTTAATATGGCATGGCGGGGAAGTGTGTATGCTGGGCGCAGATTATTTTTATAAAGCGATTGAACTCTTAGAGAAATATTGCAGCGCTACCAAAAACCGGATAAAGCATTTAGTACAATCTAATCTCACTTTGATTAATCAGGAAATTATTGATGCTTTTAAAATTTTGGGGATAGAAACCGTAGGGAGCAGTTATGAATTTATTCCGCACATTAGAGGCTTTGGCAAAAACCGCGATACTGTGGCATACAATAAAAAGTTCTTTGAAGGGGTAAATCTTTTGGAAAAAAACGGATTGCGTTGGGGGGTAATTTATGTAGTGCATAAACAATCGTTGAACCATCCCATGGAAGTTTTTAATACCCTTACCAATTTGAATGTAGCAAGTGCCCCGCAATTCAACAAGATTTATATTTACGATGAGGACAAACACCAACTTGCGATTACCGGCAGAGAATTTGCCGATTTCTTAGGCGCTATAATGCCTTTTTGGTGGGAAAACAGAGAAAGGTTGCCACACATTAAACCATTTTCGGATTTTTATGACAGTTACACGCATAAAAAAAATTCAATGTGGTGTGAATTAACGGGCAAATGTTCGCACAGATGGCTATCTGTCGATCCAACCGGTAACACTACGCAATGCGGACGGGCAGGAGATTTTAGCATATTACCATACGGAAATATTCAAGAACAAACCTTTGAGGAATTGCTAAACAATCCCCAAAGGGAAGATATTAAAAACAGAGTTACGGTTTTAAAAAACACGGTATGTGCCACGTGCAAATTTTGGATGGTTTGTTGTGGCGGGTGCCCTTTAGATGCGATTCTTGTAAATGGTAACATCTACACAAAATCGCCCCACTGCGAATGGATAAAACCGTTTTTGGAGGAGTATTTTGAACCCATAACGGGATTGAGTTTGATGTGATGATGTGATGATGAAATATCTCCCCCGCTGGCGGGGGACAAAGGGGGTGGAACATAAAACAACTAAAATACAATAACTTATAAAATCATATTCAGATGAAACAACAAAACAATTTTCAAAACGAAAACCCGAAGCGTGCCGCGTTTAAACGGTTTTCACAAATGAGCGCTGCCGGCTTGGCAGTATTATCCATGTCGGCGTTCCCTAATGCGGCTGCACAAGAACTGCCGAATACCATTGAACAGGATTCAATAATAAAACAAAAGATTCCATCAGTAAATCTACAAACCGATAAAGTATTGGCTATTGAAAATGAAATGTTCGGTTATAGTGATGCTCCTGACTTTGAACCGTATGGAAACGGTTACTACAACTATCAAAATTACTATAATGATTACACCAATTATTGCAACTATCAGAATTATAGCAACTACAGCAATAGCAATTATGTGAACGATTATAGCAATAATTATAGTAACTACAGCAATTACAGTAATTATAGCAACACTTACGGCAACGCATATAGCAACAGCTATAGTAATGATTAATGAATAATTAATAATGAATAATGAACATTTAAACCTTTTAATTATGAAGAAAAAAATTACATGTTTCCTTTGTTTGTGCATACCTTTATTTTGTATGGCGCAAACTTTGCCTCGCGAGTATGCTTACGATGCCGCCGGCAACCGCACTGCCCGTGCCGTAATTGAAATGAACTGTACGCCTCCTGCGCCTCAAGACTCCATATTTACCAAAGATATAGAGGGCAAACAAGCAGGTTTGCCCCAACACGCAGGTTTGCTCCAACAGGTAGGTTTGCCCCAACCGCCGACCGCCGATTACTTCGTGGAAACCATTTCCCAAACCGAAATTAAAATCTATCCGAACCCCACTACTGAAAAAATAACCTTAGATATTGCAGGCTGGGAAACGTTGCAAACAGGAGTGTTTAAACTGTTTACAATGAGCGGGCAGTTGTTGCAGGAACGTCCCGTACATTCGGCTACTACCGAAGTTTCTTTATCCGGACTTGCAAGCGGCGCCTACATTCTGAAAGTGCAGATTAACGATAGAATTGAGGACTGGAAGATAATTAAGAATTGAGAAGCCAGAAGTAAGAATTGAGAAGCCAGAAGTAAGAAGCCAGAAGTAAGAAGTAAGAAGCCGCGTGTTTGGCGGAATTTCAAATTCCGCCCCAACAGCAAATGAAAGAATATAACTCCTTAACTCCTTTTAACTCCTTAACTCCTTAACTCCTTTTAACCTTAAACCTTAAACTTTAAACCTTATGAACAACAAACAATTACAATATTCGCAAATAATTTTACTTTTGCACATTATTTTTGCAAGTGTTTTTATGACAGAAGCGCAAAATACAAATCTTCCTGTGGGCGCCATTCCGGGCGCCATTGATGTATCGCCGATGGGCGCAGCTACTTATACTATTCCCATAGAGGTAGTGCCCGGCACCCAAGGCATGCAACCCAACCTTTCTATTATGTACAACAGTTATAGCGGCATGGGGCTGCTGGGTATGAAATGGAACCTGACAGGATTGTCTGCTATTACAAGGTGTGGAAAAATACCCTACTACGACGGCGCTATGAGTACCCTAAAATTTAATGAAAATGACAGATTTACCTTAGATGGCAGCCGGTTACTTATGCAATGGAATGGAATTTACGGCACTCTTGAAGTACCTTATGCCACAGAAGTAGAAAACTTTATCCGCGTAATACCCTACGGGGGAAGCGCCGGATCGCCTTCCTACTTTAAAGCCTTTACCGATGATGGAACCATTATTGAATACGGATACACCGATAATGCCAAGCAGATGCCGGAGCCGAATAAAACGCTGTGTTGGTTGGTAAACAAAATTACAGACGCCAACCATAATTATATGACTTTTGAATATGAAAAATGGGGTAATGAAATATCTATAAAGCGAATTAATTATACCTGTAACGATGGAGTTCAGGCATTGCAGCAACCCTACGCCAAAGTAGAGTTTAACTACACGGATATTCCGGCAAGTATGGGGAAAAACACTTATTTTATAAGCGGTTACGCCTTGCCGCAAACCAAACTGATAGATTATATAACGGTATATTACGGCAATTCTATCGTACGCAAATACAAATTCAATTATAATAAAAATGTACCGGATGAGCGTACCGTGCACCTGAAAGAAATTGTGTTGTATGGCGAAGGCGGAACCACCCAACTGAACCCCACCACTATTGAATGGGGAGAACAAAATACAACCATTGACGCATCACAGGTAATTAACGAATTACCTGATGGAAAAATTCTTACCGGAGATTTTAACGGGGATGGTTATACGGATATTATTGTTTATGACAACCAAACGGGACGCTATAGCCTTTACTTAAATAAACAAAACGGTACTTTTAAATGTGAGGAAAGTGCCTACAGCGCAGAAAGTTACTTTTATACCTACGACTTGGATATGGACGGAATAGATGAGCTGATTATTGGACAATTTATTGAAATTGACAATAATAAAGACACAATATGGTCGTTCAGAAGCATTAAATTTTTCCCTGAACACAGTGAATGTTTTATTGGAACAATTAAAAATTTTCATGAAGTTTTTTTTGGAAAATTTTATGACAATGGAGTTGCTGATATTTTGTTTCTTAGTAGAAAAAAAGATAAGAATACATCTCCCTCTACAATGAAATATGATCTTGTAAACAGATCCGGTTCGTGGTTATTTTCTTATCGTATGCCATTGGATAGTTATTTTAAAATTTATATTGCTGATATTAACGGAAACGGTAAAGATAATGTTCAATTAGTAAAAGAAGAAATGGCATATATATATGAATTTCAACAGGGAATACTTAATCTTATACATGGTCCGAACGGTTTTCCTACCAAGTGGCATAAAGTTTATTATGGCGATTTTAATGGAGACGGAATTAAAGACATTTTAGTATATGTGAAACGTCTTGACTACTCTTATACATGGCTATTGTATATTGGAAAAGGAGATAATACATTTACCCACACCGGATTTGAAATTACCCAATTGGATGCTACCCCAGATGCTACCAGTTCTGCTGAGATAAAACCACCTCAAAGTCCTGTCATCATTGCTGATGTTAACGGAGATGGAAAAGATGAGATCATTCAACTTGCTAATATATTTAATAGTATTTATCATATCGGATTAGTTTATTGTTATTTAGATAATTTTTCGAATACCGGATCATGTTCTGTAACTGTTAAGGAAAGTAATTTGGTGGAAAATATGTGTACTCCTATACGTTTGAATGGCTATCATTTAGGAGATTTTAATGGGGATGGCAAAGCAGATATTCTTATACATGGTTGCGAAATGTTACCTCCTATCTATGCACCTGTTATTGCTTACGCCCATAAAGATGAACAGTACGAGTTTCCGCAGCAGATTACCGATGGGATAGGAAAAACCATAACATTAACCTATAAACCCCAATATACAAGAGCAGAAAATTATGTGCGTACATCGGGAACGGATTATTACTATTACCAAAAATATTTCCTTCCTGTGATGGATCGGATATGGGTATCGAATGGAATAGGCAATAACCTCACTACCTGGCTGTACGATTTTGATTTTGAATCTGCCTACAGTTTGTCGCGAAGAACATTTTTGGGATTTAAAAAGTTTGTGTGCACAAATTTGCCGGAATATACAAGGAACATGCAAACTTTTGATTTTATAGGAGGAAATGAAAAACAAAGTCTGTTTCCTGAAAGCCAAACATTTTTAGTGAGCGATAACAGCCTTTATGAATCAAAGAATATAAAATTGTTTGAATATCATATAAAAGGATTACCCAATAAACGCTTTATCCCCTATTGCCAAACAATGTCTGTGCAAGATAAAATTGCAGACACCAAAACGGTAACCTCAAATAGATTGGATAATAACGGACGTTTGGCAAAAGACAGCACTTTAACCTATAACAAATATACCTATGCCGGCGTTTATTGGTTACATTCTGAAAAAACCGAATATGCTTACAAGCAGGTGCTGTGCGCCAATGGGCAAACCAAAACGGTAATAGATACGGTAAAGCATACGCAACAATATAACAACAGTACTATTCCTGTTACCGATATGCTTACCTACGGTTATACCAGAACCGGCAATTTGGCGTGGGAGCGAAAAAGCAATCTGCAAGGCGCTATTACTACCTATTACGATAGTTATACGCCCACCGGACTTGTGCAGCAAAAAACCGATTCGGTACCGGGTTGTCGCGCAAGAACCCTAACCTATGCTTACGATAATACATATCGTTTTGTAACCGCCATTAGCAATCCTTTAAATCATACCTCCACTTTCACTTACAAGTTGAGTACCGGAGATAAACTAACGGAGACCGATTTGAACGGATTAACTACACAATATCAATATGATGGGTTTGGAAATCTTAAAAAAATGATCTCTCCCAATACGAATAATACTACCAATATTTCTGTGCATTGGCAAACAGACTCATTGCCGGCAAATGCCGTTTATTACACGAAAACCATTTCGCAGGGCAAACCGGAATTATGGGTGTATTACGATGTTTTAGGACGCGAAGTGTGCCGAAAGGATGATGGCTACTACTACGATACGCGTTATAATGAGAAGGGGCAAATCTCTAAAACCTCTTACCCCCATAGTTCATTCAGCGATCCGGATCCTTCTATAATATGGAATGAATATACCTACGATGCCTATGGGAGAAAACTTACCGAAAAAGCGCCCTACACAGATCAGGCTTACACCTATCAAACACCGGGCAGAAAAGTAACTGTTACCGACAAATTGCGAGGGAATATTACTTCATGGAAAGATTATGACGCATTGGGAAGAATGACCGGAGCAAACGACTTTGGGGGAACTATCTCTTATGAGTACAAAGTAACGGCAGACCATAAACATAAAACAAAAATTACGCACTTGCTCGATTCTACTATTATGTATTCCGACCTGTGGGGCAACCGCCTCTCTATTACCGAGCCCAATGCCGGAACGATTACCTCTACCTACAACGGTTTTAATGAGTTGATAAAACAGATTGATGCTCGCGACGATACCACCACCTACGAATACGATATATTGGGGCGAGTAATAAAAAAACGGTTTGCAGATGCCGATTCCATACAAACCATTACCTATATTTACGACTCTGCCAACAATGGAAAAGGAAAGGTGCATAAAATAATAACGAACGACGTAGAAACGGAAATCTTTACCTACGACAACCTGAGTCGCCCGGTGCAACATACCAAAAAAATTGACGGCGCCGCTTACACTCAGGCATATACCTACACTCCTTATGGAGAGATGAAAGATTTTATCTATCCCAATGGGTTTAAGGTTACATACAGTTATACGGCTACGGGAAAATTAGATAACATAAAGCGAACGGACAATAATAGAAGCAGCCTCATTTATCAGGTAGATTCCCGAAACAAGTACAACGCACCCACTTTTTGTCAATATGGCAATAATGTGGCAACGGTTTATACGTATAATAACTATGGGTTATTAACCCGCATTAACACAGGAAATAAAGCGAATACTCAATTGGGGACGGATACGATTCTTAAACCCGATTTTAAAGGAGGAACCATACCGGTGTATTCTGTGGACAGCGCCATTCTTAACTACCGCTATGCTTACGATACCAAAGGGTTAATGACCTCGCGCTCCGAAAGCGTGCTAAATCAATTAGAAACCTATCAATACGACAATTTAGACCGGCTTACCCAAATTACTTCGGGTAAAATAGGAGAAACGGGAACATTGCAAACATTTTCTTACTACAATAACGGAAACATTTCCGGCAGCACGCAATTAGGAAATTACGATTATGAAGCCAATAATAAGCCCCACGCGGTAAAAGCCATAACCTCCAGTGCCATTTCCGGCAATGAATGTGCGGTTACCTACAACTTCTTTAACCAGCCCACCGAAATTACCGAAGGCAATTACCGGTTGAATCTTTATTACGGCGCCAACCAGCAGCGCAACAAGAGCATGAGATATAAAAATGGCGCTTTAGAAAACACGCACTACTACATTAACAAGCGCTACGAAATTGAAACAGACACTGCCATTCGCCACTACCATTACATTTACGGCGACAACGGCGTGGTAGCGTTGCACATTCTAAACTCCACCACAGGCGTTGACAGCCTCTACTACATACACACCGACCACTTGGGCAGTTACTGTGCCATAACCTCTCCAAGCAAAAAGGTAGTACAGCACAACTATTTTGACCCCTGGGGAAACTATCCTATAATCTTTCCTGCAAATATTAGGGGCGATTCATTAGGGATACAACCTGTTGCTGTTGCCTTAAATTTTACCCTCACCCACCGTGGTTTTACCGGACACGAGCATTACCCTTACTTCAAGATTATTAATATGAATGGGCGGCTGTACGATCCGGTAATTGGGCGGTTCTTTTCGCCGGATAAGTATGTGGCGAACAGTGGGTTTACGCAGGATTTTAACAGGTATTCGTATGCACGGAATAATCCGCTACATTATGTGGATCCGAGCGGGGAGTTTGTGGTAGAATCTGTAGTTATTGGTGCATTTATTGGCGCCATGATAAACCTTTTTGTGAATAGAGACCACATAGACAAAGGATGGCAGATGTTTGCA
>Ga0082212_10012006_pt1 | contig 10936 bp, 11 predicted proteins | sample TergutNt197P3_FD_71548 | JGI IMG/M metagenome (GOLD analysis project Ga0082212, IMG submission 71548) | Neocapritermes taracua P3 segment gut microbial communities from Petit-Saut dam, French Guiana - Nt197 P3 | ecosystem: Host-associated > Arthropoda: Insects > Digestive system > Gut ...
TCTGGAACACGCCCGTGGACACGGACGCGTGACGTTGAAAGATATGGTCGTCCTGACTGGAGCCAACCGCAACACCCTGAAAGAACATTTCCGCAGGCTGGTGGAAAACAGACATCTGACCATGCAAGGCAAGGGCAGAGGGGTGTGGTATCGACCTGGGTAATAATGGCTGGCGTAATCGTATCCGTTTGCTCCCTGTTGTACGGAGGGAAGATGGAAATCAGACGTGCAAGACAGACGTTTTCAATTCCTTGGCAAGCCAGTTGTCAAAGTTCTCCGCTCCGGCCGCTTGGGCCTTACGGAAAAGTTCGGCATGGATTTCCGGCTCAATCTGAAACGTGATGCGTCCGGAAAACGGCCTTTCCGGGCTTGGCTCTGTTTCCAGGTAAAAGTCCACCGCCCTCTTGAAGTCTTCAATGGCGGCTTCATAGGTTTCACCTTCAAAAGTTTCAATGGCCTGAATACCGGCGATTCTTCCGTTCCAGCCCCCATTTTCCGGGGTCATCAGGGGGGTATAGCCCTTATAGGCAAAGGGATTTGTATCCATACTTATATCTCCGGGCGGACGCCCAATTCTTCAAAGAAGTCTCTTGCAGCTCGCACTTGGTACTCTTGGGCTTCTTTTCTTGGGTGCGGGCGGTGGAAAGCCACACGAACACCTCTCAAGCGAAAGGCTACTCGGGATCCATCGCCCTCAATTACTTCACAGCCAATAGCCCGGAAAAGCGACTCCATTTCGCCAAACGAAAGAGTCTTTGGTGTTGGAGAGGCGAAAATCGCTTCAAGCGTCCTCCGCTGTTTACTGTTCATAGAGGATAGTAGCACGGCCAGCTTCCAAGTCAAGGTCATCGTGGTATTGCTGGAAATTCTGCGGGCCTCGGCCCCCAACGGAACGCCGCCTGACGGCCCTTTTGGAGTGCGTCATGCCCGCATATGCAACCTGGAGGAGTCCCGCCTTTTGCTGTCAGCGTGGAGTAAAAAACACTCTCCCCATGACCCAAATATGACCCAAAAGGAAATTTTCCGCTCGTAACTACTTGATATTATACACCGCATGCACGCTATGGACAGAGTGAAAAAAACGATGATTACGATGCCGATTTTATTTGTTAATTAGTTGATTTTATTGATTTATTGTTGACGAGTTGCACGGAAAAAACGTGCATTAAAGTCAAAATGGGGTTCAGGGGGTCGGAGGTTCAAATCCTCTCATCCCGACCAGGAAAATCAAGGGTTTACGGTGGCCGCCGCAAACCCTTTTTCTTTTGGGGTTCCACCGGGGTTCCACGAGGGATAAAATACCCCTTGCGGCGCTATCCCCGTGCAAATATGGGGGATCAGGAGAGATTAGAACCAACGATCACCGCGATCACATCGGCCGGATGTCGGACTAAAGCAAGACCGATGCGGGCCGGAGCCGGACAGAGCGACCTCAAAGACGACTCGCAAAGAGTTTAGAATGGAGGCTCCAAAATCAAATGGTTCCGTTCGTATACGACAAGGGGCGTTTGTGTATGAGTATTTATGTTTGTGGTATAAGCGTGTCTAATAGCATCCGTATCACGTTCATTGAGCGTGATGGGCAGATTGTGATCGGCAACGCTTCCGCAACGGCCATTCTCCTGACACAAGGCACCTTTGTCGGAGGCGCTAAAGATTTTGGTATTTCCAACGTCGACGATGTGCAAAGTCTGGTTGACGAAGTTCGGTATGAGGCAGGCAAATAACGATCTGACCGTGTCCTACCAAGTATAAATTAAGTATCTCGTTTTTGCTGTACCCATGCGAGCGTATTAGTACCAATTCTTGAGATGACCGGGAATATTTTTTTATGAAAATCAATCATAGTGTCAGCCTTAATGTCAGCGAGCCACTGAAACGTATTTCCGCTTTTATCATTAAAAGTGAAGGTAGCATCGTCGCCCTGCGAGGCAATTATCCTATCAGTGCCCGTTGCTGGCCCAAAATCAACCACCTTAACATGCTTCCAAATGTCTTTGGGGTTAGGACAAACGAGAAAACGTTCGACTGAGTCTAGGCAACATAAATGTGCCCTTGTGGCATCGTTGCATACTTGCAGTTCGAGTAATGAAAAACTTGTATCACTTGAAAGTCTGACTGTATCGCAGGCAGGCATAATACATATATAATACTTACTATTGCTTTTGTCTTTAATAAGTGAACCAAACGTAAGCACTGGTGCATGTCCTGTATATTTCCTGATTGGCGACAGAGCTTCATACTTTAAGTCCGTTATTTTTGAGAACTCAGTCAAGCTCGCAATATATTTTTCAGCAAACTTTTTGCTATGTCCTTTTGTCAGAGATTTTTTTGCGTTTCCATTAATCCCAAGATAGCCACTATACTCATTTTCTGAAATAATTCCATTAAGATTTTCTGCATTTTCATTCCACCATTCGTTAAGCGTATCGTGATTTGTCATGAATTCAAAATCATCATTTTGATTCATAATGGAAAAAAATTCATCTGCGATCTGAGCCAAAAGGAAATCCTTGGATTCGTCATTATTAGAAGTCGCCATTAGATGGTGAATAAAGGCAGGGTCAAGTCTGGAATTGAATGTAGAAAGCAATTGCGGTATTCCATCTCTTATTATTGATATTGCGATAAAAATTGCTTTCTGCAATACTCCTTTTGTAAGGACATTATGTAGTGCTATAATTTTTGACGGAAGCTCTGATGGCGCAACCAGATTAGGGATAGGGATTGGGCCAGGTTCACCTTTTCCCAGAAATACAATATGCAAATTGTTAAACGAAAAACCAAATAAACCAGATTCGTCAGGGAATAATTTAATACTATCCCTTGTAATTTCCTTTACATGCTCGAATAAAGGCTGAACTAGGTCAGAAGATATTGCCTCGCCCGTGTAAACAATTATTAAGCGTGGCACCATTCCTTTTTCATCTTGAATCAGTTCATTAATTATATTTTTACATAATATAGATTTATCTGTGCTGTCTCTAGACATTTGCCAATCAAGCACAGCCGCATCTGATGCAAATAGTAATTTCAAATAACGTGCTGTAGCATCCTTGATATGTTTATCCTGAGAGTCAGACTCTTTTGGCGCGAAGGTAGAGCATAATATACCCACTTCTGCAAATGCATCAGCTAAGGCATCTGCATTAAGAGAGTGAGATGAACTTTCCTGCCCTCCAGGGGAGAAATAGGGTTCGTTATCAACGACAACAACATTCTTAATAAACTGTGGTGGGTTAGCGGATTGTAAACCCTCTTGAACTAGATGTGTCATAGGCGCTCTATCCCCTGGAAGTGATTTCACTCTTAACTGTAGAGAACCTAAAAACAGGCGGCGTGCTTTGTCCGACGGTGTCAAGGGTAAGCTCAAATCCTGCATCACGTAGCGCCTTGCGCGCAACCGCCAAGCCCATGCCTTGCCCGCGTAGTTTGCGGGTAAAAGACATTTCGAAGATCCGCCCCGCATCTCGCTCAAGGATGCCAGGGCCATTATTTTTGATCAAGAACCCCTGTTCGTCGGCATCAAAGCTGATGAGTCTCCGTTTGGTAACAGGCAACGTTGTCCCTGTGCTGTCCCGGGAAAGCCAATACACGGCGTTATCGACAACATTAATAAATGATGGCAAAAAGGAAGCAGGATACGCAATAACGCTGTGTCCCTCAAAGGTTGCTGTACTCTCCCACTCGATTTGATGCCTCGCGAAACGCTCTGAAAAAACTTGCAGGAGATATTCTCGGATATTCTTGCCCGTAACAGCCAAAGGCCGCCTGTAAAGCCGCCGGTTAAGCGGAGTGAACATCCCCAGGTAGGTGTCTAGATGCTCAAAATTTGAGCGCAAATTGCGGCACACATCTGACAAATCTTCATTGGAAGAGGTCGCAGTCGTGAGACGTTGCAATCCCTGACGAATGCCATTTACAGAAGCTTTAAACTCATGTTGAATGATCCCGATAGCGGTTCCTAGCTGCGCTAACTCGGTATATCTCTCCAGGCGCTCTTCAAGTTCTTGCGAGTGTTCCTCAAGCGCAGCAGCCGTTTCTGTAAGGGGGATGCCGGTTCGGACGGATTCAAGAACAGCTTGGACTTGTTCATAAAGCCTTTCAAGACCACCCATTTCTGTCTCTGTCGCTACAGCCAGCATATTCTCGAGCGAATGCCGAAATTCATCTACGGAGGCCTCATCCATCTCCGCGAGGCTTTCCCTCTCAAGTTGCATAAAACCGTCTTTATACACGTTTGAAAGGTTGGCCAAGGCCTCTCGCGTCTTGGCAACAATTTCTTGCTGCAAGAGGCCAGCTTCATCTCTGGCCTGTTTAATTACTTTTTGGGCTTTCTGGGTGCCAGAGCGTGTTCTGTTTTCCAGCGCTTGTCGAATACGCTTTCGATGAGACAGCAACGCCTTCGTTTCACGGATAACTTCGCTAATTTTAATCCCAATTTCCTGTTCAAACGGGGAAAAAAGTTCCTTTTCAAGCTTGATAAATAGATCGGCACTTGTAGCTAGATCTTTCTGAACAGTTTTAGTCAAGCCTATTCCGCGTGGTACAATGACGCGAAATTCATCCCGAAGATTCTGCAAAGCGAGTGTCATCTCGCTTTCTAAATTCAGCAACTCTTTTGCCGCCTCTTCAGGAGCAAGATCGGATATGCTCTCAAGTACTCCGACCATTTTTGAGCGATATGACTCAATTGTAATGTGGGGAATTTTTTGCTCATACTTACTAAAAAAATCATCCAAATTTACTTTTACTTTTTCTTTTCGACCTCGGGTAGATGCTTCACGCTTCTTTAAAAGCTCCGTTTTGCTTTGAAGTTCTTCCTTTATTTCCCAAAAATTTCCATACTTGTAAGATTTTTCGCGAAACCAATCATAAGCAAGCTGCTTAAAGAGGTTTTCCAGCATATCCTTAAATTGACGATATGCTATATTTTCTCTGAAGCCTTCGCGTCCGGCCTTTTCATTAAGGGCAGCGTTTTCAGGAGTGGATAATTCGACAGCGCCAAAAATTCGGCGATAGCTGAAATACCAGTCTTTATATGCCTTACTCCGTCTCACCTCGATACTCAGCCAGTCAAAATCAGGGTTACCATAAGGCAACACCCTGACTCCATTACGATAAACGTACAGTCCCCCAAACTTATCCAATTTGTCTTTAAGTTTTCGGAACTCTTCAAACGGCAAGAGGGATTCTTTTTCATCCCCTTGGAGATAAGCAAATTTAATCCTAAACGATCCACATTTCGTTGGGCTACCTCCTGCACCATCCCATGGAACAGTATAGTTTTGGGGGGCTTGCTTATATATTGAAACTGTTCCTATAAACTGACCATATTCATCAAATGTGCCTTCGATATGTTGGTCAGCAGACATGAACTCTTCTGGTGTGAAAAATTCTTTTGCACCAATTAATTCGATAGGGGGGCCACCAATTTTATGATCCCAAAATTTCGCAACCATTGACGGTGGAGTATCTTTGAGTATCATCGTGTTTGAAAATCCGCGCAGAATCTTTAGAAGAGGAGCGGGCATTTCATTACTGTCGTCTTCCAAATCTCTTTCAAAAACTGGTTCAACAGGAAAAATTATAAATGCCGTACCTCTGCCTTTTTGATACGGTAAAGATGATACAATATCGTGAATGGCATTCAACGAATGAGAAATATTCTTCAATTCTTCAGAAATTTTTTCAAAATAACTATCCGGAAGGCTCTCTCGGAGAAAAAGACAATTGCTCTGAACTTCTTTAACCAAAGTTTTAAAGTGCTCTTCTGTTGGCATTTCTCCAGGAGCAAGAGATAGGGTGGGAATCACGACTGCATCTAAATCAAGCCCTGGAATTTCAAAAAATGTCCAGTTAATGAAGGAGACAACCATATCGTGGAGGCCGTCTTCTCGTTCTGCCCGGGACAGGATAAAAACTTGCGGGCCGATTGTGGCAATCGCAAGTCTTCCGATACCCTTTTCACCAAGAGGTACACGGTATGCTTTCTGGGGATCCTGGTAGGGCATCTCCATAGGGGACAACGCCACCTTACTCTCTGTGCCGAGCGTCAACCAGCGTTCTTCAAAATCCCTCATGGTCATACCAATTCCGTCATCCTGCAAAACCAGAATGCGCCCACGGCGGTAGTAGTCTGTGCGAGCCATGCCAGCGTAGGCATCATAGGCATTTTTATAAAGTTCGTGCAGCGCATTCGGAATGCTGGCCATCTGTTGGCGGCCAAGCATATCGAGAGTACGGGCGCGAACTCGAATTTTCGCCATATTTAGGCTTCCTTTGTTAAGCTGGCCAAAACAGCATCTCCCACTGCCTTAGCGAGATTGACCGGCACGGCATTTCCGATTTGACGTGCAATATCGCGTGGGGAACCGCAAAAGGCATAAAAATCTGGCAACGTTTGTAACCGCGCGGCTTCGCGCAGTGTAATCGCCCTATCATCTCGAGGATGCATGAAGCGTCCTCGGGTAATATCAGTACATCCTGTGGTGAGTGTGGGAGCAACAGCTTGCCATTTCATGCGCCCATAAACGTCTGGGTGGCCCGTATGCCCTCTATGGCAAGGAAGTTCCAATTCGGGTGGGAGCGAAAACCTACTCCCCCCATCTTTTGGGATATACTTCATGCGCTGCTGTGCAATCGGCAGATGGACTCTGGCAAAGTGAAGAGGGTCAGGGGCGAAGCGCTCCCCTGAGCTTAAGGGGGCAAGATCGCCGATTGCCCGTTCAACCGTTATTCTCAATGCTGCCGGTGTATATGGAGCAGGCATGACCGGCATAGTATCTTGTCGTGAAGCGAACATGACGCAGCGCAACCGGCGCTGTGGAACCCCGTAATCTGCCGCATCAATTCTTAACGGCATTCCAAGGCGATAGCCAAATTTTCCCAGCCCATTCTTCAATTTGTTCAAAATATTTTTATTTACTTCGGAGGTTAACCCCGGCACATTTTCAAAAAAGATCCGTGTTGGATTCAAAAGTGAAGCAAAACGAATGGCTTGCAAGATCAACTCGGCCCGAGTATCACCGGCTTTATTTTTATTTTGACTGCTGAAGGGCTGGCATGGAGCACAAACTATCAGCAAGTCCACCGTACCATTGGGTGCAACTATTAATGATAAAGGATCTATTTCCCGAATATCTTTTTCAAGCAGCATCACTTCAGGATGATTTTTTTTGTATGTAGCACACGCAATTGGGTCATTATCCACTGCCGAAATAATTTTGAACCCTGCCTGCTTAAGACCCTGCGTGACAGCACCACACCCGCTGAATAAATCTACAGCAACAGGTGGCAATACCGTGTGCTGCATTGAGTTGAGGATGTGATTATTTGACTGCTGGTGCATAAGGTACAACCTAAAAAATTAAATAATGCCTTAAAATGGCAGATATTTTACATAGGATACCATTTTTTTTGTCTAAAAACAAGGCCCGCACATAATGCCATTAGGGAATATATTAATAAATTTACACCGTTAAAGATATGCCTGTTCGGGGTGTCTTATCTTTTGGAATGGTGTCAATCTTCAATATCTTGACATGGTTAACGCGTACCTAAAAAAGTTGTTATCCGATGTGTCAATTCCTGGATATTTTTCAGCTCACACTGCCATAATATCAAAACCCGATACCCAAGCTTTTCCAGATTCAGTAGGGCACATTGGTCGCGCTCTTTATTCCCATCGATTTTTGTTGCCCAAAATTCCGTTCTGGTTGCTGGAATGGTCGCCCGTCGGCAACCGTCATGTCCATGCCAAAAACAGCCGTGCACAAAAATAGCAGCTTTATAGCGAGGCAGGACAATGTCAGGCTTTCCTGGCAGCGTTTTGACATGCAGCCGGAACCGATACCCCATGCTATGCAACAAGGAACGCACGAATTTTTCCGGCTTGGTGTCTTTACACTTTACCTGAGCCATATTGCGGCTGCGTTGCCGTGGGGTTATTTTGTCCATCAGGGGTAATATAGAACGAAGAGGTTCAATTGGCCAAGGCTTTAGGGAAAGCAGGAGAATCTGCCGGGGATGTAGTCGGCGGGCAGTCCGAGTTCCGCGTTGGTTCGTCGTCGGCACTCGTCTGGATCGAGATCGGCAATCATATATTTCACGCAAGCCATGTTCCAGCACCGAGTCTCTTCCATGCGTTTTTCTTGTTCCACCCGTGAAGGTTGGGGCTCAAAAGTGAATGCTTTGCGAAACCCACTGGTCATTCGGCGCATGAGGTCTGTCAATTTGCGTTGGGCTTTCATGGTGGAGTTGCCCCCGCTAAACCGGACAGGGTTCGGTTTGTGTTGAGCGGATGAACTCTCTGGGGGAGAGCATCCGCAGGGCCTTATGAGGGGCTACCTCATTGTAATTTTCAAACCATTCCGGCAGATGTTTGATGGCGCTCGAAACATCATGCAGAGAATGGGTAAAAAGATAATCCCGTTTGAAGGTTTTGACAAAGGCTTCCGCCAGGCCGTTGCTTTCCGGGCTGCGCACCGGTGTGAAGCAACAGGCCAAGTTGAGCTGCGCGGCAAATGCGCGGGTTTCTCGGGCCGTATTGCAGGAGGCGTTGTCAGAAAGCCATTCCACCGGGCAAGGGGCTTGTAAGGCATGAAAGCGCTTTTCTATGCAGTGAAGCATCAAGTCCTGGACCATGCTGCCGTCTACGCCACCGGTAGTGGCCGTAAAGGCGATCGCTTCCCGGTCGCAGGCATCCAGAGCAAACACAACACGCACAGTATGCCCGTCGGCACAGAGAAATTCAAAAGCATCGGAGCACCAACGGGCATTACGCTGCATTACGGATACCCGGCCGGTATGCGCCAGGGATGGGCGGGCACCCGTATGGCGAGTCAAAAGAAGGCCATGCAGACGCATAATCCTGTAAACTCGTTTGTGGTTTACAGGCTGCAAGCCCAAGCCACGGAGTTTCTTGTTCAACAAGGCGTGCATCCGGCGATACCCGTATGTCGGCCGTTCACCCATGATTTCCAGTAGCAACGGAAGCAATCTGGCATCTTCCGCCTTGGAATAACGCCGTGGACGGGAAACAGGCTCTTTCGATATCCGCTCCACAAGGTTGGAACGGGCCACACCCAAAGCTTCAGCAATGCCTTTCATGGAATATCGCCTCCCATGGGCAAGGGTGAGCGCAAGAGAAGTTTTTTTCCTGGGCAAGCTCAATGGCTTCCTGCAAAATTTCCACCTGCATGGTCTTTTTGCCGAGAAGGCGCTCCAACTCCCGAATCTGTTTTTTCAGCGCCCGCACTTCTGTGATGCTGACCACCTGCTCTCCCGCATCCAGTGCGGCCTTGCCGCCTGCAGCCATAAGCTTTCTCCAGCGAAACAACAAATTGGGGGCCACGCCATGCCGACGGGCGACATAGGAGACATTCATGCCCGGTTGCGAACTCTCCTCTACCATGCGGGCCTTTTCGCCCGCTGTCCAGCGCTGGCGCTGGACAGCCTGAATGACCTCCACCCTTGGTTTCTCATAAGCACTACATCCAGACATAGTTCCAGACCTGCCTCCAGGTTAGGAACCCTGTCCGGTCCAAATAGGGGCTACTCCAGATGCTGTGATTTCTACTCGCCGGAGGTACGGATTTTCCTCACAAGTTTGTCTGGAAGAGTAAGGGATATCTCGCACCCACCGGGGTTCAAAACCTGGACCACTTAAAAGTCACAATTTTACAATGACAAATACTTTAAAAACTTCCATTACAATCGCCAAATGTATACATTACAGAATCACACATTTTAGTCATACTGGAATAACCGTCTACACGTCCCAGAAGTATCAGAACGATTGATTCTTAAGTAACCCGGAATAGGAACACACTATTCACAGCTGTTGTGCAATCCTCTTCGCTGCTCTAGTACCTACTGGTTTCCGGTAGATCCCTGATACCCAGACATGTTAGAAGTCAAAATATATCTTAACAAATGTGTCACAAATCACAGAAATTTTTCATGCACCCTCCTTCGTAACAAGTCCTAATACGTTCCACTTCGTTATACAGCCCAACGACGACAAAGAGGAACGAATTCCATTCCCGAAGACTTTCACCAGTCATGTTTCTGTACTTTTCTGTTGCACACATAAACTTATGCTTTTGTAGTGACCATTTCATAAAAAACCTGTAAGTATTTCATACGTACCCAATTTTGCAATTTAAAGTGTGCAACACATGCGGCGCCCAACGCACCTCTTCCTCCGTAAATAAATACACGACCTAACATAGCAGCCATGTCTACTTGATATTTGCGAGGAATGTTGGGAAAAGCAGAATCTGTGACGTCATTATGGCCTAGTTGGGTTAGGTTTGAGATAGAAGTGTAGTGAAAAATTTTCTTCAATGAGAATGTATTGAGCGAAATAATTGAACATCATTCCCATAAATCGATACTAGAGAATTTGGTGAGAGCAACAGAAACAATAATAAATTCGGGAGTTCCACGTACTCTCTGAAATGTCTCGACATGAAGGTGAGTGATGCCCTATTACAGGTCAGAGAATAGGCTACGTTCTTGCCTGGGATTAGGCTACACTTCCAGGGAGATTTATCCCCTGAAATGTGATTGTAATTGTGTCCAGAACTTGAACAGCTAATAATTTTGATAGTGACAAAGTATGTGCAAGTATTAAACCGACGGCGAGTACGTGTTGAAACCAGTACGAAGAACGTTATAAAAAGTAGGGAGGCATCAAGGTAGCTTATACCCATTAGGCCATATCTGGTGGAATTCCGTAAGTCCGAGCTTAATAAGTCATATATAACGTTGATCAACGAACAACTACATTTGTGAAGAACACAAGTGTTTTTAAAGAGCGCCATATGTTGTAAGGATACTTGGAAGTGAAGGAAAATGGCCATTTCTGTTCAAGGTTTGGGAAATCGTGTATTCTTTTTGTGTGCTTAATTGTATGTCAGCTTCAGAGGAT
>Ga0082212_10012008_pt1 | contig 10935 bp, 12 predicted proteins | sample TergutNt197P3_FD_71548 | JGI IMG/M metagenome (GOLD analysis project Ga0082212, IMG submission 71548) | Neocapritermes taracua P3 segment gut microbial communities from Petit-Saut dam, French Guiana - Nt197 P3 | ecosystem: Host-associated > Arthropoda: Insects > Digestive system > Gut ...
GGGCGAAAGCGAAAACTGCAAAGCATCGTGATTCAATCCGACGGAAAAAACCAAGCGGTGGATTTCGGGAAAAAAGAAGTCAAGTCCCTGTTGCCGGAATCCATAAAACCGGCATTGGCCGAGGCGGGTATTTTGGCTTTGTTCCGGCAACGTCCTTACGACAAGGTTGTTCATCCCACCGATACGCCGCGTGACATTTTTGTTCCGGGTTTTTCTTCCGTTCCTTTGGCTCCCGATATGGACTATATCCTGAAAGGGCATGAAACTGATTTTCAAACCGGTTTGGACGTTTTGTCCCTGCTGACGACCGGTAGCGTGTATCTCGGTATTCGTCCCGATAGCCGGTCGGATGCGTTGCAGAATGCTAAAAATGTGAAAATCGTTGCTTTCGAAGGACCGCATCCTGCTGGGAATGTCGGCGTACAAATCAATCACATCCAACCGGTGAATAAAGGAGAAGTTGTTTGGACGATTCGTCCGCATGAGGTAATCATTATCGGACGCTATATTAATAAAGGTGTAGTCGATATGACGCGCTTGGTGGCTTTGACCGGTTCGGAAGTGAATGAAAACGAACGCGCTTATTATCCGATGCTTCCGGGAGCAAGTATCGTCCATTTGGTGAAAGGAAATGTAAGCGAATCTATTGCTTTGCGCTCTATCAGTGGAAATGTATTGACGGGCACTCGCATTGCTTTCGACGGTTCGTTGCATGCCGGCGATAATCAGGTAACGGTGATTCCCGAAGGAGACGAAACACATGAGTTAGCCGGTTGGATCATGCCGCGCCTGAATCAGTTTTCGGTGAGCCGGACTTATCCGGCTTTTCTGCTGAAAACATTATTCAAAAAGAAATACGACATGGACGCCCGCGTCAAGGGCGGTCGCCGTGCAATGATTATGTCCAACGAATGGGACAAGGTGTTTCCGATGGATATTCTGCCGGAATTTTTAATCCGGGCTATTTTGGCGCAGGATATTGATAAAATGGAAAATCTGGGCATTTACGAAGTGGCGCCCGAAGATTTTGCGTTGTGCGAATTTGTAGATACTTCCAAAATGGAATTGCAAAAAATCGTGCGCGAAGGGTTGGATTGGTTGTATAAAGAAATGAACTAATATGCAGTTTTTACGAAAATATTTAGACAAAATTAAGCCGAATTTCGAGCCGGGCGGTAAATTTTCCATGTTTCAATCGGTTTTCGATGGGTTTGAAACGTTTTTATTTGTTCCGAATACTACGTCCAAATCGGGCGTACACGTTCACGATGCGATGGATTCCAAGCGGGCGATGTCCATTGTAGTGATTGCCTTGATGCCGTGTTTGCTGTTTGGGATGTTCAATACGGGTTATCAACATTATTTGGCTATCGGAGAAAATCCCGGATTCTGGATGACTTTTTTGTATGGATTTTTGGCGGTATTGCCGATAGTAGTCGTTTCATACGGAGTGGGCTTGGGAATTGAATTTACCATTGCCCAATGGAAAGGACACGAAATACAGGAAGGTTTTTTGGTTTCCGGCATGTTGATACCGCTGATTGTTCCCGTGGATACACCTTTGTGGATGATCGCTTTAGCCACTGCTTTCGCCGTCGTTTTCGCCAAAGAAGTTTTTGGAGGAACCGGTTTTAATATTTGGAACGTGGCTTTGGTTGCCCGTGCCTTTTTGTTTTTTGCCTACCCGTCGAAAATGAGCGGCGAGCAGGTGTTTGTTCGCACGGGCAGCGCTTTCGGTTTGGGAGGTGGAAACGTGATGGATGGTTTTTCGGGCGCAACGCCTTTGGGACAGCTTCAGTCGTCCGCTTTGGAAACGGCACACAATACGATGGGCGATCCGCTCAGTTACTGGGACATGTTCTTGGGACTGATTCCGGGTTCGATTGGGGAAACCTCCAAATTGTGTATTTTGCTGGGGGCGATTCTTTTATTGCTTACCGGCATTGCGAATTGGCGAACGATGTTTTCCGTTTTTGCCGGCGGTATTGCAACGGTATTGCTGTTCAATATTTTTGGTTCCAGTCCGGCGATGCAAGTCAATCCTTTGGAACAATTGTTGATGGGCGGGTTTGCTTTCGGAGCGGTGTTTATGGCGACCGACCCTGTTACTTCTCCGCGCACGCAAAGCGGGAAATATGTTTTCGGTTTTTTGATTGGCGTTTTTGCCATTTTGGTACGGGCGCTCAATCCGGGCTATCCCGAAGGTATGATGCTGGCTATTTTGCTGATGAATTCTTTTGTGCCGCTGATTGATTATTGTGTGGTGGAGGGGAATGTGAGACGACGTTTGAAGCGGGTTTCTAAATGAGGACGATTGAATTTATATCATCATTGGATGACAATGACCATAATCGCCTTCGAGTGAAACTCATAACTGAAAATGGTATTTTGATAGATATTTTATATCAGTATGAAACGTTGATTGATAATCAATGGATGGCGATTGTTCGTTATGATTGTGCGCATGGATTTTTTCACAGAGATGTTTTGTCTCCGAATGGAGATAAAGAAAAACAACTCATTGAAATGGATACCTTGAAAGCTGCGTCTAAGTATGCTGAACAGGATTTAAAAGACAGATGGGAATGGTACAGAGAACGATATATTAAAAAAATAAAATAGAATATGACACAGAAAGAAATTATAAATCGAAATATCGGTTTGACCTTTGATTTTGTTAATTATTTAGTGGATAACCAATCTGAAATAGAAAAGCTTCCTGAAAATTTCAAGTTGGAATTTAGAGAGAAAGATTTTCCAAAATTGGAACGGGAACAACGAAAACGTTTATCTACGTTGGGAATGGAAAAGAAATATGTTCGTGTAAAAAATACATTTGAAGTTGTTTAGTATTGATTATGAACAAAGAAAAAAACACATACATTCTAATCTACGCCTCCGTAATGGTCATTCTGGTGGCGCTAATCCTCGCATACATTTCGCAGGCGCTAAGACCGCAACAGGCAAGAAATGAAGCAATCGACAAAAAACGCCAAATGCTGGCTTCGCTGAATATCGCTTCGACCAATCAGAATGCGGAAACACTCTACACGGAAGCGATTGTCGATTCCTATTTAGTGAACAGCAAGGGCAACAAAGTCGAAGGCGATGCGTTTGAAACCGATTTGTCCGGCGAATGGCAAAAACCGCTTGCCGAACGAAAATATCCGGTGTTCGAGGCATCGGTCAACGGACAAAAGAAATACATTCTTTCCCTGCGCGGCGCCGGATTGTGGGGACCGATTTGGGGATTTATTTCCTTGAACGATGACCGGAATACCGTTTTTGGCGCTTCTTTCGGGCACGAAGGAGAAACGCCGGGCTTGGGCGCCGAAATAGAAAAACCGGCTTTTGCCCATCAGTTTCCGGAGAAAAGAATATTCAATCCTGCCGGACAGTTTACTTCCATCGCCATCGTCAAACCGGGGAAAAAAGCTGAGGGAAAGGATTATGTGGACGGCATATCCGGAGGAACCATCACCAGCCGGGGAGTAGATGCAATGCTGTATGCCAGTTTAGAATTTTATGTCCCGTTTTTATTGGAAAAAGAATAAACGATTTATAGATGAAAGAAATATTTATCAATCCGCTGAACAAAGACAATCCCATCACGGTGCAAATGCTGGGAATCTGTTCGGCATTAGCCGTTACCAGCAAGTTGGAACCGGCTCTCGTGATGGCGGTTTCCGTGATGGTGGTTATCGCGTTTTCCAACGTGATTCTTTCGCTGTTGCGCAACACCATCCCCAACCGGATACGCATCATTGTACAGTTAGTCATAGTCGCCGCCTTAGTAACGATTGTCAACGAAATACTGAAAGCGTTCGCCTACGACGTCAGCAAACAACTTTCGGTATTTATCGGTTTGATTATTACCAACTGTATTGTCATGGGGCGTTTGGAAGCGTTTGCTATGGCTAATAAACCCTTGCCCTCGTTTTTAGACGGTCTCGGCAACGGTTTGGGTTATGGTTTGATTCTAATCATTGTCGGATTTTTCCGGGAATTGTTAGGTTCGGGTTCCTTGTTGGGTTTTCAAGTCATTCCCGACAAAGTGTATGAATGGGGTTACGAAAACAACGGTCTGATGATTTTGCCTCCCATGGCTTTAATCCTCGTAGCCTGTATTATTTGGGTTCAGAAAAGTAGAAATAAATCATAATTCATTATTCGAATGTTAGACACTTTCATCAGCTCTATTTTTATAGAGAACATGATATTCGCCTATTTTCTGGGAATGTGTTCATTCTTAGCCGTTTCCAAAAATGTAAAAACAGCGGTAGGCTTGGGCATTGCGGTTACCTTCGTACTGACTGTTACCGTACCGGTCAATTACCTGCTGGAAAATTATATCCTGAAAGCCGGCGCCCTGAGTTGGGTGAGCGAATCGTTCCGCACGGTGGATTTGAGTTTCTTGAGTTTTATTATTTTCATTGCCGTGATTGCTTCGATGACTCAAATCATCGAAATGGTAGTGGAAAAATATACACCCGCTCTGAACGCTTCGCTCGGAATTTTCCTGCCGTTGATTGCAGTCAACTGTGCCATCATGGGCGGTTCGCTGTTTATGCAGCAAAAAGCGTTTCCGAATGTGGGTTATGCCACGGTTTACGGCGTAGGTTCGGGATTGGGTTGGCTGATAGCGATTGTCGGAATGGCTGCCATCCGGGAGAAATTGCAGTATTCGGATATTCCCAAACCCTTGAAAGGATTGGGCATTGCATTCATTATCACTGCATTAATGGGATTAGGATTTATGAGTTTTTCAGGGATTAAAATTTAAGAAATGACTATACCGGTTAGTATCATTGTTTTTTTACTGATAATTCTGTTATTGGTAAGTATTCTGCTGTTTGTGAAAGCCAAACTGACGCCCTCCGGCGAAGTCAAAATCGTAATCAACGACGAAAAAGAATTGGAAGTAGCCTTGGGCGGCACCGTCCTCTCCACTTTGCAAAGCAAGGGAATTTTCCTTTCCAGCGCTTGTGGAGGCAGCGGAACTTGCGGGCAGTGTCGTTTGCAGATTGTGGAAGGCGGAGGCGAAATTCTTCCAACCGAAACCGGTTTTTTCACGCGCAAACAAGTCAAAGACCATTGGCGGTTGGGATGTCAGGCGAAAGTGAGGGACGATTTGACCATCCGCGTGCCGGAAGAAGTTTTTGGCGTGAAAGAATGGGAATGTGAGGTTGTTTCCAATTACAATGTGGCTTCGTTCATCAAAGAATTTAAAGTGAAACTGCCGGCAGAAGAACATCTTAATTTCAAACCGGGTTCCTATATTCAGATTCAAGTGCCTAAATACGAAGTTCCGTTCAAGGATTTCAATATCGAAGCGCGTCCGGAAGCGGGACAGGACGTCCATCGTTTTCAAGCAGAATGGGATAAATACGATATGTGGAAGCTGACCGGAAAAAATACGGCTGAAAATGTCCGCGCTTATTCCATGGCTAACTATCCCGCTGAGGGCAATATTGTAATGTTGAATATCCGCATCGCAACGCCGCCTTTCGACCGTTCGACCGGAACGTGGAAAGCCGGTGTGCTGCCGGGTATCTGTTCGTCCTACATTTTCGGTTTGAACGCGGGGGATAAAGTGCGGATTTCCGGTCCTTACGGCGATTTTCATATTCTCGATACCCCGCGCGAAATGTTGTACATCGGCGGTGGAGCCGGTATGGCGCCTTTGCGTGCGCAATTACTGCATCTGTTCCATACTTTAAAAACCACCGACCGGAAGATTTCGTACTGGTACGGCGCCCGCTCGAAAAACGAAATTTTCTATGAAGAAGATTTTCGCGCCATCGAAAAAGAATTTCCGAATTTCTCGTTCCATATTGCTTTGAGCGAACCCTTGCCCGAAGATAAATGGGAGGGCGCTGTCGGTTTTATTCATCAGGTGATTTACGATAAATATTTAGTGCATCACGAGGCGCCGGAAGATATCGAATACTATATGTGCGGTCCCGGTCCGATGGCGAATGCTGTCAAGAAAATGCTGGACGATTTGGGCGTTCCGCCGGAGATGTTGATGTTTGACGATTTTGGATGATTCATATATGAAACGATTATCACTATTCATTATTTTAGGCTTGATATCACATTGGCTTTATTCTCAAATCGATACGGTTTTAGTTGCCGATCGCATTGCTGCAATGGATTATTCCAAATCGGATATTATTTCCAAAAGCCGCCGCTTGTTGATACAGGATTTCAATAATGGGAATAAGAAAGAAGTAGCACAAACCCTGCGTTATCTGGCTACTCAAGTGGACGATGAATATCATCTTTCGTTATGGAACTCCGAGCGTTATTTACTTATGTATTGGATTGGCGATTATTCGGATATATTGTTAAATGTCGAATATGCAGCAGCGGATACCACACAGCATACCCGTCCGTCCGTATATCCGTCCGACCATATTTTGGGTACAACATTGCTTCAGGGAATCAAGGAGTTATATTACGATGAAATCGTGGCAGACTACAAGTCAATGCATTTTTCGCCGGATGCCAACGATTTTCTAAATCTGTTTTTGGACTATTTGTTAGATATAATTACCATTGACGAAAGAAACCGGTTGACGGATAATTTTGTCAAGAACTATCCCTATTCACCTTGGGTTCAAGCTTCTAAAAAATTTATATCCTATAAATTCACTATTGGAGATTATGGTCTTGGAATGAATTTTGGCGGAGGATACCATTTTCCCTCCGGTTCGATAACAGACTGGATTAGTCAGTCCAGAGGAGCAAGTATAGGGTTCAATTTTTATTATAAGAAATTCAGTTTTGGTCTGTCTGTTATATCATCTTCTGGAAAGGTTTTACAAGATATCACTTTGAAACAAAACGGCAAAATTTGGCCTGCCGGAGAAAGAATAGAAGTAGATAAATTTTCCTTTGATTTAGGAATGAAAGTATGGGAGTATAAACGCTTGGCTTTTTCACCTTTTGCCGGTGTTGCTTTTATTTCGGGTAATTTTTCTACTCAAGCCGTACAAGATAATCCTGCATTAAAAGATGTAAAATTGAAGACGTCCATAGTGCCTGTTGTAGGAGGTGATTTGGATTTCAGGTTAAATAAAATCAAATCGGCGCCCAATGCCAACAGACCCTATTATTATGGATATGGGGCAGATATTTGGACAATAGGAATTAAAATTGCTTATTATCCGAATGTGATTAGCACGCAAGGACCGGAGTTGAGAGGACAGACATGGTTCATGGGGTTATCTTTCAAAATGAATGTTTTTTCAATTAAAAGAGTCTATTAAAGTCAGATAATCGAGATGCAAAACATTATTTATTACATAAAAAAAAGAGAAATGAAAACACAGAAATTAATTTTAGTTGTATTGTGCGTTGTTGCAATGGCTTCCTGCCAATGCGAAAAGAAAGAAACTCAGCAAAAAAACATCGGTTTGCAAATGTATTCCTTGCGGGGACCAATTGCAGACGAAGCTATCGGTATTGATGCCGTTATTACCGCCGTTGGTGAAATGGGATACAAATACGTGGAAAATTTCGGTTATAACGGAAGCGACGGTTCCACTTACGGCTTTTCGCCCGAAGAGGTGAAAGCCAAATTAGAGGCGGTTGGAGTAACTATCCTTTCGACTCACGTTCGCAAAGACCTTCCGGCTACCAAGACAGAGGAAAACATGGCTGAATTATGGTCTTGGTGGGATAAATGTATTGCCGACCATAAAGCAATGGGCGCTAAATACATCGTCATGCCTTCGATGGAGACGCCTGAAACATTAGCTGGATTGCAGGAATATTGCGATTACTACAATACCCTTGGCGAAAAATGTTTGGAAGCCGGATTAAAATTCGGATATCACAACCACAGCTTTGAATTTGAAAAGAAATATCCGATAGCGGAATAAACTGTAACTTTTCATTCCTTCAACCGTCATTTAAACAGAGGCATGAAGCAAGATTCTTTCAAGAGCAGGATATTGCCGTTGACCGACAAATTATTCCGTTTGGCTCTGAGCATCACAGGCAATCGACAGGATGCGGAAGATGTGGTACAGGATGCACTGCTGAATGTCTGGAAGAAAAAAGACGATTGGGAACAGATTGATAATTGGGAAGCCTATTGTTATCGTTCGGCGCGGAACATTGCACTTGACAAGATTTCGCTGAAAGCCAATCAACAGGAAGCGTGGGACGACGAATACGATGAAGCGGATGCGGAAATTTCCGCCCAGGAGCGTCTGGAAGAAGAAGAGCATTTGTTATTACTCGAAAACTTTATTCGGCGGCTTCCCGAAAAACAACGGACGGTTTTTCAACTGAGAGAAGTAGAAGATTTGAATTATAAACAAATCGCCGATGTGATGAATATTTCCGAAGAACAGGTGAAAGTGAATTTATTCAGAGCAAGGCAAAAAATTAAAGCATTTTTTGAACGGCTGTTATAAGCAGTTACAAAAACGGGAATGTAAATGGCAAATATTGAATTATACAAACAATTATTGGAACGCTACTGGCAATGCGAAACTTCCGGTGAAGAGGAGCGATTGCTGCAGGAATTCTTCACCGGAGATTCCGTTCCCGATGAATTGAAAAAGTATAAAACATTATTTGCGTGGAAAAATCAACAAAAAGTGATTCCTGCAGTGCTTGTGCAGCCCCTGCTTACCCGGCAACCGATCAGGCATTATTTTTATCCCGTAATGAAAATTGCCGCTTCCGTTTTGGTTGTTTTGCTGTTTGGCATCGGGGTTTACACGCATTACCGGCAGGAGCAATTGATGGATGAATTGTTTTCCGATTCTTCGTCCGATATATTGGATGTAAGAAAAGATTCGATCGATGTGATGGCACAAACTTCGTTATTCTTATCGTCGGAGCAAATATTGGAAGAAGATTCGCTGCTGTTGGCAAGTCCGAAAATGTTTCATCCGGAAAAAGAATAAAAGGTAATCTACATACGCTTTTCATACACTAACTTTTAACTTAAAACGAGAGAAACGGCTGGGCGAGAGAGTCCAGCTGTTTTTTTATGCCAAAATGAATATAGAATGGAAAATGTGATAAAAAAGTTGTATTTTTGCACAAACAATCCACACTTGTAATTATATGTGGTAATTTTATGCAAGGTGAATATGGATATTAAAGAAGTTTTTGTACTAAGTCACCGCTAATTTTTTAATATGTTTTCTGCCTGGTTTCATTATCCGTTGAGCACGCAAATACCGCAATCGTTTAACATTGCTATTGAAAAAAATCGTAAAGTGGTTTTGCCTGGGACATTGATTTATTGGGCATAAAAATAAAAAATGATGAAACGATTTTAAAACAGTTATGTTGCTGATTAAATCAAAGTTACAGCCAATTTTTGAAAATGATTATTGAATATATGGACACAAATAATTTTTGGGACAAGATTATACAAGCTTTTGGAATAGACCCTGCGCAGGCGGGTTCTTACGAGTGGATTAAACAGGTAGTTTTATTTATAGTGGTAGTGGTCATCCAATACCTGTTGATTCGGCTTACGAATTACGGCTACCGGAAATTAAAAGCTAAAATCGACGGTATCAAAACTCGTTTTCTTAAACCGGTGTATATTCGGAAGTATGAATTTCTCAGCAGCGATATGCAGGAAAAAGTTATTTTTTTCCTCTTAAATATTTTGCGATGGGCGGTTATTATCATTCAATTACTGATTTCTATTCCGTTGATATTCAGTATTTTTCCACAAACGGAACATCTTGCCATGGAGATTTTCTCCTATATTCTAACTCCGTTGAAAAAGATTTTTTGGGCAATTGTGCGTTATATTCCCAATGTATTTATCATTGCTATTATTTACTTTATCATTCGCTATGTTATCAAAGGATTGGGTTATCTGGCGAATGAAATTGATAGCGGACATCTGAAAATCAAGGGATTTTATTCCGATTGGGCTAAACCGACCTACACCATTATCCGGTTTTTATTGTATGCTTTTATGTTGGCTTTGATTTGGCCTTATTTGCCCAATTCGAATTCCGGCATTTTCAAGGGGATATCTATTTTTATCGGAGTGCTGGTGTCTTTCGGTTCGAGTTCCGCTATCGGTAACTTGGTTGCGGGGATTATCATTACTTACATGCGGCCCTTTAAGATCGGCGACCGCATCAAGATTAATGATTTGATTGGCAATGTGATCGAAAAAACGCCGGTGGTTACCCGCATACGAACTTTGAAGAATGAAATTATTACGATTCCCAATTCCACGGTTATCAGTGCGCAGACCACTAATTTGAGCGAATCGGCACGGACAACCGGATTGATTGCTCACCTCAGTATAACGATGCCCTACGATGTTCCCTGGCGTCAGGTACATCAATTACTGCTCGAAGCGGCTCAAAACACACCGGAAGTGGTAAGTCATCCCGAGCCTTTTGTACTCGAAACGGCTTTCAACGATTTTAGTGTGACCTACGAAATCAATGCCTACATTAAGAACGCCAATAAACTACCCGCTGTGATGTCGGATTTGCGGCAAAATGTTCAAGACCTGTTCCAAAAAGCAGGGATTGGTATGACCTCGACGCATTTTATTCAACTCCAGCAAGTGCAGGGTCAATAATAATCCGTCCACAGTGTTCGCAAACAATGGTTTTCTTGCGCAACTTAATATCCAATTGTCGTTGAGGCGGAATTTTGTTAAAACACCCGCCGCAAGCATCGCGTTGAATATATACAACCCCCAAACCATTTCGTGCACTTTTGCGAATCCGTTTGAAAGCCGTCAACAAACGCGGCTCAATGGTGGTTTCGAGTTGTTTAGCTTTCCCCCGCATTTGCTCTTCCTGAATTTTTGTTTCGGAAATAATTTCGTCCAACTCTTCTTTTTTGGATTTCAAGTCGGCCTTGCGCTCGTCATACATTTTTTTGCACTTTTGGATTTCTTCGGACAGGGTTTTGGATGAGTTG
>Ga0082212_10012009_pt1 | contig 10934 bp, 13 predicted proteins | sample TergutNt197P3_FD_71548 | JGI IMG/M metagenome (GOLD analysis project Ga0082212, IMG submission 71548) | Neocapritermes taracua P3 segment gut microbial communities from Petit-Saut dam, French Guiana - Nt197 P3 | ecosystem: Host-associated > Arthropoda: Insects > Digestive system > Gut ...
AGGTGGTGAACATTATGGCGCAACAAATCAACGTAAATATCCGCATGGATAAAGAAGTCAAAGACCAAGCCGACAAGTTGTTCAGCGAATTAGGCTTTAACTTAACGACGGCGATCAATGCTTTCGTCAAACAGGCATTACGCGAAAGGGCTATTCCGTTTTATATCAAAGCGGATAGCGCGGCGCTCGAAAAGAATGCGCTCAGAGAGGCTTTCAAAGCCGCACAGGAGCAGTCCATCATCAATGGCACAGATACAATGACAATGGATGAAATTGACGCTGAAATAGCTGCTTACAGGCGAGAGAAGCGGGGACGCCAGTAGTGCATAAGGTCGTTATTGATACAAACGTCATCGTATCTGCGGCTCTTTCGCCAAAAGGGACTCCGGCAAAAATGCTTGACCACATTGCTGCCAATCGTGACACTATTCAAATTTTTTATTGTCCGGATATTCTTGTTGAATATCGGGATGTATTGTCGAGAGAGCATCTGCATATTAGCCTTGAAGTCCAAACAAGCATTATCAATGCGATAGTTGACGCGGGAATCCTGATTGAGCCTATTACCAGCGATATTTCGCTGATAGACGAAGATGATCGTTATTTTTTCGATACTGCGAAGGCAAGTGGGGCAATCCTCATCACAGGCAATATGAAGCATTTTCCCGCTGAAACATTTGTAATGTCACCTCTTGAGTTTTTTACAATGATATCTTCCGAATAATTATATCCGGTTATAACTGAGTTCATCGTCGTTTGGGTCAACATCTGGGTCAAAACAGGTTTTTGGGTCAAGTGGAAAACGAAAAACTGAATGGTATCAAGGGTTCCAGAGCATGGGTCAGCCGATAGAGCGCGTCCTTGGTAAGGACGAGGTCTCCGGTTCAAGCTCGGATAGCAGCTCATCGCAAAGAGCCCGTAAACACTACGTTTGCGGGTTTTCTTCTTTTTGAAGAACAGCAAGATAAGGAGGATTTAGCATGAACAACTTAAAATTCTATGATGGGATTGTTACTACCGAAGGCGACGACATTTACTACAAGGTTCGCGGTGAAGGGAAACCAATATTGTTTATCGCTCCGGCGGGTGGCAATGGTGATGGATATTATCCGTCCTCCAAAATGCTGTCCGACAGATACAAGGCTATCACATATGACAGACGCGCCAACACTAGAAGCACTATGAACTTCCCCAACCAATTTGATATACGCCAACAAAGCCGTGATGCTCTTGCTGTACTCAAAGCTGTTGGCGAAGAAAAGGCAATAGTCTTTGGAAACAGCAGCGGAGGGGTTATCGCCCTCGATTTGGCTGCTGCATACCCAGAAGCAGTACACGCTGCTATCGTTCATGAGCCTGCTTTACCGCGTGTGCTTCCTAAAGAAGAAGTTGAAAAATGGAGCAAGTTCTTTCAGTCCTGTTATGACGTTGGAAAAGAGAAAGGCGCTTCAAAGGGAGCGATGCGGTTTTACTTTGGCATCGAGATGCCCGCGATCCGGTTGATGTGGGACACTATAAAAGTAAGCAAGTATGAAAAACAGGACGAAACAAAACTTACTTTGAATCGTATCTCGTCAAAGGCGGGAACAGATTTCCTTGTATTCAAAGAGCTGTTACCAGTCACATCATTCGAGCCGGATTTTGAAGCATTAAACAACAGCAATGTAAAATTCTTTATTGGCTGCGGTCAATATGGGATAAATAAAAACACTTGGTATTACAGGGCGGCAAAAACAACAGCCGACCGGCTTGATTGTGAGTTTGTAACATTCCCCGGCCATCACGGCGAATATATGGGCAAATACAAACCTTGGACAAAGATTTTAGAGGATACTATTAAAAAAGCGGGATGGTAAATATAGTATTTGCATTGTCAGTAGGTTATATCTACATAGCAGGATAGGCTAAAGTCGCGATTTAAAATTACTGTATATCATGATATAGTGAATCTATTAAGTAAATGAATAAATCATTGCGAGGTTTTTCTTGTGACCGAACAGAATAAAAGGATAGCTGACATTACCTTGAAGTGCTTTATGTGCAAAGGGCGACTATCTGATAAATTGACTACATTCATGGTGGATGTGGGGAACTGCATTATTATTGTTAAAAATGTACCGTCACAAGTATGTGACCAATGCGGAGAAACATCTTATAATCATGATGTAATGATACAGCTTGAAAAGATAGTTGCTTCCCTGAAATCATCTATTATCGAAATAGCTGTTGCCGATTATCAAGATAAAGTTGCCTGATTGTCCTTAGCCATTTTCATGGGCAATGAAAATCCGGCGAAACAAGGTGTTATAGATGTGTACGAAAGCTGCCCTTGATGTAATAACAACTTCGATCAAGGACGAGGCGCTACGCATTTTCTCCAATAAGTTAATTACCGAAATGTCGTTTCTGAAGGGGTTGTCGTATATGCCGCATGAGGGATCGACCGATCTATCGAAAATCAGGCTGGATAATGCCATGATGCTTCTTGATAGCGCTCGGATGCTGATCGAGGCAGGGGATTATAAGTCCGCAGCAAATCGTTCGTATTACTCGTGCTTCGCGGCCACGAGGAGTTGCCTTGCTTTGCTGGGAATAGATCACAAGAGATATAGCGGCGTCATTTCTGATTTCCGGTTACACTATATAAAGACCGGAAAGTTGAAGACAGAGTTTTCCGAAGAGAAATTGTAGCATGAAAAAACCAGAAATACGGATCGTCACAGAGCATAAAAAGGGATATCTGCCTCTGCTGCTGCTTGGTGACGAGATGGAAAGCAATATCGACAAGTACCTTGAGCAGGGCGAGCTTTTCGCGTTGTTCGACCCCGACCTCAAAAGCGTCTGCGTTGTAACGGACGAAGGCGATGACACACTTGAGATACAGAACCTTGCGACGGATGAGAGATACCAGAGGCGGGGCTATGCTTCCAAGTTGTTGAACCACATTTTTGACCATTACCGAAACCGTTATAGCAGAATCATCCTCGGCACGGGCGACACCCCCGGCATTCTATCGTTCTACAGTCGATTCGGGTTTTCGGTCGCCGGCAGGGAGCCTGACTACTTCACTAAGCTTTTCAACCACCCGATTTACGAGGACGGTGTGATGCTGAGGGACAGGGTGCTTCTCGAAAAGGATTTGGCGATTATCAGGGAAGCGCTCGCGAGGCCTGCCGATATCTTTATCGGAACCCCTTCAATATGAACGAAATGGGTATCTTTCAGCGTTCATAAACTCAATTATGCTAAGAATATGGCGTTCGTCGATTGCATAATATAAAAGAAAGCCTTATCATATGTATATGAACTCATATGAAAGGGCTGATACATGATGAAAACACGCTTCAAAGTCTTTTTCGTAGTCTTAGCCGTACTGCTGGCGTTCGCCGTACCGATTACCGCCGCTACAACCATTATTGAAACGAATTCCGTCAATATCATCATCAACGGTTCGCCGGTCGCCGCGATAAACGAAAACTTACCCGGCACGTCGACGCCGTATAGCATACTGTATGACGACACGGTTTATCTGCCGATCCGGCAAATCGGCGATCTGCTCGAGCTTGAAGTCGACTGGGACAGCGACGCGCGGACAGTGAGCGTGAGCGGCGGGGAGATAAAAGAAACGACGACGCCCCTGGGCAAACTGGATCCGGCAAACCTTACCGCGGCAAAGGACGGGACGCTGCAGGTCATTTTCTTCGACGTAGGGCAAGCCGACTGCATCCTGGTGAGGACAGGCGGCAGCGTTATGCTGATCGACGCCGGCAATACGGGGCAAGATAAGCTCATCCTCGGTTATCTGGCGGAACACGAAATCAATTCACTGGATTATCTCGTGGCGACCCACCCCCATGCCGACCATATCGGCGCCATGACCTCCGTCGTCAAAGCGATGGGCCATATCGGTGAAATCATCATGCCGGACGTCACCCATACGACGAAAACATATGAAAACCTGCTCATCGCTATTGAAGAAAAAGACATCGAGCTGACTATAGCGGAAGTCGGCGGAGAATTCACTTTGGGGGCCGCTAAGATACAGGTCCTTGCCCCTCTCGACGCGGATCCTTCGGATCTCAACGAATGCTCTGTGGTCCTTCGCGTAGAATTCGGCGATACGGTGTTTCTATTTACGGGCGACGCGGGAACAAAATCGGAAAACGCGCAGCTGGCAGGCGGGCTTACCCTCAAAGCGGATGTGCTGAAGGTCGGGCATCATGGCTCGCGGACCAGCAGTTCGCAGAAATACCTGGACGCCGTCGCCCCGCGATACGCGGTGATATCCTGCGGAACGGGTAATTCGTACGGACATCCGCACAGCGAAGCCATGACCCGTCTGAGAGGCACAGGCGCCGTGATCTATAGAACCGACGAGAATGGTACGATCGTTTTCGAAACGGACGGCAAAGATATTTTCGTATCCGTTGAAAGCGAACCTGTGGCTCAACAAATAGTATTATCATATATCGGCAATAAAAATAGCAAAATATTCCATCTACCTTCCTGCCGTTCGCTTCCGCTGGAGCAGAACGCCGTCGCTTTTGATACAAAAACAGCGGCCCTGGACGCCGGATACTCTCCCTGCGGAGCGTGTAAACCATGATCATTATCGACCGGATTGAAAATGGGATTGCGGTTTGTGAAATAGACGGCGCGATGATCGATATTCCGTTGTCAAGGATTGCCGGGACTGCCCGTGAGGGCGACGTACTGACCGACAGCGGAGACGGCGCTTACCTCGCTGCGGATATCCCGGCGACGGAGCGGCGAAGGGCCGACATATCCGAGCGCTTCGAACGGTTGAAAGCAAGGAAAAAAAAGATTTAAAAAAATGTTGACTTTCAAGCCGCTTTAACCTTTATGCTTAAAACATAAAGCGTAGGAGGTGCGGCATGATGAGATTAACAATTAAAACTGATAGAACTAAATTTCATTCGAAGGTTTTAGCCGGTTTGCTTCCGGCTCTGCTCATATTCGCAGTGGTCGCCGCGGTCATTGGCGGATTCGGCGCCAAGGCGCTGGCGGATAAACCGCCAAATCCCATTACGCCGGGCAATAAACTCGTACATCAGGAAGACTGCAGCCTCGTCGAGTATGGCGAGGACGGCGTACCCACAGGAGAATGGCGCTGGGACGACGACCTGGCGGAATGGATATTCGACGGTTCCCCGCCTTTGGGCAACCTGCCGCGGACGGGGGACGCCGGAGTCACGATGTCGTTGCTATTACTGTTCCTCGGCGTCTTGCTGCCGAGCTTGATCTTCGCTCTTAAACCCGGCTTTGATTATCTATACAAGTCAAAGCGTAACCAAAAATAAACTAAAAGAATAATGGACCCCATAAGCCCCCGGAAAGCCCGCAGCGACGCGGGCTTTCTTTACGTTTACACATTTAATATGAAGTGATATAGTAAGTATACAAAAAAGTTGTAAAACTATGAAATTGGAGGAGTGACAGGATGATATATTCAACGGAAGTCGAACATATGTGCTCCGTCGCGAAGGGCGCGAGTCACGGGCCCGCGCCTATCCCGCAGGAAGGGAAGTGGGTGCAGGCTAAAGAGATCGGCGACATTAGCGGTTTGACCCATGGCGTCGGATGGTGCGCTCCCCAGCAGGGCGCGTGCAAAATAACGATCAACGCGAAGAACGGCGTCATCGAAGAGGCCCTGGTAGAAACGCTGGGTTGCAGCGGTATGACGCACTCGGCGGCGATGGCCGCGGAGATACTGCCTGGCAAAACCCTGCTAGAAGCGCTCAATACCGATCTCGTCTGCGACGCGATCAACGTGGCTATGCGGGAATTATTTTTGCAGATCGTCTACGGGCGCAGCCAGACCGCGTTTTCCGACGACGGGCTGCCGATAGGCGCCAGCCTTGAGGATCTGGGCAAGGGCATGAGGAGCCAGGTCGGCACCATGTTTGGCACAAGAGCGAAGGGCGCCCGCTATCTGGAGCTCACCGAGGGATATGTTAACCGTATCGCCCTGGACGAGGACGGCCAAATCATCGGCTACGAGTTCATCAGCCTCGGAAAAATGATCGACGACGTCAAAAAAGGCGAGGACGCCAATACCGCGCTGGAAAAAGCAAAAGGTACTTACGGGCGCTTTAGCGAAGCCGCGAAGTACATCGACCCGAGAAAGGAGTAAGCGAAATGGCGTTATTTGAAAGTTACGAGCGACGTATCGACAAGATAAACGGCGTACTCGCCGAATATGGGATCGCCTCCCTTGACGAGGTAAAGGATATCTGCGATAAAGCGGGCGTCGACCCTTATGAAATCGTTAAATCTATCCAACCCATCGCTTTTGAGAATGCCGGTTGGGCTTACAACGCGGGCGCCGCTATTGCCATAAAGCAAAACGTCAAAACCGCGGCGGAGGCTGCCGAAGCAATCGGCGTCGGGCTCCAAAGCTTTTGCATACCCGGCAGCGTCGCGGAGGACCGCAAGGTGGGGCTGGGGCACGGAAACCTTGGGGCCATGCTGTTGCGCGATGAAACTAAGTGCTTCGCTTTTCTCGCGGGGCATGAGAGCTTCGCCGCCGCCGAGGGCGCCATCGGAATCGTAAAAAACGCGAACAAAGCCCGCAAAGAGCCGTTACGCGTCATACTGAACGGGCTCGGGAAGGACGCCGCGCAGATTATATCCAGGATCAACGGCTTTACCTATGTACAGACGCGCTTCGATTATTTCACCGGAGAACTGGAGATCGTACGCGAGCTTGCTTACTCCACAAGCGAGCGGGCGGCTGTACGCTGCTACGGCGCGGACGACGTGCGGGAAGGCGTGGCTATCTGCCATCGCGAGGGCGTGGACGTATCCATCACCGGCAACTCCACCAACCCGACCCGATTCCAGCACCCTGTGGCGGGAACGTACAAGAAAGAATGTATGGAACAAGGGAAAAAGTATTTCTCCGTGGCGTCAGGGGGCGGTACCGGACGCACGCTGCATCCCGACAATATGGCTGCCGGTCCGGCTTCATACGGGATGACTGATACGATGGGCAGGATGCACTCCGACGCGCAGTTCGCCGGTTCCAGCTCCGTGCCCGCCCATGTTGAGATGATGGGATTCCTGGGCATGGGAAACAACCCGATGGTCGGCGCGACAGTAGCGGTAGCCGTCGCCGTCGCCCAGACGCTGAAATAAACGGAAGCAAGCGCAAAAATAACAAAAAATCGCGATAGGAGAGGTTGATATGGTAATACTGAAAGGGACCAATACTGAGAAAAATCTGTTGGAAGCGTTCGCGGGCGAGAGCCAGGCGCGCAACAAGTATAGCTATTTCGCCGCGAAGGCGAAAGACGAAGGGCATGACGATATCGCCGCTGTCTTTGAGGAAACCGCCGTCAATGAGAGAGAACACGCCAAAATGTGGTATAAGCTGATTATCGGCGGAGACATACAGGCTACGGCGGATAACCTGAAAACGGCCATGGCCGGCGAGCACGGCGAGTGGACGGAGATGTATAAACGCATGGCGGAAGAAGCGCGGGAAGACGGCTTCAACGGCATAGCCTACCTTTTTGAATCGGTTGGAAAGATCGAGAAAGAGCACGAGGAACGTTTCCTTATGCTGCTCAAGAACCTTGAGGGAAGCGCGGATACGGCTGCCGAGGAGAAGAGCGTATGGGTGTGCGGGAACTGCGGCCACATCATAGACGCTGAGAATATCCCGGAGAAATGCCCTGTATGCGACGCGCCGCGCGCGTCTTATAATAAGCGCGTGATCAATTACGGGAACGGCTGAAAGCGGCTGAATTATTAAAATGTAGAAATTATTATACATATTTGTCAAAATGATGTATACTTATTATACCGATTATACTTTTTTACAATTGAGGAGGAATAAACTCAATGAAAAACATGAAAGTATCGATGAAACTGATCGTTAGTTTTGTTATCGTTCTTGTATTAACGGTCGCCGTCGGCGTCGTCGGCATCGTAGGGATGCTGGAGATCGACAGGGCGGATACGGAAATGTATGAAATGCAAACCGTTCCGATGCCGTATATGGCGAAGATCCTTGAAACGATGCAGAAGATGAGGGTCAACGCCAGGGAGTACCTGGTCGCGTCCATGACGGACGACCAGACGAAGGTCGAGAACACCTACGCGGCTTTGGAAGACGAGAAAAAGATAATGGCGGATAGTTTCGATCTCTATTACGCCTCGATCATGACCCCGGAAGCGCAAACAATGTTCAAAGAAGCCCGAAGCATATATGAAAACGATTATATAGGTTTTCTGGATAGGATCCATAATCTGGCGAAGGCGAGCGACGAGGATCAGATACTCAAGGAATTTGACGCCATCCTTCCGACCATCAATAAAATTGTCGATAACTTTGAGGAATGTCTCGCTTCTAAGGTGACCCGCGCCCAAAGCGCCTCGGAAACCAATACCAAGCTGGCGAAACAATTATTATACTTGATCATCGTCGTCCTGGTGGTCGCCGTAGCCGCCGCTCTTTTTCTGGCCTTCTATATCTCCGGCCTGATCAGCAAGCCCCTGCTGCCCCTGGTCTCTTTCATGACGAAAGCCAGTTCCGTCGGCGACATCAGCCTCTCCGGCGAGGACGCTGTGGTCATACGGAAATACGCGGCGATCAAAGATGAGATAGGGCAGACGATAGCCGCGACCTCCGCGTTCGTCGACCGCATTGAGTACATCAGCAGGGAATTGGAAACGGTTGCCTCCGGAGACCTTACCTCGGACGTCAGATTGTTGTCGGATAAGGACGTGATGGGGGTCTCCCTCCAGAAGATGGTTGATAATCTGAATAATATGTTCGGCGAAATCAACGCGGCTACCGGTCAGGTTTCCATCGGGTCCAAGCAGGTCGCCGACGGCGCCCAGACCCTGGCTCAGGGCTCTACGGAGCAGGCCGCGTCTGTAGAAGAGTTGTCGTCGTCCATCGCCGAGATCGCGCAGAAGACCAAAGACAACGCGGACCTTGCCACGAACGCCGCCGACCTCGCGGGGACGATCAAGGATAACGCGGAGAAGGGCAGCCATCAGATGGATGAAATGATGAACGCCGTGAAAGACATCAATCAGGCCAGCCAGAGCATCAGCAAGGTCATCAAGGTCATAGATGATATTGCCTTCCAGACCAATATCCTCGCCCTTAACGCCGCGGTGGAAGCGGCCCGGGCCGGGCAGCACGGTAAAGGCTTCGCCGTTGTGGCGGAGGAAGTGCGTAATCTGGCCGCCAAGAGCGCGGAAGCGGCTAAAGAAACAGGCGATATGATCCAGAACTCCATGGAGAAAGCCGAACTGGGCGCGCGTATCGCCGATGAAACCGCGAAGAGCCTGACCGAGATCGTATCCGGCATCAACGAGAGCGATCAGATCGTGAATAAAATCGCCGATTCTTCCGAAGAGCAGGCCGCTGAAATCAGGCAGATCAACGTGGGGATAGACCAGGTAGCCCAGGTCATCCAGCAGAACAGCGCCACCGCTGAAGAATCCGCCGCGGCTTCGGAAGAAATGAGCAGCCAGGCGAATCTGCTTGAAGAGCTGATCTCCCAGTTCAAACTCAAGGACGGTTCCAGCCGCAGCATGTCGTCCGGCTATAGCGGACGGCAGTATCAAATCAGCGCGGCGGACAAGTCCGTTTACATCCCGGACAGCGGGATGGATTCCTACGACAAATATTGACAGCAAGGCAAAAATTCTCCTTGACTACGTCTCCTTTCCCATATTATAATGATTTCCGCTGACGTCCCATCGATGGGCGGTCATGTCAGGCGGCGTAGCTCAGCTGGCTAGAGCATTCGGTTCATACCCGACAGGTCCGGGGTTCAAGTCCCTGCGCCGCTATTTTCTCTTTACCCGGAAATCCTCCTCAAAACGAAACGACCAGGGCGTATCTGTAAGCGGATTTACAGATACGCCCTGACTAATGTCATCGCGGGACGCCCCGGTTTGTTCATACTAATCACTGGAAGACTGCATGCTTTTAATCAGTGATCAGAATTAGCGCTCTCAGCCAGCCGCTTCCCCATCGCGAAGGCGGCTTCGCAGTCTTTCGGGAACTGCTCGATATGGCGTTTTTTGATCTTCTCCTCATCAAATACGGTCGCGGCATAACGGGAGTAGTCGTCGAACTGCTGCGTCTGATAAGCCATAACGTAATCCGATTCGCCGATAAAACGGGTGGTGAGGTCGACCAGCTCGCCGAAGTATTCTTTATAGAATTCTCCTGGCGCGTTCATGGTAAAGACCCAGCCGACTTTAGTACGCTTCGGATAAAGAGGTACGCGGTCTTTGTTGTAAGTCATGCCGGCAAATAAGTATCGTTCCAGGAACGAGCGCGTCTCCCCGGTGACGTCGCTGTAGTAAATCGGCGATCCGATAAACAGGACGTCGGCGTCGACGGCTTTCTCCAGGACGGGGGCCAGGTCGTCGCGCTGGGCGCAGCGCCCCAGTTTATCCTCATCAAGAAGCATGCATGTATGGCAGCCCGTACAGCCGTGAAAATTTAAGTCATAAAGGTAAACGATTTCCCCGGCGGCGCCGGGTACGCTCATGGCGCCGTCAAAGGCGTTTTTCAGCATCGTCGCGGTATTGCGGGTCTTCATACCCGCGCCGCATATCGCTAATATATTCATTCAAATCCCTCCCGCGTTTTTTTATCCAGTATATCATAAATAAAAGCGCGGCGGTTAAACGAACCGTGCCCGGCGCGATATAATCCTTGACAGAAACGGCTCGACCGCCTATTATATGTAAAGACGATAATAATGATTAGCCCGGCGGCTAAGACCGCCGGACTGTAAACGGTAAAGGAGGCAATAAAAATGGCGAAAGCAAAATTTGAACGTACGAAACCCCACGTAAATATCGGCACGATAGGGCATATCGACCACGGAAAGACAACATTGACCGCGGCGATCACGCTGGTGCTGTCGGAAAAAGGG
>Ga0082212_10012010_pt1 | contig 10934 bp, 8 predicted proteins | sample TergutNt197P3_FD_71548 | JGI IMG/M metagenome (GOLD analysis project Ga0082212, IMG submission 71548) | Neocapritermes taracua P3 segment gut microbial communities from Petit-Saut dam, French Guiana - Nt197 P3 | ecosystem: Host-associated > Arthropoda: Insects > Digestive system > Gut ...
TCGGGGATTACCCCATCAGGAACCGTACATATCGGCAATTTCAGGGAAATTATTTCGGTAGAATTGGTAGTACGCGCCCTCCGGGACAAGGGGGTAAAAGTACGGTTTATTTATTCATGGGACGATTACGATGTGTTCCGCAAAGTTCCGGCAAATATGCCAAAACAGGAGGAACTGCAAAAGTATCTGCGCTTCCCCATCACTATGGTTCCCGATCCCTGGGAACGGGACGAAAGCTATGCCCGGCATAACGAAGTAGATGTAGAAAATGTGCTGCCCCTGGCAGGGATTTTTCCCGAATATATCTATCAGTCAAAATGTTACCGGGCGTCTAAATATGCCGCACAAATAAAAACTGCTTTAGAACACCGGGAAGCACTCAAAACTATACTCGACAAATTCCGGGACGAAGACCACAAAATTCAGGGGGAATGGTGGCCCATCAGCGCCTTCTGTGATACTTGCAATAAAGACGAAACCGGCATAGACAGTTGGGACGGCCAGTGGGTTGTCAGCTATCATTGCAATTCCTGCGGTCACCAGGCAGCGGTGGATATTCGCGAAGCAAAAGGCATTAAGCTTGTATGGCGTGTGGACTGGCCCATGCGCTGGGCGTATGAACAGGTTGATTTTGAACCTGCCGGGAAAGACCACCATAGCCAGGGAGGATCGTTTGATACTGCCCGGCATGTTTGCAAGGATGTTTACAATTGGGACGCCCCGGTAACTTTCCGCTACGATTTTATCGGCAGCAAGGGGACGCCGGGCAAAATGTCCTCTTCCAAAGGGAAAGTGGTGGATTTGCCCGACGTCCTCCGTGTATATACCCCGGAAATAGCACGCTATCTTTTTGCCGGTACAAGGCCCAATACCGAGTTCACCATTTCTTTCGATTTGGATGTGATTAAAATATACGAGGATTACGACAAAACCGAACGCATAGCATGGGGCGACGAAAAGGCCAAAGACGAAGCGACATTCCTCCGCGAAAAACGAATCTACGAACTGTCCCAGGTAAAACTGGACGTCGAAGGCAAGAGCGCTTTTCCGGAAGTTAAACCGTTTCAGGTTCCGTTCCGCCATCTCTGCAACCTTATCCAGATAGCCGACTGCGACATTGAAAAAACCATTGAACGTCTCAAATGCGGCAATGTCGACGGAGTAAACGGCGCGCCCGGCGATGATCAGCTCCCCGCCCTTTTGGCCCGGTGCCGCTGTGCCAAGTACTGGATCGAAGAATGCGCCCCGGAAGAATTCCGCTTCAGGCTCCGGAATGGGGATGTCCCTGGGCCTGCCATCCTGAACGAAAAAGAACGTAACGGTGTACAATTGCTCCGCGACAGGATAATCTCCTGTATCGAAAAATACCCGGACGATAAAAGCTGCGCCGAAGCAATTTACCAATGCGCCGGAGAAGCCGGTCTGGAAGGGAAGGAACTGTTCCGCGCTGCTTATCAGGCACTTATCGGTAAGGATCAGGGGCCAAGGCTGGCAAACTTTTTGCGCTGTATTGATAAAGAGCGGCTGCTTGGAATATTGAAAGATTTTTAATTTCCGGCTCCAGGAGTTTGCCGGGCTCCTAATCTATCCATTCATGTATTTCTTTTTTTGACACGCCCCATTCAATACCAACTTCCCAACCGCGTATCTTGCAATAGCGGCAGAACGGCATTGGCTTGCTGAGAAACTCATAAATTTCTTTGATGTTATTTGCCGAATAAATATCGATAAAATCGTTTTCTGACACTTCAAACTTTTCATCAAAGAAATTGTTAAAGCGGTCAGCCACCAGGGGAAGGCAGCAGGTTGAAAGTTTGCCGTCCCTTAAAAAGATGCAAAAATTGGTAACCAGGCACAGTTTGATATTATCAATTATGTCCTGTTCACCGCGTATGTCCTTTGGCAGCCTGCACCATGTATGAACATCCATTACTTGCAAGCGTATCTTGAGTTTTACCGAATATGATTTTGCCGTTTCTTTGATAAGCGCCCTGTCCAGTTTAATCGGATAGCTCGTTACGATAATTCTAATGTCATTTTTTTTGCATGCCAGCCAGAATTCTTCCTTCATTTTAGGAAGTAATACGCCATTGGTAACGATGTTGATTGGCCCGTCAAAGTATTTCCGCGCTATTTCCATTATTTTTATAATTTCGGGATGAAGCAACGGCTCGCCGCCCATCAAATCTATATTTTCATTCTTTCGCCCAGCCAACTCGGACAGGCGGGCAAAATCCCTTTCAAGATCATCCAGCTTGACGAATTCTTCTTTAATAAGCGGCGAAAAATGATTGCAGCATTTGCAATTCAGGTTGCAATGGCCGGTTATATCAGTTTCAAACCGCAGCTTCTTCCGCGGCCTTAATCTGAAAGGGGCCGATATTCTGATATAAAAAAACAATACCTGCTTGAAAAAATTCTGTTTAAATTTTTGACGAAATGATGCGGTTGAGGTACCAGCTGACACATTTTGTTTTTCCATCGCATTACTCCGTATCTGATGTATTGATTTGGTACACCGCCGCACCGAAAGCGCTCAAAACCCCGGCGGAAACCGGCTCTTCTTCATTTGTGATGATTACCTGTGCATCGCGAAACCGTTCGGGCAGCGTAAATTTCTGTTGATCAGGTGAAAAATTACAGACCACAAGCAATTCTTCCTGCTTATAACTGCGTGAATAAACATACAAATGCGGATCGTCCGGCAGCAGCAACTGGTAATCGCCCAGGGTGATGATGTCCATTTTTTTACGCAATTGAATAAGGTTTTTATAATACGCAAAAACCGAACCGGCGCGCCCCACCTGTTCTTCGGCGTTGATTTCGCGGTAATTCGGGTTCAGCATGATCCACGGCTCGCCGTCGGAAAATCCGGCATTGGGGCCGTCGTTCCAGTGCATCGGTGTACGCGAATTGTCCCGGCTTTTCTTGCCCAGGTACCGCAGCATATCTTCTTTGGCAATGCGTTTTTCCTGTACAACAAGCGCTTCATAAGCGTTGATACTTTCCAAATCGCGGTAATCGGCTATGTCTGCGAACGGGACGTTTGTCATACCCAGTTCTTCCCCCTGGTAGACATACGGTGTTCCCTGCATAAAATGGAGGCATGTTGCCAGCATCTTTGCCGATTTTTCGCGGTACTCGCCATCGTCGCCAAGCCGTGAAACAATGCGCGGCTGGTCGTGGTTGCACCAGTACAGGCTGTTCCATGCGCGCCCGTACAGCCTGTTCTGCCAGCGGGAGAGTACTTCCTTCAGTTCAACAAGGTTGATCTTACGATCGTTCCATTTAAATGTTTCGCCGCCGTCCAGTTCCTGCTGCTCGAACTGGAACACCATGTCCAACTCACTGCCGTCGGAAGCGGCGTATTGTATTGCATCGTCAACGGTTACCCCGCCGGTCTCGCCGACAGTCATAACGTCGTACTTGGACAACACCTTGCTCCGCATTTCCCGCATGTACTCGTGGATACGCGGGCCGTTGGGTACATAGTGTTTTGCATCGCCGTCCGGGAAGTCCTGTGGTTTGGAAATAAAACTGATAGCGTCCAGGCGGAAGCCGTCTATCCCTTTATCCAGCCACCAGCGCATCATGTCGTGAATCTCTGCGCGAAGTTCGGGGCACTCCCAGTTAAGGTCAGGCTGATACGGAGAAAAACAGTGGAGGAAATATTGTCCCGTTGCCTTATCCAGCGTCCATGCAGGACCGCCGAACCATGCCTTCCAGTCGCATGGCGCTGCATCACCGTTGTTTTTGCCGTCACGCCAGATGTAGTAATTGCGTTTTGCACTTTCGCGTGAGGTACGGCTTTCGATAAACCACGGGTGCATATCGGATGAGTGGTTAACGACCAAATCCATAACGATTTTCAGGCCCAGGCCGTGAGCCTGTTCCAGAAGGCGGTCGAAGTCCGCCATTGTTCCGAATTCCGGATTAATAGCCCGGTAATCGCTGATGTCGTAGCCGTTGTCGCGCATCGGGCTCTGATAGACCGGTGATAGCCACACCACATCGACCCCCAGCTCTTTTATATAGCCGAGTTTTGATGTAATGCCGTTTAAATCGCCAATACCGTCTCCGTTGGAATCACAAAAGCTGCGCGGGTAAACCTGATAGACAACCGCCTGTTTCCACCATTCTGTTTTCATAGTTTAAAAATCATCCTTTGACCGCACCGTCCACCATGCCTTTCATTATGTACTTTTGCAGTATCAGGAATACAACAATAACGGGCAGCATGGTCATCAAAGTCGAGGTGAGAATCAAATCCCATCTCTTTAGAAACGAACCGACAAAATTTGCCACGGCCAGCGGCAGTGTCTGCACCTTATTACCCGAACCAAGTACCAGCATGGGCAGCAAGAAGTCATTCCAAATCCATATACCGTTCAGGATAATTATGGTAACAGTAATTGGAGTGAGTAATGGAAAAACAATTTTAAAAAACGCCGCCGGTCTTGAACAGCCGTCGATGGTAGCGGATTCTTCCAACTCAAGCGGAACCGATTTGATAAAGCCGTGGAAAAGGAATATCGAAAGCGATGATCCGAACCCAAGGTACGCAAAAATGATCCCCGGATAATTTTGCAGCAGCCGGAACGGGCCCGGGAACAGGCCAAGCTTGACTTCGATTTGATGGAACCAGGTAATTAACGGGAACATTACTACCTGAAACGGTATTACCATGGCCGCTACAAATACCATGAATATCACATTAGACAGTTTCGTTTTGGTACGCACCAGCACCCACGCCGCCATGGAGGAACACAGCACCAGAAGCCCGACTGATGTTACCGTTATAATAAGCGTAGAAACAAACGATGACGCGTAACGAACATTGGGGCTTTCGAATACCGTTTTGATATTGGTAAATAACTGCGAAGGGTTTTTCGGGAACGACAGCGGATCCATGATGATTAAAAGCGATGGTTTTGCCGAATTTATCAATACCAGCGCAAACGGTATCATGTAAATCAGGAAAAGTAAAATAGCAACGGTTTCCAGAACGCGGTACTTTTTCATCACATTTCAATCTCCCTTTTTTTATTGGCCCGTACCTGAATTAGCGAGATAATGGTAAGCGTAACAAAGAAAATTACTGCCTTGGCCTGCCCCTGGGCAAGCTGGCGGTATGAGAATGCCGTTTGATAGATATTCAGCGCCAGGAATTGATTGGTCATAAGCGCTCTGCCCATAAACATACCGGAAGGCCCGCCGGCGGTAAGGGCAAAGTTTACGTCGAACTGCTTGAATGAGTTTACCAGCGTAAGGAACATCGAAACCGTAAAAGCCGGCGCAACCAGGGGAAACATAATGTGTCTGAGCCTTTGCAGGTAAGTAGCTCCGTCAATTTCAGCGGCTTCTATAAGTGAATCGGGAATACCCTGTATCGCCGCCACATAGATCATCATAATGTAACCGGCGTATTGCCATGTGCCGACAATGACTATTGCCAAAAGCGCCAGATTCCGATCGGCGAGGAATTGATGTTCTTTGAGCCAGATGGATCCAATCACACCGCCGAAAGATGGGATAGCATTGTTGAATATGAACTGCCAGATATAGCCTAAAATAAGTCCGCCGATAAGGTTTGGCAGGAAAAATCCTGTCCGGTAAATCCCCTTAAATTTCAGCTTGCTTGTTACCAGAAGGGCCAGGAAAAACGCACATACGTTCAGTATAATAATGCTTATTACAGCGTAGGCTACAGTAACCAAAAATGAGTGAAGGAACGTAATATCTGTCATTATTGCGAGATAATTTGTAATCCCTGCCCATTTTACGGTTGTACCGGTTATCGCGTTCCAGTCTGTGAATGAATAGTATATTCCCATGAAGAATGGGATAATAATAACCATAATAAAAGCGAATACCGCAGGCAATAAAAATAAAAAAAACATAAGGTCGTTTCCGTGTCTGGCGGCAATAAATTTCGCCTTCTTCATTACGCCTCCTTATACAAAAAAAACGGCGGCGATGGAATAGGTTTCCTTCGCCGCCCTCCTTAATACAATGCTTTACTTGATAGTGGCTACTGCCGCTGCAGCCATGGTTACAAATTGCGCCGGGGTAATTGCTCCCGAAGCCATCTGATGGAAGATCGGTCCCAGAGTCTCCATGCCAAAGCCATCGGGCATTTCATTCTGTTGCCATGCGTAAATTTTGCCTTTACTTGACCATTCCTGAACCGCCTTTGACAGGGGCCCGCTGGGGTTCAGCGTAACTGATTTGAACGCGGGAACCATTCCGGCCTTGTTGACCATGTAATCATGGCCTTCCCTGGTGCCGGCCATAGCGGTGAGGAATTTTTTGGCTTCCTCAATGCCTTCGGCGCTGGATTTTGCGTTTATAAGATACCATGAAGGCGCTCCAACGAAAATACCATCCGTATTTTCACTGAGGAAGGCGTGGGGGACATAGCCCATCTCGAAATTGACGCCTAATTCCGCAAAGGTAGGATCTACCCAGTTACCTTGATGGATAAACATCGTCTTCTGGATGGCGAATTCACCAACCTGCTGGTCGTAGCCGCCGGTAAGCAGCGTATTCCTGTTGGCATACTGGAACAACAGGTTATAATACTCGGCGAAAGCAGTAAGACGGGCATTATCAACCTGTCCATTAAGCAACATATCGATGAACTTGGTTGAATTGTTGTAGGGCAGGCCAAGGGTAAGATACGCGTTCACACCGTGGAGACCGGTTACCCAGGTCATGCCGGGGCCGGCTACCATTGAAACAACGGCGTCAATGCCGAGATCGCCTTTCATACCGTCGATCTTCTCAAACGCGGCTTTCATGGCGGCAACGTTGGTCAGGGTGTTGGGGTCTACCCCCGCTTTGGCCAGAAGCGCCTTGTTATAGCCGAGTCCCCAGCCTTCAATGGCGACAGGGAAACCGATGATATTACCGTCAGCCGGGTCAACATAGCCAAGATCGGTGTCTCTAACCCAGGGTTCATTGGAAAGATCGGTGATTCTGCCTGCCCGTTTGGCATCTTCGTATCCGGCTTTGCCTTCAAAAACGAATATTTCAGGCTCTGTACCGGAATTGAACATTGCCGCGAGGTTAGGAGCATAAGGAGTTTCACCGCCGATACTCCGTATGTTGACCTTTACGCCGTTTTCCCTTTCGTACCATGCAGCAAATTCTTTCAATGCTGCGTCAATTTCAATTTTGTTGCTAACAAGAGTTATCTCTTTAGCACCGCCGGAACCACCCGACTGTTGTGAACACCCTGCAAAAGCAATGGTAAACACGAGCACTGCCGCTAAAATGAACAAAAAATGTTTCATTTTCATCATTAATTCTCCTTTAAATTTGATTTAACATGCTGAATACTAAGTAAGAAAAAGAATATATCATTTATAGTACGCCGTCAAGGTTATCTTGTAATGCATTTTTCTTGACTTTGCGGTAAAAAACGATATACTTATCTTTAAAGTAAGATGAAGATTGATCCGGCATTTACTTCATATTATCCTCACGCCACACAGCCAATCGGACTTCCCAAGCAGAATGTAAACCCGGCTGTTGCAGGTACAGGCGGACTACCGGAGATGTCTTCGATACCCCGTCAGAGCAGCCTGTATTATCCTGCTGTCGTAGTGGATATTTCCCCGGAAGGCTGGGATATGTACAACAGGAATATTGCAGATAAAGGTTTGGCCCCGGGCGATAACCCGGCACAAAAAAACAGTATACCGCAGGTGATTACAGGCGGTGAAAATAGCGGCGTAAAGAGTATTGGAGAGGTATTTGAAGCTAGCGAATGTCAGACCTGTAAAAACCGCAAATACCAGGACAGCTCAAGCGATCCTTCGGTTAGCTTCCAGGCGCCTACCCACCTGAGTCCCGGTCAGGCAGCAGGTGCTGTTGCATCCCATGAAAGGGAACATGTAGCCCATGAACAGGCCAATGCTGAACGGGAAAACAGGCAAATTGTCAGCCAGACAGTTACCATTAACACCTCAATATGCCCTGAATGCGGGCGGGTGTATGTCTCCGGCGGTGTAACCCGCACAGTAACAGCAAACAAGCAGGACAACACGCCTGAAACTGCACAATCACCAAAGGAAAATCCATAACAGTTTCGGAGCTGGCAGGATAATTATACTAAATATTGAGTACCCTGGTATTAACCGGTAAATTCCCCAGCTGATTTTCCTGCGTATCTCTTGCAGCCTGAGAATTAATTCCAGAATATAAAATAATATCTGCTTCAGTTTTTAACCTGTCAATATCCGCTTTGTTTTTCATGCTTCCTGATACGCATTCATAAACATCAGCATTCCATTGTCCGGCAAATTGTGCCTGACCCTCAAGTGTTGAAATATCAGATAATTTTTTAACTGTATTTAAAATGCCGGGATTATTAACAGGATCTCCAGTTAAATACGGGTTTTTACCGCCAGCATTAAAAAGAAATTCCAGCGCCAATGTTGAAAAAGCCAATACACCGGATCTTTTGTATTGTACCTGATGCCACAATTCATGCGATTCCAAACCAACACGCCCTGTTTCTGTTGCCTTAACCCCTCTATACGCTTCCAGGTTATAACCGCCCTGAAAAGTATCATTCAAGGGAATATAAATTGTGCCCCAGGGTGCAGATCCCCCGCGCTTGCCGGGAATTGTGCCATATTTTATTTTTACATCTGCAACAAGAGATGCGATTTCATCTCCCATTGTAAACTTAAAAAATTCTTTTACATTAATTATTACAGCATCTCCCTGTTGCGATAGCTTCGTTCCAGGGCATCCAGGGCAGTTATCATGTCCTGTTCAAAATTAGCAAAACCCTTCTCATCATCATTTTTTATTTCGTTTTTTAACCGTGCAAGGCGTTCACGAATAGTTCGCCTTCTTTCTTCCCCCGTGAATGATTCATCCCCCGGATCAAACCTTGTAAGGCCGCTTATTTTATACAGAGGCGCACCAAGGTGTATGCAGACATCAGCACGGCGGAAAAAATCCATGATTAGTCCAAGAAGCCGTATCTGTTTGGAAGGGACGCAATATTTGTCGATTGGATCGAAAGAATTTTGCTGCAGAAAGCCGTCTTTAATTAGATCTGAAGCCAGAAGCACAAGACGCTCCCCGTCGGGAAGTGCATCGGGACCTACGAGCCTGACTATCTCCTGAAGACGCTGTTCTTTTTTTAAAAGTTCCAGTGCTTCCTGTCTAACTGCAGCCCATGAAGGGTCAAGTTTTTCCCACCAGGGTTTTACCTCTTCCGCATATTCAGAATAACTGTCTATCCAGGAAATTGCAGGATAATGGCGTGCATTGGCAAGTTCACGGTCAAGAGCCCAAAAACAGCGTATAAAACGTTTGGTATGCTGGGTAACTGGTTCGGAAAAATCCCCTCCCGGCGGAGACACAGCACCAATGATCGATACCGAGCCTTCAGCCCCCCCCAGGGTACTAACCCTGCCTGAGCGTTCATAGAATTCTGCAAGTCTTGAAGGAAGATATGCAGGGAACCCCTCTTCCGCCGGCATTTCTTCCATACGGCCGGAAAGTTCCCGTAATGCTTCCGCCCAGCGGCTGGTTGAATCCGCCATAATCGCGACATGATAACCCATATCGCGGTAGAATTCCGCCAGGGTTACGCCGGTATAAATCGATACTTCCCGTGCAGCAACAGGCATGTTGGAAGTATTGGCAATTAATATCGTCCTTTCCATTAAGGATCGGCCTGTTCTGGGGTCTTCCAGATGGGGGAACTCAGTAAGTACATCAGTCATTTCATTGCCGCGCTCCCCGCAACCTATGTAAACAATTACATCGGCATCGCACCACTTTGCTATTGCATGCTGAGTCATGGTTTTGCCGGTCCCAAAACCACCGGGAAGTGCTGCAGCCCCCCCCTTAGAAAGCGGAAAGAAAAGGTCTATTACCCGCTCCCCGGTAATCAGAGGCTGGTCCGGCGGAAGGCGTTGTGCACAGGGACGGGGGACACGCACCGGCCACCATTGTGCAAGCAGAATTTCCGCTCCGGTACCGGTTCGTGCTACAATATCGCTGCAACAATATTCTCCCTCCGGGACAAGAAACACAATGTTCCCTTTCGTATCCGGCGGAACCATTATTGAACAGGTGATACTTTCTGTTTCTTTAACGGTACCGAGCCTCATACCTGCTTTTGCTTCCGTTATATTATCACCGGCAAGGCGGGATACAAGGTCCGCATCAGGGACAAAATGCCAGCGCTTTTCCATATCAAGCGCTTCAGCCCTGATACCGGGATTCATAAAAGCTCCGGTTTTCTTGTATAACACCTTTAATGGCCGCTGTATTCCGTCATAAATTGTCCCAATAAGGCCGGGACCCAACAACACTGACAACGGACGGGATGTTGATACAGCAGGAGCTCCTATCCTGAGTCCTGTATCATCTTCATATACCTGGATAAGTGCTTCATCTTTTTCAAGTCTGACAATTTCACCGGTTAAACGCTTATCCCCTACTTCAACAAGGTCAAAGAGGCCCGCCTGACCCAGGCCGCTTGCCCTGATAATTGGGCCGGAAATGCGTGTAACTTTTCCGGTATCAGCCATTTACGGCTCCTGCTGCATTACCGTAAGCTACAGACAAGCCTAGAGTTACATCTTCTACATCTCCTAACAGGGCCGCAGCAAGCTCTGCACGTTTTTCCAAAAGCAGCGCCTCCGCCGCCCTGTCCACAGAAATGGTAATCCTTAAATGTGGGAAATCTATTACAACTGCCGGAAAAGAACCTGCAATCATGTACAGGGGATCCTCACTGCTGCGAAAAGATGTCCCACAAAAAAAAGAGGCGGTAAGGGCGCTGCATTCCTCATTGGAAAGGCCGCGGTAGCGAAGTACAGTATCACCTTCTTCCATAATCCCTGCGGAATACTCCTGCTTCTTTTTTTCCAGTTCCCTTTCCAGTATACGAAGCATGGAAG
>Ga0082212_10012011_pt1 | contig 10933 bp, 11 predicted proteins | sample TergutNt197P3_FD_71548 | JGI IMG/M metagenome (GOLD analysis project Ga0082212, IMG submission 71548) | Neocapritermes taracua P3 segment gut microbial communities from Petit-Saut dam, French Guiana - Nt197 P3 | ecosystem: Host-associated > Arthropoda: Insects > Digestive system > Gut ...
ACACAGGGGAACATACCGTCAATGCCATGCGGGCAAAACCCTCTAAAATAGCCTTGAAATGGCGCGACGGCAAAAAACAGTATGTCGGATATTTCTGGACGGATGAAAGTAAAATCGTTGAAACCTTTTTAGAGTGTTATGGAACTGATACACAAAAAGAAGGGAATCTAATCATTCAGGCGGAAGCATCCCATAAACAGTTTCGGTTTTTCCTGAAAAACAGCGATGTTTCGGTAGAAATTCCGGTTGAAGATATGCAATATATCATCTTCAAAAATAAATTTGAATTTTACCGAAGCAAAAACTATAACAAACCCAAAGGAGGGTGGCGAAATACATAAGTAATCAAATAATATCAGACACCATGAGCAAATTTCGGATAAGCGAATTTTTCCCCACTCCAAATGAGAGATTTAAAGGGGTCATGCATGATAGCGCATCTATACATAAATTCGAACGAAAGATGGCGTATATCTTCAAGCAAGCGGTGGATAGCGTGGGAGAATTTGATCCGCTACAAGGCATGGAGTCAATGAAACAAATCATTAGAGGATTAACTCAGGATTTAACTGCGGAAGAGAGAGAACAGCGTGTAGAAGAGTTTGAAAGAGAGGCTTATAAAAACATTGAGAGAGATCTTCCCGACTTATGGGACAGACATGTAGGGAAGGTAAAAGATAAAATACGCGATCTTATTGTAGTAACAAATTGGTTGGAAATAGAAAAACTCTTTGATAGTTATGAAATGTTGCAGCAGGCGAATGCTCATTTTACATCGGCAAAAACGGAGGTCTTATTCTCAATATTAGGATCGGGAGCCGGAAAAGTTTTTTCAAATGGGAAAAAAATCGTCAGTACGCAGAGTTTTTCAGTTAATTGCTTCGAGAAAGGCGGTAGTCGTATTTCTTCTAAACCGGTGATGACTGATACAATGAGGTTTGAACGCAGCCGGTCCAAGATCGCCGCAGGAGTTACTACACACAGCACAAACCTGCGAACCGGAAAAATGGAAGCAACTGACATCTATTTTATTGAAGTTGGTTTAGGAGAAGCGGGAATAAAGGGTTTGGAGGAGATGAAAAGACCCGATATCGAAGCAGCCCTGAACGGCAACAATTATCAGGGTCTTGATCCCTTTGATTTTCAATTTGAATCGCAAGTAGCACAGTATGTAAATAAAGCAGCCGATATAACAACCGATTTTATACCTGTTGTTGGCAATGTGAAAAGTGCAGGAAAGGTAATCGGTAACGTCATTTTGGGCTATGCTAAAACCAAAATGGCTGATCGCTTATTGCTGGAATTTGAAACGCCTGTGAACGAAGCAAGAGATAGAATGGCAGGTCAACTCTTATCATACATACTTGGCGATTATGCTTGCATACAGAAGTATGAATTTGAACCGCTTCTTGATATGGGCGGAGTTAGAATTAAGGTAAAAGATGAACTGTTCAGTCGGGACTTTTTGGATAAACTTGAAAGATTGAGAAAGGGATATTAGCATTAAGATAAAAAATAAAGTCATAATAATAAATTTAAAATACAATGAATCAGGAAAATTTGAACGACGACGAAGGACGTATCAAAGTTTATATTACGTTTCAGGACAAGGCGGTGATGTTTAGCGTCAATCCGAAAAACACGCTCAGAGTGACCATGGACAACATGCAGAAGTTGGCAAACATGTACCCCGACAAGTTCTGGCTTCTGCCCGAAATGGACGATAACGGGGAACGGATTACCTATTATCTGGGAAAAATGGACGCCAAAGCCATTTTCAACATGAAAAGCGATGCGGGCGAAGAGCAAACTTTGGAAGGATTGGGCGTAAATCCCGGCGACAAACTGAAAATCGTACGTAAAGTGGTTGCAGGGTGATCAATTTTGAAAGATACAGGAGCGCCGTCAGCACGGGCAGGGATACCCGCCTGCTCAACGAGTGGGAACTGATAGACGAAGCCTGCGCTGCAAGCGATGAAATCTCTTACAGCGTAAGCAAAACGAATGCGTCCGGTCTGCCGGTGGCTTACGAGCTTATCTTTCGGATTAAATCCATAACCGGCGTGGAAGAAGCCGACGGGCAAGGGCTGCAAAAGCCGGTGTTCGGCGACAAACATACACTTCGGATACGTTTGCCGAATAATTATCCCGCAGACGCCCCCGAATTTAAGTTTGTCAGCGACGTGTGGCATCCCAACGTGCGCTACTTCGGCGAGTTCAAGGGGCGCGTATGCCTGAACTTCAACGATTGCGGAACGGCGGTTTACTTAGCCGACCACATTGCTACAATCGCCGGATACCTTCGCTATACGGATTACCATGCCCGCAACGAACATCCGTATCCCGAAGACCGGACGGTGGCGCAATGGACAATAGAACAGGCTGAACCGCAGGGATGGACGAAATTTAATTGAAAATTGAGAATTAAAAATTAAGAATTAAGAGAATATGAATACCAAATATCTGTATTTTATCGCAGCCGCCGTAGTTTTGATGGCGGCGGGTTGCAGAACAACCCCATTACCCGTGTTGAGCGTTTCACCCTCATCGTTGAGTTTTGCTGCGGCAGGCGAGAGCAAAACCTTTGAAGTGAAGTCGAACGCCAGTTGGAACATCAGCAAGCCCGCGTGGCTAACCGTTTCGTCCAGTTCGGGCAACGGTATCGCTACGATAACCGTTGAAGCGAATGCCAACATGGATGGCAAAGACCGCAGCGGCGAAATAACCGTCGCCGCCTCGGATGTGAATGCGACGGTGAGTGTCAGTCAGAAATCGATGCCGCTGACGTCTATCAGTATCAGGGCAATAGGCGGAGTAGCTGTGCCTGTAACGGGCATGGCTCCGGTAAGCAACATCACCGCAACGGAGCAGTTCACCGGAACGGTCGCCTGGTCGCCTCTTGTGAGCGGCGTATTTGCAAATAACACAGAATACACCGCCATCATTACGCTGACGCCACAACCGGGGTATACGCTTACGGGCGTAACGGCAAACTTCTTCTCAGTAGAGAAAGCAACAAGTAACTACACTGCCGGCAGCGACGTGGTAACGGCCCGTTTCCCTGCAACGGCGGCAACGGCGCCCAACGGCACGCCTCAGGCTCCCTTTCTGGTTGCTTCAGAAAGCGATTTACGAAAAATAGGCAAAGACCTCGCCTGGACATTAGACAAGCACTACCGCCAAATCGCCAATATCACACTTACCGAAAACTGGACGGCGATTGGAGGAAACTCATCAGTTTTTAACGGCTCGTATGACGGCGACGGATACACCATCGCCAATCTCAATATCCCTTCATCAACCAATCCCTTTAATGAGGGCTTGTTCGCACAAATTGGCGGCGCAGTGAGGAATCTGGCGTTGAAAAACGTAAACATCAATTCTACCTCTGATAGGACAGGCGCCATTGCGGGTACTAACGGCGGTATCATAGAGAACTGCTATGTGAGCGGCAACCAAATCAGAGGAACATCTTATGTTGGCGGCGTGGTGGGGCTTAACGGCGAGAGAAAGATACAAAACTGTTACACCACTTGCGATGTTACGGGCAGTGAATATATAGGCGGCATAGCGGGTTTCAGTTCAGGCGAAATGTGGGAATCGGAGATATTCTACTGCTATGCTGCGGGAAAAATATCCGGCGAAAACTATGTAGGCGGCATTGTGGGGTTGGAAGATGAAGGTGCAATAGTTTACGTCAAGGGGTGCGTTGCGCTGAACCCTGAAGTATCTGCAAGCGCCGGCATATCAGTCGGGCGCATAGCAAACTACAGCACCATCTATTTTTTCTCCAACTTCGCCCGTAGCGACATGACGCTGACAGGCAACAACGGCGCGGTAACCCCGGCGCCAATCACAACGGGCAGAGACGGCGAAAACGCCACGGCAGACCGGACGCACGGCGAAAGTAGCGGCGAATGGTGGAGATCTTGGCCTAATTTTCCTGCTAATTTCTGGAATTTTGCAGCAAATCGCCTGCCTCATCTGAAAACCACTACGGGCGAAGCGTTTGTCGAGACGCAAGATCCGACGGTGGTCAATTGAGAATTGAAAATTAACAAATAACAATCAAAAAATTAAACGATATGAAAAAAGTAATCATACACCTCATCATCCTGGCAGGCATGGCATTCCCCGCGCTTGCCCAAAATGCGTACCAGTTCGATATGAAGCCGGACATGCCCGTAACAAGGGAAGTGGTATTAGATGGAATACAGACGGCGGACGAATTGAAAATTGCGCTTAAAATAGAGTGGAAAACCTCCGACGACCGTCTGCACCTGACTTTCGACCGTAAAACCGTCAATGAAAACGACGTTTATCTGCTTTTCTTCCCGTTAGTAGGGCAAAAAAAGTCTTTAAGCGAAGTAGTAGATTGCAAGTTACAGAAAAAAACGCTTTACAGTAAGACTTTGAACGTTAATTCAACTAAAACGAACTATTTCCTGACGGCTGAAAATCTGACCATTGCCGACAAGTTCATTTGCTATCGTTCGTTAGCGAACAACAACGAGGAGGAGTTTGCCTATCCAATGAAAAATGTTGAAGATGACTTTACCATCCAACTGACCGATCTTTATGTTGCGAAAACGCAGAAAAAATCTTTTTTATCTAAGAAAGATAAAAAACTGCTGTTCAAGGTAAAACCGGTCACGTTGCAGATGATTCCGGAAAAAAAGCCGGTAATACCCGAAAAACCAGACAACTGCGGCATGGAGGACAAAGTGTTACCGTACATCGAAGCCCAGCATACTGCCATGAAATCATATATCGGGGAGTTGAAGGACGCCAAACAAAAAGGGAGCTGTATGATTTTCGGTTTGTTTATGGATAAAATAAGGAGGTCGTTTGTTGAACTGAACGACAGATGCGAAAGATTTTCGGATTGCGAAACCATTGCGGCAGCCTTAAAAATCTACAACAAAGACGTCGAAACCGCTATGCAGGAAGAATGTAAAGCCCCGCCGCAGAAAGCGGCTTCATGCAGCATCTCCGAAAACGAACTGAACGCTGTCAATAATATGTTGAGGAACTTGCAGATGAAAATCAATGTGAAAAATAAAAACGGCGAAAGCACCGCCGAAGAATACAAAGATTTTCAGGCGATCAAAAATGCCGTGAACCCAAAACTCACAGCCGAATGTAAAAGAGCATACAAGGGACAGACAGACGCTTATACCGGTTACTGTACGGTCATACAGGGATTGTTCCGGTGAAATAAATAATTCCGTGTGAGGCTATCTCAAAAATCTTTTTAACCACAAAGAACACAAAGGCGTCAAGTGAAAAATATTGTCATCATCATGTTTTTAGGATTATTTTCCGCCTGTTCGACGCCAACCGGTCGTTTGACGGATGGTCGATGGCGTGGCGTGTTTCAGGTGCATGATACCGGTATTCCTTTTCTTTTCGAGGTAAAAGCGACGGATACGGAAAATCCGGTTGTAACGCTCATCAACGGTGAAGAGCGTGTTGAACTGACGGATGTGACTTACCGCAACGATTCGGTGATGATTTCCATCATCGCCTACGATGCCGTGCTGGAAGCCCGTGTCGAAGGGGAGCATATTAGCGGCAGATTGGTGAAACTTTATTCCAATCGACCGGACGGTCGTGTGCCGTTCACTGCGAAAAAGGGAGATGCGCCGCGTTTTGAAAATACCGGAGAAAAAGCGACGGTATCGCTGGATGGTCGTTGGGAAATTACTGTCCCTGAACGGGTAATAGCCGATCAGGCGGGCGTGTTCGCACAAAAATCCGATGGTTACCTTACAGGTACTATTCTCACTCCTACGGGCGACTATCGCTACCTGGAAGGAACCGTGCAAGGCGACCGCTTTTACCTGTCGGCGTTTGGCGGTATGACGCCATACCTGATCCGAGGACAATTGTCAGACGCCGACAGGTTCACCGCCGAGTTTATCACTCCCGGCGGTATTTCGCGTTTTGAGGGCGTCCGTAATCCCGACGCGTCGTTGCCCGACGCCTACGCGATGACTGCGCTTAAGCCGGGTTACACATCTCTTGGTTTCCGTTTGCCCGACCTCGACGGGAACCAAGTGTCGCTGAATGATTCTAAATATCGTGGAAAAGTGGTGATTGTATCACTGCTGGGCAGTTGGTGTCCCAATTGTCTGGATGAAACCGCTTTTCTGGCGCCATGGTATCAGGCCAACCATACGCGGGGTGTGGAAGTCGTTGGGCTGGCATTTGAGCGTAAGGATGATATAGATTACGCACGGAAACAGTTGTCGGCGCTCATGAAGCAGTTTGACGTGACGTATGATATACTGTTTGCAGGGAAAGCAGGAAACGAAACTGTGGAAAAGGCGCTGCCCGAACTGACAAAACTGATGTCGTATCCCACTACTATTTTTATAGACAAAAAAGGGCAGGTACGAAAAATTCACACCGGTTTTAATGGCCCTGCTACGGGTAAATTCTATGAAGAATTTAAGACAGAGTTTAACCGGACAGTCAGTGAATTAATCGACGAATGACAGATTTCGTAAAAGTTTTAGTTTTTTACTTTCTTCCCTACTTCTTCGATCATCGTCCGCGTAATATCATCGAGTGAATAGGAGCAGGCGCTTCCCCATTGCAGGCGGGCTACCGAGTCGTCGATGCTGCGCGGCCACGATTCGGCAATAGCCTGACGGAAATCGGGTTTATAAGTGATTTTGAAATCGGGGATGTAACCGGTGATTTTTTGGGCTAACTGTTTGGGCGTAAAACTGACGCCGCCAAGATTGTAACTCGACCGCACCTGCACAGACGAAGCGTCGGCTTCCATCAGCCGGATGGTCGACTGCACGGCGTCGTCCATGAACATCATCGGCAAGGCGGCGTCCTCCGAAAGGAAACATTCGTAGCGCCCCTGTCGTGCGGCGTCGTAAAAGATTTCCACGGCATAGTCGGTGGTGCCGCCGCCGGGCTCGGTTTTATAACTGATCAGTCCGGGATAACGGATACTTCGCGCGTCGATATGGTAACGCTGGTGGTAGTACTGCATCCAGCGTTCGCCGGCTAATTTGCTGATTCCGTATACGGTGTTAGGCTCCATGACGGTGAATTGCGGGGTGTTGTCGCGCGGAGTGGTAGGCCCGAATACCGCGATGGAACTGGGCCAGAATATTTTCCTGATCTCGGGAACTTCCTTAGCCAAGTCGAGAATGTTCATCAGGCTGTCCATATTGATATTCCATGCCTGAATGGGAATACGTTCGGCATTGCCCGACAGCACTGCGGCCAGGTGGTATATCTGTGTGATCCGGTGACGGATGACAAAATGGATCAGCCGTTTGTCGTCCATAACATCCAACAGTTGGAATGGCCCGCCTTCCATGATGTCCTGTGGCGGATGTTTGATGTCCGTAGCGAAAACATGTCCGGCGCCATAGATGTTGCGCAATGCAACCGTCAATTCCGATCCGATTTGCCCGGCTGCCCCGATAATTAAAATGTTATCCATGATATTCTGAATTTAATGCAAAAATGATAAAATCTATTATGCCAATCGTATTTTAAATTTCCTTACGCTTGCCGTAATCAGGAAAACCGCCATACCCGCAAGTATTACCAATTCCCTGATCACGTATGTTACGTCCAATCCTTCGATCATCACTTTGCGAACGGCGGCGATGAACCATCGGGCGGGAATGATGCACGATATCCATTGCAGGATGGCGGGCATGTTCTCAATGGGAAAAATCATCCCTGAAAGCAACAGACACGGCATCAGCAAAAGAATACCCGACACCAGCATGGCCGTAACCTGCGTGGTAGACACCGCCGAGATGAATATTCCGAGCGACAGTACCACAATGATAAACACAAGCGCAACCGCCGCCAGCCAGAACATGCTGCCCGACACAGGAACGCCCAGTACAAACACCGATAACAACAATATGCTGATGATATTCACGATAGACAATGCGAAATAAGGCGTCACCTTGGCTAATATGATGAATGTCGGTCTGACAGGCGATACCAGCAGTACCTCCATCGTTCCCGTTTCCTTTTCGCGAACGATGGCAATGGAGGTCATCATGGCGCAGATGAGCGTCAGGATCAGACCCATTACGCCCGGCACAAAGGTATAAGCCGATTTCATCTGTGGATTGTAGAGCATTCGCACCTCAGGCTCAATCAAAAACGGGACGTGGCGCTCGTGTAACAACTCTTGCTGATAATCGGCGATGATATTCGAGGCGTAGCCGGTGATCATGGTGGCCTGGTTGGGATCGGTAGCATCGACGATCAACTGCACAGACGCTTTACCGGTATGCATCAGGTTCTCGTCGAAACGGTCGGAAAACGCTACGATCAGTTCAACTTTACTTTCCTTAAACACGGTGTTGAGTTCATCGACCGTATGTACCATCTCTGTGACGTCGAAATATCCGCTGGCCTGTAACCGGCTGATGATACGCTGCGTAGAGACGTCGTGCGACGGGTCGAACACGGCTATATGCACATTCTTAACTTCGGTGGTGATGGCAAACCCGAAAAGTATGATTTGCGCTATCGGCATCCCCAACGCAATGAGCATCGTGCGACGGTCGCGAAAAATATGAAGAAATTCTTTTTTGATGAAGGATAGAAACATAATTGCTTTATAATTCTTTCATGATTATCATCTTTACCTCTTTTGCATACGCTACAAATTTTTCAGCCTGTTCTTCTGAAGGCATGCCATCCGGCAATAATCCTAACTCGCCGGGATATCTTGATTCAATGTATACTTCATTGATGATAATCAGTTTTGTCTCATCAATACCCAAATCTTTAATCTCTTTGATCACTCCGTTCAATTTGATTAAATCGTGTGTTTTTACTACAGAAATATCCTTTTCAATCAAAAATGCTTTTAAATATTTTTCAATTGTCTGTTGGCAATGAAACGCGACAATATTCGTCAAAGGATACCCGTTTCCGAGTATTATTCCGGCTGCATACAAATCTTTATCGGCCAACTGTATCCAATCTTCAACCTGTTTTTTCATATATTGTTTTTCCTGTTTTTTCGATTTCTTCAATCAGGTAATTCCCGTATTTTTTCATCAGGTTCAGTTCTTCTTTTGAATAAACCAATACATCAAGAGGAATCTTACGATTAATTTCAAGAAGCAAATTTCTTATAAATACCTTGTTATTAAGACGTTCTTCATACGTTTTTGAAACATGATTATTGTCTAATATGACCATGAGATCTATATCGCTGTTTTCATTTGGATTTCCTCTTGCGTAAGAACCAAACAGGATAATTTTATAGGGATTCGAAGGTTTTAAGGAAAAAACCAGATCGTCCAATATTGTATTATAATCCATGGGCATGATATTCATTTTCATGGGGCAAAAATAGCAAAAAAATGAATCGAACTGCACAATCAGGGCAAATACATCAAAATATCTCATATTTTCGTATTGGCAGCGCTATACTTCGATTGCATTCCCGAAGGGAAAAAATGATGATAGAATATGGAAATGATGCGTATTGCACAATCCCGAAGGGTGGGTGTAAAATATTCTTCAAAAATCAATATGCGAATCAAGGGTTGAAATAAATGTGTTAAATTTTCATAAATTATTGAGATTCAGAAAAGCGGTTAAACTCCGGCGGGCTGCCTGAAGATCATTTGCGATGAGCCTCTAAAATAAACTCACATGGGTATGGTGCGTTCTGTTGGCAAGAGAAACCGAAAATTTGTTTTACATACTCCGATATTTGTTGTACAAAACAAAAATATTTGCCAACTGCGTAAAAATCTTCCCAAAAGTTTGGGTCAGCGGAAGAAATTTTTGATTGTCTTTTTTGAAAAAAGTGAGTTTTCTGACAGACACTAAATATTCTCGCTTCCCACCCGAACCACTACATCAAAAATCTGTTTGCCGTCCCATTCTATCCATTTATTTTCAGCGAAACTGTTGTCGCCCTTTTTGCGAAAATCGAATGTCAGCAGGTAGCCGCTGTCGCGGTTTTTGGATTTCAGGTAGTTCGCCAGCTGTTCGTATGCGTCTTCGTGACGACTGTCGCCATACCAGATTTTGAGTTCGAGAATGAACTGCTGTTTCAGGAAGTCAATTACCAAATCAATTTTGCCGAAATCGCGGGTTTCAGACTCAAAATGATAAAAACCAGTGCCGTTTATTAACGGAATCAGGTAGGTCAAAAAGATTAACTTGCCGTCACGTTCAAGAAATTTGAGGTCTTTGTCGGTGTATATCTCTGCATAGTGCCTTTTGAACCTGTTAAGGCACAGTTCCATGTTGAAAACATTGTTCTTGATGATATCATTGGCGGATGTTTGCGCTATGTTGTTCTCGCGCCATTTCCGCGTGTTTTTTGCGATAAAATAGTTGGCAATGCGAATTTCAAAAATCCTGTTGTGGATTTGCAGTCCTTCTGTTCCTTTTGTTAAAAATCCGAACATGATTCCAAATTTCATTATCGGGTCATCGGAATTGTAAGAGTATTTTATCTTGCCGACGGTTAAATCAAAAATCAAATTACTCAATTCCTGATTTTCTTCAATTTTCTTAAAAAGGTCGTCGAACAGGGTGCTGTTTTCGTCGAGAATCAATTTCATTGCTTCCTGCACGCCTTCCAAAGTCCAGTTTCTGTCCAAATCGCGTTCTATCAGCAGGCATATTCTCGAAACCAGATACGGATAGCCACTTGTATAGAAACGTATTTCCCGCGCAATTTCGCCAATGTTCATACCTGTGTTATGGTCGTTTTCATATTCTACAAGCATGGTTTCTATCTCCTTTGCTGAAAAGGACATATCAATATTGAAATCTACGGCTATGTTCCAGGGGGAATTCATTGCGCTTTCGCCGACGCTTGGAGTATAATTTCCCGCCAGAATCATCTTCTGTTTCAGGTTCCTGACGTCGTAAACACCTGCAAGTATTACGCTGTGAAACGTGT
>Ga0082212_10012012_pt1 | contig 10932 bp, 7 predicted proteins | sample TergutNt197P3_FD_71548 | JGI IMG/M metagenome (GOLD analysis project Ga0082212, IMG submission 71548) | Neocapritermes taracua P3 segment gut microbial communities from Petit-Saut dam, French Guiana - Nt197 P3 | ecosystem: Host-associated > Arthropoda: Insects > Digestive system > Gut ...
GAATGAATAGGTCCTTTTGCCGATTTGCTCGTCATAAGCGCGCGCGGCAGCCGCCACCACCTGTGGTTTTTTCTTGTCTGTCAAACGCTTCAGGTTTAAGAGATATGCCTGTTCGCCCGGCATCACTACTTTTCGGGTAAGCACCGGCAACTTGTAGTCAAACAAGTCAATAAACAATCCGTTCGTTTCAAAAGGTTGCCGGTCGATGCCTTCTTCCATGACTGCAATCATGTCGAAGGGACCTCTTTCGAGATAAAAACTGTTCTTGAAAATCAGTTTTCCGCCTTTCGCATTGTTTTCATACAACTCCTTGATTTTATCCACATACGCCTGATCGTTGTCTATTTCCATCACAAATTCTTTCGGATTCTTCCGGATCACGCAAACAGTCCCTTTGCCGAATGAATAGGTTCCTTCGCCTGCGCCGGCAGGAACACCCGTCAGTTCAAACAGATGGTCTACGGGACGCTGGTATTGGTTGCTATTCGTATTCCACCATTCCAGCGTTGTCTGAAAGGCGTCGTCGTCGCGGCTACAGTAAACAAGGACGCCGCCCTTCTTCACCCATTCGGCAATGTGTCGATGACAATCAGGCGCCATCGGTTTCATGTTGGTATACGACAGGGTCAGCAGGCGCATGTCGTCCCACGCTTCGTGATAACCCAAATTTTCAAGATGAACGATATTGACCGGCACGCCACGCATCAAAAGGGGCAATACCTGGCCGTAGAATCCGGACAGTTGCGGATCTTCCGCATTGGCCGACATATTCATCAGTTCGCCGCTTTGATACGACGTGTTTTGCCCCGCATGAGCCAGTGGACGACGCTGGAACATCATGGAGTTTGCCATGGCCACTCCGATGCCTTGCGAACCGCTGACTTTGTTTTTCGACACAGGCATGGCGTTCAATGAATTCATTGTCACCTGAATCTGCGTCGAATACCAGCGTGGTATTTTATGCCGTTCTTCGCTGTCGGGGCTGATCCGGTAGGTGCCGTCGTAAATTCTTCCCGGCCATGGCAATAATTCGTAATCGGCGATTGTGGGGCACAACAGTTGCGCAACGAGCGTCGCCTCGTATCCTCTTTTGAAGAAAAACCAGTCGTTGGGGATATCTTCGATGGGGTCGATATTGAAAAACAGTTTCCTCCCTGTCGGTCGGGTCATTGATTCCATGGAACTGTATTCGAGATAGGCGTTTTCGAAAACGCGTGGTTTCTCAACGCCTTTATAATAAACCGGTTCACGCGATGTTCCTGTCCAAATCTGCGCCTGATAACCGTCAATACAGGGCATGGACGCCAGGCTGGCTTCCGGACTGACTACCTGCCATGCCGAATAATTCACCAATGAATGAGTCGGCACGTAACACCGCACGTTCATCCCCTTGCTCTTGCCATATTCCTTGGCAAAAGTACAGACCTCTTCAATCGCTCTGTAATACAGGTGGTATTTCAATTTGTTCGATAAATAGGTGTTTTCCGGCGATTCGTGTTGCGGACGCCACGGAAACCCGTAATACTCCTCATACTCGCGTTTGAACGCTTCGCTATAGCCTGAATAGGCAAAAAATTCGGGTTCTTCCAGGTAAATGGCATCAATTCCCGTGTCGATTACTTTCGTGATATGTACTTCTTTCATGTATTTCAGGAAGTTACGCGTCGGCACTAAATAGGGACTCATCCTACCATGCCATACCGTATCGCCGGTCATTCGAACCTGTCCCTCATCGAAATGCAATTTTCCATCCCATTCGCCGTTCACGTAATCGCGATGTCCCCAGGCGATGCCGGTCATATAATGCGTACCGTAACCCCGGTCGCGCCAGCTTTGCACTTTCTTTTCAAAACTGCCGTCTTGCGCACCCTTCACACCGCCTACTCCGTATACAATCGCTACATCCGAGCGGATGTCAATACCCGGGCGCCAGGGTTCGGACACCTGTATCACCGTTTTTTCCGGATTACCATTACTTGCAGCCATGTCCGTTTGCGGCGACTGGCAACCTGTTGCGGCCAATATCAAAGATGCCGCCAAAAAATAAATACATGATTTTTTCATTTTTTTTTAGTTTTTTTATTTAAATTTACTTATTTCGGTTTACCGAAAACCGCAACAAAGGTACGAAAAAATTATCATACTTCCAAAATTGCTGATTTCAAGCAGCAATTCAGGTATGATACATCTATTCATTCGTTATCCGCCATCCGTTTTTCAACGTGCAGGATGATGCGACGGGGGATAAAACGAAGTTTCGCATTGAAAATGCTTATAATCAATACTACCGGATTGCAAATCCGGCAGGACGGTGGTTTTTTGAATAAAAATACAAATATATTATGTGAAGTTATTATTTGATCTCTTTTGTTTATTTTATTGAATAACAGGCAAATATTTTATTGTGAAGCAGGTAAACTTCACATAATATTTTACTTCCCATATCCGAAAGGACGGTTAATTCTTCCTGAATCGCTGAGTCACGCTTACCGTGCATAATCACATTTTTACGATTTTTCTTGTAACAGTTCCTTTATCCGTCATTATTTGCACAACATATACTCCTGCCGGAAAATGTGAAATGTCAAGTGTGGTATTTTGTGTATCCAACATGTTCACTCCGGATAAGTCAAAAATTAAAATCGTTCGGATAGCATGTACTCCGCCGGCAATTTTCAGCAGCCCTGTTGTCGCCAGCTTCCCCAGTTTTCATGCAATTTTGTAAGCATGTTATTTTTTTCGTCACAGATATAGGTGCATTGTCCAAAATTTCCCCAAGTATCGTCTTGCAGATATTGCACACATTCTTTGTTCAACATTCCCTGCTGCAGGCGTAATACCCGTTGCTGCCACGCTTGCGGTAGTCGCGGCTACAGCGCCGATAAAACGGCGTCGTTTGATTTTATGGTTGTTCATAACTTCATTTGACTTTCATATTTGATTTCTATGATTGTTCCTGCAATATGCCGGTTTCCGTCGTTTTTATTATAGTAGTAAACCACCATAAACCTGTTATGGTCTAATTGAACCGGCCACGTGTAACCGATATCGCCATTATTGGCGTCATCTCTTAAAATGATTTCTTCGGCAGTCGCAAAATCGGTACATTCGGCGTTCAATATGCGCGCCCGGATGCCATGCGGCTGGTGGCGGTATCCGTAGGTCAGCAAGACTCTCTGATCGGGCAGTCGCAGGGCGTTTAACGGATGTCCCTGAAACCCCATGGATTCCCATTTACCAAAGGTTATCCCTCCATCGGTTGAACGGGCAATGCAGGCGTTATCGTCAAACTGGGCTGTTCTTAGAAAAGCGACGATATCGCCTTTAGGTGTTTCGTAAACGGATGTTTCGTTAAACGTCACTTTGTCGTCGACCGCAACGGGGCAACGGTATATCCATGTAAGTCCCTTATCGTCAGAGGTTATCAGATGAACGGACGACTTACTGGGGGATTTGTTGTCGGCAGCTGCAACCGCCCAATAGATACGTCCGCTTTTCCCTTCGCAAAGCGCCCCGCGATTATACGCCGGGATTTCATCTCCCAGGGGCGAATAATACATTTCCGGACTGATATGCGGAGGCGTTATCGGACCTTGCCATGATTTTCCGCCATCTTCCGACCGTAACAGATACCCTCCCAGAAATGCAACATTGTCATTTTCTTCCTGATAAATGGAAGACAGTTTATTTGTTTTTTCAATCCCGTTTGGATAGATCAAAGCCCAGCCATAACTTGTGCATAATAATGTACCGTCGCGCAACTGCAACAGGCACGGGTCCTGCGATCCGCCGAACGGATGCGCAAAAATAAAGTCGGGTTCGCTTGTCCAGTTAGTCCCGTCCATTGAACGTACCATCACAAGGTTGCTGTTTGGGTCTGCATGACTGTTGTATCTTCTTCCGAAAAATGCTTTCCTGTTCGGAGCGCGTCGAAACGCAACGAACAACTCGCCATCCGGACGACGTACCACCGATGGAAAGGCGCAATAGAATTGCGGATCTTCGTAAATCACTACATCCTGTATCTTCCTGACTGACGCTTTTGGCGTAACATTCCCCGAAAACAGCTGATACAGGTCGTAAAACATGATAGCGGCACCCAATGCAAAATGAGTGCCTTCCACTACGTTTCGTTTATAATAGTACGCCTTATCGCCTATACACGTCCCGTGACATACATTCGAAACCGTCAGATACTTGTTCACAGGCTTCAGGCTGTTATTTTCGATGCCTTTGTACGCTTTTTCCACCACCGGGCGAAATGTTTTCTCAGGCAACACACCGTCAAGCATCCCGCGAATCATGGAATAGGCAAACATGGCGGTACACGAACTTTCGATGAAGTTGTCGCTGTCTTTGGTATGGACGGGCAACTGCCGCCAATGGCCTGTTTTGGGGTCTTGTAAGGGGATTAGTGTTTGCATCATTTTGACAAACATTTCCTGTAGATCCCTGCGTCCGACAGCATTGGCGGGCATGAGATGCAAGGTATTGGCCAATATCATGGCGACCCAGCCGTTACCGCGTCCCCAAAATTCGCTGCTTCGCCGGTAGGGGTTGTCCGCCCATCCAATCATGCAGCAGCCGTCGTCGGTCGAGATATCGTCATCGTCCCAGCCATGAACCCACAGACCCGTTTTTTTGTCCTGCAGTTTGTCGGCGTGCGCTTTCAACTGGAAAACGATTTCCGACAGATACTTCCCGTCGCCGGTGAGCCGGTACATTTCCAAAAGAAACAAACCGATCATGTAGACCGTATCGTCCCACAGTTCGATCACATCGTCGCGATGCGAAATGCCGCCATTCGAGGCGCGGAGGATATGGAGGTACTGATCATACAGGTAAAGCGCTTTTTGCCGGTACTTGTCCTCGCCGGTTACCCTTGCCAAAAACGCCATCCCGAAACCCGAAACAACATGGTTGGGATGGATACCCGAAGCATTGTCCCAATTCGTATCCATAGCTATCCGGAGATATTGCAGCATTTTTTCCTGCTCAATACCCATTTCATAACGATTTGCGACCGAACGCAGATAGGTTGCCTGTGCCCAGTCCCAGTGATACAGGTCGGCCGGCATATAGCGCTCCTGCACATATGAGGTCAATAAATCGCCCCATGCAAGCGATTCCGCCTGTTGCACATTACTTGCAATCGATTCCGCTTTCAACATATTACCCGAACCGACATGCGTAAAACATATCTCGCTGTACGACAGCAAAAGAAAAGTCGCACACAAAAGCATTTTCCGATTTTTAATTTTCATTTTCCGATTATTTTGATAGTTATTATTTTGTATTTCACTTATCAAGAAGATTCCTCCAACAGATTTACTTCGCCAATCTCCCCTGTCTTTGTATCTATCCGAAGCGTTTTGATTTCGCAGGGACGGAACGCGCCGCGCCAATCGAAGCCTGCCGACGGAAACCGGACGGTTGTCGCGACCGCTTCGCCGAACGTTTCTACCAAACGGATAATCAAATCGTTTCCGTCTTCGGACTTTTTGATGGCCGACGCTATTATATTGGGCGAATCTATGATCATAAACGAATTGGATTTTGGCATTGTCCCCCGATGAATACCCTGGTAAATCAACAGCGGAGGCGCGCTGAATTCTTCCGCCATGCGCGGAACATTTATTTCTTTCCAACTGCCTTTATGTGGCGCCAACCACATACGGAATGTCTGTATGCCCTGATCCATCCATACATAACGTTTCTCTTGCGGGTTGATTTCAGTAGGGTCGTGCTGTGCATATACCGTGGAACGTGTAACGGATATGCGCATGTCGTTACCGGAAACGCTGTATCCATATTTGGCATCGTTGACGACCGTCAATCCATAGGGTCGTCCGTCTCTGCACTGTCCGGTCAGGTCGATCCAGCGCTGGCCCGGTTCTTCGTTTCCATTTGTTTCGCGCACTATGTATCCATAAGGCGTTTCATAAGTCGCTTCGGGCGTTTCCACATCCACCGGAAACGAAAATTTCAGCATCTTTTGCCGTTCATGCCAGTCGAGTGCCACACGGGCTTCAATCCGGCGCATACCGGATATCAGCGACCAGTCGATGGTTAACGTCGATTGACCATACCTGCTGATTGTTCGCATGGTTGCCCGCAGCGAGCCTTCTTCGAGCAGTTCCAGCGAGGCGTTCCCAAAAGCGCCGATTTCCTTGTCGAAAGTTGTTACATCGTGTCCCCACGTGTCGTATGGATCGTCGATCACGATCGCACGGCAACCGCGTTCTCCATTCACAAAGACGGTTTGGTTCGTTTCCTTATCCAAGATGCCAATGGCGCCATCCTTTGCAAACGTCACCCGCAGATACTCGTTTTCAATCAGATCGTTCGCCGCTCGCGCCGGTTGCGTAAAGGTATAAGGCGTTTCTTCATTTTTTTCGCGTATCTGCCGGTAACCCAACGGCGGAAGTGTTGTCATCACCAATGCCGTTGCCTTTTCATTGCCCGAATGTGATTGTCCAAGCGTCCACTGGTGAGGCAGCAAACGTCCACTATCGTCATAGACACATGCCGGTAACGGGGTGCGCTGATCCGCCGGTCGCATGTCGCAAAACGTTTCCTCAACACTTGTCCACGGCGCGTTTTTTCCCCACTGGTATTCGATCACGCTTTTCACTTCCCATGCGTGGGGATTGAAAGCAACAATATATTGAAAACAGGAATCTTCGGCTGTCGAAATCTGCCATTCGAGTTTTTGTAAAGCCATGTACATCGCTTCGTTGGCCACATCGCAGGCATAGCCGTAACTGTCGCGCGCCGTCAATGAATGTTCGTTCAATGAAGAACCTGCCAGACTGTCGTGAAACTGCTGGAAAAGAACTCTTTTCCATGCTTCCTCAAAACGTTCTTTTGGACAGTGAGCGCCCCAGCAGACTTCGCCTGCGGCTGTAATCTTCTCGGCTGTCACCAGGGATGTTTCGCTTCTCCGGTTATGTTTTTTAATCTCAACTTCGGAAGTATAACAGCCGACGGCATGATGTTGCAGGTCGTCTGTAACGACCGGATATTGCTGATTCGGCGCCGAGCGTAGTTCTTCGAAAAACCGGTCATAAGTACTGTAAAATAGTTGGGGACTGTCTTTGTCGGCCATCAGCGCATTGATGGCGCGGATATTTCGGATCGTGGGTCCGCCGCCATGATCGCCGATACCGTGGCGAATTGCCATAAACGGAAGGGACAATTGTCTGGCATGGTTTATCGCGTTGAGAAAAAAATCTTTTCCATCCGTGTCGGCAAGGTTGAATCCGCTCAGCGCCCGGCTGGCAAGCACGCGCGAACCATCCGGCGTTTCCCACCAGAAAATAAACGGCAGTTTCTTTTCGTTATGGCCGGGGCGTGTAAACATGAAATTATCCATTCCCTGCAAACGAAGTATTTGCGGCAGCGTACCTGCCTGGCCAAAAGCGTCGGCGCTGTAAAATGTTTTTGTGCGTATGCCGAGCAGTCGCTCCATCATGCGCTGTCCGTACAATCCTTGCCGCACCATGGCTTCGCCCGAAGGAATATTCATATCCGGTTCTACCCACCAGCCTGTCGTTACCTCCCACCGGCCTTCGCTGATCCGGCGGCGGATCTCATCCAGCATGGCGGGGTCGTTATCCGCCACCCACTGGTAAAACTGCGCCGAACCGCTACTGAAAGTCAGCGAGGACGTCTCATTCATACGGTCAAGCGCCGAACGAAACGTGCCGAGAACGACACTCACACCTTCCTGCCAGGGCCATAGCCACACCGGATCGATGTGCGTGTCCCCAATGACATGAACTCGAAAATTCTTCACATCTTTAGGCCAGCGGGGCGGCGGCGCCAGCAGGCTGTTGGCAAGCGTTAATGCCGGTAATCTATTTGCAGGCGTTAAAGTAAACAATCCTGCACCCGCACCGGCGCCCGCAACTATCCGGCTGATAAAATCCCTGCGGGATAGTTTTTTTGTTTTCATATTTCAAAGAATAAAAAAAATTCCCGCAAAGTTAGTACTTCTTTGCGGGAAAAACAAAAGTATATTTTAGGGCAAGAAAATAAAAGTAACTGCACAAAGCCGCCTCTCCGTTATCTGCATGCGAGCGGAAGCGCAGATGAGAAAAGATGAAAAATATGAAGACAAAATAAAAACAATGCGAAAAAAAGTGTAATTTTGCAGTTCAAAACAGAATGTAATGGAGTTAAACACAAACTTATATTTGGGCGATTGCAGAACTGAATTAAAGAAAATTCCGGATAATTCGGTTGATTTGGTTGTAACATCTCCGCCATACGCAGACCAGCGACAGACAACTTATGGCGGCGTTAATGTTGATGAGTACGTCGAATGGTTTTTGCCTGTTTCCAAAGAACTGCTTCGAGTTCTGAAACCTGCAGGAACTTTTGTTTTGAACATAAAAGAAAAAGTCGTTGACGGCGAACGAAGTACGTATGTTATGGAACTCATTCTCGAAATGAAAAAACAGGGTTGGCTCTGGACGGAAGAATTTATTTGGCATAAGAAAAACTGTTTTCCCGGTAAATGGTCAAACCGTTTTCGCGATGCCTGGGAAAGACTCTTACAGTTCAACAAGGAAAAAAAATTCAATATGTATCAGGACGCCGTGAAAGTACCAATCGGCGACTGGGCAAAAGGCAGATTGAAAAATTTAAGCGAAACGGATAAAATTCGTGACAATGCAAAAAACGGCAGTGGATTCGGGAAAAATGTTTCCAACTGGCTGGGCAGGGAAACCGTGTATCCGACAAATGTAATTCATTTAGCCACAGAGTGTAATAACAAAAATCACAGCGCTGCCTTTCCAAGAGAATTACCCGAATGGTTTATCAAATTGTTCACACAGGAAAATGATACCGTATTAGACCCGTTTATGGGTTCGGGAACTACTGTCGAAGTTGCCAATCGTATGAAAAGGAACTCAATAGGAATAGAAATTGTTCCTGAATATTACGAAGAAGTCAGGCGGCAGTTTGCCCCGATGGAATATTATTTGATGGAACCCCAAATAAAATATGAAACAACTGAACATAAAAGACATTACGCGGTACGTTGAAGCCAATATCGGCATATTCCACGAAAAACGAATAAAAAGTCTGGATAATTTGAAGATGGACAAAGTCTTGAAGCGCAAAAATCCTTATCTTTTTAAAGCAAAGTATACAACAACTTCCGAGCAGATAATCAGAGGCATAGTTGATGCACATATTTCCTCTAACGAAGAGACAGTGTTCGGCGACTGGCTGGAAGGATTAGCCATTTTTATCAATGAAAAAGTTTACGGCGGACGAAAATCGGGAATTCCGAATATTGACCTTGAATTTGACAAAGACGGTGTAAGATACATCATTACTATCAAATCAGGTCCAAATTGGGGGAACAGTAGTCAAATTGCGAAAATGATTTCCGACTTTAAAACTGCAAAAAAGACATTGAGAACAGGCAACTCACAATTGAATATTACAGCAATAAACGGTTGCTGCTACGGAATAGACAACAATCCCGATAAAGGCGATTACTTTAAATATTGCGGACAGGAATTTTGGTCGTTCATTTCGGGCAGCAAAAATCTCTATGTTGATATTATTGAACCGTTGGGTAATAACGCAAGTGAAAGAAACGAAGAATTTCAAAAATCCTACTCACAGATGATTAACAGGTTTACCAAAGAATTTGCCAACACCTACTGTAATGACAGCGGAGAAATTAATTGGGAAAAACTTGTCAAATTCAACTCGGGAATGAAGAGAAGATGATGCCGGCAGATAACAAGCGGTTTTGCGAGTATCCTTCATCGCCAACTGCCTAACACATTGTAAAAAGAGTTTTAATTACAATATAAAAGGAAGTAAAATGAAAAAAGAAGTTTTTTAGAATTTTAGCCGTTATTGCCACAATAGTTTTCACATTCACATCGTGCGAGATGGAATTATTTTTTAAAAAATATTTGATATAGAAAAAATATCGTATCTTTGCATTTCATAAATAAATGATTATGCCACAGATTTATAGATACTTAAAATTAGTTTTTTACTTTGTAGCAAGGGGTGAGCATTTGCCTCCTCACGTGCATGTCGTAGATGAAAACAACAATCAAAGTGTTTTCGATTTAGTAATTAAAGATGGGCTGCTTTCGGAAATCAGGATAAGAAGAAAGAAAGGTTTTTTGCCAATTAGCGAAAAAAATCAAACAATCGTAAAAAATTTTATTCATATCTATTATGCTGACATCGTAACAAAATGGGTTGAGTTTTTTATCCTTGGAAAAGAAGTTAAATCCGTAACAATAAAGAAGATAGAAAACCTGTCGGTAGATACCCAAAAACTTGCAGAGCATATAAAAGATTTAAACAAACATTTCTATCCGGGCGAGAAAAAGAAACCAAATCAAATTTCAACTTTCAAAAATAAAAAGAAATGAGTAATTATAAAATCATAAAACTTGTTAATGCTAACTACCTGAATGATTATGTAGTTGAATTATTATTTGACGATGGTGTTGTTCAGCAAATTGATTTTGGAAAATTTTTATATAAACATCCACACCCTCAATATGACAAATACCGTGATTTGAAAAAATTCAAGCAGTTTAAGATTGAACGAAATAATATTGTGTGGGGGAAAAATTGGGATTTAATCTTTGATTTATGGGATTTATATAAAGGTAGAATTCCAAAATAAGAGAGAAGATGCCATCAGATAACAAGCGGTATTGCAAAATTGGGGGGGGTGATAACCCAAACTGCGGCGGGTGTGAAAACCGCCGGTGACAGTCCGGTCGGCGTGAAGTTGAATACCTCATTAATCACTACGAACCTATTTCATACAAATATTCTGGAGCATAATCGGCTCCATTCTCCCACTCAATGGTATTGTATTTCACTTGGAATTTTTTAAATTTATCCAATTGTCGTAAAGGTTCATAAACCGCTCCA
>Ga0082212_10012013_pt1 | contig 10931 bp, 7 predicted proteins | sample TergutNt197P3_FD_71548 | JGI IMG/M metagenome (GOLD analysis project Ga0082212, IMG submission 71548) | Neocapritermes taracua P3 segment gut microbial communities from Petit-Saut dam, French Guiana - Nt197 P3 | ecosystem: Host-associated > Arthropoda: Insects > Digestive system > Gut ...
CCTCAAACCCTGATTCGACCATCATCGCCACCTCTCTTACATATCCAATCGTTTGCCACCTCTTTTGACAACATCCATTGGAAAAAAAGGGAGTTAGGCAATGCGAAACTAGGATATCGGGACAATAACATACGTTTTTCATACATCGGTCTCAAATTTTCTTCGGTGGACAACGTCCGCTACCACTACCGCCTGCTTGGTTTTCAAAACGATTGGAGTCAACCCACCAAACAGCGAGAAATCACCTTTAACAACCTCCCTCACGGTAATTATATCTTTGAAATCTATTCCGATGCAGGTACAGATGATTCGCGTTGTTATACTCAATCGTTTTCATTTTCCATCAAACCCGCTTTTTGGCAAACGGCATGGTTTCTTATTGTTGTTATTGTAGCGTTGATTTTGGGCGGAGCAGGAGTCGCCCTCTCCATTCAGCGGCGGAGAAACAGGGCACTCATGGAAAAACTGAGGGCAGAAAAGGAGTTAAATGAATTGCGAATCAGCAGCATTCGATTGAAGGCCATTCCACATTTCAATGCCAATGTTTTGTCGGCCATTGAGTACTACATTGCCAATCGTACCAAAGAGGAGGCTATGCGTCTGTTGGGCATCTATTCTGACTTTACCTATAAGACATTGAGCGAGGTGGACAAGGCAGCCCGCCCTCTTTCCGAAGAGTTGGCCTACGTCAAAATGTACCTTGACCTCGAAAAAATACGCTTCATAGATAAATTCGACTTCCAAATAGAGGTTGAAGAGGGGGTTGACAAAACCGTACAGCTTCCCAACATGATCCTCCACACCTACTGCGAAAATGCCGTCAAGCATGGATTGATGCCGCTAAAATCGGGAGGAGTGCTCATGATCAATGTGTCGCAGCGCCACCAGATCCTATCCGTTAGCGTAATAGACAACGGGGTGGGGCGCAGTTATGCTGCTCAAAATCCCCATCTGCACAGCTCAAAACAGGGTCTTTCTATCCTTAACCGCCAAATCGAAATCTACAATCGGTTCAATCGGAATAAAATCAACCAGCAAATAGATGATCTGTACAGCGAGAATGGGCACCCTTCCGGCACGCGGTTCAGGGTTGAAGTGCCTTTGGATTTTGCCTATATACATTAAAACTTTTCCTCCTTTTGTGTACTCCGGAGACCATTTTGTGGACGTTAGACTCTATTTGGTGGATTTCCCTTTTTTTTCCTGTTCTCCATAATTTTTCGTATATATATTTGCCTCGAAATAACACCCTAACACCACATTTAATATTGTAAAGATTATGAAAACAAAAAACATGACCTCGCTTTTTTTGCTCACCTCTTTATTGCTCGCTTCTTGTACTCCGGATATGGATGCTCCCGTTATACCCTTGCATCAAACATGGGGGCTTGGCTTTTTTTTGACCGAAGAACACAACAACAACGTTGGTTATGAATGGTATATCGATCAGATCACTACCGGAGAACACGCCTACGTTAATTGTGGCCCGGCCTGTGCCGCCATGGCGGTAAAATGGGCAGATCCCAACTTTACAGGAAGTGCTCAAGAGGCGAGAAATACCTACCTGCCGGAGGGCGGATGGTGGTACACAAGCAATATTGCAGCGTACTTAGATGACCATACTATTTCGTGGTCCTATTGGACTTTACCCAATGCAGACAATATGAAATCTTTTCTTGACGAAGGAAATATCATCATTTTGTGCTTAGATATGTATTATGTACGGGAAGTGGTGGGAAATACCGAATGGCACAAAGACAAATTTTATACCACTGAAGCAGAAGAGTGGGGACATTTTATTGTTGTAAAGGGATATAAAGTGGTTGATGGCATCTTCTGGCTCGAAGTATATGATCCATGGTCTTTACAATTGAGGTATGCAAACGGTATGTTAAAAGGGCGAGACCGATATTACAGAAGCGAAGATCTTACACAAGCTATCCGTATATGGTGGCCCTATATGATCGTCATCAACAAACAAACCACAAAAACATCTGCCACTCCCTTCCATCATCATGGGGTAGATCCCTCCACCATCATTCATCAGCGGGGCAGATAGACAAATTGTACAAAATCCCCTATCTCTGCACCCCATGACCCGCGTAATGATCATAGAAGACGAATACTCCCCTCGCATTATGCTGCGGGAAAAGTTGGCGCTTCACTTTTCTGACCTCTCAGTTGTTGGGGTATGTGAAAATGCAGAAGAAGCTTTAATTGAGGTGCTTAGATTGCGTCCAAACCTCATCTTCTTAGACATTCAAATGGCAGGTAAAAACGGTCTTTGGTTGGCCGATGAACTTATGCGGATGTCGGGCGAAACTTTTGTGGCACCCGACATCATTTTTACCACCGGCTACACCTACCCCGAATACCTAATTAAAGCCTTTGAAATAGCTGCAATTGATTATTTAGTAAAGCCCGTAAGCGTAGAAAGCCTGCAAAAAGCCGTTGCCCGCTACCGACAACGATCAGGAACTTCGACTTTTGGGCTGCATACACTTCAGGAGGCTATTCAACACCAAAACCTTTTAAAATTCAAAAGCTTGAATGGAATCATCCTCCTTTCGCCGGACGACATTGTTTACATTGAGGCGGACGGAGAATATGCCTTTCTCTTTTTGACCAATGGAACAAAAGAAGATGTGTATGAACGCTTGGGAGAGATTGAAAAGAGGCTCCCCCAACAATCCTTTTTTCGAACCGGAAAAAGCGTGGTTTTGAACCGGAAATATATCCGCAAAATAAGCGATAAGATGTTGCAATTAACCACTTCAAATGCAAACTATCAGGTTGAAATATCAAGAAGCGCCATCAAAGAGTTGAAAGAAAAAATGTTTTCTTGATCAGGTTTTGTGGACTACGTCAAACACGGCTTACTCCAAGAGGAGATCGATTTTATAGAGCGTATGATACGTCCAATGGAATAAATGGTTACTTTTGCAAAAAAAAGTGGTGTGTGATGGGAAAATATTTGGATCCAAAAATTGACGTTCTTTTCAAGAAGATATTTGGAGAGAATAAAGAGTTGTTGATCAGTTTTTTAAATTCGTTGTTGCCGTTAAAGGAAGATCAGGAGATCATCTCCATAGAGTACTTATCTCCTGAACAGGTTCCCGATACGATGCTTGGGAAAAACTCAGTGGTTGATGTAAAGTGCACGGACAATGCCGGAAGGGCTTTTATTGTGGAGATGCAATCGGAGTGGAGCAATGAATTTCGTAAGCGATTATTGATCAACGGCTCCAAAGCGGTAATCAGGCAGTTGGATAGGGAGAAACAGGAAGAGAGGGCAAAGTTGTTTCAGGAGTTTAAACCTGTATATGTTTTGGCGATTGTAAACGGTACGTTTTCAAAAGGGAGAGAATGGTACCACCATCTGCAAATCATGGATGCCAAAAATCAGGATGTAGTGATAGATGGATTGGATTATGTTCTGTTGGAGTTGCCCAATTTTACGCAAGAGAGGTGGAGAGACGATCATAAGGAATTGGCTATATTGTGGTTACGTTTCTTAAAAGAGATAGACGCTTGTTACGATACATTGCCTGAAGAATTTGTGTCAAATGAATTGATCCACAGCGCCGTAAAGATATGTGAAGCGTCAGGGTTGTCGCGGAAAGAGCGGGATGCCTACGACAGCGCCGAAGATCATGCACGATGGCATAATAGTATTGTAGGGCTTGAAGATGAAGTTGTTGACGTTAGAAAAACGCTTGCGGAAAATAGAAAAACGCTTGCGGAAAATAGAAAAACAATCGAAGAGAAAGAGAAAACCATTGAAGAGAAAGAGAAGTCGCTTGCTGAGAGCAAAAAAACAATAGAAGAGAAAGAGAAGTCGCTTGCAGAGAGCAAAAAAACCATTGAAGAGAAAGAGAAGTCGCTTGCTGAGAGCAAAAAAACAATAGAAGAGAAAGAGAAGTCGCTTGCAGAGAAAGAGAAGTCACTCGCAGAAAGAGAGAGAGAGAGCGAAGAGTTGAAAAGAAAAGTAGGAAAATAACAACTCATAGCCTCTCTCTCGGTAGCTAATATGTATTAAAAGTATCAATATTTTCATTCTCTGAGTTATTGAACTCATAATCCACATCATAATAACTCCCTACCGCGCATTGAGATAAAGCGGGTCTATTATCGACTCAAAAAGAGATCGATTTTGGCGTGTGCCAAACCTTCCGTTTTTGTGTCTCAATCTCCATTTTGTGTGCCGCCCTTCCCATTTTGTGTGCCGCCCTTCTCATTTTGTGTGCCGCCACTCTCATCTTGTGGACGCTGACTATCATCTTGTGTATTTCACTATTTCTTTGTCTTTTATCAAAAATTATCTATCTACTTTTGGAGCAGAAAATGATTTATGATGAAAAAAATAGTTTTACTTTTTATGGCGCTATCAACCGGTTGTGTGTTGGCAAATGCGCAACTGCAATTTAGCCTTGGACCCGGCATTGGAGCTAACTTCGCTGTGCACACCTCCTCTTTGAGCGACGAATCGCTAAGCAACTTTGGCGCTCTTTTTACTTCTCAGTTCGACATTCAATTTTCACGCGCGCTTGCGGTGTTGGTTTGGATAGACTTTTTTAGCGATATGAGTGCCAAAGAGACATCAGACAATATCTCGTACAAAAGCGCCATTAACTATTTTTCCGTTGCACCCACCCTTAAGTATTGCGTTCTTCGCTCTCCGTTTTACCTCTTTGGAGGGCCTGGACTTGGGATTAAAACCGTGGGAAAGTTTACTCAGAGTTACTACGGAAACAGTGCAGAAGAGGACATTCCCGATATGGTGGCGCGTATTGAAGTTCGATTAGGCGCCGGTTATGAGTTTTACCTCTCTAAAAAACTTACCCTTACCCCTTTTGCCGCTTTTAATTCGGGGTTGACCAATGTTACAGATAATAATGACTGGAAAATTCACGCATTGCAGTGTGGAATCATCCTTCGCATAAATACTTCAAAATAATCATCATCATGGAACCAAAAATCAAAATTAAACACCAAACCGGATCAAAAACCGGTCAATTGGAGGAGTTTGCCACAGATGTACGCGATCTAAAAATCGGTAGAGGCAACAACTGCCACATTCAATTTGATCCCGACTTAGACGACAAGGTGAGCCGGGAACATGCAACCATTTCAAAGGACGGCAACGATGCCGACACCTTTTGGATAGAAGATTCACACAGCAGCAACGGTCTCTATGTAAATGGGAAAAAAGTGGAAGGGAAACAAAAAGTGTACGCCGGAGATCAAATTCAACTTGGTTTGGGTGGCCCTGTAATCACCTTTGATCTTGATCCTCGTCCGGAGAGTCATATCAAGAAAACGCAGGTGGTAAATATCCCTCCCATCAAACCCACTACCGTTCATAACACCGCTCAAAAACAGACACAATCAAAGACTCACCCTATTCAAGAGCCTGTAAAACAAGGAATAGGAAAAGAAACTGTGCAACGAATGGTGCTCGAAGAGCGGAGAAAATCAAAAACCAATACCCTCTTTATTGCCGCCGGTATTGTTATTTTGGTGGTTGTTGGGGGAATAGGAATTGCCCGCAGGATGGATGGGCGCGCCGGTAATACCGAAAAAGTTATTGGGAGGATAGAGGGAGAGATCAGCGGATTAAAGAGTGTGTCCGGCCCAAAAACACCCGCAGAAATTGCCGAAGAGAATTCCGATAAAGTGGTTTTTGTAGAGATTGCGTGGAAACTAATCTATACGCCCACAGGAGACGACTTGGTACATCTCTTTTTGCCTGTAACCATCAACGGGGTGGCACGAAAGAGGGCCGGTGTTTTTATTCTAACGGATCAAGGATACGAACCGCGATTAGTAACGCGATCAACAAATACCGATGCAGATTATGAGCCGATTCTTGGTGCCGGTTCAGCGTCCGGATTTGTGGTTGCCCCGGATGGCTTTATCTTTACCAACCGTCATGTTGTGGCCAATTGGATGACAGCCTACACTTTTCCGGATGAGACTTTTCCGGGCATATTGCTTGACGGAAACGGAAACGTTGTTCCCGATGTGGTTGTTACCAAAGAGATGGTAGGATCGTGGATTCCGGCCGGGGCAATGAACATCAACAATACATTTGTATCTAAGATGGTGGATGGGGTAAATTTATATTTAGATGTAACCTTTGCCCGAAACGATTCCCGCATTCCTGCAAAGGTGGCGCGTATTTCAAACAAGCACGACATTGCTATGATTAAGATAGATATTCCCAAAGTGCTGCCCACTGTGGATCTATACGATAACTACCACACAATAAAAACAGGAGACGTAATCACGGTGCTTGGGTACCCTGGTGCATCTCCTTCGCAGGTTGCTCAAATTCGCTCGCAGGACTTCTTTAACATCAACCCGCAAATTGTTCGCATACCCATACCCACCCTCAGTCAAGGAAATATTGGAAGATTGGTAAAAGGAACATCTCAATCTTCGGATGTAAACTATTACAGCAGTTTTGGAGATTCTTTTCAACTCACCATAAACTCAACGGGAGCGGGAAACAGTGGGGGGCCTCTCTTTGATGATCAGGGACGGGTGATTGGGATATTTACCTCCGGAAACGGCATGATGACCTTTGCCGTGCCCATTAAATATGGGTTTGAATTGATGGGAATTGATCCTGTAATTGACTCAAGATAGAGAATATGCGATCCCCTATCCTCTCTTCAAAAGATCTGCTCATCAAGGCAGTGGCGGTTAGCGATATGGGTTGCGTTAGAAAGAACAACGAAGACAACGCTCGATTCACCTTCCTTAAAGGGAGTAAATTCAATTTCATTGCCGTTATTGCCGATGGAATGGGAGGGTATGAACGGGGAGAGGAGGCAAGCGAAGCCATGGTGGAGCAACTATGTGCCGGAAACGGCAAAGATCATCGAAACATGGGAAGAAATCCAAAAAGATGGCTGTTGGAACGTTTTTCAAAGGCAAACGGCGATATATTTGCCCTTTCTCAAAAATATGGAGAAACCATGGGCACCACTTGTTCCACCCTCCTGATTTGGAATAAAAGATTGTGGTGCGCCCATATTGGCGATAGCCGTATATATATGTTTTCGAAAGGGAACCTTACACAAATTACTTGCGACCATACGGTTGTTGGGATGATGAAACGCTCTGGAGGGATAACGGCGGAAGAAGCCTCCGTTCATCCCCAACGAAGTGTACTTACAAAAGCTGTTGGAACAAGCGCCCGTATTGCCCCTGATATCTTTAATGTGAAACAAAGGGTACAAAAAGGCGACCGCTTTTTGCTTTGCAGCGATGGATTGTACGATTTGGTTTCGGATGCAGAGATATGCAGCATCATTACTCAAAAATCACTAAAACAGGCTGCTGCATCACTTATCACCACAGCTAAAGAGTACGGTGGAGACGATAATGTTACGGTTGTACTTGTAGAGATCACCCACAAAACAGAAGAGCAGTATGAGCACAAATGAGGTATTAGAGATTCCCGGTCATACCCTTATCAAAAGGGTAGGAGAGGGGGGGATGGGATGCGTATTTTTGGCCACAGACAATATGTTGCAGCGACAAGTTGCCATCAAGGTGTTGTCTTCAACTGTTTCTCAAGGAGAGGAAGGGATGATGCGGTTTCAATCCGAGGCCATTACCTTAGCCAAATTGCAACACCCAAATATTACGATGCTCTATAATTTGGTCTATGCAAAGGGGCAATGGTGTATGATTATGGAGTATGTGGAGGGTCAAACCCTTGAAACGTTGTTGAAAATTCATGGAAAATTGGCTGTCTCACAAGTTATAACATTGGCAATGGACGTTTTGGACGCTTTGCAGCACGCTCATAGCAAAGGTGTGGTTCACAGAGATATAAAACCATCTAACCTGATGATAACCTCAGAAGAGAAGGTGAAAATCATGGACTTTGGGATTGCACGAATTGCGGGTCATTCAAGGCTCACAAGAGTGGGGCAGGCAGTGGGCACTCCGCAATATATGTCTCCTGAACAAGTTGTGGGACACGAAGGCAACTTTGCATCAGATATCTACTCTTTGGGTATTGTGCTCTATGAATTGCTCACAGGCGTTACGCCATACGATTCGGAGAGCGAATTTGAAATGATGCAGGCACACACCAACCGCAAACCAATTCCCCCTCGGACGCTAAATCCTGAAGTGCCTGTTGATCTCAACAATGTTATTTTGAAAGCGTTAGAAAAAGATGCTCGGAATCGTTTTGGCAGTGCCGAAGATTTTAAACGGTGCTTATTGTTGTTACGTGAACATATCGGCAATGAAAAGGGGCCTCGTCAAAGATTTCTGTTTTTGCGGAAATGCCCACAATTCAAGCGCCTTGATTGGAAATTCTTAAACAAGTGGGTAGTGCATATTGCCCCCCTATTGGAACGCTTCAAAAGAATTGCCCCGCAATATAGGGTTGGGTCTGCTTTCTTAGCCGCTTCCATCATCATGGCTTTCTTTGTGCTCTTTGGCACTCAAAAACCACTATCCAACCGCAATCAAAGAGAGAATTTTTTAGCGGATGAAAGGCTTCTCATTGAAATTGAACATAGTAACAATATGAGTACGCTTTTGCAAGGGACTAAGTCACCTACTCCTCAACGCCCTGCGGCAACACCACAGAGCATTTCCGGAACCTATCCACAGGGCATATCCGGAACCACGCCACATGGTTCTTCAGGAACTGCTTCACAGAGCGCTTCCGAAACACCGTCACAGGTTGTTTCTCGAACTTCAACACAGGGTGTTACGGCTGCTCCTCCAAAATCCGCCTCTTCAACCCCGTCTATTCAACGCGCCCCAGAACCTTCTCCCAAACAAACAGAAGAAACCTCTCCCCAAAAAACAACTCATCAACCCACCCAGAGCGAATCCAAAAACGCCTCAACATCACCATCTCAAAAAGAAGCCGCCGAAACGGATCGTCCAAACTCCGATCTTTCAACAACCTCAGCAAATACTTCAGTGCCAACTTTAAAACCTGAATCAGAAATCAGAAAGATGGGCAAACAGGTGGTCATCCCTCGCGGAACGCGCGTAGACGCTGTTTTGGATACCCCATACGCCTACGCTTCGGCACAAAATGGAATGAATGTTGCTTTGCGGGTAGAAACGCCTCTTGAACGATCAGGGGTGGTTGTGGTTGAAGCAGGAGCAAAGGTGTACGCTGTGCTCCACAAGAACGCCCGAAAAGAGGAGTTGGAGTTAATAATCACAGAAGTAGAGAGTGTTACAGGTAAACGCATACGGTGCATGAACACCTCTAATAAAGCCGCCAGCTTTAAAAAGGGCGAAAAATTTAAGGTAAATTTGGATTACAACCGGCTGAATTAAAAAAACGATGACTATTTTTGTAAAAATAATTGGTGATGAATAAATGGATTCTTTGTGCAATGTTGGTTCTGTTTGTACAACTAAGTAGGGCGCAAGAAAAAAAACTCCACAGTGAATACAGCCGCAAACAATACACCACCCACGATGGTTTGCATCATCTGCTCACTACAACGCTCTTTCAAGACAGTATGGGCTTTTTGTGGATAGGCACCTACAAAGGATTTGCCCGGTTTGACGGCTACTCTTTTACTCCTTTTTTATCGGAAACCATGCAAACGATTCTTCGGATTGAGGATGCAGAAGAGGGGCAGATTCGAGCCTTTGGCCACAACAACTGCTTTGTGGTAGATCAGAATGATTTCATTCGTGAGATACATTTATGCGATACACTATCGCTCAATCCATACAAATCAAAATTATTGCCTCCGGGTTACCTTGTTTACGAATCCATCGATCAACAGAGAGCCTATTTGACGCAGTTACAAAACGATTCTCTATCAATATGTTTTCTTTTGCCTGCCTTGAACAACATCAGAAACCCGCGTCTGTTTTGGGAAAAGCAAAGCAACCTGTTGTACATTCCCGAAAGAGACAGGATTGTAGTGTATCATACAGAAACACAAGAGATTACCTATATTGAAAACCTTTTGTATATCGAAAATTTTTGTTTGCACACCCAATGGGGGCTTCTTGCCATTGGTTACGAAGGTATTTACAAAATAGAACATTGCAGCGCCGAGTTGATTATTCCCCATAAAAACAGAATCCTCAACAAACAGATGGCAGAGTTGGAAGATGGCGGAATCGTTGTACGCGATTTTAATTCTGTTTATAGGGTTGCAGAGAACCGAATGGAGTTATTGCACCACGACGGATCGTTGCCTCTTTACGATATGACCATAGACAGAGAGAACAACACATGGGTGGCCACGGGCGGCGGGGTCATCAATTTTTTTCGTTTTGATTTTACGATTCATCGCGTAAACGAGGATGCGATTCAAACAGTGGTAGAGGATGGCAACGGTACGTTTTGGTTGGGAGGCGTAAATGACGCTTTGTACCTCTTACAAAATGATCTTTTGATAGAGCAATCTGTTCCTTTCCCTCAATCTTGGGGATGGATGTCTTATTCAGGAAAAGCGTCATGTATCAACAATATACTCTATTTTCCACGTAAAGAAGGCGTGGTAATTCGGGGTAAAAAAGAGATCCATTTTGCCGATGTGCCGTTAAATGGAATTTATAACAAAGTAATTCCTTTTGGAGACAATCTTTTACTTAGTTCAGCGGATGCCCTTTATTTTATGGATAAAAATGGGTCTCCATACCAAACCATGGAGGATGTAAAGCAGGAAAACATCTACGGTGCAGTTGTAGACCATCGAAACCGCATCATTCTTTCGGGAGAAAAAGGGATCACGATTGTTTCCGACTCCGTTCAACTGATTCAGCAGCAAAACAGCGTCAACTCCTTTGTACTTTGCAGGGATCAAAAAGGGAGTATATGGACGGGAAGTGAAAACCGACTGAACCTTTTGCAGAACGATTCTATTGTTACCGTGTTTCGTTTTAAAGAGAATATTATTATGGGATTGATGCCG
>Ga0082212_10012014_pt1 | contig 10931 bp, 7 predicted proteins | sample TergutNt197P3_FD_71548 | JGI IMG/M metagenome (GOLD analysis project Ga0082212, IMG submission 71548) | Neocapritermes taracua P3 segment gut microbial communities from Petit-Saut dam, French Guiana - Nt197 P3 | ecosystem: Host-associated > Arthropoda: Insects > Digestive system > Gut ...
GTGCATCGCTGAAAGTCAGCTTATAGTCTTTATTATCTTTTTTGAAACTATTAACAATATTATTCATCCTTTTAAAACCTAACAGGAGTTCTGAAAATTTTTCATCCTTTCTAAAGCTGTTAAGGCTTTCCGCCCTTCTAAAAAGCTCAAGGTAATCGGTATTACCGGATATCATACATGCATCAATTTCATCATACTTAAACCCTTCATCAAGAAAAATTGTCCTTCCCCTTGCATTTATAAATTCAATAATCTTATCAACAAGCTCCGATCCATCCTTATAATTGGATGAAATCTTGGTTAAAATATCGGCTATATTAATTGATATTTTATTTTTAATAATGATTTCAACGATTGCATGGGCCTGTCTTCTTAAAGCGTATGGATCCTGTGATCCCTTAGGGATATTTCCTACGGAGTATGATCCGAATATATTATCTATTTTTTCCGAAATTGAAAGTACAATAGAGATCATACCTGACGGAACTCTATCGCCATAAAACCTTGGGCTGTAATGATCATTTATTGCATCGGCAACATCCATATCCTCGCCATCATTGATTGCATAGATTCTACCCATTTTACCCTGAAGGGATGCAAATTCATAAACCATAGCCGTATCAAGATCAGCCTTGGATAGTAGTACAGCCCTGTCAATTTTAGACTTTACTGTGTCATCAAGATTAAGAAGATCTGCAATGGATTCTGCTGCCCCCTTCATTCTCATGATCTTGTCGTAAACAGAACCTAATTCTTTATGAAAGAGAACATTCTTTAAAGAGTCTACCCTCTCTGCAAGTTTAATCTTGGAATCTTCTTTATAGAAGAATCTCGCATCTGTAAATCTGGCAGATATAACCTTTACATTACCCTTTATGATATTTTCATTTTCCGGATTATTTGCCGTTACAAGGAATTTATTTATAAGCTTACCTTCGCTGCTTAGTACTGCAAAATACTTTTGGTGCTCCTTCATTTCGGTTATTAAAACAATATCAGGAATCTCTATAAATTCTTTATTAAATTCACATACTACTATGTGAGGATTCTCTGTTAAAAATGTAACTATATCAAGGAGATCTTCATCTTCATTAAGAACTCCGCCGGCTCTCTCTGCGCCTTTAATAAGTTCGCTCTTTATAAATTCTTTTCTCTCGTTCTGATCGAGTATAACTCCATTCTCTCTTAATTTATCGCTATATTCGGAAATTTTTTTAATCTCAATCATTTTGTTATTCTGAATAAAATGTCCCCTTGTATAATTTCCCGATTTAATCCCTTCAATCTCAAACGGAATTACCTTATCATTTAACATTAATACAAAGGATTGAACAGGTCTTGGAAAGGTTATCTTTTTATCACTCCATCTCATTCTTTTAGGGAATGGAAGATTGGTTAAACAGTACTCCAATATCTTCGGGATTACACGCTCTGTTTTTTCCGAAAGCAGACTCTTTGAGGCAAAAATATATCCCCCCTTATCCGTCTCTTTAATAGTAGTATCCTTTAATTCAATGCCATGGCCTTTAAGAAATCCTTCCATAGCTTTTGTCGGAGATCCATCGCTATGGTAAGCAGCTTGAGCTGACGGCCCCTTCAATTCAATAATTTCACTCCTTTGAGTTTCGGATAATCCTGATGCAAGGATAGAAAATCTCCTTGGCGTGGCATATACCTCAATCGCATCAAAATCTATCCGTAATTCGGCAAGTTTTTCTTTAAATATATTCTTTAAGGAGTCGATAGCAGGGGGAATATAACCGGCAGGAATCTCTTCCATCCCGATCTCACATAAAAAATTTGCATCTTTCAGCATACAATACTCCGGAAATTAATTATAATAAATACCGATTTTAAATGCATCAAAGAGGCGAATATGTAGGCCGGTAAAATATCAGATAAGGTAAAAAACAGACTTAAAAAAATTATTTTTTAAGATACTTTTTAGGATTAGTATGATTTCCTTCCTTGATTAGCTCAAAGTGGAGGTGGGCGCCTGTTGATCTCCCTGTATTTCCGCTCTTAGCTATATTTTGTCCCTGTTTGACATATTGCCCCTCTTGAACAATAATCTTTGATAAATGGCCGTATAAACTTTTCCATCCTCCGGGATGCGCAATGATTACCGTATAACCATACCCCCCCATCCATCCGGCGAATGTCACTTTGCCATATTTTGTTGATCGAACCCATTCATATTTGGCTGCAATATCCAAACCTTTATGAAATTCATTATATTCCGAGTTAAACGGATTTGGTCTCCATCCGTAAGCGCAATTAATCTTTCTGGTTGCAGTAGGCCATAAAAATCCTGAAAAAATATTCTGCGGCTTTGCATCGGGAATAAAGATAAGCTCACCCTTTGGGATAAAGTCGGAATTTTTAAAATTATTTTCAGCTAATATTTTTTCAATAGGCACCTTATATTTGGAAGCAAAACCGGATATGGTATCTCCCTCTTTCATATTATAGAGCATTCCGTCTTTATTAGGTATTCTTAGAGTAACTCCGGTATCAACATAATCATAAGACTTTAAATTGTTGCTGCCGCATATAGTATCAATTGAAACGCCATATTTTTTGGCAATCCCATTTAAACTTTCGCCCTGTTTGACCGTATGGGTTCTGATCTTTAACGGAACATTTACCGACGGGAGGGAAAAATCTGTCTTATCGGAAAGAAGGAGTCTGTTTTTTAGCTGTTCATCCTCCTCTATATTCTTTATATCGTTATCCGTATAAACAACAAAGGTTGAATCATTTTCATCATCCGAATTTTCTACAAACGCTCCTCTTATAGATGAGCCGGCAGAGGCTTCACTCGATGGTATTGCTGCAATTATTATAGACGAAATAGCAATAAAACATATAGTCATTGCTACCGCTTTTGACAGGCGGAAAAAATCCTTTTTATAAATGTTTCTTATATAAGTCCCTTTTTTACTGACATAAACAAGGACTATATCATTTGTAAAAACATTTATTGTAAGTTTGCCGATTTTATATGTATTAAACCCTTTTTTAAACATCCCTTTTTGATCTGCTGCTAAAATTATCGATAATAATTAATAATCGTTTTATATAGAATAATAATTTACTACTTATTTTCTATCAAGAATTTTATTCATTCCGGATGGACCGGAATATATCTCTTCAATATATTTTTTCGGATCTTTTTTATTCATCCCTGTTATAGTTACCTTCCCTTGAGCTACAACACCCCGTTGAATCGAAATTGAGGGAGCTGTAATATCCCCAAGGACCTTTGCCGATTCAAGAAGCCTGACTTCATTTTCTGCAGTTATATTTCCTACAACAGTCCCTGCAATAACTACCGATTTTGCATAGATATCTGTTTTTACCTTTCCGTTTTCTCCGACAACAAGCTCCTCATCTGTCTTAATTTCCCCTTCAAATTTACCGTCAATCTTTAAAGAGCCGCTTATATAAAATTTACCCTCAAAAACCGAACCTTCGCCAATTGTACTGTTTATCCCCTCAGGTTTTGCTGCCATAAAATACTCCATTAAACTCAGTTTATGTATCAGCAACTTATAATTAAATATAAAATTGCCTATCTTTAAGTAAATCAACTATTGTTTAATTTACATTAAAATTCAAGACAAAAATCTCTATTTTGCCTCTTTATTGTCATATTTTAGTAAAAATTATATAGAAATTATATAGATAGATCAAAATTTTCAAGTTTTATTTTATTTTTTAGCTTTCCTACGGATACTAATGAAAAAGTTTTATTTTTAAAAATTTTTTCGCAGACTCTAAGATAATCATCAAGGGAGATATTATCAATTATTTTAACTATGTCGTTAAAGTCAAAATATCTCCCGTATGTCATCTCATTTCTGGCAAGTTGGCTCATTTTAACCTCATTGCTTTCAAGGCTTAAAGCCAGATTGCCCTTCATAAACGTCTTTGTATCGTTAAATTCCTCATCCGTAATCCCTTCATAAAACATCTTTTTACATTCTTTCATAATAAGATCAACGGTTAAGCCGAATTTTTCAGGCATTGTTGCGCAATATATTCCAAACACGCCGCAGTCAATATATGAAGAGTGAAATGAGTATATTGAGTAGCTTATTCCCTCTTTTTCCCTTATATTTTGAAACAATCTGGACGACATGCTCCCCCCAAGAATTGTGCTTAAAATATAAAGACCCCATCTGTCTTCATCGCCTCTTTTAATACCCTCAAGTCCGATGCAAAAATGAACCTGTTCCAGATCTTTCTTTATATGTTCTCTCGATATCCTTGCAGGCGCTCCGGTAACAATGGGATATATTGGAAGAACCGATTTTTTTTCTCTTCCAAAATATTTAGAAACCATAGACTTGGTTTTATCCGGGTCAAAATTTCCGGCAATTGCCACTATAACATTATTATTAACATAGTGTTCGTTATAAAAACCGATAATTGATGATTGAGATACGCTGCTTATCTCCTCAACGGTTCCAAGAATTGAATGGCTGAGCGGATGACCTTGCAGCATCTTTTCCATAAAGAGATCGTGTATAAATTCATCGGGCGTATCTTCATACATTTTGATCTCTTCCAGAATTACATTTTTCTCTTTTTCAATCTCTTCAGGATTAAAGAGTGAATTGTAGTACATGTCGGATAATATCTCAATGGCAAGTTCAATATAATCCGACACTACATTGATATAGTAGCAGGTATACTCCCGATTTGTAGCTGCATTATGCTGTCCGCCGACACGATCAATACTGCGCGCGATCTCTTTGGCGCTGTATTTTTCAGTTCCTTTAAAAAGCATATGCTCAACAAAGTGAGCATATCCGTATTGATTCGCTTTTTCATTCCTTGACCCTTTATTGACCCAGAGGCCAATTGATACCGATACTACATCCTCAATAGGTTCAAGGAGAACCGTTAGTTCATTTTTTTGCTTATATTTTATTACCATCTATTCTGATAAGGCTTCCTTTCTGCTAAGATCAATCCTTCCTTGACGGTCTATCTTTATTACTTTAACTTTCATCTTATCACCGACAGCACAGATATCAGTAACCTCTTTCACCCTTGTATGATCAAGATTTGAAATATGGACAAGCCCCTCTTTCCCCGGGGCTATCTCTACAAATGCGCCAAATTCCATAATCCTCTTTACAGTCCCGTTATAAAGCGCTCCTACCTCAACATCCTCTGCAATCCCAAGAATTTTCTTCATAGCATTCTCTATAGATTCTTCGCTGATTGAAGATACTACAACCCTGCCTGTGTCATCTATATTAATCTCGGCGCCTGTCTCTTCAATTATGCCCTTTATAATTCTGCCGCCGGGACCGATTATTTCACCGATCTTTTCTACTCTGACATTTAATGTTTTTATCTTAGGTGCATGAACGGAAACCGTTGCTTCAGGTTTAGAGATGAACGAATTCATAGTTTTTAGAATCTGCAGTCTCCCCTCCTTTGCCTGTTCAAGCGCCGCTTTCATTATCTCAGGCGTGATTCCTTCAATTTTAATATCAAGCTGAAACGCGGTTATGCCTGTTTCGGTGCCCGCCACCTTAAAATCCATGTCGCCAAGATGATCCTCAAGACCCTGAATATCGCTCAAAATAGAGAACTTATCCCCCTCCATAATAAGACCCATAGCAATGCCTGCAACAGCAGCCTTAATAGGCACGCCCGCATTAAAGAGGGAGAGCGAGCCTGAACATACGCTTGCCATTGATGAAGAACCGTTTGATTCAAAAATTTCAGAAACCTGCCTGATAGTATATGGAAAAACAGAACCGTCAGGTATTACATATTCAAGGGATCTCTCTGCAAGCATCCCATGTCCTATTTCGCGTCTTCCCGGATTGCCCGTCCTCCCCACTTCTCCAACCGAGAAGGGGGGGAAGTTATAGTGAAGCATAAATCTCTTTAAAGAATTTCCTTCGAGATTATCCAGCTTCTGCGCTTCGGATACACTCCCAAGAGTTGTAACGCCGATGCTCTGAGTCTCCCCCCTTGTAAAGACAGCAGAACCATGCGCTCTCGGAAGAATCCCTGTCATTATATCTATAGGGCGTATCTCTCTAAGTCCTCTGCCGTCAGCTCGGGCGCCCTCTTCAAGGCATCGCCGTCTCATAATCTCGCCGTCAAGTCCATCCAATACGCCTCTAAGTTGATCCATAGAATCGGGGAATTGATCTTTCAATTCCTCTTTAGCTTTTTCATATATTGCATTCCATGCATCTTCGCGCGGTTTCTTAACGGTAATATTCTTCAGCTGTTCAAGATCGGAATAGTATTTATCCCTTACAACATTCTTCAGCTCTTGATCAGGTATATACGGCTTATATGAAAAAGGAGTCTTATTTACCACTCTTTTTAATTCTTCCTGCGCTTCACATATCTTTATAATATTTTCATGGGCGCAACCGACAGCGGCAAGCATATCCTCTTCGGAAACGTTCTTTGAACACCCCTCAATCATGGTCACTGCCTTTTTTGTTCCTGCAACTACCAAATCTATGTCGCTCTCTTCCATCTCTTTAAATGTCGGGTTTACTATCAGATTGCCGTTTATTCTTCCAATCCTGACCGCTCCAACCGGACCGTTAAACGGCATTCCGGAAATAACCAAAGAAGCTGAAGCCGCATTTATTGCAATAACATCATGCTGGTTAATGCCGTCAGCTGAAAGTACATATATAATTATCTGAATTTCATTAACAAAATCTTCAGGGAAGAGCGGTCTTAAAGGCCTGTCTGTTAATCTTGATACAAGTACCTCTTTATCACTTGGTCTGCTCTCTCTTTTAATAAAACCTCCGGGGATCTTACCGGCAGCATAAGATTTTTCCCTATAGTCTACAGTAAGAGGGAAAAAATCCTGCCCCTCCTTAACATCCCTTGAAGCAACCGTACTTGCAAAAACAACAATCTCGCCATAAGAGACAGCAACAGCTCCATCTGCCTGTTTTGCAAGATATCCCGTATTGAAGTTAAGCTTCTCCTTACCAATTTCTATACTATAATCAAATGACATTAAAACCTCTCACAATAACTTTATTAATACCAATAATTACAATTGGTATTCACTACCTTCTGAGACCTAATCCTTTAATCATATCCCTGTATTTATTAAGATCTTTCTTTTTAAGATAATCAAGAAGCCTTCTCCTCTGACCTACAAGCTTTAAAAGTCCTCTTCTTGAATGATGATCTTTAGTATGCACTTTAAAATGCTCTGTAAGATGATTAATCCTATCTGTTAACAGGGCTATTTGTACCTCAGGAGAACCTGTATCCCCTTCATGTCTCATGTATTTTTCTATTATCTCCTTACTTGCAGTCATGCCTAACTATATCCTCCTATAGATTCATTTATTCAAATTTAATTAAATACACAATAATAATCAATTATCCATTTATCAATATCTATCTCTGCTATTGCAATCAGATTTTCACTATCATCTGTTATCATGCAAAAATTTCTGTTCCGCATTTCAAGACTTATAATGTCTCCTCTTTTAAAGGGTGCGCCGTTTAAAACTTTTCCTCTGCCCGAATCATTGATCGCTATCCTGCTAAAATCTTGCAGAGCATCAGCAGGTTTAAGCAGAAAGGACTTATTGATGCAATCATTATTCTCCTTAAATTGCCGCAGCTCTTCTATTGTAACAGCCTGCCTGATATCAAATGTACCGGAAGAGACTCTGCGCAGTTCTGTTAAACAGGCGCCTGTACCGGTTTTTTCGCCGAAATCTCTTGCAACAGATCTAACATAAGTTCCCTTGGAACAGAATATATCAAAATCGATATAATTTTTTCTCTCGTCAATACCTGTTATATCAATGCTGTAAATCTTAATCTTTCTCCCTGCAAGATCTATATCTTCACCCGATCTTACTCTGTCAGACGCCCTTTTCCCATTAATCTTCAATGCTGAAAATTTCGGAGGGACCTGAATCATCTCCCCTGAAAATTGAGAGAGTGTATTGACCGCAGCATCCCAATCTACTTTTAAATCCGGTTTTTCCGATACTACTCTGCCGGTTATATCGCAGGTATCGGTTTCAATTCCTAATTTAATTCTCCCTCTATATCTTTTGTCATCTTCAATAAAAAAGCGCGTTAACCTTGTTGCATTTCCGGTGCACAAAACCATCAATCCTGTTGCAAACTTATCAAGCGTGCCCGAATGTCCGATCTTTTTTATCCCTATTATCCTTTTAACCTCTGATATTAGTTCAAAGGATGTTTTTCCTCCGGATTTATCAAGGAGTATAACTGCATTATTAAAAGGGGAGATTTTCTCTCTTTGATTTATTCTATTCTCCATCTGTATCTTTATCTGCAACACCGGGGAGATTGTTGATTTTATTCACCATATCAACCCCTTCTTCTACAGATTTATCAAGATAAAAATAAACGCTCGGTATATTTCGTATTTTCAGTTCCTTTCCCAGCAATTTTTGCACAAAACCGCTTGAGGATCTTATCCCCTCCATACTCTTCCTGACTTCTGTCGAATTTCCAAGTATTGAGACGCCGATTCTTGCTTCTGAAAAATCTTTATTAAGTTCAACGCCTGTAACCGTAAGAAATCCGATTCTCGGATCTTTAAGTTCCCTAAAAATAATTTCAGATACTATCCTTTTAATCAATTCTTCGAGTCTATCTTTTCTATACTTCATGACAAGCTGTCTATAATTTTTTAGCTATCTGAATAATTTCATAAGCTTCAAAAGAATCCCCTTCCTTCATATCATTGAAATTTTCAGTTGAAAATCCAAACTCCTGTCCAGCCTCAACTGCAGCAACATCATCCTTATATCTCTTAAGCGATGCAAGCTGACCGTTAAATATGACTACTCCGTCTCTGATTATTCTAACCTTTGCCTTTCTTATTACCTTGCCCGACAGACATACCGAACCGGCTATTGAACCTACTTTAGATACTTTAAATACCTGTTTTATTTCGCCTGTTCCGATTATCTTCTCTTCCAATACAGGGGAGAGCATCCCTTCCATAGCCGCTTTTATATCATCAGTAGCTTCAAATATAATATTGTAAAATCTAATTGATACGTCCTCTTTCTCTGCAAGGTCTGCAACCTTTCCTGTCGGTCTGACGTGATATCCTATTATTATTGCATTTGACGCAGAAGCAAGCATTACATCGGAATCATTAATCCCTCCTGATCCCGAATGAATCACTCTTACCCTGATCTCTTCATTGGAGAGCTTCTCCAAAGCTTCTGTTAAAGCCTGTGACGAACCGTCCACATCCGCTTTAACAATGACATTCAGATCCTTAACCTCTCCCTCTTTAATCATCTCATTGAGCGATTCAAGAGTAACCTTTCTTACCTTTTTGGCGGATTCTATTCTTTTATACTCAAGGCGTTTTTGAGATACCTGCTTGGCCATACGGTCGGATTCAACCCCTTCAAAGGGATCGCCTGCTGCAGGAACCCCTGATATACCAAGAATTTCTACAGGCATTGAGGGACCGGCGATCTCAATAGAATTTCTCTTGTCATCAAACATGGCTCTCACCTTGCCTGAATATACTCCAACAACAAACGGTTCACTCAGATTGAGTGTGCCGTTTTGTACAAGTACGGTACTCACAGCGCCGCGTCCCGGATCAAGTTTTGATTCTATTACAGTACCTTTTGCTAAAAGTTTCGGATTAGCCTTTAGTTCAAGCATCTCTGCCTGTATAAGCACCAATTCAAGGAGCTGATCTATATTCAGATTCTGCTTGGCGCTTATCTCTGCAAACAGGGTAGTTCCCCCCCAATCTTCAGGGATTAGTCCGTAGTTGCTCAATTCCTGCTTTACTTTTGTAGGATTTGCTTCAAGGAGATCAATTTTATTTATAGCGACAATTATAGGTACATTGGCGGCTTTAGCGTGACTAATAGCCTCTACGGTTTGAGGCATTACTCCGTCATTTGCAGCTACAACCAAAATTACAATATCCGTTATACTTGCTCCGCGCGCCCTCATAGTAGTAAAAGCGGCATGACCGGGAGTGTCAAAAAAGGTAATACTCTTATCGCCGACTGCTACGGTATATGCGCCGATATGCTGAGTAATGCCGCCAAATTCACTATCAATTACATTTGCAGATCTTATTGCATCAAGAAGTCTGGTTTTACCATGATCAACATGTCCCATTACAGTAACAACAGGGGGGCGGGACACAGCATCTTCTGCTTTATCTTCCTGTTCAATCTTTATTACGGTTTCATCAAATAATGAAACTACATCAACTTCCGTATTATATTCAGCGGCAAGGATTGAGGCCGTATCGGAATCTATAGCCTGATTAATAGTCGCCATCTCTCCAAGTTTCATAAGTTTGCCGATAACTTCACTGGCCTTAATATTCAATTTCTTGGCAAGTTCGCCTACTGTTATACTCTCTGTAATATTTATCTTTTCAGGCGAGACAATCCTTCTATTCTCTAAATTCTGTTTTTTCTTTAAGATTAAGGCCTTTTCAGCTTCCTCTTTCTCCTTTTTATTTAATCGTCTGAATTCTTTCTCTTTATGTTTCTCTTTCTCCTTCTCTTTATCAAGCCCTTTGGTCTTCTTTACTGCCTGATCGTCTATCTCGATTGATGAAGAGGTTTCGTCTTTAATAACAGGTCTCCTGACAAAATTACTCCTTTGATCGGCATCTCTATCTCCGCCTGATCGGGCTTCATTTCTTTGGCCTTGATAGCGTGCTTTGCCGTCGGAACCCTGTCTTCCTGTCTGGCGCTGTCCCCCTTGATAGCGGGGCTTGCCGTCGGAGGAACCCTGTCCTGCCTGGCGCTGTCCCCCCTGATGGCGGGGTTTGCCGTCGGAGGAACCCTGTCCTGCCTGGCGCGGTTCCCCCTCCTTGCGGGGGTTTTTTTCTGTTTTTTTTTTTTTTTTTTTTTCCTGTTTTTTTTTTG
>Ga0082212_10012015_pt1 | contig 10930 bp, 9 predicted proteins | sample TergutNt197P3_FD_71548 | JGI IMG/M metagenome (GOLD analysis project Ga0082212, IMG submission 71548) | Neocapritermes taracua P3 segment gut microbial communities from Petit-Saut dam, French Guiana - Nt197 P3 | ecosystem: Host-associated > Arthropoda: Insects > Digestive system > Gut ...
GCAAGGTAACAGAGGGCTTCACCCAAATCACGAAAGTCCTGAGGCAAATCCTCCACATTCAGCGCGGCTTGCGCCGGGTTGTATATAACATTGCGTAAATACTCAAAGATGACTTTTGCGACCGGATCCATTCGTTACCTTCCGAAGCTGCATCCGACATGAAGCTGAAGGCGGCGCCCCCATTATTTTACAACAGTGCCGCTGAAGCGGCACACCCGGTCGCCGCTGGCCCAGCAATCCACCTCGCGGACGTGATATTTCTTTCCGGTATACGCCTCAAGAATGCCGGCAATAAAACCCTCATCATAGGTGCATACGTTTTCGTTCGTGACGGGCAGACCGCTGCAGTCCAAGTCCTGCCCCACCGTGAGCACGATGTCCCCTGTTTCAGGGTCGAACGCCTCCATGCGCAGGATGCCGATCTTCAAGCTTTGCAAGACGTTTTGCAGGTTGGCCAAAAACGTGTTTAAATCAACCTGTAAGTCCAGGGTATTCTTGGTAAATTCCATTCCGGCCATGAAGCCGGCCTCGCGAAAATGTTCATTGGCCTGGTCCGCGCCATATGCCTTGGTCAGGACATCCAGCATGGTATATTGCATCAGGCGGTACACGAGCACCGGCATGCTTTCGCCCATGTCTCCACGGCCTTCCTTGATATTGCCGAGGCTCTCCCAGGTAAATTCGTTATGGGTCGCGGTTTTGAGAAAGATGTTGCTCATATGGTGTACTCCCTGAAGTTTTTGAATGACTTTCTGGCAATCTGCTTGATTTGCGCCGACGACGCAAGGAAAAAATGCCGGCCGCGGGTTCCCCTTGCCGGCGCTTTATGCGGACGCCTTGTACCGCATTCCGGGCAGGCGCAGAACCAGCGCTTGCAGTTCAAGCCGCACCAGCAGGGCACTGAGCCGCGCAACGGGCAGATCCGCATGGCGGGACAGTTCGTCGATATGGCAGGGGCCCTGTTCGCGCAGGACGCGCACAATGCGCCCGTCATCTCCTTCCGGCGTTTCGGCCTCGTTAGGCGAGGGAGCGGGCGGGGGCGCTACGCTGCGTGCGGCGTGGGCCACAGGCCGCCTTGGCGCGTCCTGGCGCCTGGCCGGGGCAGCAGCCACGGGCGCCTGTACGCCAAAGTCCCGCAACTGGGGGGCCAGGTCGCGCAGAATGTCTTCAGCGGAAAAAACAGCGTGTGCGCCCTGGCGGATAAGGTCCTGGCAGCCCGTGGAAAGTTCCGCGAACACCGGGCCGGGAACGGCATACACATCGCGGTTTTGTTCGAGCGCGAAACGGGCGGTGATGAGGCTGCCGCTTCTGCGTGTGGCCTCCACGATCAGCACCCCGAGCGAGAGGCCGCTGATCAGGCGGTTGCGGATGGGAAAGTGTCGGGCGTCAGGCGGGGAGGAAGGCATGAATTCCGTCAGGACAAGGCCCTCGGAAGCGATGTGTGCAAACAGCTTTGCGTTGCTTTTGGGGTACACGACGTCAATGCCCGTGCCCAGGACGGCGACAGTCTTGCCCGGATGCCGCAACGCGGCTTGGTGCGCCTGACAGTCTATGCCGATCGCCAGGCCGGAAACTATGGTGATTCCACTTGCGGACAGTTGTCCGGCAATGTCACGGGCCACGGCAATGCCTTCGGGCGAACAGCCGCGTGATCCCACAACCGCCACGCAGGGCGCTTGCAAAAGCCGTAGGTCCCCGCGGCAGTACAGCAGCGGCGGGGCATCCGGCAATTCCTTGAGCCGGTGCGGGTACCCGGGATCCTGCCAGAGCAGGATGTCGGCGTCGAGATCCTGCGCGCCCTCCCATTCCGCTTGGGCGTGCAGACGCCAGGAACCGCCGGCGAGCCGGCCGGCTTTGTCCTCATATACCTTTGCGGCGGCCCAGGCGCGCGGATTCCGTACCGCCTCGTAAGCGCTCCCGAAATAGTCCAGTAAACGCTTCCCGGAACGCAAGCCCAGTCCCTGGGTATGCCGCAGGGCCAGGCAGGCCCAAAATTCCGCGCGTTGCGCCTCATCCAGGCGGGAGAGCGCGGAAGGATGCTGTCGGGCGCGCGAAGGGGGGGACAGGGGAGGCGTGTGCGGCATGGGGACGCGACACTAGCGGACAAAGCCCCGTTGACGCGCAAGATTTGTGGCCGGCGAATTGGGGTAGTTCGTGGCGAGGGCGCGAAACTGCATGGCCGCGTTATCCTTGTCGCCCAGGCGCATATAGCACATGCCCGCCTTGAACAGGGCGTCGGGGGCCTTGTGGTGCTGCGGGAAGCGGCTGGTCACCTCTGTGAAGCGCGCCAGCGCGTCGTTGTACAGGTTTTGCCCGTAGAGCGCCTCGCCGAGCCAGTACCCGGCGTTAGGCGCATAGCGCCCGGTGGGATAGGCATACATGAGTTCCGTGAAGCCGGCGGCCGCCTGGGAGTACCTGTTGGAGTTAAACTCCGCCAGGGCCCTGTTATAGAGGGCTTCTTCACCCTGGCCGGAGGCCGGTGCGGACGCCTGCTTGGCGCTGCGGGGTGGGGGTGCGGCTTGCGGCGTTGCGGGCGCGGGAGATGCCAGGGCCGGCTGCTGCGGCGCGGCAACGGGCGCTTCGGGCGGCAGGGCAAGCTCGTTCACGGCGGCCGGACGCTTGGGCTGCGCGGCAGCGGCGTTTTGCGGCGGTTCCTGGGGGACGAGGGTTCTGGGGCCTTGCACCGCAGGCGCGGGAACGGCCCTGGCCCCGGTTCCCCGCGAGGGGGACGGGGGCGGCGGAGGCGCGAAGGAGGTCAGCCAGCCCTCGCCTTGCGGCTGTGACGGCGGCGCTGTTGCCGGCGTCGGCACGGGAGCGGGGGTGGGCGCGCTTGCCGCGTACGGCGCCGGACTTGCCGGGTACAGCGGCGGCGGATCGGGCATGCGCGGCGCGCTGGCGATAAAGTTGGTTTTTGCGCCCTTGGTTGTTTTTACCGTATAGGGGTGGCTTTTCAACACGGACACTTCCGTGCTCACCGTTGCCAGGCGCTGTTCCATCTCTGCCATGCGCTGGTTCATATCCGCCGTGGTATTTTGCAAATCCGCCGTAGCTCGTTCATGGTTGCGCTGCCGTTGCTGGGCCTTGTTGGCGCAGGACGTCAGGCACACGAGCATAAGGCACACGAGGGCAAGGCATATATATCGCATTCCGGCCTCCGGTTTCTTACGCACAGTGAAAAATGCTGAATATAATAATAATTGAAAAGCGGACAGTTAGCAAGCATTTCCGGCGTCCGTTTCCGCAATTCCGGCGTCGACTCTTGCGCACGCCCGTGCATTGCGGCACTATCAGCGCACGCCCTACGCCCCCGCTGGAGTCTGTACGCATGGAACAACTGTTTGCCCAGTACGGCAAACTCGCGCTTTCGCACCTTTTTCGCCTGGATGATCTGTGCGTCCTGGCCCTTTTGCTCTGCCTGGCCGGTTTGCCCCTGCTTGTCGCGGCCGGGCAGGGGCTGGCCCTCAGCAGCGGACGCAGCGCATACGACAAGTGCGCCCGCCAGTTGGGACAGTTGGGGATCCGGATCGGCCTTGTCGTGATCGCGGCGGGCGGCGTCGCGCTGGGAATGCAGTACCGGAGCCTGCTTGCCTTGGATATGCAAACGTTTGCGGCAGGGGAACATTTCCCGCTGCTGCTCATGGCGGGCGGCTGGCTGTGCGTGGCGCTTGCCACGATCTGGCTGTACGCGGGATTGCGGTGGAATCCGCGCAGCGCGCCGCGTTTGCACCAGCTTGTCGGCTTGCTGGCCGCGCTGGCGGCCGCCGCGGCCGTGTACGCGGCCCTTTTGCGCCTGTATGCGCGTAGCCTGGATCCTGGCGTGACGGCCCCGGCAGATCTGCGCGCCCTGCTCATGCCGGGTGCGGAACATTTTTGGGCCGCCGTAAGCTGCGCCCCCTTCGCGGCCCTGGCCCTGGCGGGCGGCTACGGCGCGCTGTGGCTGCTGCTGCGCCGCATTGCGGATGATTTCGGGCGCGATCATTATAACCTGGTCATTCCCTGGTGCGCAGGCTGGGCCCGTAACGGCTGGCTGCTGCTGTGGCTCTTTGTGGCGGGCCGCACGGGCTGGCGCGTCTTTCAGCTGTATGAGGCGATGGGCGGCAAGCTGGACTGGATCCAATTCGTGCCCGACGGCGCGGGCCTGGCCGTGCTGCTGCTGCCCGGCCTGTGGTGGCTGGGGCTGAGCAACAGCACAACGCCCTTGCGCGCCAAAATAGTCACGTCTCTCGCCCCCTTGTGGGCGACAGGCTGTCTGCTGCTGCTGGATATGGGATTGCGCTGACGCTTATACCCGGTCGCACAGCACCCGGCTGAGAAAATCCTCCAGGGCCTCGTCCATTTCCATGGCGTATTCCGCGATGGTGTATTCCGCGGCGCAAGCCTTGCACCGTAACACGACGCTGCGTCAGGCCCGCACGGCCTTGAGCGGGGCTGCGCAGCGGCGGCAGGGCATGCCGGTCTGCGCCTCGCGCGAGCTGGAAGAAAGATAGGCAGGGTACATGGCATTTCCGGGTGATGGTGGCTTTCCTTGTACCTGGAATTGGCATATGCTGCAATATGCACAATTGCTTTATATGCGCCGGAGGCTGACATGCCGGACAGCTTGTGGCGGCGTCAGGTGCTGGCGCTGATAGTAAAAGAATATAAACAGATCGTGCGTGATCCGTCTTCCTGGCTGGTGGCGGTGGGGCTGCCGCTTATCTTCCTTTTGTTGTTCGGCTACGGCATCAACCTGGACGCGGGCGTCATGGATTTCGCCGTGATTGACGAAAGCCGCAGCGCGCGTTCTGTACGGCTTGCCGCCGCTTTCGCGCATTCGCCCTCGTTCAGGGTTTTGCCCGCCGGGGACAGGATCGAAGCCGAACACATGATGCGGGATTCCACGGTGCGCGGCATGCTGGTGATCCCGCGCGACTTTGAGGCCGGGCTGGAAGCGGGCAGGGGCGCGTCCTTGCAGTTGCTGGTGGATGGAGCGGAGCCGAACACGGCGAAGTTTATCTCCGCCTATGCGCAGGGCGTGATAGAGAACTGGCAGGCTGCGGAGTTTGCTGCGCCGCCGCCCGCGTCCGTGAGCCTGGAAAGCAGGTACTGGTATAACCCCGCGGCCTTGAGCCCCTGGTTTCTTATACCGGGGTCCATCACCATCATCATGACCCTGATCGGCGTGATGCTGACGGCGCTGGTCATAGCCAGGGAATGGGAGCGCGGCACGATGGAGGCCATGTTCGCAACGCCCGTGTCCCGCATGCAGTTGTTGCTGGGCAAGCTTGTCCCCTATTTCTGCCTGGGCATGGCCTCGATGAGCCTGTGCGCGCTGGCGGCAAGCGGCATTTTCGGGGTGCCGTTCAGGGGATCCGTGTGGGCGCTTGTGCTGATCTCCGCTCTGTTCATGCTGACCTCGCTGGGGCAGGGCCTGCTTATTTCCGTGCTGGCGCGCAACCAGTTGTTGGCCGCACAGGCCGCGCTGTTCTCAGGCTTTTTGCCGGCCATGATCCTCTCGGGTTTTGTGTTCGACATAGGCAGCATGCCCTTTGTGGTGCAGCAGGTAACCCGCATCGTCCCGGCGCGCTATTTCAATGTCTGCCTGCAGACCCTTTTTCTGACGGGCGACGTGTGGGAGGTGTTCGTGCCGAACATGGCCTGCATGGGGGGAATCGCCCTGGTGTTTCTGGCCCTGGTGTACAGGAATTTTGTCAAACGCCTGCGTTAGCCGCATGGAATGAGATGCTGAAGCCCGGACGCATGACGACCATAGTCCGCAAGGAATTGCTGGTGCTGATCGGCAACAGGCAGTCGCGCATCATGCTTATCGTGCCGCCGCTGATGCAGATTGTGCTGTTTGCCTGGGCGGCCACCATGGAGGTGCGTAACGTGGAGTTCGCCGTGTACAACCAGGACGGCGGGCGTTGGAGCCGGGAACTTGTGCAGCGCGTGGCGGGATCGCCGCGTTTTCGGCCCCCGCTATGGCTTGAACGGCCGGAAGAGGTGCAAAGGGCGCTGGATTCCCAGCGGGTGCTGCTGGCGTTGGCCTTTGCAGCGGATTTTTCAGCCGCGCTGGAACGGGGGGAAGAGGCGAAGCTCCAGGTTGTGCTGGACGGACGCAAATCCAACAGCGCGCAGATCGCCAACCATTATGTGCAACAGATCGTGCGGGGCTTCAACGCGGAAACGGCGGCGTCATCCCTGCCCGCGACCCCGGCGGTGGAACTGCGCTTTTGGTTTAATCCCAACATGGAGTTCCAGTGGTTTTTTCTCCCCAACCTCATCGGCATGCTGAGTTTCGCCCTGGGGATCATTGTCACCGGGCTCACTGTGGCGAGGGAGCGCGAAATGGGCACCTTTGATCAACTGCTCGTTTCTCCGGCAACGCCCGGTGAAATCGCGCTCGCCAAGCTGCTGCCCGGCTGCCTGGTGGGCCTGGCGCACGGCACGGTGTTTGTGGTGCTTGCGCATTTTTGTTTCGGCGTGCCTGTTTCGGGTTCGCTCTTGCTGCTGTACGGGAGCATGCTGATTTTTTCCATGGCCGTATGCGGCCTGGGACTCATGATTTCCTCCATGTGCGCAACGCAGCAGCAGGCCTTTCTGGGCGCCTTCGCCTGCGTTGTCCCCTGTACGCTGCTTTCCGGCTTTCTGACGCCGATAGACAATATGCCCGTGGTTCTCCAGCATTTGAGCCAGTTGAATCCCCTGCGGCATTTTTTGGTCATCATCCAGGGAGTGTTTTTGAAAGATATTTCTCTGGCAGCGGCGGCCGTGAATTGTCTGAAACTGGGCGTGATAGCGGTGATTTCCGTCAGCGTTGCCGTCTGGTTTTTCCGCCGCCGGCGGGGATGAGCGGCTTGCGCCGCGTACAGCGGTTTTCAGGCCCAATTTTCAATTTGCAGATGAGGGACACGCTCGAATTCTCTGGCGTTATTGGTGACCAGAGTCAGCCCGGACGCCAGGGCATGCGCTGCGATCCACAGATCATTATTACCTATTGGCCGTCCGGTTTTTTCCAGATCAGCCCGTATCAGTCCATACGTTTTTCCGCAGGTCGGCGGCATCGGCAGGACGGGAACCAGATCGGCAAAGCCTTCCAAAAGTTTGAGCACCAGCTTCGATTGCCGGCTTTTGGCCGCCCCGTAGAGCAGCTCTCCCCAAGTTATGACGGAAATGACCGCCTGTCCCGGCTTGAGGGCTGCAAAACGCGCCAGAACCGATGGCGGTTTATGGCGTTGAATATAGATGCAGATATTCGTGTCCAGCATGAATACGGGCGCCTTGCTCATAGCCCGTCTCTCACCTGAGGCGGCTCATCTGCGCGATCCCGCAGAAAATCATCCGGTAAGGCGCTTAAAAGGTCAAAAGCCCGAGCCATATTCGCTTCCGGTTCCCGTAAAATTATTTCACGGCCCCGGCGGCGAAGAATCTCCAATTCCCGGCTTTCGACGCGGAACTCTTTGGGCAGCCTGATGGCTTGGCTGTTGCCGGACTTAAAAACACGCGCCGTAGTCATAGCAGCCTCATTTTTTGCAAAATGTATATACATAAAACATATACATTTTCTCCTTTTCAGTCAAGTAGGTCGGGCACAGCACGCCACTCGCGTTTTGCGCGGCCCCGACAACGGTGGATCGCGCTACGCCGCCTTTTCCCCCCCTGCTTGCCTTTGCATGCCGCAAAGCTTACTGTGCGGTCCATATGCCTATCTTCCACGGACACACCAGGTTTTCATGAGCATGCATCGCCTGCGCGGCATCCATCTTGTGTTCATATATCTGGCCTGCGCGTTGCTTTGCGCTACGGTCGCCTATATCTTTCTTCCCCGGATACAATACGCCCTGTTCAAGGATTTTGCCCGTGATCGCCAGCACACCGTGTGCCGCCTCGCTGCCGGCGAACTGAACAGCACGTTTGAGAAGGCAAGGCTTCTGATGAAATCGGAGGCTAACGCGCCCGAACTGATCAAGGCTGTTCGGGAAGCGCGCGATACGAAAGCACTCTCGATGCGCTTTGGCGAACTGTCCCGCCTCTTTGAGGGAATGGACGCATATAGGGCGCCGGTCTTGGACGTTCTGCTGCTTAACGGACGTGGCGACATCATTGACGGTTCCGGCCCGGACAGGGGCAACAGGAGCACAGCGCCGTTTTTTGTCGAGGCGATGCAGGGCAGATTCCCCATGAGGATTCTTGGCGTTTCGCCCCGAACTGGCGGACCCGCCCTGCGCGTCGCGGAACCGGTTCTCTCCGGGGGCGCGCCTGTCGGCGTACTGGCGCTGACCCTTGATCTCGGCAAAATTACGGACGGCTGGCGGCGGCATTTGCAGGACGCTTCCCGGCAGGCGGTATTTCTGATGGATGCCAAAGGGAAAATCCTCATCCATGCCGATACCGCGAAATTGGGGATGCAACTGGAAGTTGCCGAAGCGCTTCCGCGCGGAACGCCCGGTGAGCATGTCACAGTGGAATATGTCCGGGACGGCGAAGTCCAGATGCTGAGCTATATGGAGTTGGCGGGGACAGGCTGGACGCTTGTCGTTTCAAGCTCCGAAGCGGCAATGTTTGCGGGTGGGGGCTTTGGCGTCCTGCGCACGCTTGTGTTCGCCGCAGCGTTTTTGGCGCTGCTGCTTGTGGTAGGCGTGCCGTTGCTGGCCGCCTTCCACGCCATGCGCGGAAAGGCGATCACGCATGCACAGCAGGCCTTGCTGCTGCAATCCATGGAAGACGGCATCATCGCGCTCGGCGCTGACGGGGTGATTACGTATATGAATGCGGCTGCCGAGCGCATTGTCCGTGCCCCGCACGATCTGCTTGCGGGCCGCCATGTGCATAGCGCGTTTCGCTTCGGCAGGTTCGACGAACAATCCGCCGCCCGCGAAGAAAGCCCTTTGTTGCCGTATTTGCAAAAGGGCGCCGAAGCGCAGTTTCACGGACAATTGCTCTGGCGTGCCGACGGGAGCAGCTTTGTGGGGGACGTGAACCTGTACCCTGTGGATACGGGGGCAAAGCCGCGCCTGTTCATGCTGCGGCTGCGCGACGTGACGCATGAGCGCGATGCGGAGGAGCGGATGCGCGCCGTGTCGCGGGTCATGGATAATGTGTTCACGGAGTGGGATGAACATGCGCAGTTGGTGGGCTGCACAGCGGAATGCGTACGGCTGTTCGGGGCGCACGACGAGCAGGATCTGCTGGACGGTTTTTTTCATCGCTTTTCTCCCCCGGTGCAGCCGGACGGTTCTTTCAGCGCGCAAGCCGGCGCACAGGCCGTGAGGCGTGCGCTTGAGCAGGGCTTTCACCGCGTTCTCTGGAGGCACCGCACCCGTGACGGCGCTCCCCTGTTCTGCGAAATAACGATGACGCGCCTGTTGCACGGCGGCCGTCCTAGGATCCTGGCGCATACGCGCGACTTGCGTTTTTTGCTGGAATGCGTGTCCCCGGACGCGCTGCACGCGCGCCTGCGCGAGGGCATTGACGCGCTGCCCGTGGGGATGGGCATACTCGTCGCGGGGGAATGCCGTTTTGCCAATCCCGCCTTGAGGGCCATGACAGGCATACAGGCCGGGGACCCCGCGCCCGCTCCGCTCATGGACGCCCTTGACCCGTCCCGTGAGGCTGCGGCCGCTGATGCGTGCGTCCGGGGCGGATATCTCTGCCTGCCCAGGCCGGCAGGCGGCATAGGGGATCTGCTGCTCAACTCCGCGCCGGTGGAGTACGAAGGAGAAAGCGGCGTGGTATTTTGCCTTGCGGACATCAGCGGGCAAAAGCGCCTGGAAAGGGACCTGATCGCGGCGCGGGAAACGGCGGAGGCCGCCACGATCGCCAGGAGCCGCTTTGTCGCGATGGTGAGCCACGAGGTGCGTACGCCCCTGAACGGCATTATGGGGCTCTTGCAGCTTGCCTCGTTGCTGGAGATGGACGGCGAACTCAAGGGACATCTGGACACCGCATTTTCCCTGTGCGGGGACTTGCTGCGGATTTTGAACGATATTCTGGATTTTTCCAAAATGGAGTCCGGCGCACTCCCCATACAGGCAGAAGCTTTTTCACTGGACGCCGTGGTGCGCACAGCGCTTGCTCCCTTTCAGAATGCCGCGCGGGAGAAGAATATTGCGTTGCACTGCACCATGGACCCTGCGCTGCCGGAGCGGCTGTCCGGCGACGCGGGCCGCGTGCACCAGCTGCTGCTGAATCTGGTCGGCAACGCCGTCAAATACACGCGGGCAGGGCGGATTGATCTGGAAGTTCAGCGCGTGCCGGCGCACGACGCTGCGGCGCTCAGGCTGCTTTTCGTTGTCAGTGATACGGGCGTGGGGATCTCCGTGGAGAGGATGGCCGGCATCTTCGATCCGTTTCAAAGGGGCGATGACAGCTATGTCCTCCAGCAGAGCGGGGTAGGGCTCGGCATGCCCATTGTCAGGCGCCTGGTGCTGCTTATGGGCGGGCAGCTCTGCGTGTTCAGCCGGGAGGGACAGGGTACGGAAAATCACCTGGTTTTGCCGTTTGAACCGCTCGCCGAAGCCGAAACAAGGCCGGAGATCGCGGTCGATGAGGAGGGCGAAGCATGGGGCGAAGCGGATGCCTGCGCCTGGAGCGCCGATACGCCGCGTATCCTGGTTGTGGACGACGACGAAACCAATTTGGTGACCATGCAGCTTTTGCTTGGCGCTTTGGGATACCCGGCCGATGTGGCGGACAGCGGGCCGCTGGCGCTGGACATGTTGCGGGCGCGGCGCTACGTGTTGGTTTTCATGGATATACAGATGCCCGGTATGGACGGTTATGAGGCGACAGCCGCAATACGCGCTGTTCCCGGTCTTGATGTGCTGCCGATAGTGGCGTTTACGGCCCATGCCATGCACGGCGACAGGGAGAAGATGCTCAGCCGGGGCTTTGACGAATATTTGGCCAAGCCCGTGATGGCCGATGATCTCAATGCCTTGCTGCGCCACAT
>Ga0082212_10012016_pt1 | contig 10929 bp, 10 predicted proteins | sample TergutNt197P3_FD_71548 | JGI IMG/M metagenome (GOLD analysis project Ga0082212, IMG submission 71548) | Neocapritermes taracua P3 segment gut microbial communities from Petit-Saut dam, French Guiana - Nt197 P3 | ecosystem: Host-associated > Arthropoda: Insects > Digestive system > Gut ...
CGACGCATACAAACCCAAGCCAAAAGTATGATCAGGAATGTGACGCATGCCCGAATACCAAACCGAACCAGCGGAATGTCTACTTTCTCAATAAATATAGCGAGATAAACGGTGGTGGTGATGATATAAACGAGCGTCCCTTTCTCAACAGGAGATAATCTTAACTTTTTGATTTGATTTTTCAATTGATGAATCATGGATAATCATTGATGTTTGACGATTGCTATTCCAAATTCAATAATTCGATGTCATACAAAATAATTGCCCTGGGAGGAATACGATCCCCGTCGCCTGTCAAACCGTGTGCCAGATGCGGTGGCATGATCATACGGGCTTTATCGCCTACGCACATCAACAGCACGCCTTCCTCCAATCCGCGTTCGGCAACTCCCTGTCCTAAACGAAATTTTTTAAGCCCTGATAGTCCTGATGAGTAACAAACCGTACTGTCGAGCAATGACACGGTATAAGCCAGCGTTACGAGTTTTCCCTCAACCGTTTTTTCCCCTCGTCCGTGTTCATAGATCATGTACCGCAGTCCTGATCCTGTGGATTGCATTTGCCAGCCTTTACACCCGATAAACTTTTCTATTTCCATGTCATCTTCTTCCACAAATTGTTGATTCACACGAAGTAAAACTTCTTCAATCTTTTGACGCTCGGGTAATGGTGTATCCTGAACGGGTTGTTGCGTATGGTAGCGTCGGCAGGAAACGACAATAAAAGCCAGGATGAAAAGAAAGAACAGAGATTTCGGAATTGGCAAACCTCCGGAGTATCGTCCCGTAACTTTAGGGGACAGACTACAAAATTGTGATAGAGTGTTAAATATGTACATGCTACAATTTTCATTTTCAACGCAAACACGTTCTCAGTTCCCGAAACTCTTTAACAGTACCTTTTCCGATTTTACATTTTTGCCGAAAAATTCCGAAGCATAACGGTCAAATAATTCCTGTGAATCAGTGGTTTGAAATACTCGTGCGTAATTTTTTCCCAGCCGACCTTCCATTTCGGGGTGGCGATGCAGATAATTGGCCAGACTTTTAGCTACAATGCTACCCTGCGATAATATGTGAATCCCTGATGGTACATATTTTTTGATTTTATTGATCAATAGTGGATAATGAGTACAGGCCAATACTATTACGTCAATATCAGAACTTTGTTGCAGCAGATTATGGATATGCTGTTGGACAAAGTAATCGGCGCCATCTTTCAGGTGTTCATTATTTTCCACCAACGGAACCCACATCGGACATGCTTCCTGAAAGATACGAATATGCGGGTTGATTTTGGTGATCTCGATATGATAGGAGAGGGATTGCACTGTTCCGACTGTTCCGAGCACGCCAACGTATTTTGTCCGGGTGTATTGTCCCACTGCTTCGGCGCTTGGTCTGATGACGCCCAATACTCTTCGTTGCGGGTCGAGTGTCGGAAGGTCGCGTTGTTGAATAGTTCGGAGCGCTTTTGCAGATGCAGTATTACAGGCCAGAATGACTAACCGGCAACCTTCGTCGAACATGTGTTTCACACATTGAAGCGTATAACGATAAACGGTTTCGAACGAACGCATACCATAAGGTGCTCGCGCATTATCGCCGAAATAACAATAATCATATTCCGGCAATTGTTTCACGAATTCTTTCAGGACGGTCAATCCTCCATATCCCGAATCAAAAACGCCGATCATTGATCATTACGAATTACGAATTATTTGGTTTCGTTTTTTGCTTCGATACTCAATGTGGCGTGTGGTACGGCACGAAGCCGTTCTTTGGGTATTAATTGTCCCGTCTCACGACAAATACCATATGTTTTATTTTCGATGCGCACTAATGCTGCCTGCAAATGCTGGATGAACTTGAGTTGGCGTTGTGCCAACCGCCCGGCTTCTTCTTTTGAAAGGGTAGCGGCGCCCTCTTCCAATATCTTGAAAGTAGGCGAAGTATCTTCTGTATCGTTACCATTGCTGTTGGTAATGGTACCTTTCAACAGATCGTAGTCTTTTCTGGCTTTATCCAATTTTTCCAGAATCAACTCTTTGAATTCCTCTAATTCAGCATCTGAATATCTTGTTTTTTCATTCATGGTTTTTAACTTTGGTGCCGAAATTGCTTATATTTTACGAATTTAATGTCGAGATGAACTTCCTGCGGTAAGCAGGTTTTTCATCTTGCTTACCAGCACTTCCACTTGGAAAGGTTTGCTGATATATTCGTCCATTCCCGAAGCCAAGCAATGCTCACGGTCGCCAGCCAGCGCATTTGCTGTGATAGCGATGATCGGCGTCGGGATAATGTGTTTATCCACTTCTATTTCACGTATTTTCTTGGTAGCCTGAATACCATCCATGATCGGCATTTGGATATCCATTAAAATAATGTCGTGTTTGTTGTTGATAAACTTGTCAACTGCTTCCTGTCCGTTGTTGGCAACATCAATGTTTTTCACCATTTTCTGGATGCTGAGTATCACAATTTTTTGGTTGATCAGATTGTCCTCTACCAAAAGGACATTAGCATCTTTCAGGTCTATGACAGATGTTGTTATACTTTGCGACAGTGATATATTTTCTTCGGTTTCGAAGTTTTCGGGTTCTTTGACCTTTTTCACTTCGGGTTCGGCCTTTGCTTTTTTAAATGAAAGCATGAATTGAAATACCGTGAAACCTTTATCGTCGTAGTTCACTGTCAATTTATTACCCGACATTGAAATCAGTTTTGACGATATCGAATAGTTGAGCATTTCCGTATTTTCCTTGATGCCATCCACATCGAAAAGAAGTCGGTCGCTCACCCTTACTTCAAAGAAAACATGATACAATTGTTCCGTTTCCGGTTTTACCTTGTAGGAAATGATGATATTGATTTTTTCAGCTTTCTTGTTTTTGATGATTGCGTCAACCAGGGTCAAGAAAATTTGTTTGATTTGTATCGGGTCACCTTCGAGGATATAGGGCGTTTCCATGTTTGGCTTCAAAGCGATGTTGTATTCATTGCTTTGTCCTACAAAAAGTTGTATGGTATTGTTCAATACCGTTTGCAAGTTAAAAGTAATATTGGAGAGTTTGGCATCAACAATTTCCGAGGAAGCAACTCTTGATGCTATGATATTCACCACATTGACCAAATTATTGGCCGATGCGAGAATCGTTTCCATCCAGTCTTTTTGACGCTGGCTGAGTTGCGTATCGTTCAGCAGGTTACCGATAACCACGATATTGTTCAACGGTGTGCGTATCTGATGGGATAATTGTGAGATAAACTGGTTTTTGATATCGGTTTCCTTTTGAATGTCGAAAATCTTATGAACGTTAGCGTTTGCTAATTCATCGTTAGTGAAAATAAACCCACATACAACCATCAAGATAACGATTCCGACGAAAAGAGTTGCGATTAATGATAAAAATGAGGAACTGTCAATATACAAACCACATCCAATATATAACGCAAATACAAAGGCAGAAATGAGGCAACCACGTTTGACACGAAAAAGAATACATGCTATCACCGGGAACAATATACAGAGAAAACCGGCCGGCAAAATGTTACCGGTAATCAACATCAGTCCCAGCATGGTTAATGCCAAAAGAATACAGGCTATCCATGATGAATATATTCCATATTGTCCCCGCGTACGAGCAATCATATATAGCGTAATGGCACTCAATCCCGAAATTCCTGAAATAATACTGCTGTGTAGATCTCCCGTCAACAGTAAAATCACAGAGAAACAAAACATCAAGAGACCTCCTACAAGTAAGAACATCCCTAAAAAGACATTCTGACAACGGGTCAGCCAATGAACTGTTTTGTCTTTCCCGACTTCAAGAAAATTTATCATCTTATACATACTCATACCAAAATCAAACGGCAAGTATAATACATTTTTTTTTGATTTGAAAATTAATCACTATATTTGTACGAATTTTATAAAAAAAAGTTCTAAAAAAAGTTCAATATATGCAAAGAAAATACACCATAACGATCATCTGCCTGTTAATGTTGTTATTAGCTTTTGATCTTGCAGCGCAATCCGATTCTGCCTCCAATTTGGTGAAATATACGACCGAGTTCAAATTTAAGGAGGGTTTCTATCTGAGTTTCGAGCAGGTGAAGAACAATAAGCCGATACCCAAATCGCGAATATTAACCTCTATTGATTATACGAGCAAAACGTTCTTCGATCAGGTGACAGAAGCGCAGAAAATCACATATTTCGACGATTTGGGTAATAGTCAGGAAATAGAAACGGCCAAATTTTGGGGGTATTGTAAAAACGGTATATTATATAAATATATTGGCGGATCGTTCAACAGGGTTACCATCACAGGCAATATATGCCATTTTGTAGCCAATATCACCACTTATTCCAACCGGTACAACAGCCCCTACGGATATTCCCCGTATGGGTATTCTCCGTATGGATACTCCCCTTATGGGTACGGATATTCGCCCTACGGATACGGATACCCGTATGGATACGGATCGCCCAATTACAGGACTACCGAGTTAAAACAGTTCCTGATAGATTTCAATACGGGTGATGTTTTGGAATATAACCCTAAAAATGTAAAAATGTTGCTGATGTCGGACCCAGAACTTCACGACGAATTTTCACGTTTACGTTCAAAAAAGCAACAACAACTTCAGTTTATGTATATCCGCAAGTTTAACGAGCGAAACCCGCTATATATATCCAAGTAAGGTCGTAAAATAAAACATATCAGAAATATCCGTCGGGTGCGTGAATATGCAGTGTTTTCGCTGTATGGTCAATATTTGTTACCAATTCGGGAAATAGCGAAATGAGGGTTTCTTTATTGCCGTTTACGATCTGCAACACGATATTGCCTTTGTAGTCTTCAATCTGCCGTATCACACCGATATTTCCGTATACTACGTCGTTCACGGAGAAGCCGACCCATTGGTTCAACCCTGTTTCTATGTTCCGCTCTTTCGGGGTAATCTCCGCATACACTTCGCAACCGATTAGTTGGAGCGCTTCATTTTGGTTGTCAATAAATTCGAGTTTTAAATATGCCGAAGTATCGGTTTGTATCTCCATTTCCTCAACAGGAAAAGGGACGGACAAACCATCAATCATCACGAATATTTCCTGCAGATTTTCAAGTTCGTCGTCCGGCGAAGCATGATCCGAAACAAGAATTATCGTACCGTTGTATCCGTGCGTCTTAGATATTTTGCCCAATAGATGCATAATAAATACGAATTAAGAATTAGGATGGCATCAAAATGTGAAAACCCCCAAAAGTATAAAATTTGAGGGTCTTTTACGATAGATTCGTCAAATCACATTTCATTCTTCTGAAGAGATTTCGACCTTAGTTTCAGCTACAGCCAATTTTTCGGCTACTTTCTTAGCAATCGCTTCTTTGGTTTTCACTTCTTCTTCTTTGTTCTTGCGGGCTAACTCGTTTTTCTGTTTTGTAGCCTCATTCTTTATCGCTTCGATTTTGGATTGTTTTTCGTTTTTCCAGTTTTCGAAACGGATTTCGGCTTCGTTTTCCGAGAAAGCGCCTTTCTTTACTCCTTCGAGCAAATGCTTTTTTAGCAGAACTCCCTCGTGCGAGAGGATGTTCCTGCATGTTTCGGTTGGTTGGGCTCCGTTGTTCAACCAAGTAAGGGCCTTGTCGAAATTCAGTTCGACGGTAGCCGGATGTGTGTTCGGATTGTACGAACCCAATCTCTCGATATACTTGCCATCCCGTGGCGCCCTGCTATCAGCCGCAACAATGTGATAAAAAGCATAACCTTTCTTTCCTTGTCTTGATAATCTGATTTTTACAGGCATATGAAATTATTTTTTAATGAAAAATTAAGGCTGCAAAGATATAAAGAATTTAAAAAACAAGCATTATAAAATACATTTTTTTTTGATGATGCACAAGGAAATCTTATATTTGCAAAATAATACAGACCGATTCATATTCAAATCATGAATTTTCCTATAGAGAATCCTGTAATTGTGCTGGCGCTTTGTCTGTTCATCATGCTGGTAGTTCCGCCTGCCTGCAGGAGGATGGGTATGCCTTCCATTTTTGGGTTGATCCTGTCGGGGATACTGATCGGGCCAAAGGGATTTCACTTAATTGGCGAAAAATCAGGGTTGGAACTATTGTCCACCGCAGGTTTGTTGTATTTGATGTTTCTGGTGACACTCGAAATTGACATGTTCAGTTTTCGTAAAAACAAATTCAAAAGCGTGTGGTTTGGCGTTTTTACATTCATCATTCCTTTTGTGTTCGGGTTTTTACTTACTTATTACGTTTTTAACTTCAACATTACTGCTTCGCTGTTGCTTTCCTGCATGTTTTCAACACATACGCTGGTATCATATCCTATTGCCAGCCGGCTGAACATTACGAAAACCGAGCCGGTAGTAGTGAGCATCGGAGGAACAATTATCACCGATATGGTTGTATTGTTGTCGCTGACCGTTATTACTACTTCATATTCGGGGGAATTAAATGTGTTCTTCTGGATAAAAACCATTGTATTGCTGGCGGCTTTCATGTTTGTGATGTTTTGGTGCTTTCCGAAAATTTGTCGCTGGTATTTCGCACATTTCCAAAGTGACGAAACCGCACAGTACATTTTTGTCCTGACTTCATTATTTTCATCGGGTTTTCTGGCCGAATTGACAGGCATTGAGCCTATTTTAGGGGCGTTCATGTGCGGATTGGTACTCAACCGTGTCATACCACACCAGTCTATGTTGATGAACCGGACTGCTTTTATCGGTAATGCCATTTTTATCCCGTTTTTTCTTATTTATATCGGAATGCTGGTAGACGTGCGGGCGTTTTTCAAAGGATTTGACACGCTCATTCTTTCAATGGCATTGATTTTCGTCGCTCTTTTCAGCAAATACCTCGCTGTCGTTGTCACACAACTGTTTTATCGTTATACCAGAGCCGAACGGCTGCTTCTTTTCGGGTTGAGCAGTTCACGTGCGGCAGCCACAATTGCGGTAGTTATCGTGGGGTTTCAAATAGGGATCTTCAACGAATATATCATCAATGCAGTAGTGTTGATCATCCTGTTTACTTGTCTTATCAGTACATACATCACTGATTATGCAGGACGTATGGTCGCTTTGCAGCAAAAGGAACAGGATGCTCAGGAGCACAAATCCGATCATATTCTCGTACCCGTCTCCAATCCCGAAACAGCATTATCTCTTTATGATTTTGCCATTCTGATTCATCAACCACACAACGATTCCTGTGTGTCGCCGCTCACCATTGCAACTACCCCACAACAACTGGAACATTCCATACTGAAAGACAAATCATTTACCGATCATTTTGTCAACCGGTCTAATGCGGCAAAAATACGCTATATGCCTGCCATGCGTGTAGACAGTAATATTTCCGAAGGAATTATTCGTGCTGCCATGGAATTGCAGGCAACACATATCGTCTTGGGTTGGACAGGACAATCGGGTACAGCCAGATATTTTTTCGGAACAATCATCGAGAAATTGCTTGAAAATTGCCCACAAACTATATTGGTTGTGAATCTTAAAATTAAGATATTGATATTCCGCAAAATATATGTAATGGTGCCACGGAACGCCGATCACGAAGTTGGTTTTCATGCATGGATGAACCTTTTACTGGCGCTACATCGTAATACCGCAGGTGAATTACTTTTCATCAGCGACAAAAATACATCGAAAGGGATTACACACATTAAGGAAACCACATCCCTCTCTGACAAGTATTTCAGCATCCTTACCAGTTTCCCCGAAATGAAAACATTAGCCGGCGAATTAAACGAAAATGATTTGCTGGTGGTCGTTTCCGCTCGCCAGAATACAGTCTCGTACAGTCGCAGATCAGCGGTGATGCCACGTGTTGTGACCCGATATTTCAGCCATACCAACAGCATGATCCTGTATCCCGAACAGGCTGATATTTTTCTTGATAACCTTGGTGTTACCTTTGGCGGAATTTAAAATAATTGAGAATTGAGAATGAAAAGATTTTGTGTACAAAAGTTGATCAATAGTTTTGGTTATGCCGGACGCGGCATATATCAATTAGTTAAACGTGAGCAGAATGCTCGGATACATTTGTTGGCCACAGTGACTGTTATTGTGGCAGGCGTGGCAGTGGGGATCAACCATTATGAATGGATGGTTGTTTGCGTTGCTATTGGTATGGTGTGGAGCGCTGAAGCTTTTAATACAGCAGTTGAAAAATTAGTTGACATGGTATCGCCCGAACGAAGTTCACAAGCCGGGCTGGTGAAAGATATTGCCGCCGGTGGAGTATTCATTTGCTCTATGATTGCATTTATCATTGGGTTGATTGTTTTTCTGCCTTATATTTGCGATAAATTGTCTCTGTATCATTGATCATGATCATATATCCACACGCGAAAATAAATATAGGCTTGTCGGTTACCGAAAAACGGCCTGATGGATTTCACAATATCGAAACCGTTTTTTTTCCGATTTCGTTGTGTGATACCTTATTCGTAGAAATTTCAGGAAAAGGCGCATCCGAAAAGATCAATTTCACGTATAACGGTATCGAATTACCCGACAATAACCTGTCCGAAAACTTGTGCTGTAAAGCATATCAAATTCTGAATGCCGATTTTGATCTGCCTCCGGTAAATATCCGGTTACACAAGGTTATTCCGATTGGTGCGGGGTTGGGTGGCGGTTCGTCCGATGCGGCACACACCTTGCTGGCATTGAACGATCTATGCCAATTACGGATACCGGATGAGGAACTGCATCGGTATGCAAGCCGTCTGGGTAGCGACTGCGCTTTTTTTCTTCGTCGCGATCCGGCTTTTGGTACAGGTAAAGGCGATATGCTTGAGCCACTCTCGCTGTCGCTTGCCGGATACCATATCCTTTTGATAAAACCACCTGTTTTTGTATGCACTGCCGACGCCTATTCGTCGGTGACGCCACAAAAAACGCCGTATCATCTGCCCGAAGCGCTTCAAACCCCTGTGAACGAATGGAGGCATACAGTTTTCAATGATTTTGAAATATCTGTTTTTAAAAAGTTCCCTGAAATAGGACGGATAAAAGAAAAATTATACCGTGAAGGGGCTGTTTATGCTGCCATGTCGGGGAGTGGGTCAAGCGTATATGGGATTTTCGAGGAAAAACCAGCCGATATTGCAAAAGAATTTCCGGGTTGCTTTATCTGGAAAAGCGAATCAGGAAATATGTAGCCTTCTAAAGCGCAAACGGCAGACAAATCCGACATATCCTCAAGCGGAAAATGAACCATGTGGTTTCTTTTTTTTTGAAAACTTTCTTGTGACCAAAATCTACAATCACATCCTTAAAATCTGCGTCATCTGCGTGCTAATCAAAAACAAAAAAAGGAGCGCCCTCCCGCGCCCCAATTCCTAATTCGTAATTCTATTGTGTTCTTCCCATTTCATCCTCAATACCCACTCTGCGGTTGCGTGCGCCCCGTATCTTCTGCGAGCCGAAACTGTAGCGCGTCGAAAGCATTATTATACGCTGATGATTGTTCTCTGTGATCGTTTGATGAATATTCCCGTAATTGATTTTCCCTTTCCATATCAATGTCCCGAATATATCGTCGCTCCATAAACTCAAAGTCAGGCGTCCGTCAAAAAAGGTTTTTTCTATCGAAGCGTCCATGCTCCAGATGCCATCAAGCCGGGCTATCAAACCCGACCATGATGGCGGCATCCACATCATCTGTACGCTGGCATTCAGGGTTGGCAGGATGGTAAATTCGTGATCCATGCGTGCATAAGCCTCAAAATAATCCTTTTTGAGCTGTTCGCCATTGTAGCGGGCATCAACCATCTTCCAGGCGGCCTGAGCATTGATGCTCAAAGAGTACCATTTGGCAATCTGTACGGGAGCAAATCCGTTCAGTATCAAATCCTGCCTTTTTCCAATATTATTTGGGGTAATATGAAAAATGTGATTTACGTTATCCTGTATAAATTCTCTTTCAAAAACATCATTCACTACGCTGTAACTTGCGTTTACGGAATAACTGCCAATGTTGTACCGCAGTGCAACGGTATTGCGATATTCCGGTTGCAGGTCGGGATTGCCGCTTACAAAAGTGTACGGGTCAGCGTATGAGCGGAACGGATTCAATAAACTGTAATCCGGACGGTTGATTTTACGGGAATACGAAAGATTCAGCCCCTGCCTGTCTTTGAGTCTGTATTGCAGGTATGCGCTCGGAAACCATCCGAGATAACCGCGTGTAAACGTGGTATTCATCGTGGGCGACTCGCCTTTGATGGACGTGTATTCAGCCCGCAAACCGGCCATTGCCGACAATTTGCCAAACCCGTGGCTGTACGTAGCATATCCTGCCGAAACGGCTTCCGTATATTTGAACTCGTTGCTCTGGTTGCGGTCGTTGATCCATTCGCCGTTGTACCGGTTTTCGTACAGAATGTCGTTGTTGGTAACGGTTTTTCCTGTTTTCACACCAGCTTCCATGCGCGATTTTTCCGAAAACATCTTCTCATAATCCGCTTTCAGCGAAAAAATGTCAATGTTGCGCGGTCCGTTGTATTGAAATTCGGCGGGCAAACGCTGTTCGGAGCCGTCGGAGTCATAATAATTGTTTTTGATATTCTGCCAACGGCGGGCATATACTCTGCCGTAATCCGCATCAACAGTAATTTCTTCGCTGTCGGAAATGGACAGCCGGTAATTCAGATTGTACATTTGCGAACTGTATTTGTTGGTAAACGGCGAATCGGACAATACGGTGGAGTCTATTTTCGCGACGCCTGTCCGCGTGATATCGGCATTTGACGCAAAAGCGCCGTCACTGTCTTTAAACGTATCGGTGAACAGAAAACCGACCGTCTGTTTGGGGCTGATGAACCCGTCAACGCCGGCGCGAAGGGTATGACTTTCATC
>Ga0082212_10012017_pt1 | contig 10929 bp, 10 predicted proteins | sample TergutNt197P3_FD_71548 | JGI IMG/M metagenome (GOLD analysis project Ga0082212, IMG submission 71548) | Neocapritermes taracua P3 segment gut microbial communities from Petit-Saut dam, French Guiana - Nt197 P3 | ecosystem: Host-associated > Arthropoda: Insects > Digestive system > Gut ...
TTGTTTTTGTACGCTTCTATCCGCGCATATGCGCCTGCTTCGTCGATAACATCAATCGCCTTGTCGGGAAGCCACCGCTCTGTGATAAACTGCGCAGAAAGACGCACCGCTGTTTCCACAACTTCATCGCTGTAGCAGACATGGTGATACGCTTCGTATCTGGATTTAAGTCCTTTGACAATGTCAATCGCCACTTCTTCCGAAGGCTCGTTAATATCGATCTTTTGGAAACGGCGGGAAAGCGCCCGGTCTTTTTCAAAGAATTTGTTGTATTCCTCGTGAGTCGTCGAGCCGATACAGCGAAGCCTGCCGGAAGTAAGCGCCGGTTTTAACAGATTGGAAGCGTCTAACGCACTTCCTGAAACTGATCCCGCTCCCACAAGGGTATGAATTTCATCAATAAAAAGAATTGCTTTTTCTTTTTTAAGCATTTCTTCAACAACGCGTTTGACTCTCTCCTCAAAATCGCCGCGGTACTTTGTCCCCGCAACAAGAGCGCCCATGTCAAGTGAAAAAATATTGAAACCTTTGATTGCAGGCGGCACTTCGTCGGCTACAATTCTCTGGGCAAGGCCTTCTGTAATAGCGGTTTTTCCCACTCCGGAATCTCCCACATGGATGGGGTTGTTTTTCAATCTGCGGCAGAGTACCTGCACAGTGCGATCCAGCTCTTCTTCCCTTCCGATAACCGGGTCAAGCTTATGCGCCCGCGCAAGAGCAGTCAAATCTATCGCATAACGTTCAAGCGCGCTTTTTTTGTTCGACCTTGATCTTTGATTGTCAGTTTGATCGTCATCGGGAATACCGGCATATTTTCCGCCGTGATCGTTTTTACCGGAACTTAAAAAACTGTCATTGCCGAAACTGTGAGACAACACATCAAGCAATGCAAGACGCTTAACTCCCGCTTTACGAAGATAATAAGCGCTGTAACATCGCTCTTCATCAAAAAGAGAGACGAGAATATCCGCAACGTCGATCATGTCTTTCTGCGCGGATCTGCAATGCAGCAAGGCGCGTTCTATTATGCTGTGAAAGCCGACTGTTTTGGCAGGCTCGCCGGTTGTTGTAATTGGCAGCTTTTGTTCAAAATAATTTTCCATCCCGCGTTTAAGCTGATCCAAATCCGCTCCGCAGGAAAATAAAACACTCTGAACTTCATCAAAAGCAAGGGATGCATACAAAATGTGCTCAGGTGTCAGGTACTCATGATTACGCAGTTTTGCTTCATTATATGCCGCATCAATAATCGCCTGAACATGACCGGAAATCCTCATTTTTAACCTCAACTCTATTATAGCGCAAAAATCAATTTCTATCTATCTGCAAAAACAGCAACTGTAAAACAACTGCTACGCCGGCTCCACAATACAACGAAGCGGAAATTCATTCGCCTTAGCCGCTGAATGTACCTGCTCGGATTTGGTTGCGGCAATGTCCCATGTATAAGTCCCCACCACTCCCTTTCCCTTCTTGTGGACATCAAGCATGATCCGCGTCGCGTCCACAATACTCTTATGGAAGATAACCATTAATACCTCGACCACGAATTCCATAGTTGTAAAATGATCATTCAAAAGGATAACCCTGAATTCGTCCGGTTCTTTATGCTTTTGGTTTGTTTTTGAAGAAGATTTATCCTTAACCCGCGGTTCCATAATTGATTCTATTTTACGCCAAAAAACAGCGCCATAGCAAGTGCGATAAATCATGGATAGTTGTAAAGATGTTAAGCATGGATTATTCTGAAATTATTCAATATGGCAGCAGATTCAACAAAGGCAATAATTGTTCAAAGCGACAGAACCCTGCTTCTGGATGTTCATTGTGAAACTGCGGAAGCGGCAAGGCAGGCGGTTATTCCTTTCGCCGAGCTTGAAAAATCGCCTGAGCATATCCACACATACAGAATAACTCCGCTTTCGCTCTGGAATGCGGCAAGCGCAGGTTACAAGCCGGAAGATATAGTCAACGCATTGAAAGAATTCAGCCGCTACGAAATACCCGCCGGCATTACGGAAGAATTTTCTCTCCTAATGTCACGTTACGGGAAAATTCGTCTGGCAGCAGATGAAAGTGAGTCAAACAGACTTCTGCTTTTCATTGATGATGAATCAATCCGGCTGGAAATTGGAGAGCAAAAAACGCTTTCCAAATATCTTGAAAAAAACGAAAATAGATTTTCACTTTCATTGATTGACAGAGGAACAGTCAAACGGGAGTTGATTCGCATCGGCTGGCCGGTACATGATGAAGCGCCTCTTTTGCAGGGAGAGGAGATTGAAATTAAGTTACGTGAAACTTGTCTTTCGGGAAGGCCTTTTAATTTAAGGGATTATCAGATAACAGCGGCGAATTCTGTAACAGGTTCGGGAAAACCGGGTACGGGATACGGGGTTGTAGTCCTTCCCTGCGGATCGGGAAAAACAATTGTCGGTATGCTGATTATGTCGATGTTAAAGACCAACACATTGATTTTGACAACAAACATTGCGGCAGTTCATCAATGGATAGAAGAATTGCTGGACAAAACTGAATTAACAAAGGAGCAAATAGCGGAATATTCAGGCGAATCCAAATCTGTCGCTCCTGTAACTGTCGCAACCTATCAGATAATCACATGGAGAGCGGATAAAAAAAGCGATTTTCCGCACTTCAAACTTTTCCATGAAAGAAAGTGGGGGCTTGTCATTTACGATGAAGTTCATCTACTCCCCGCGCCTGTATTTCGCGTAACAGCAGAGCTTCAGGCGATAAGACGGCTTGGGCTTACTGCGACATTGATCCGCGAAGACGGAGAAGAAGACGCGGTTTTCAGCCTTGTCGGTCCAAAACGCTGTGATGTGCCATGGAAAGACCTGGAAAACAAGGGCTGGATTGCCGAGGCTATCTGTACGGAAATAAGGCTGGATTTGCCGGAAAACCTGAAAATAAAATACGCCACTTCCGCACCAAGAGAAAAATACCGTATAGCAAGTGAAAATCCATTAAAAGAAAATGCCGTACTTCAATTAATTGAAAACCATCCTGAAGACAGAATTTTGGTGATCGGCCAGTATTTAACACAGCTCAATTCACTCGCAAAACTTCTGAACGCTCCTATTGTTACGGGAAAAACGCCAAACAGTGAGAGGGAAAGTATTTACAACAGTTTTAAGCGCGGAGAAGTGCACGTAATCGTTGTCTCAAGAGTCGCCAACTTCGCTCTCGATTTGCCTGATGCAAGCATGGCGATTCAGGTTTCCGGCACTTTCGGTTCAAGGCAGGAAGAAGCCCAGCGCCTCGGACGGATTTTACGACCAAAAGAGAGAAACGCATTGTTCTTTTCACTTGTTTCGCATTACACAGTAGAAGAAACATTTGCCGCAAACCGCAAGAAATTTTTAACTGAACAGGGCTATAAATATTCAATTCAACGATGGGCGGAGTCTGAATGACGAATAACATTTTCCGTCCAATTGAATTCTGGAAATCGGCAGTTATGACAATGCCGGACAATTCGTTTTTTGAATTAATGCGGAGCGTGTTTGGGAAAATAAAAACTCCCTTTAACAAACAACAGTTGATAAATGACCTTGAAACTTTTCTGTTACGTGAAGATATTCAGAATACAATCGCCTCATACATCGATCTAAATGATATAAAAATAATCGCGGCTGTTTCTGTCCTTGGCGAGCCGTCAGTTGCAAAACTTGGAGTTTTTTTTGAAGGAGAGCTAAATTTTGCGCAGCTCCAGGATATAATCGTAAACCTTGAAGAACGCTTTATTCTGTACCGTTTCAGCGACGAAGGTTCCCAACTAAAAACAAGTGTAAATTCTAAAGTAAATATCAGCCGCCTTGCGCTTAACCCCGTTCTTGAGCAGATTTTGTTTCCTTTTACAGAGGACATATCATCTTTGTTTACGGAAAATTCTCAAACTGAAACTATTCGCTCTTCTCCCGTGCCGGAAGTAATCATAAATGACAGAATTTTAGCCGGTCTTTTTTCATTTGTTTCCACGAATGTACCGTTTTATAAAACGGAAGGCGTTATTCGCAAAAAAATTATGGAAGCGGGAAAAACTCATTTCCCGGGAATCGACCTGCCGCTCCTGTTTGGAAGTCTGCAAATTCTCGGCCTGTTCTACGTTGACAATGACAATCTTATCCCCGACAAAAAACGTTTTGATGACTTTTGTTCGCTTACAGTACGTGAAAGAAGTGAATACTGCGCCGCAGCATTGTTGATTTACGGAGAGCTGAGTCCTCCAATAGAAATTCTGCCCCCTCTTTTCCGGCACAAAACTCGGGAAATTTCAAATTTCGTTCATTGCTTTTTGGATTCACTTGAAACAGATTTTGCTTATCCGGAATTATTCCTGAAAAGAATAATTGAAATTCTCAAACAAAAAACAGATGTTCAAATAACAAGCGAAAAATTGCTTGATGTATCAGGAAAAACAGGCCTTCTGGTAACAGAAGCCCAAAAATACAAAAGAGCCGCTATTGCGAAAAATACTCAAAATGAAAAACACGAAACCCCTTTTATCGCAATTGATTCCGGCGCTTCTGTTCTTGTTTATCCTGAAATTAAATTCGCCGACGCATTAAGCATCGCCGCAATTGCAAATATTCAGGAAGCTCGCACCCTAGAGGGAACGGGCGAAGTTGTCCGTTTTGAAATTGACAAAAATTCAATTGTCAGAGCGTTTGATGACAATATAACCGCAGATGTTATTATCGATCTGCTTGTACGCCTTTCGCATAACAGAGTTGATGATTCATTAATCTGGAATATAAGGGACTGGGAAAAACGCTATAATGAGGTTTCGCTAAAGAAAGGCGTTGTCCTGAAACTTTCGCAGGATAAGCGTTACCTTGTCGAAACCATGCCACTTGCAAATATGATAAGCGAAACTCTCGCACCGGGATTATATCTTCTGCCGGAGAATTCAATAGACAGGGCGGCCGATGCTCTGCAAGAAGCAGGAATTGATATATTCGCGCGCAACAATGAAAAGCCTGCCTCAAACGTTCCGTCAAATAAATATTTCCCATCGCTTCCTTCAGGATACGAACTTCCTTCAGGATATGGGTTCCCTTCAGTGTATGCGCCTTCATCAAGCGCCTCATTAGCAATGATTCTGCCAATATCAATTAATGATTTCTCCAAACCGCCAAAACGGGAAAATGTTGATAAAGCCGCCATCAACAACGAAAACTTTTATGAAATACTAAAAAAACTCCCTATGAGTGAAACCGGACGGGCGGAACTTTCCGCCAGAATTGACAGACGCCTGATCCTCTGTGAAACACAGTTGAGTGAAGCGAATATCCGTTACGAGAAACTTGAAGCGCGTCACATGGATTATTCCGGGAAGCATAACATCGCAAAGCAGGCAGTAGCGCAGAAGTCGCCCGTAGAAATAATCTGGCGAAACGCGGGAAAGGAAAAGAATTTACTTGGAATCCCCGATGCGCTTGAAAAAGATGAAGGGGAGCTGGTTCTGATCATGAATATGAATTCTGAGCAAACGCCGAACGAAAACAACGTTATGCGCATACCACTTGCGAAAATAAGCCTGATACGCAGAATAAAAAAATCAATTTTTGAAAGTTAGAAGTAATATCGCTATTTAAATAAATTAAATTTTCCAAACTTGAACAATTTGCCGTTGGAACGATTGTTAATTTCATCAATTTTTTTATAAATAAATTCTGCAAATGCCGGTTCATTTCCCGTATCAGAATTGGAAAAGCCTACAGTAATGTACTGTTCGCTGTGAGCGGCGGCAAGCAGTCCAAGGCTCAGAGCCTGAAAGGACGCAAGTGACGCAGGCCCAAGAACATCTGCAAGATCATCTCTTCCGGTATTTGCGGCGATATTATTGTAAACAAGCATAAGAATCCCGCGCCTGCGGTTTGTAAAAACAGCCGCTAATTCCTTAACAAGAAAAAACCATCCCTTTATATGATCGTTTACCATTATTTCAACATCAGACAGAGGAAGTTCCGCCGCGTTACTGCGAATTGAAGGCGGCGAACAGATTAAAATGGCTTCATCAATATGCTCAAGCCGGTTTTCCGCGGCAAGCACAACGGTTCTTGCGGAAAGCGGACTTGAAGGATTCCAGTTAAGTGAAAGGCGTTTATCATTTTCCTGAATAATATTTTTTGGAGCCCCGGAAAGTCTGTTAGGTATCAACGCGGAGGCATACTGTTCCACACGGTTGAGCGTCTCCGCCTCTATCGCGCGGCTGAGAGTCGACTCATTTCCCGCAATGAAAATACCTCTTGTCATAAATACATTGTACAGACTGCCGTCTTTTCTGGCAACATTAAATCGTTAAAAATATCCGCATTATATGCTAATGAGTGCATTGTAAATTTATTTTAATGTGAGATATATTAAAACAATGAACCTTGTACGGACTGCGATGATTGGCGATGTAGTGGGAGAGCCCGGATTGAACGCTCTCGAAACTTCGCTGTCCGCTCTGATAAAAGAAGCAAATCTTGATTTTGTAATTGTAAACGGAGAAAACGCAGCCGATGGTTTTGGAATGACTGCGGTTGATTATAACCGTATCATTGCGGCAGGAGCCGATGTAATAACTTCGGGAAATCATATCTGGGAAAAACGTGATTTTTGGCCGATCCTTGAAAATAAAAAAAACATGCTGCGCCCCGCGAATTATCCAACACATCTGCCGCAGCAAACGGACTCGCTTACAGGCGGAGCTCCCGGCGCGGGTTTTACTCTCATTCAAAAAAACAATATCAACTGGCTGGTAATTAATCTTCAGGGACGCGAATTAATAAACGCAATTGATTGTCCTTTTCAATGTTTCGATCGGATTGTAAATGATCAGGTTGAAACGAAGCCGGTAATTCTGATCGATTTCCACGCAGAATCAAGCCGCGAAAAAGAAGCGCTTGCGTACTATGTTGACGGCCGCGCGTCATTGATTGCCGGAACTCACACGCACATCCAAACCGCCGATGAACGAATCTTGCCGAAGGGCACTGCATACATCACCGACCTTGGGATGACAGGCAATACAAAAAGCGTTATCGGGATGGATCCAAAAATCTGCTTTGATAGATTTACAAAACAAGTTCAGTACCAGATGAAAACAGCAACGGCAGTTGAACCCGGTAGGATTCATGGAGTCATTGCGGAAATTGACGCAGATACGGGAAAAGCAATTTCAATTAAAAGAATCTAGAATAACTCGCAATTAAAAAGACAGCCGGCCTATCGGGCTTCCTATAAAAATGCCCTCGCCCAGATAATCGATCCTTCGGCCTTCAATCAGTATTTGAACATCATCTACATTTGAGAACTCTGTAACAGTCCAGACGACTTGCCTTAACTGCGCAACATAACCTTCAACTCCAAATGTGTTGAACAAAAAATCCTCGCTAAAACTGATGTAAGCAGTACTCCCGCGGACAGTCGCATTGAGTATTCGCGTGTTTCTCGGGATAAGGTTTAAAATGCCGCGGTTAATTTCTTCGGTAGAAGGGCCTGAAAGCATCAGATTCAATACATCCATCATTGGCGATTCGGTAACCGGCATCATTCGCGTTACTTTCGATTGAAGAATCTGTCCGTCCTTGTCAATCTGTGTAAAGTAAACGGATCTTTCTCTTGTCTGCACCGGAGTTTGAACCGGCGGCGGTTGAGTCTGTTGTCCAGACTGAGTTTGCGTTGTGTCTTCGGAGTGCTGAGCGCCCGGCTGAGTATCCTCTGTGCGGGAAGGCGGCTCAGGCTGTCTTTCAGGTTCGGTAGTCAGTGTTCTTTCTGCGTTATCAATAATAGTAACAATCTGATCGGAAACTGTGCCGCCGCCCGGCTGTTCAAAAATTTCCTCGCCGGAAATATCATCATCCTGCAAATCTCCTTCAGTGCCCGGAGAATTTGTAACGCGTGTCATAAACAGATCGAAATTCTTTTTAATTGTCGGAGCATTTATCATGAAAACGAAAATTATTACAATGACAAAGATGAGCCAGAAAATAACTATAGCCTGAGAGCCTTTTTCATTCTGAGGTTTTTTCTTTTGAGTTCCCCTTCTGTATGGTTTTTGCGCCGCCACAAAAACATGATACCAATATTCGGGTTTTTTGTATACGGATAGTAGTTAGTAGTGGTTAGCGGCGAAGTTGTCTAATGGTATCTGGCACTGTGCGTAACCTATTAAACACCTAATCCGATCTTTTTAGATTTAATATGTTTTTCAGTTTTTTTACTTTTCAATTTAGTTATAGGAACTAATGTAATTCTATAACCAAGCGAACCGGCGACTTTTGCAACTGTTTCAAAAGCAGGGCGGCCGTTTTCTGAGAGCGACTGATACAAGTTGGTACGTGTTACACCAGCAGCTTTCGCAGCATTGGTCATTGCTTTGCGAGCGCGGGCAATGTCAGCAAGAGCGATAGGAAGAAAATTATAATCCCCTTCTTCAAAAACTACATTAAGATATTCCTCAATGTTTTTTTCGGTTTTGAGATAGTCAAGAATTTCGAATTTTCTGGTTTTTAACATCTATAACTCCTTTGCCAGTTCCCTGGCTTTCTTAATATCCGCTTGTTGAGTTGATTTATTGCCGCCGCAGAGCAATATGATAATCCTTTTTCCCCGGTTAATAAAATACAATCTGTATCCCGGCCCGTAATCAATTTTTGCCTCAAATAGATTATTATCAAGAGACCGTGTTTTACCGAGTGAACCAAGAGCCATTGTTCTTATTCGCTTAACTATAATCATCTGCGTTTTATTATCATTGATGCCGCCAAGCCAAGCGTCAAATTCCCCGGTTGTCTCAATTTCGTACATATTAATAATGTATTATATATAAGACAGTTTGTCAACAGGCTTGTTGAACTTCAATCCGAGAGAATGAACAAGATTATCCAAGAAGTTATTAGATCAGATAGTGGTTAGCGGCGAAGTTGCCAAATGGTATCTGGCACTGTGCGTGACCTATTCGGGTTCTACAAATCGTTCAAGGTAAAAAACAAACTCGTCACGATCGCAATAAAAACTGGTTCGATCCATTTGTTTCTCTCCAGTTTCATATTTCTTATATATAGCCGATTGATACGGCTTGCATCTCTCTGACAGTTCATAATCATTTTTATCCATATGACAACAAATAAGACCTGCTTTATACTCTTGCCTTAGTCGAAAAAAGAAAGATTCTTCTCCTTCTGTATGAGCACCAGCAGCCATATTAAATATATCAGCTCTTCTTCTTTTACTTACTCTAGAATTAAGCATTTCCAAGTTTAATATAATTTGTTGATTATTCAAATAGTAATAATGATTAACATTATATAAAAACTGTGGTATTTCTACAATGCCGTTCTCATTTGACATATACTCATACAAATGCAAATCTGCCCCAGATGTACCATCTATTGGAACAATCAGAGGTCTATAATAAGAAATATCATTAACAACAATAACTGATATTCCTTCTACTGGTTGTTCTGTTTCAGCATCAAGGATTATTAACGTTATAGGCCGGAAAACTATTTGTCTATTATATGGCGTACTACTTTTGGTCACGCAGCTTATTATGATCATCCCTAAGACGGAAATTATTAATATTCTAAACCCAGCTGGCCTCATTAATTTTACCCTCCTTGAAGATTCTAAACAACTTTTAAAACCATGATCAACGAGTGTCCCGCAACACCAAGTTTCCTGTGCTCTATTATATACCGAATTCTTTAAATTTTTTCATTTTTTCCCAATTTCGATAAAGCGCCACGCATATCCGCACCCATATATAGTATGTTCGTCCAGCATCTAGTTTTTAGATGTTGGACAGGCTATATTTTAAGAAGGAGCAATATATGGAAGCTACATCAATTGACTACCCGCGCGGCGTAACCTTTGAACAGGTTTGGTCAGCTTTGCAGGAAACAGATCGGCTTGTTAAGGAAAACGCCCGAGAGATGAGAGAATCAGCCCGAGAGTTAAGAGAGAGTCAAAAGGAAACTGACCGGCAGATGAAGGAATCTAAAGATGAATTCAATAAGCGATTTGGGGAATTTACAAACCGTTTTGGCGAAATTGTCGAGTATATGGTTGCGCCAAATCTGCTGGAAAAATTCAATGAGATGGGTCTTAACTTTCTGACAGTCAGTAATAATTTCAAAGTTCGCGATCATGTAAATAATATTTTCTTTGAAATTGACGTTATGCTGGACAACACCGAAAAGATGATGCTGGTCGAGATAAAAACCAAGCTCACTGCCGAAGATGTAAAGGAACATGGCAGGCGCCTTGAAAAAATGCGGCTATGTGACGATTTTCGCGGACATAAGCGTAAGCTTTTGGGCGCTGTTGCAGGAGTGGTAATGTCACCCTCCGTAAAAGAGTACGCATTAAGTCAAGGTTTTTATGTGATAGAACCTTCCGGAGAAACTTTTAATATTACTCCGCCAAATGGTCAGCCAAAAGAATGGTAATTTAACATGCGTAACAAATTGATCAATGAACTTGCAGTCTGCGGAATGAACGCGGTGCTTGCCGTGGGAGAATACCATCCGCTAACAATAAACCGGCTGTTCCTTCGCGAAGACAGATTAAAGTCTTTTACTCACATTTGCAAACAGCTTGCAGAACGCAAACGCCCCTACAAAATATGCGAAGACGAAGAACTAGAGCGCGTTTGTAAAAGCGTCCATCATCAGGGAGTGGTCGCAATGATCGAGGAGCCGGCAGTTGAGCCCTTAAGCATGGAAGACCTTGAGCTTTGGGCAAGCGAGGAGAAGACCGGAATCATTCTCCATTCTGTCGAAAACGATCACAACCTTGGCGCTATAGCAAGAGCGGCGGCTTTTTTCGATGTTAGTTTCATTGTGTTAAATGAAATGGAAACTGAAGCGCGCCTTAGTACAAGCGCCTACAGGGTTGCAGAAGGCGGAATGG
>Ga0082212_10012018_pt1 | contig 10929 bp, 10 predicted proteins | sample TergutNt197P3_FD_71548 | JGI IMG/M metagenome (GOLD analysis project Ga0082212, IMG submission 71548) | Neocapritermes taracua P3 segment gut microbial communities from Petit-Saut dam, French Guiana - Nt197 P3 | ecosystem: Host-associated > Arthropoda: Insects > Digestive system > Gut ...
AACGCGAAACGCCATAATGAACGTGACGTAGCAACCAAACAAACAGCGATTTGAAAGGACAAAATGGAGGAAAAGTCAGCGTGGAAGCCTCGTGTATCCACTTGCAGGCAAGTGGATACCGAGAGAGTTTTTTCAAACACGAGCAAAGCCCGTATTTTAAAAAACATCTCGGAATCCTTCGCTTTGCTCGGATGTCCGAGGCTTCCACGCTAACCGCTGGGAAAAAGCTGGTATGACGCCCGCTATTCAGCTTCTTTCCAGCTTCACCTTCGTTTTGCGGGTGCCGCTTTCGCGTCACCTAATACCGAGGTGCAATCTTTTGATTGCGACTCGGTATCACTTTTTTTGCACATCCAGTGGTGACTCCACCGCCGCTGGCTCTTCCGATAATTTTACTGCCTTCAGCACTTCCATGGCGGCAACCTCGCTCAGGCCTTCAAAATATAGCCACCGGTTTTTCCCGCAATCTATAGCAAGCCGAGATGCGGATTTTTCATATCTTGCCGGAGCGTGGCCTGGAAAATGGATCAACTTTGAGTCAGCAGTGCTCAGGTGCCTGACGTTGCCGTTGACTGCAATTTGCCCCGCCTGCGGGAGATCTGCAAACAGTCTGCCGCCGCCTGTAGCCCACCTCCCTTTTTCAAGTGTTATGGTAATGCCATCGATGACAAGACCACTTTCTAAGAACGATATTGGCTTTGCGCTGGCAACCAGAGAATTGGGAGCGGCAATGGGCATCATGCCCAAACCCCAGCCCAGCTCGGCATAAGAATTTAGCGCCGAAACGCTTATTGCGGCGCGGAAAGCTCCCGCCGGTGCCTGGTCAAATGTGGGATCAAGAGGAATCCATCGCCGGCCGGTTTTGGCCTCGACCCAAGCGTGGAGGCCCATGGTGGTTTCTGCCCCATCGTCGAGGCCAGCCCATCCAAAAACCGCACGGGCAGGGACTCCCAGGCGCCGTAGCAGGGCAATCGTCAAGACCGTATGTTCCGTGCAGTCCCCCCTCGGATCAGCTGCAACTTCTGGGGCGGTGGCAAAGCCGACGTCGAGCCCCTTGTCGCGGATGAGATCAAATACAAAGGCATTGACCCTGCAACACACTTCCCAACGGGTAGCATTTGGATCTATCCTCAGCCGCGCCGCCAGTTCAGTAATTACAGAGTCCTGGATGCCTAGCAGTGGCGAGTCAGCCAGATAGGGCGCCTCCTCTGGGTCTGCGCTAGCTTTGCCCTTTACCGGCAACTGCCGGTTATCCTCTCCGTACGGCGGAGCCGCTCTGGACAGGCGGTACTCACCAGGCCCAATCCTTTGTTGTTGGGGCCCCTCCGCAATGTCTGGCAACCCCTTGACGATCACTTCTTCTCTCCATGCAACAAATGGCATGTGGGGCAACCTGCACAGAGTCCATTCAAATAGTCCAACTCCACCAGAATCAACTGGGGGCGGTAGTTCTTCTCTCTGGGTAATGATTATTAGCCCACTCTGAGAGCTAAATTGTTTTATCTGTCCATCTGCAGGGCTTATCCAGCACGTAACTTGAGACGTAGAGCCCCCCTCAGAAAAAGTACCGCTATATCTGACAGCGTCAGAGAATATTCCGACTGGTTCGGCCAAGTTGGGTACTAATTCGAGGCGCGAAAGAGCTGAAAACGGAAAGGTAAAGGTCGACAGTTGGATCGGAGCCATTTCCTGCGCCGCGCGGCGCATCTTTTCATCTGCTTCAGGCGGCCACAGAATTGTCCCAGGACTTAATGCAATTTTTGTTTCATTGCTACCAGCGGCCAACACAAACAAAGCGCCAGGTTCATACGGCAACCACCGGGCCTGTCCTTTTTGCGGCTGTGAACCGAGGGTGATAGCCCATTCTGCCAAAATATCCCCACCTTCACCCATGACAATATTTTGCGTGATGTACTGTTCTGAGGTGCTACCCCTGCGCCCTATAGATAGGAAGTTTTTTGTATGAGCGCTGTTCTTTGAAAAAACAACTTCCATACTTCCAGCCTCCCTGCCTCCAATGTAATGTCGGAAGCGTCTAGACTGTATCTGTTGCTCCTGTCCAACGAGAGCAAGGCAAAATAGAGGGCATAGTGCTAATTGAGCGAGTTTCATTGGGGTTATGTCGTTGTAGACAATTTGACGGACTTAAGCACTTCCTGTATTGATATCCCATTTTTTAAAGCTATCTCGGCAATGTCTTCGTATTCCGGCTTGGACTTCTTTATGTCAAAACCTTGGGAGGTCTTAATTCTCACTGTGCCATACTCAGTGTCGATCTCTGATTGCTCATTATTTAGAAAGTAGCGTCGGCTTGTGTATTCCCTGATTCCCAAGGTAGATGTGTGCTTGAATATGAGCAGTAGCATTTTTTCTCTTTCAGCGGCGCGACACATGCAGGTCAAGCTCAATCCAGCGCGCCCTTTCTTCATTCCGATATGCGTCGTATAAGCATCGAGCGCGCCTTCATCAAGCAACAGTTGCTGAGCGAAAGCCAGAGCCTCCGGCGTCATGTCATCCAAGTTGCAGACAAGCTCAATGACTTGTTCCTGCGAGATTTTTTCTTCAGTGCTTTCGCCTATAAAAGTACGAACACAATTGGCCGCGCCAAAATTCTTTTTTCCCATGCCGTACCCAATCCTGGAGATAGTCAGCTTGGGCATTTTGCAAAATTTTGTCACAAAAAATTTCAAAATGGCCGCACCGGTAGGTGTGCAGAGTTCTCCCTCGGTATGGTCGGCATATATCGGGACATCCCTCAAAATATGCACCGTGGCAGGGGCCGGGACTGGCAAGGTGCCGTGGGCACAGTGGACATGCCCGCTACCAACGTTTATAGGAGAAGCCAGGACTAAGTCAGGTGCAAGCTCTTCCATCAGCATGCACACGCCTACAATGTCAGCCACTGCATCCATCTCTCCAACTTCATGAAAATGGACTTGGCTGACAGGCACCCCATGGGCATGACTTTCCGCTTCTGCTATCAGCTTATATACACCAAGAGCGTTCAGTTTGGCTCTATCAGAAATTTTTAGGTGGCCTAGCAAGTGTTCTATGTTACTAAAACTGCCATGGTCGTGTTTGTGGCTCTTGTGAGAATGATTGTCGTCGTGGCTGTGGAAGTGGTTAGAGTGAGCATGTCCATGGCTATGGCTGTGGCTATGGCCATCGTGGCTGTGGCCTTGGTCTGGCCCATGGCGGTGTCCGTGGTCATGGGAATGGGAGCGGTGCCCTTGGTGCTCACGGCTATGCCCGTGTTTGTGCATGTCAGGGCCCTCTTCTCGCCCGTCAATTTCAACCTTGACTCCCGTTCCAGTTATGCCGCATTTAATCGACTGCCCGGCCTTTATTGAAACACCGGGGATCCCAAGGTCATTCAACCTCTTCAAAAAGCTTTCTTGATCGTCGCACAGCTCTAGCAACGCTCCCATAAGCATGTCTCCCGACGCGCCCATATTGCATTCAAAATAAAGGGTCTTCATTGTTTTCTCCTTGGATGGTTAATCATGCTAGCCAGATAGCCTGCGCCAAATCCGTTGTCGATATTGACCACACTCACGCCGCTTGCACAGGAATTTAGCATGGACAAAAGCGCGGAGAGGCCATTGAAAGATGCGCCATAGCCGATGCTTGTAGGGACACCAATTACAGGGCAGTCCACAAGTCCGCCGATGACGCTGGTAAGGGCGCCTTCCATCCCAGCGATTGAAATAACCGCCTGGGCATCGGTAATTTCGCCAACCTTCGAGAGTAGCCTGTGAAGCCCTGCCACCCCCACGTCATATATGCGGACTACGGAATTTCCCAGCGCTTCGGCAGTGAGCGCAGCTTCTTCCGCCACCGCCATATCGCTGGTGCCGCCAGTGGCGATGACAATTTTGCCAATACCATCTGGTTCGGGCATCTCTCCGATTATCCCTATTCTAGCTATTTTGTGATAATTAAGGGGCAACTCACTTCTAACTGCGTCAGCCACTTCATTAGACAGCCTCGTTATGAGTATCAGGCGCTGTCCCTTATTGAGCATGGCAGAGGCAATGCCTATTATCTGTTCAGACGTCTTGCCAGCGCCATATATGACTTCAGGTACTCCCTGCCGTAATTCGCGGTGGTGGTCTGGCTTTGCATAGCCCAAGTCTTCATATGGCTCAGTACACAGCTTAAACAGAGCGTCCTCAGGCGAAATTGCTCCTGACTGTATCTTTCTTAAAATATTCAAGGTCTCATGTTTGTTCATGCTAACCCTCATCTTCCTTCCAAATCTAATAGCACTTCGGCAAAATATGGCCTGATGGCTACAAGTATCTCCAACCGCCTGCTAGCGGCCTGCACCACCTCGCCAGGCAGAAACTGTAACCGCGCTGCGCCGCCATAAACGCGAACTCGAAAATCAGTAAAGCCAAGTGCCAAAATGGCATCTTCGGCCTTCTCCACCAGTTTTAATACTTCCTCCGTGATAGTTTGCCCTGGCGGTATTCGGGTGGCTAGACAGGCGTAGGCTGGCTTGTTCCAGGTGAACAGGCCAGCCTCATTTGAAAGTCGGCGGACATCTTCTTTTGAAAGGCCGCTCTCCCTCAAGGGCGAACGCACCCCCAACTCCGCGAGGGCCGACATGCCTGGGCGGTCGCTCACATCGTCCGAAGCATTTGTGCCATCAATGATTGTCCTGCAACCATCAGCATCCGCCATCTGCTGTATTGCCCCAAATATGGCCTTCTTGCAGTGATAGCACCGATTGTGCAGGTTTGAGGTGACATTATCGTTGCCCAGGATGTCGAGTTCTATCACACTGACTTCGGCCCCCAGTTGCCCTGCAAGCTTCAGCACATCGCGAAATTCAAATTCTGGCTGGAATGCTGTTTTTACATAATATGCCTTTATGCCTGTGCAATGCTTGAGCCCTGCATAAAGGAGATAGGACGAATCCACCCCGCCTGAGAACCCCAGTGCGACATTATTGTTTTCCTTAAAAAACTGCTCCAGCATCGTGCTCATAATTACTTACGCTTCCTTGTCTCACAGCCCGCAACTGCGCATAAACTCACTGTCCATTAACAACGATGGGCCTCCATCTGCCACTATCTTTCCGCCCTTTAGCACGATCACTCGGTTGCACACACCGGAAGCAAATGACATGTCATGGGTCGCGACGATCTTAGGGTGCCGCAGTTTATTAAGAGTCTGTTCCAATGCCCGCCTTGCCCTGGGGTCAAGATAGGCTGTCGGTTCATCAAACATCAGGATGGAAGGCTCCATGGCCAAGACAGCTGCTATTGCGGCCAATCGCTTTTCTCCTCCCGATAGCTTTAAGGAGGAGCGGTTGCGAAGATGGCCAATGTTCAGTTGGCCAAGGGTTCCATCCACCATGTTCTCAACCTGCGCTTCCGTCATCCCAAGGTTGCGGCACCCAAAGGCTATGTCCTCATAAATGAGCGGCATGAACAGCTGGTCGTCAGGATTTTGAAAGACGAGCCCTATGTGCCTTCTAACTTCTCGGAGTGTTTTTTTTGATAAGAAAACACCATTGACCTCCAGATTGCCTCCAGTAAGTCCAATGATTCCAACTATCGCAAGCAGGAGCGACGTCTTGCCTGCGCCGTTTTCGCCAACCAGGGCAATAGTTTCGTTTTCGCCCATCGTGAAGCTGATGCAATCCAGCGCCTTTGTCCCGTCGGGGTATACAACAGTCAAGTCCCGAGCCGTTAGCATCCTACAATTCCTATCAGGCCGCAATTGAAATACTAAGATCAAAAATGCGGAAAGCAACAAACAATGAGCAGGTAACAACGCAATAAATGGCGTCTGTGCCGCCCATCCCTCTACCCCCTGCTACGAAAGCTCGATTGGCATAATGGCCACCGCAATAGCCACGGCACTTCATCGCACTATATACTCGGTCGGCTCGATCAATGCTACGGAGCACCAGTTGCCCGAGAAAGCTACCCATATCCCTGATTGCAATTCCGCTTCCCCTTCCCCTTCCCTTTCCGGCCCTCCTCAGGGTATAGGACACATACATGGAGTACGCCTCATCAAACAGCACCCCGATGTATCTATAAATCATTTCAAACAGGACAATAAAAATATTTGGCACCCAAAGCCGCCGCATCGAATTTGTGATCTCGGAAAAGGGCGTTACGGAAACCAGCACCATGACGCTCATGACGCACAGATACGAGCGAAGCACAATTGCACAAAAAGAAACTGCACCGTAGCTGACCGAGATCCCGTACATGCTGAATGCCGCATCCCTATCAAAGACCAGGTTGGCAACCCCAGCAAAGAGGCAAAAGGGGAGTGCGACAACAAATCGTTTTAATAACATAGAATAGGGCGTTCCTGATATGGCCATCATGAAGGTTGGAAAAAAAACATAGGGAACCAAGGGGCCGAAGGCATGCCTGTCAAATGAAACGACAATCAGAATAAAGACAGCCGTCGAAATCAGTTTTGCCATCGGATGGAGTCTGTGGACGCTTGTATCGCCACCCGACAACTGTTCGAGAGAATATAGTTCCTGTATTCTGCTTCTAATCATTTATTGCGTCGCCCCTATCTCAGGCTTGGCGCCATTTACGTGCCTTTTCTTCATAGCAGAGATTGAAAAGGCGGTCGCGCCCGCAAGCAAAAATGTAAAGGCCCCACCCAGAATTCCGGCCAGGGCAGTCCCCGCTCCTGTGCCTTCCCCTTCAGCCTCTTTGAAGTTGTAGTCAGGCATGATGGCGATTGATTCCTGTATATGGGCCGCACGCTCAAAAATGGGCCCTTCGGCCTCTGGTTCTGCCATTCCTGTTGATTTTTCTACTGCCCACTCAAGGCCATCTGGCTTTGATGAAACAAAGAGCGAAAGGCCTCCACCCACCAACAGGGCAGTGGCGGCAAGGGCGATGAGGGAGTTTCTCATTGGCGTTGCGCTAATAATTGCAGTCCTGTCAAACGCGCTCTCCAAAATCTCTGGCCTCATCTTATGGACAAAACAGAGTACTGCGGCAGTTATGACTCCCTCCATGATTCCGATGGCCAAGTGGATTGGTTGCATCAAAAGGGCAAACGTGGAGAAGGGGATGTTGGCAATGCCTGACAGAAGCGTCTCGGCCACCACGCATAAGGCCCCAATTTGCAATCCAACTACCGATGCAACGACAGTGGCAATGGCAATTCTGCCAGAGGTCATCGATTTTGCAATTATTGGCCTAAATATCAGCGGATAGACAATTAGGCAAGGCACAACACCCAAATTGAAGATATTGCACCCAATGGCCAGCAGGCCACCATCAGCAAAAAACAAGCATTGAATAATGAGCACTGCCGATATCGACAGCAGGGCGGGATAGCCGCCTAACATCGCCACCAACAATATTCCGCCGCCAATGTGCCCACTGGAGCCTGTGCCAGGAATAGCAAAATTTATCATCTGGGCGGCAAACACAAAGGCCCCCATGACGGCCATTATGGGTATCTTTTTTTCACAGAGATCGTCCCTACGTACTTCCTTAATGGCTAGGCCATTGGCTACCGCGCTAGCGGCACACATGACCGCGCCCACTGTGGGGGATATCAGCGCATCCGCCATGTGCATGGTGTGTATCCTTTCAGCAATAAAAAACCACCAAAACGCCCAGCACGGCTACTGCCGCACCAGATGCCTTCGTGGCGTTACTTTCTTTGCGTTAATCTTTATCCGTGCTTGGCACACCTTCGTGATATGCGCGTTGCATTATTGTAGCAGTTTGTTGTCGATCGAAAAAGGATTTAGAGCCTCAGAACTCACACATGCCCATGGGCCATTAGCTGATACCGAGTTGCAATCAAAAGAATGCGACTCGGTATCAGGGTATCGGCTCGGCAGGCTATTCGGTTTTTGTAGTAGAAATGTTATTGTCGATAATCTTTCCTGCAATCTCATTTATGTATTCCTGCACTGGCCTATCGGCGACCCCCAGAACGGTGGCGTTGCACTTGTCCATGGGAATCAAAATTTTGCATGCAGCGCTGGATGACACGGCGGCGGCCATCCTGGGGCTGATTTCACCGTGCATGGAGTTAGCAAAGACGATGCCCAGCGTTCCGATGATATAGTCGGCCCTCGTGCAATTGTAAATGACGGCATTTTCTCCGGTTGCGCTGACATCTGCCCCCGCCTTCAGCATGGCCGCGGTAGCTATGGAATTTGTGCCAACGGCGGTAATCTTAATGTCTTTTAGCCGCCCCTTCAGATGCTCAATAACTGCCTTACCTATCCCGCCGCCCATTCCGTCGATTACCAGTATCACTCTAGCCTCCACTATTTCATGGTTCATAACTCATAACATAACCGCCGCCAACTACAAACTGTATTCAGCCATGCTCTCAGTGGGATGTAGGCTCTCAAATATTCTTGCCCTTAATACCTTGACGCGGCCATCTTCCATGCAGTCTTTTGCAAGGCTATAGAGCCACTCGGCCAAGCGTTCGCTGGTTGGGCTGAATGGAAAGATGGTCACCTTGATCCCTCCAGGAAATTCATTTCTTGCCCCGTTGAGGTTACCGCTGTGCGAGTTTTGCTTTTCCCCCAGCTCCCCCAGAGTCTCCATGCGGCTCCCCACTAGATTGATTCCAATTGGCGCAATGTGGCCGTGGTTCTTAGACCACGTATTCTCCCCCATGGCAAGGCTGTGGTCTAGCAGGTCATGGCAAGGGATCAACACTTTTTTACGCAACTGGCCAAAGTCCACCACAAAACCCTCGCTATCGAGAGTCTCGGCGCACAGCGTCACTTCAAACTTCCAGGTATGGCCGTGAAGAGAAATGCAGGGCCCTGAGTGGCCCCTCACGTGGTGGGCAAAACTGATAAAAATACCGTTTGTGATCTGATACATGGTGCCTCGCACAGAACTCAATGCATAAACTTCGAACTTAGAAAAAACCATAGCCTGCCAGAGGTGGGCATCAGCAACTGTGCGCAGTGAATCGTTAGTCGATGGCTACTGACAGCTGGCTATTCATCATGTTCTCCTAATTCCAGTTGGAGCGGGCTGTTTGCCTCAAGCGTGAATTCCTCTACGTCACGGAGTTTCTTATTTATGGCTCTAGTCCGCTTACCGACAATCTCCTCCAGGGTCTTGTCTGCGGTCTGGATTTGTTTGTGGGCCTTGTCAAGAATGCCTCCGAAGTTGATGAACTCAGACTTTACTGCCCGCAGAGTATTCCATACTTCCTGGGATCTCTGCTCGATAGCGAGCGTCTTGAAGCCCACCTGGAGCGAACTTAAGTACGCCGACAGCGTCGTAGGCCCTACGGCGGTTACTTTGTACTTATCTCGCAATTCTTCGAAGAGTGAGGCGTTTCGTATAACCTCGGCGAACAGGCCTTCGGTTGGCAAAAACATCAGGGCAAAGTCGGTGGTCTTTGGAGGCACGATGTATTTGTCAGAGATGTCCCTGGCAAAGGCCCTCATCTTTTGGGCCAGTGATTTGCGGGCTTCATCTATCGTTTGCTTGTCCTCTGCATCCAACAGGCGATTGTAGTCTTCGATTGGAAACTTGGAGTCGATGGGTAGCAACAGTGGCACATCTCCGTAGCCCGGAAGCCTGATAGCGAATTCCACTCGCTTGTTGTCACTTATCTCAATGTTCATCTCATATTGGCTTGGCGCAAGGATGTCAGAGAGCAATTTCTCCAGGCGCACCTCGCCGTATGTGCCTCGTTCCTTGACATTTACCAGGGCGTTTTTCAGGCTCTTGGCATCCGCTGCCAAGTTCTTCATTTCTCCAATGCCCTGCTGAACGTCATCAAGGTTCTTCCTGACCATTTCAAAGGATTGAGCCAGCCGCGTTTCGAGGGTCTTTTGCAACTTCTCGTCAACCACGCCCTGCATCTGCTCAAGGCGTTTTTCATTACTCTCCTGTAATGCCTTCATTCTGCCTTCGAGCGTGGTGCTGACCCTCTCATTGCTTTCTGCGCTACTCTGCTGAATGGCTGTGAGCCTTGAATCAATCTGTGCCTGAGACTCGTACAGCTGCTTAGCGGTTTCCTCTCGGCTTGCCTGTAGCGTTTTCTGTGTCTGCTCTTGGATGGATGAAAGGCGGGTATCAAGCTGGGCAGAGAATTTGCCCAGTTGCTCATTGGTCTCGGAGCGGGTCTCCTGCAATGTCTTATTTACATTCGTATTAATTTTTTCGTTGCTTTCCATGTTGCTTCGCTGGATTTCTGAGAGCCTGGCATCGATCTGTGCCTGAAAATCACTCAACTGCTTATTGACTTCCTCTCTGTTGCCCTGCAGGGTGGAATGGATACTCCCCTGTATCACATCGAACCTATGAAACTGTTCGGTGGCACCATTGCTGATTTGCTTGGCTACTCCTTCTCGCAACTCTTCGCTGTTTTGCTTAAACAGGGTAGCAATTGTCCCTATGTTTGACTTGTTTTTGACTACAAACAGCAACGCTACTACAAAAAAGAGCAACGCAAGAATTGCGATGTTGAAAACCATTTGGATATCCATCGAAGGCTCCCTAAAATTATCCTAACTTCTTAAATTCTTTTGGCAAGAATTTGCCCTGCCCTAAACACGGCAAAACAGGCCCAGATGCGCCGCCGCATTGGCGTAGCCCTGTCTGAAATCAGATAAAAAGCCCTGGCTTGGCCGGAATGGCCGGGGGCACAGGCCACCCATGCGGCTACAGGCACAAATTTGTGGCCGCAAGGGGTTGGACTGGTAAAATTATCTGGAGGTTATGCAATTGGCTCCCATAAGAGCTGCGAGAAAAAAGAAACCGAACAGAGTTCGGGCATAGACTGGTACCGGATATATCCGGAAGATGGCAAAGTGGAAAAGACCTTTCCGCCCGAAGGGGCCGCAATCGACAGGGACGGAGGCAAAAACGATCTGTGGAGGCCAATGCCCGACGGGTCAGTAAAGATGGGAGTCGTTCACCTCAGACAGCCAGAAGC
>Ga0082212_10012019_pt1 | contig 10929 bp, 6 predicted proteins | sample TergutNt197P3_FD_71548 | JGI IMG/M metagenome (GOLD analysis project Ga0082212, IMG submission 71548) | Neocapritermes taracua P3 segment gut microbial communities from Petit-Saut dam, French Guiana - Nt197 P3 | ecosystem: Host-associated > Arthropoda: Insects > Digestive system > Gut ...
ATTACCTGCCCCAACACCTACAGTAAAGTTAGTAGTTTCAGGCAACCACGTATCTGGGACAGTAACGCTGTCCGAACCAATAGCGAATTGTATTGATTGGCCTGTAGCGGTAAGAAGTGTTGCGCTTGCAGTCAAAGAGGTAGTTGTTGCTAGTAGTGAAGACGGTGTTGCGTAAGTATAAGTGATGCTATCAATTCCCGAACCAGTCTTCTTTGCAATAATGGGATCATCTTCTGCGGCGGCTGCTTTTTCTTCGTATACTTCTTCAGCCTTCTCTATTTCTTTTGCGGCTTCTTTTGCCACTTCTTCATCGATCAGGCCGAGTTCCTCGAGCTCTGCGATTACTTCGAGGGCTTCCTTCGCGTCGATTGCTCCGGATTCCACGAGGGCCGCTATCAGGAGCTGGCCGTCCGCGTTCTCCGCAACCAGTGCGTAGACGTTGGCGACGGCTACGTCGCCGCGGCTCATCGTTGAGTTCTCCTCGTTGTATTCGCCGTGCGTGATGCCGAGTTCGTCAGTCAGAATCCATGCCGAATCCCACTCGAAGTCCACGCCGTCCTCATAGCCCATCGCGCGCAGGATGTACGTCAGGTACATTGCCGCCGACAGATCATTGTCAGGCTCGAACTCTGTTTCGGAAACGCCCTTTGTATAGCCTTTTTCGAAAGCGTAGCCGATGTATTTCTGATACAGTTCGTCGGTTACGTCTTCAAAGGGGCAATCGAATTCGCCCTTGAGGGCTTCTTCTTCCTCGCCTGTCAGACGGATCTGGAGGATCATGCCGTCCTTGCGCTTGAGGTTTTGGCCGAGCGCGAAATCGGGGTTGCCGTCCTCGTCGTCGCCGATGCCTTTGAACAGGCCAAGCTTAAAGAGAATGTCGGCCGCTTCCTTGTCGGACAGGCCTTCTTCTTCTTCCGCTGCTTCCTCTGCGGCTTCCGCTGCTTCTTCCGTCGCCTCTTCGGCTTCCTCTTCGCCTTCCGCGCCCATCGCAAGCGGCACTACCAGCAGCGAGGTCAGGAGCATCATCAGGGCGATCAGGATAGCCAGTGATTTCTTCGCGTACTTTTTCTTGTTTGTCATTTGTTTTGAATCCCTCCTTGCAAATTTGCCGTTTTGTAATTTTTCGGGTATACCGGTGTTGTTCTGTGTCATCAGGATCGTTTGACCACCTCCTACATTCTCACGGGGAACGGGACAGCAGTTGCAGCGCACTCACTGTTTTTTGCGCCGTTTCCTGCGCGTTGCCGCGGGACGCAATGCTGAACGCCGCCCGCGTGGTATGTAGCGGAGGCGGAAACTCGATGGAAATCCGCCCAAATATGCCCCGTTAAGACAGCAAGTTTTGCTATCTCCGTGGATTATACACGGGTTGTAAATAGATTTCAATAGAAATTTTCGAAATTTTACCCAACTTTCTTTAACTTTTTTCCATATTTCCCATTTTTTTCACAAAATCCAAGCGCGCTGTACACAGGCCATACACCCGCTCAGGATTTTTGTGGATGTTCCGATAATATATATAGATGGAGCGTGATTTTTATGCCTATTGATTCGGAGATATACATCAAAGGGGATACTCCAATGACCGACTATCAATTCAAGTATATTATGGAACTCAAGGATAAGGTCGCGGAGCTGTCCAATGAGCTTGGGTCGTCGTACGGCGCGACAGGCGCCAACGGCGCGGCGGAGGCGCCCGACAAGGCGCTGGAAAAGCCGGGCATGACGGACTACCAGTTCAAGCAATACGAGCTCCTGCGCGACAAATGCGAGTCGCTGACCCGCGAGGTGAACCAGCTCCGCGTGGAAAACGCGCTGATAAAAAGCGAAAACAAGCAGTTGAAGAAAAATCAAAAGTGAACATTGGGCTTGACAAATACACGAACAAAGTGTTATTGTGTCCATAGACAAGCTACAGAACACTTTATCCGGTGAAAACCCCGAGGGTGCGACCTCGGGGTTTTCTTTGGGCTAGTTGCCGTCCACAGTCCGCAGGGCATTCGGAAAACTGTTTTTTTGGAGCGGCTCCTTGAAGCCGGAGGCGGTCGCCACGGCAAACTATGTAGTACTCAACTATGAAGAGCGACGGAAAAGCAGTTTTCCGAATGCCCTGCGGACTGTGGACGCCTGATCAGCTTATTCGCATCTCTCCAGAGAACCCTATCCGCTCTGCGTCTAAACGGTATTGCTTCTGCAGCGCCGGGCCGCAGCTGTTTGAGCCGACGCCGCTTTGTGCGGCGTCCACGTTTAATATGACCTTGTCCGAGCCCGCAAGCTCAAAATTGTGGCTCGCCTCCATGATTTCCCAGGGAGAAAACCGCGCCGCGTTGAAGCAGAAACCGTCGCCGCTTACTCGTATTTCGGGACCGTTCGCGGCGCTGACCGTCAGCTCGTCGCAACCCCAATGGCTCCCGTTCTCCTGCGGTCGGATGTAGTCCTCCCACAGCCCGTCGACTGTCGTCTCGAACCTTCCGTACCTGCTCGCCCTGTGCTTGTCTATATAGCTCTCATAGGGGCCGTACCCGGTGTATTCGATATTGCCCATTTCCCCGGACAACTCGAACATCAGCCCGAAGCGCGGCAGGAACGGCGTTAGCGGGTTTCTTTCTGCGGAAATGTCCCATTTTATGGCGCCGTCGGGTGTTATCGTCCAACGCGCGTCGATCGTCAAAAACCTCACCATCCCCGGTGCCGTAACCGACGTCTTTGTTCTAATGACAACAGCGCCCTGCATCGTAACCGCGGCGCCATGTGTTGCGGCTGCGGCGCCCGCTTCTGTACCGCCGGCGCTCTCCTGTCCTGTAATCTCCACTGAATACACCTGTGTCATGGCCTTGTGGTAGTGCCATGAAAACCATACGTTTTTTATAAGCCTTTCGTTGTCCGTGGGCGCCCGCCAGATGTTGTATTGGACGGGCGCCCGCAGAATTTCGTTGCCGTTTGCGCAAAGTCTTGTGAACTGCGCGAGCTTCTCGGAAAACACGTACTCAAACGCGCCGCCCGCGCCTGTGACGGTGATCCTCCCCCGCTCACGGGAGACTCCTAAAACACCGTCGCCGTGCAAATCGTTTTTGCGACCCCCGCCTGTGGCATTGCGCATATCGCTTGCGGACTGCCGGCCGCCCACGTCAAGCTGGTCGAATCCCGCAATATGCCCCTGCGGTATCAAACCGACTGTTTTCTTTGTCACATAGAACAAATTCAAAAGAGTCTTCCCGCCGGGCGGCATATCGCTTAACGCCGAATCAGTCGTATCATATGGAATCGCGATGGTTGCGCTGCTCCTTGCGGGTATGTGCGGGCAGTCCAGCTTGCCCGTCCGCAATATCACGCCGGCGCATGTGATCTCCCAATGCAGAGTATAAAGCTTTCCGACATCAAGGAAATCCAGTTTGCTGTGCAGTATCACCGACCCTGCAGCGCCAATCTCCGCGCGTATCGGCCGCAGAACGTTCCCAAGCTCGCGCAATCCGTTGTGCGGCCTCCTGTCGGGGTAGACAAGCCCGTCGACGCAGAAGTTCCCGTCATGCGGAAACTCGCCGAAGTCCCCGCCGTACAGGTATTTGGCCCTGCCGTCGCCGGTTTCGCCCGCATATACGGCGTGGTCGCACCATTCCCATACAAACCCGCCCGAAAACCGCGGGTTCCTCTCCATCACCTGATAATAGTCCTCAAGGTCGCCCGGGCCGTTGCCCATTGCGTGGGAGTATTCGACCAGAAGCAGCGGCCTTGTCTCCTCCGTGTCGAGGAAAAACCCGCTGCACCACTCCACCGGCGGGTACATACGGCTGACAAAGCTCAACAGTCCGGCTTCCGCACTGTATCCCCTCTCATCCGGTGATATGCGCTCGTAGTGGCGCAGGCGCGACGGGTCGAGCTCGCGTACCGCTTCGGCGGCCGCTATCATGTTTTCGCCCCAGAATCCCTCGTTCCCCAGCGACCAGCAGAACACGCACGCGCGGTTTTTATCCCTTTGCGCCATGCGCACCGACCTATCGACGATAGTAGCCCTGTATTCCGGCATATCCGCTATCAGCCCTTTGGTATTCGGTCGGTCGCGAACCTGCTCCGCTCTTTCCCCGGTCTCTTCCGCCCAAACGTCGCCCATGTTGCTTTCCACGCCATGCGCCTCAAAATCGGCCTCGTCGATTACATAGAACCCGTATCGGTCGCAAAGCTCATAAAACAGCGGCGCGTTGGGATAGTGCGACGTGCGGATCGCATTGACGTTGAACTCTTTCATAAGCTTCAGATCGGTCAGCATCTGCTCGCGGGATACCGTATAGCCCGTAACGGGGTCGCTATCGTGCCTGTTCACGCCTTTGAGTCTGACCGGCGCGCCGTTGATCTCCAAAATGCCGTCTTGTACGGCTATCTCCCGCAGCCCGATATGGTCTGGAATGACCTCCCTGTTCGCGCCATCATCCGTTTCGATGAGTAATGTATAGAGGTTCGGCGTTTCCGCCGTCCATAGAAGCGCGTCATTGATAGTAAGTCGCAGCGTATCGCCGGTGGGCTTCCCTTCAGCAACGTTCAGTCCGCCGGAACCAATGACCGAGCACTTGATTTCCTTGATATTCCCATACTTTTCGAGGGAGATGTCAAGCGTTGCGGTCTTGCGACTGTTAGACAAGCTCTGCTGAATCGCATAGTCAAACACGTGCCCCTGCGGTCTTGCCAGGATGTAGACGTCCCGAAACAGGCCGCTCATCCTGAGCTTGTCCTGGTCCTCCACATATGTCTCCGTCGACCACTTGTAGACGACGACGGCCAGTTGGTTCTCTCCCCCGCGGACACGGTCGGTAATGTCAAACTCGCTCATCATGTGCGATATCTGGCTGTATCCAAGGAACTCCCCGTTCAGATACACATAAAGACACGAGTCCGCGCCCTCGAACACCAGCGTCCTGCGCATACCATCGTCCCTGACCGAAAACTCGCGTCTGTACAGCGCGCACGGATTCATCGCGGGAACAAACGGCGGGTCGCACGGAATGGGGAATATGACGTTCGTGTACTGATGGTTGTCGTATCCCTGCGTCTGCCAGCAGGACGGCACCGGTATTTTATCCATCACAACAACAGATTCAGAATCTTCCGATGCGTCCATGCCCTCCGTTCCGCCCGTTTTCGCCGCCGATCGCGCCGGAGCGAACAAATCCCCGGGAAGCTCATCGTCGGACGCGCAATAGAGAAAGTCCCACAAACCGCACAGCGAGGTAAAGCGCACGCTTTCCTCCCGCTCCCGCTCCCGCCCCGGTTCATAACGCGGGAATGGCACGTAATAGCACCGTTGCGGCATAGTCCCGATGTGCAGCGCGGCAGGATCCTCGTGATATCGCTCAAGCATGGGGCCACCCTCCTGACATAGTGTTTTACCGGATATTTTGTGGACATTCAAAGTATTTGCTTGACACTTCATTATATAATCAGTGTATCACAAAATGGCAAGGGAGCAAGTATGGAAAACAGCGTTGACGACAGACTAAAAAAGCTATCCGATAAGGGCGTCATTATAGTCGATCCCCGGCAGACCTATATTTCGGCGGACGTCGATCTTGGCCGGATATATGGCGGATGCGCGCTCCATCCAGGCACGCGCCTGACCGGGAGCAGGACGCTTATCGGGACGGGCGCAATAATCGGCGCCGAAGGCCCCGCGGTCGTCGAAGATTCGATAATAGGTCCGGCCGCTGAAGTGGCGAGCGGTTTTCTCTCCGGGGCCGTGATGCTGCCGGGGGCCCGCGCAGGGGCGAACTCGCATTTCAGGGCGGGGACGCTGCTGGAGGAAGACGCCTCAACCGCGCACTCGGTCGGCTTGAAGCAGACGATCCTCATGCACAGCGTCACCCTGGGGTCGCTGATAAACTTCTGCGACGTACTGATATCGGGCGGGCGTTCGCGCGGCGAGCACACGGAGGTCGGGAGCGGGTTCATCCACTTCAATTACTCGCCCTGGGGCAAAAACGGCAATAAAGCGACGCCGTCGCTGATAGGCAACGTCACGGACGGCGTGTTTCTCGACAGCGACCGCATATTCCTCGGCGGTCTGTCCGGAATTGCGGGACCCGTCTCGATCGGGTTTGGGGCCTTGACCGGAGCGGGACAGGTGATCAGGGAATCGGTGGGCGAATCCACAATGCACTCCGAGGCCAGCCGCGAAATTGACAAAAAAATGCCGCTCTCCGAGTACAGGCTTTCCGAGAGGCAAATAAACAATATCCGTTCAAAGAATGTCGAATACATCGCCCAGCTATACGCCCTGAAGGGCTGGTACTCGCAGATCAGGCAAAAAAGAAGCGCCGCCGTGGGCGACGCGGAAATGTCGCTTGTCCTGGAGGGCGCCGTCGAAACGATAAAAGACTGCATTCGCGAGAGGATACAAAGGTTCAACGGCTTCGCAAAGGAATGGTCGTCGCCGGCTATAGACGGCCTGACCCCCGACGACGGGTTTCCGGCCCTGACGGCACTCCCCGACCTGAAGCCGGCGCTCACCCATACGGAATGGGTAAAATCGCTGTCGGAAAAGGAAAAACGCGACCTTCGCGAATGGCTTGAAAGCCGTCCATTCACACTATCCTCGCCGGCTCCTTGAGAGACTTTTCCCGTGCTTTCACGCGGTAATAATTAAGTATCAACGCAAATACGAGCAGAAGGCCCTTGGCCACGACCTGGAAGTAAAAATTCAGCCCGCTGTGGATCAGCCCGTTGTTGAAACTGGTTATGAGCATGATACCCAGGAAAACGCCGGTCATTTTACCGGAACCGCCCGTAAACGCAATGCCTCCCAGCACGATCGCCGTAATCGCGTCCAGATCCGAGCCGACGACGGACGTGTAGGAGCTCATATTCATACGCGAGGCGAAAAGCGCGCCCACCAGGCTGGCAAGAACGCCGTTGTTGATGAACAGCAGCGATGTGATTTTCTCGGGCTTTATCCCCGCAAGTCTCCCGGCGTATGCGTTTCCTCCCGTAATATATATCCGGCGCCCAAACCCGGTGTACGCCAGGATCACTCCATATACCACCAGCAGGACGATCATAACGATGAACGAGAGTGGGAATATCCATATACTCGTGGCTTCCAGCGCCAGGAAGCTCTTGTTCCTGATTGGAATGTTCGCGCCGTTTGTTATCAAGAGGGCAATGCCGCCATAAATCGTACTGACCGCAAGCGTCGATATGAACGGCGCTATTTTCAACCCGTTGACAAAGAAAGCGTTTACGACCCCTGTAGCGGCGCCAAACAGAAGAACTATAAAAAACGCGGGGACCCAGGGCATATCCATCCTGAGCAGCATCGCTATAAAAATGCCGGCCATCATACCCGTACTGCCGGCCGACAGGTCGATCTTTCCGCTTATCATAAGGCATGAAAGGCCAACGGCAAGGGTACCCATAACGGAAACCGAATAGAATATGGTCGTGATATTGATTTTTGAAAGGTAATTCGGGCTGATGAGCCGGAATATGAGTATAAACACCGCCCAGATCACCAATAGCGTAAGTTCGTTTATGCTCAGCATCTTTTTAAGTAAGTTCCGAAAACCCATATCCGCCGCCCCCCCTATTCTTTCATCGCGAGCTCAAGGACAAGCACTTCCGTCGCCTCGTGTCTTGAAAGCTTGCCCGTAATGCGGCCGTCATGCAAAACAACGATCTGATCGCTCACATTCAGCACTTCCGTCAGTTCCGAGGAAATGAAAATGACCGCGATCCCCTGCGCGGCAAAATCGTGTATCATTTGGTACACCTCCGCCTTCGTTCCGACGTCTATTCCCTTTGTCGGTTCGTCCAGGATCAGTATTTTCGTATCCACCAGACGTGACGTCCAGCGCCCCAAAATGGTCTTCTGCTGATTTCCGCCCGAAAGCTCCAGCGTCAGTTTTTCAACGGACGGCGTCCTGATGGAATACTTGCTTACCGCATCCTCGGCGAGCAGGTGTTCCGATTTTTCGTCGAGAAATATCCAATTTCTCAGCTTCGACAAAACAGGGATGCTCACGTTTTTTCGAATTGACTGCCCTAATACAAGGCCCTGCTCTTTTCTGTCCTCCGGACAAAAAGCGATCCCGCTGTCGATGGCGTCCCTTGGGGACTTGAAGCGAACGCGCTTGCCATCAAGCAGTATTTCGCCGGAGATGATCGGATCGACGCCGAATATCGCGCGCATGACCTCTGTGCGTCCGGCGCCAATAAGCCCCGAAAAACCCAGAACCTCCCCGCGCCGCAGCTCAAAGCTTATATCCCTGACATAATCCGTCACAAGCTCCCTGACTTCGAGGACGACGTCCCCTATCTCATTGTTTCGCTTTAAATTTGCATAAGTATCCCCGACGTCACGGCCGACCATAGCCCTTACCAGCTCGTTGCTGTCGGTCTTCGCCGTCTCAAAACCCGCCACCAGCTTTCCGTCTTTCAACACGGTGATATCGTCCGATATCCGGAAAATCTCCGCGATGCGGTGGGACACATAAATTATGATCTTTCCGCTGTCCCTTAGCTGACCGATCAGTTTAAAAAGAAGGTCTATCTCCTTGTCCGTCAGCGGCGCGGTGGGTTCGTCAAAAGCGATTATGTCCGAGTCGCGCCTGTAGGCCTTCATTATCTCTATCATTTGCTGATGCGCAACGGTGAGACGCCCGACAATATCCGTCGGCTTTATGGGCAGATCAAAAATGTCGATTATCTCCTGGGTCTTTTGCTTGAGTTTCGACCTGCTGACAAACCCGAACACATTCTCCTGCAGATCATCCAAAAACACATTCTCCATCACGCTCAGCTCGCTTACGAGCTGACGTTCCTGATAGATTATACTTATGCTGGACTTGATGGATTGATACGGCGACGAAAAACTCTTTGCCACACCGTCGATGCTGATATGGCCTTTATCCGGCTGCAGATCGCCGCTCAATATTTTTAGCAGCGTGCTCTTCCCCGCCCCGTTTTCCCCCATCAAAGCGCAGACACGCCCCCCGCCGACACGGAAACTGACATTGTTCAGGGCCTGAACGCCGGGAAACGCTTTGCTAATGTTTATGAACTCCAGAAATTTATCCATTAAAGTCCATTCCTTTCGCCATGCCCAAGGTAAAAAACCATCTTCCTACTCCGCGTCCGACTGCGCGCCAATGGCGTCTTTTTCCGTCGTCTTCGATATTTTCCTGACCTCGAGTTTTATCGTCCTGCGTTTTGAAATAAAGTCGATCGACAATGCGAGCAGCAGGAGCGCGCCCGCGGCGATGGTCTGCCAATGAGGTGAAAACCGCATGATCTGAAGCCCGTTCTGGAAACCGCAGAGAACAAGGAGCCCAAGGAAGCAGCCAAGCATACTGCCTGAACCCCCTCCAAAAGAAATCCCCCCGAAAATCGCCGCGGTGACGGTGGGGAAGGCATAGGCGTTCGTGCCATCCAGGTTGCCCGTTTTGATCCGCGCGGCAAGCAGAATCCCGGCGAGGGCCCCGAGCATTCCGCTATTGGCAAAAACGACATATGACAGTCTTTTTGGATTGAGACCCGCCAAACGCGCGGCATATCTGTTGCCCCCGCAGAGATAAATACTGCGCCCGAAATTCGTTTTTGAGAGTATCACTCCATAAACCACCAGCACAATGAGGGAAATGACGACGGTGACCGGAACGACGCCCCACAATCTGGTATCCCCTATCCAGTCGAAAACGGGATGGTCGATCCGGAGCGTCCTTCCGCTTGGAACGATGAGCGATATGCCTCTGGCAATGAACGACCCTACCGCCAGCGTGGCGATAAAGCTCTGGATCAGGAATTTATTTATCAGCACAGCGTTCATCAGACCAAACACAATGCCAAGTATCAGACATACGATTACCGCGATGAACCACGGTATACCGGTCTCGAACAGGATCGTCGCCAGCGCAGCTCCCGCGGCGGTACCGACAAAACCGGGCGAAAGATCGAACTCGCCAAGCAGGATCGGAAAAGAAACGGCGACGGCAAATGGAATAAAAAGCACCATTGAATTGAGTATGCTGACGATATTCGTGATGCGCAAATATGAGTGATTCGGCGAAAAATACCAAAAAAAGGCTATCATGAGCACCAATAACACAGTCAGCAAAAACGACCTTGACCTGACATACCTCATGGCTCTTTCGGAAATCCGCATAAACCTCTCCTCCATATGTCTGCGTCAATGTTACACCGGGTGACTGCCCGGCGCCGGCATTGCGAACAGCGCCGGTATGCGAAAACGATTGCCCAAGGCGCCGTGGAGCCGACGTCCGGCTCCCGGCGACTTGGGGCTTAACGGCCTTTGCCTAAAACACGTCGAAGCGGCGCCAAAATATATTCTGTCCGCGATTACCTGGAAAGCGCGTTTACTATTTCATCACGCCATGCTTCAAGCGAGTACTTCTCCATGAAATCTTTGTATGTTTTTTGGGAGACTACTTCATATGGCACCTGGAACATCGTATTGACGTCGCCCGAGGCGCGGAATTTGGACCAAAGCGAGTCGCGGTCCGACGTGCCGTTGTGCATTGAAATCGTGGCTGCGAGCATAGGTATTGCGTACATATATGGGGCGATGGGAACGCAGGCGACCCAGTTTCCATCATACCCGGTATCCCAGTAGGCAACGAGGGCGTCGCTACCAAAGCTGGCGATCAGCGTACGGTCTTCCACACCGAGATGCTCTGTCGCGCGAACCGCGCCAAGGGCGTACGCTTCCAGCGGCCCGGTGATGAACCAGCGGTCGATCTCCTGATGCGCGGCTATGATCGCCGAAACGATATCATAGGCCGTCTCTTCGTTCAGGCCCCCGGTCACGCCGTCGGCCTCGAAAATGTTGTTGTTTCCGGGCAACCGCCTGTTCCATTCCTGAATACATCCCACGGCGCGGTTGTTGAGCCCGATGTTCAGCGAGAAGGTTATCGGGATCAGTCCCGCATT
>Ga0082212_10012020_pt1 | contig 10929 bp, 10 predicted proteins | sample TergutNt197P3_FD_71548 | JGI IMG/M metagenome (GOLD analysis project Ga0082212, IMG submission 71548) | Neocapritermes taracua P3 segment gut microbial communities from Petit-Saut dam, French Guiana - Nt197 P3 | ecosystem: Host-associated > Arthropoda: Insects > Digestive system > Gut ...
GCCGCCGAAACACAGTAGTGCGACTCATTCAGAATGGGATTCGATACCCCGCAGTTCTGCCGCTGGATAGTTCATTTCGTCGAATGAATGGTGCGAATACATCAAGGCTCTCGCAACAGCGAGAGCCTTGATGTGTGGAGAACGGAGGGTTAAGGGACCCAGGATGCTACAACAGGACTGATAACGCCGCTGGCGTTGTTTATAGCGATAACGATTCCTTCGCTAAAATTTAAGGTTACAAGTTGTCCAGCTTCCTTAAGAGAAATTTCCTTATATGATGATGCGCTACTACCTTCGGCATAATCTTCTTCACTTTGCCACACCTGTATATAACAAATTGTACCGAAGGTTTCTGTAACAGTAAAAGTATACGACCCTAGCTTAATGCTCTTGCCAGCGATATACACGCCAGATCCAAAAGGCGACGATTCCGGAGGAAATCTTGAAGATACTTCCTCATTAATCCTACGGTGAAGCGTTTGCAATTCATCCAAACTCATCGAACCGAGGTCGATCTCCTCAGCAAACGCAGATATGGCGATTAAACACAATAACAAAACCAAAACCACGGCCAAGCTTCTCTTCATGTAAGATATCCTCCTTTGTTTTTTCCACAATGAATTATAACAGGTTCTCGCCGTGCTTTCAACCGTTCGTCCCCTCTTTTTGCATGCTTTTAAGAATTCACGTAAGCGTCAAAAACGGCGTCACCTGTACAATCAACCAGCCTTCTGTCAAAATAAAGATAGGAGGACGAGTTGAATGGAGGGAAAAAGTCAAGTAAATTGTCTATATTGCGGGAAAAGTCTGTTTGGGATGTGCCAATTGCGTACGCGCAAGTTTTGCTGTGTAAGCTGTAGGAATAAATATAAGCTACGACTAAAAAAGCCGGATGTGCAAGAAAAACGATGGGTGCACGAGCGGGAAATTTTCAAGCAAGCGATGGAAATGTATTGGTCGGGCATAGGAAGCGCGGCGATTTCCCGAAAACTCAAAATACCTGTGGGAACGATGTATAGTTGGGTGCATGACTTCGGAGGAGAACGCGTTCGCGCAGAGCCGGTGATCTATCTCGATGAAGAAACACCACACGTCTGGTCGCTGAAGGAATGCTTCCGGCAAGCAATAAATGCCGAAAAGTGGCTTGAACTTCTGCAAAATGTCGCTCAAAACGATGAATCCTTCGAAGATGATATTATTTGGCTCGTTTGCGGGAAGCTGCAAGGTCAGAGCGCAAGCAGACTTAACACGGTGATTTTTGAGAAACTAAAGGCCGACCCATTAAACGGAGAAACATTCGCGTTCTGTAACAAATGCGGAAATATAGTCACAACAATTGCATGGAGAGAGCCTATTTACCATATCGCAAAATATATCAAAACGCAGGGGACGTTCATCTGGCCCGAGGTAAAATTGGGTAAATCAATCCAAGTTACAAAAACTGAGTTCGAGCACTTGATTGCCTTACAAAAATCTATACGCGGCAAGCACTGAAAGTGCCAAAACACTTGAGAAATCAAAGGTTTTGTGGTACAATCAAAGTGTGAAAAACAATGTTGAAACGGTAACGATTCCTAAAATTGAATATGATAATCTTTGCAACAGCGTCACCGAACTTTCCGCCAAAGTCGAGTGGCTTATGGAACAGTTTCGGCTTGCACAGCACCGTCGCTTCGGCGCATCAAGCGAAAAAAGCACACACGACCCTAACCAGATTTCTTTTTTCAACGAAGCGGAAATTGCTTCAGATATTCTCGTGCCTGATCTGGAGCTTATTGAAGTCGAAAAGCATTACCGCAAGCGCAGGAACATGGTCAACGATAAGCTGCCGGATGATTTGCCGGTGGAAACCGTTGTACATGAACTTCCGTCCGACGAGCAAATATGCCCCGAGTGTGACGGAGCCCTGCACGTCATGGGAACCGAGACGCTCCGCCGCGAACTGAAGCTGATTCCGGCGAAAGCTGTCATCGTTGAACACGTCCGCAAAGTCTATGCCTGCCGTAACTGCGAAAGAGACGAGTGCGGTGTTCCGATTGTCAAGGCTCCCACGGCTAATCCTGTCATCAAGGGCGGTTTCGCGTCGCCAGAGGCAGTCGCGCATATCGCGGTACAAAAGTTTGTAACAGGTGTTCCGCTGTATCGCCAGGAACAGGAATGGATGCGGCAAGGGATCAATTTATCCCGTCAAACTATGTCAAACTGGCTGATTAAAGCAACGTTCGACTGGCTGGAGCCGATATACGATGTGCTCAAAGAAATACTTTGTATGAGAAAAGTCCTGCATACCGATGAAACGACCTTGCAAGTCCTGCACGAGCCGGACAAACCGCCGGAAAGCAAGTCGTATATGTGGCTGTACCGGACAGGCGGAGATACAAATTCGCCGATTGTCTTGTATGAGTACCAACCCGACAGACGCGCGGAGCATCCGAAAAGGTTCCTCAAAAGCTTTAGCGGTTATCTCCACGCCGACGGGTATGAAGGATACCATGATTTGTCCGGCGACATTAAGGTTGTTGGATGTTTTGCCCATGCCCGCCGGAAATTCGACGAAGCGATTAAGGGGCTGTCTAAAAAAGAACAGACGGATTCCGTGTCGATGGTGGGGAAACGATTCTGCGACAAGCTGTTTTCGCTGGAACGTGACTTTACCGAATTGACCGCTGAAGAACGTTTCCAAAAGCGGCAGAAACTATCCAAGCCTGTTTTTGACGAATTTTACAGATGGCTCGCCACGATCAACCCTCCTGATAAAACCGTACTTCATGCAGCGGTTGTTTATATGCGTAATCAGCGTGAATATTTGGAACGTTATCTTGAGGACGGGCGGCTTGAAATCAGCAACAACCGTGCGGAACGCAGCATTAAGCCGTTTGTTATTGGACGCAAAAATTGGCTTTTCGCCAACACGCCCCGCGGCGCGAGGGCAAGCGCAATACTGTACAGCATAATCGAAACAGCTAAGGAAAACGGGGTAAACCCATATACGTATTTGACATATGCTTTTATAAACGCCCCGAATTGGGATGTCATCCGCAACCCTGATTATCTTGAACTGCTTATGCCCTGGAGTCACACCGTGAAACGAATCGGGCTGTCTTTATAAAGTACGGCCATTGTTTGCCTTCCCGCACATCGGGAAGTCTTTTTGTGCTTTCCTATTTGTCGCTTACATACGGCTTGCCCGACGACCACGCCTGTGTATCCCACCGCCAGTTTCAGATAATCGTCCGTGTTCTGCATCGGCGCAATAAAAACGCACACGATAATGATGATCGCGGCAAGGGGGAGCGACGATATAAAGGTTTCTTTTAAGACGTGTAATGCTTTCATGTATCCTTCTTTCCGTACTGATCTGTGAATATGGTAACTGCGATTGCGATATCATGCGGACGGTGTAAATCCGCTTCATCATAATACTGCCTTAACAGCAGTGTACCACAACCCTACAGCCAAGACAAGATAAGACGGATCCATACATTCTACGGCATGGGGCCCCCGGAAGGCGAAGCGTCGTTGACAAGAGTGCGGTGATGCGTTACTATGATAAAATAATGAGTACCATTCTTCACAAAATGAAAGGGGCTGTTACAATGAAAAGAAACCTGCCGCGCGGCGTGTTGCTTGCGGTGCTTTGCTGCGTTGTCCTGCTGTGCGGGATCAATGCCGGGGCCGCCGCGGAGCAAAAGCTGACCATCAACCTGACCTCCGTTCCCACCATGGACCCTCAGCTCTTCAACGCGGCGCCGTCCAACAACGCCATCACGGGGTATGTGGAAGGCCTGATCGCCGCCTACAACGGGCAGATTCGCCCCGGTGTGGCGGAGAGCTGGGAAGTGGCGCCCGATAACAAGACCATGACCTTCCACCTCCGGGAGGACGCGAAGTGGTCCGACGGAACGCCGCTGACCGCCCAGGACTTCCTGTACGCCTTCCGCCGCCTGGCGGACCCGGCCAACGGATGCGACTACCGCTGGGTGTTGTACGAAATCGTGAACGGCGAGGAGATCGCCTACGGCGACGGCACGATCCCCGTGGAGGAGTTGGGGGTTTCCGCGCCGGACGATCATACCTTCGTCATCGAGTTCCATACGCCGGCCCCCTACTATGTGGACGCCCTTGCCATGCCCTGCTTCTTCCCCGTAAAGCAGGAACTGGTGGAGCTCTACGGAGACCAGTACGCCACCTCCGCGGATAAGATGCTGGGGAACGGCGCTTTCATCGTGACCGAGTACATCCCGGACCAGAAGATCGTGTACGTCCCCAACGAGAATTACTGGAACCGGGACGCCATTAAGCTGGAGGAAGTAACCGCGTTCCAGCTGGTGGACGCCGAGGCGGTATTCGCCGCCTTCCGCACGGGCGAGTTCGACGTTTCCGAGATCCCCCTGGCCGTGGCTCCCGAGTACCTGGAAGGCAGGCAGGAGATTTCCGGCGCGGTGGTGGACAGCTACTTCTACGGCGCCGTTGACTGGTACTGCGTCAACTTCGCCAGCGAAACCAACCCCATCCTGGGCAACCGGGACTTCCGCCTGGCCCTTAACTACGCCCTGGACCGGGAGGAGTATGTGGCCATCGCCACCAACGGCGTGTACGACCCCGCCACCCGCTTCGTGCTACCCCAGGTGGCCGGTTCCACGCCGGAATCATCCTACTTTGACGAATACCCCATCGACGTGTACAAGGAAACCGCAGAGCCGGACAAGGCCCTGGAGCATCTGCAAAAGGCCATGGACGCCCTTGGTATCGCCGACCCAAGCGAGATCAGCGTCGCCATTAAGATCAGCGACGCGTCCGTGAACAAGCTGATCGGCGAAAACTGCCAGGATCAATGGCAGAGGATCCTCGGCATCAACGTGACCATTGATACGGTGACCTACAGGGCCATGCTGGACGACCGGGTATCCGGCAATTTTGACCTGGTATACGCGGGCTGGATGCCCGACTTTAACGACCCCTACACCTACCTGGGGTACTTTATGTCCAACAACAGCCAGAACGGCGGTAAGTTCTCCAACCCCCGCTATGACGAGCTGGTGTCTACCGCCAATAACTATCCCGAAGCCGCCACGCGCCTTTCCATGTACGCCGAGGCGGAGCGGATTCTGCTGGAGGAGGCGGGCATGATCCCCCTGCAGGTACGGATGGGCCCCTGGGTCCGCAAAGAGACCCTGAAAGGCTTCGAGCGCTTCTTCCTGGGCGCGAACATGGACTTCCGCTACGCGTATTTCGAGGAGTAATACTTTCGCGGGCGGGGCGTTTTCCTGCGGGGAAACGCCCCCGCTGCTTTTACCGCCGCTTCGGGCACGGCAGTGACCGGGGCGGCGGTAAAAGGGAGCGGTAAGGGGGGAGCCTCGGCGTTCCCCACACCCTCCCTTGCGTCGCTCCCCTTCCCCGGCCAAGGGATGCATCCCCCGCAGGGGCGGGAAAGAGAGGATGTGATGATATGCTGGCCTATATCCTCAAGCGGTGCGTAACCGCTGTCATCACCCTGCTGGTGCTCATCACGGTCATCTTCCTGCTGGTCCGCCTGCTGCCGGGGGATCCCTTTATCAGCGAAAAGACGCCCCCGGCCATCCGCGAGAGCATGAAGGCGTATTATGGGCTGGACAAGCCGCTTCACCAGCAATGGGCCACCTATGTCGCCAACCTGCTGAAGGGGGATTTGGGCGTTTCGCTGAAGTACCGGGGCCGGACCATCAACGACGCCATCGCCCAAACCTTTCCCCAGTCCGCCTCCCTGGGCGTCCGCGCCCTCTCCCTGGGGCTGCTTCTGGGGCTTGTGCTGGGCGCTACGGCCGCCCAGCGGTCCAGGCGGCCGCTGGATTATCTGTGCATGTTTGTTGCCATCATCGGCGTATCCGTTCCCGATTTTGTGATCGGAACGCTGATGCAGCTGGTTTTTGCCATCAGGCTCGGCTTTTTTCCCTCCACCTCCATGTTCTGGAAGAGCTTTCCGGAAATGGTGCTTCCCGTGGTGGCCTTAAGCCTGTACACACTGGCCCTCATCACCCGGCTTATGCGCTCCTCCATGCTGGAGGTGCTGCATCAGGACTACATCCTGACGGCCAAGGCCAAGGGCTTAACCAGGTTTCAAATCGTCTGGAGGCATCAGATCCGCAATTCCATCCTTCCCGTGGTCACCGTAATGGGCCCCATCGTGGCCAGCGTTCTGACCGGAACCTTTGTGATAGAGCGGATTTACGGCATACCCGGCATGGGGAAGTTTTACGTGCAGAGCATCAACGACCTGGATTATACGATGGTACTGGGCATGACGGCCTTTTACGGGATGTTTCTGGTGGCCGCCAACCTGGTGGTGGATATTCTGTATGGAATCATCGACCCCAGGATCAAGCTGGCCGAGAAAAAGTACAGATTGGCGGAGGAGCGGGATGAGGAAACGGCCTGAGGGCGATGCGCCGCCCTGAGCGGGAGCGGCCGTGACAGGTCTCGCGACGGCGCGGGAAGGCGGAACATGGAGAACAGGCGGCAGGATGCCGCCCCTACGGAAGGGGGGCACGCGGTGAACGGTCAGGGATGGAAACCCGACCCTTCGGAGTATGCCGGCGGCGGCGTCCCGTACGGCGATGGAGCCGGCGTCGGGTACGGCCAAGAGCGGGAGGGGATTGCGGGGGGCCCGGGGCCCCAACCCGCGGAAACGGAGCGGCCGGCGTTCCCCCCCAGCCTGCTGGAAAAGCTGCCGAAGGACGCCGGCGATTTGCACAGGGTGGTCCGCCCCAGCCTGACGTACCTGCAGGACGCCTGGATCAAGATCCGGAAAAACAAGGCGGCCCTTATCAGCCTGCTGGTCCTGTGCCTGTATGTGGGCCTTGCCGTTTTCGCGCCCATCCTGTCCCCTTACGATTACGCGGCCCAAAACGCGAAAGAGCGCAACCAGTGGCCCAGCGCCCAGCATTGGTTCGGCACCGATCAGGCCGGCCGCGACCTGTGGACGCGCAACTGGGAAGGGGCCCGGATTTCGCTGTTTATCGGGTTTGTTGTGGTGGTAATCAACACCGCCATCGGCTCCCTCGTCGGCGGGATTTCCGGCTATTTCGGCGGTAAGACCGATATGGTTCTGATGCGGATCATCGACGTGCTGTACGGTATTCCCATGACGATCCTGGCCGTGCTGATGATGGTGGTGCTGAGCAAGGGGCTGCACACGATCATCCTGGCCATGGTGGCGGTGGGCTGGATCGGCAGCGCGCGGATGGCGCGGGGGCAGGTGCTGTCGATGAAGAATGCCGAGTACGTTCTGGCCGCCCAGCAGCTGGGCGCCGGCAGCGGCCGGATCATCCTGAAGCACTTCATCCCGAACATGAGCGGCATTTTAATCACCACCATGACCATGGCCATCCCCAGCGTCATTTTTACGGAATCGTTCCTGTCCTACATCGGCATCGGCGTCCAGGCCCCCGCCTGTTCCTGGGGGTCCCTGGCGCAGGCGGCCAACCAGAACTTTGAAATATATCCCTATCAGCTTCTCATTCCGTCCGTTTTCATCTGTACCACCGTCCTGGCCTTTAACATGCTTGGGGACGGGCTCCGCGACGCGCTGGACCCGCGGATGCGCGGCGAATACAAGGGGTAGGCGATCCTATGAGCGAAAACAAGCGTTTGTTGGAGATACAAGACCTGCATGTGGAGTTTTCCACCTACGGGGGAAACATCAAAGCCGTGCGCGGCGTGAGCCTGAGCATGGAGCCCGGGGAGTGCGTGGCGGTGGTGGGGGAGTCCGGATGCGGCAAGACCGTTACCGCCAAATCCATACTGGGGCTCCTGCCTCATCCCCAGGGGCGGGTCCGGGGCGGGAAGATCCTGTTTGACGGCGTGGACCTGCTGGGGCTGGGGGAACGGGAAACGCTGAAAATACGCGGCAACCGGATCGGCATGATCTTTCAGGACCCCATGACGTCCCTGAACCCCACCATGACTGTGGGCAGGCAGATCGCCGAGGTGCTGATCCGCCATCAAAAGATTTCCAGGGACGCGGCAAGGGAAAAAACCCTGGACTTTATGCGGCTGGTGGGGATCGCGAACCCCGAAAAGCGGTATCGGGAATACCCGGGAAGCCTTTCCGGCGGCCTGCGCCAGCGGATGGTTATCGCCATCGCCATGTGCTGCAATCCGCAGCTGCTGCTGGCCGACGAGCCCACCACCGCCCTGGACGTAACCATACAGGCGCAGATTCTGGACCTGATGCGCGAGCTCCAGGCCCGTTTTCATACCGCGATCCTGCTGATCACCCACGACCTGGGCGTGGTGGCGAACATGGCCGGCCGGGTGCTGGTGTTTTACGCGGGTCAGATCGTGGAGGAAGGGTTTTGCGACGATATCTTCTATGAGCCCGGGCACCCGTATACCGTGGGGCTGCTCAAATCCATGCCGCGCCTGCGCGGCGGCAAGCGGGAGAATCTGGCGAGCATCGAGGGCGCGCCTCCGGATCTGTTCGCCCCGCCCCGGGGATGCGCCTTCGCCGCGCGCTGCGAGCGCGCCATGCGCCTGTGCGCGGAGCGGGAGCCGCCCCTGGCGGACATAGGCCCCAATCATCGGTCCAGGTGCTGGCTGAATTACCTTTCACAGCCCGGGATGGGATCCTTTTCCGAAGGAGCTGCCGGCGCTGCCGGCGGCGGATGATCCCCCTGAGTAACATTCCCCCGGAAAGGGGATCGCGGGGGGGATGAAATCCCCGCCCGCGGGAGCGAAGCGAAGGAGGCGCCTATGCCGGCGGAAAAGCTGCTGGAAGTGAAAAACCTCAGAAAATACTTCGGCGCGGGCGGCGGCGCGGTGCTGAAGGCCGTGGACGGCGTGAGCTTCCACATCCGGGCCGGCGAAACCTTCGGCCTGGTGGGGGAGAGCGGCTGCGGAAAATCCACCATCGGGCGGGCCATCGTCAAGCTGTACGAACCCACGGGGGGTGAGATTTATTATGAGGGGGAGGACATCACCCATACCGGCCGGGATAGGCGAAAGGCATTCGCCCGGAAGGTGCAGATGATCTTTCAGGACCCCTACGCCTCCCTGGACGCGCGCATGACCGTGGGCGACATCATCAGCGAGGGAATAGACATCCACAAGCTGTGCAAGGGCGCCCGCAGGCAGGAGGTCATCGACGACTGCCTGGAAAAGGTGGGCCTTCAAAGGGAACACGCCAACCGCTTTCCCCACGAGTTTTCCGGCGGGCAGCGCCAGCGCATCGGCATCGCCCGGGCCCTTGCCATCAACCCCCGGTTTATCGTTTGCGACGAACCCATATCCGCGCTGGACGTTTCCATACAGGCGCAGATCGTCAACCTGCTGATCAAGCTGCAGGACGGGATGGGCCTTACCTATTTGTTTATCGCCCACGACCTTTCCATGGTGCGCCATATTTCGGACAGGGTGGGCGTGATGTACCTGGGAAAGCTGATGGAGGTGGCGGACAGCGCGGGGTTGTACCAAAACCCGCTTCATCCCTACACCAAGGCGCTGTTTTCCGCGATCCCCGCGGCGGACCCGCGCTATGAGCGGACCCGGCAGCGCGTTTTGCTGAAAGGCAGCGTTCCCTCCCCGGTGAACCCGCCCGCCGGCTGCCGGTTTTCCGGCCGCTGCCCGGAGCGCCTGCCGGCGTGCAGGGACGCGGAGCCCCCGCTGGCGGAGGCGGCGCCCGGCCATTATTGCGCCTGCCATCGGGTGGGGGGGTTGGCTGCGGGCCTGCCTGCCGCGCCCTAAAACGCAGCGGGAAACCCCTCCGTGGAAAAACGCAGATGTTGTTGCCGATGAGGGCTGTTTTGATGTTGGAGCGGCGGCGGGCAGTCGGCCCGGGCCCCTTCGCAACACAAGGCGGTCCGGCCGTAATCGCCTGCGCCGGACGGGGGAGATGGTTTGCGGGCTATTGAATTCATCCCGATTTATGATATAATTGCCGTAAGTGAGAGAGGCGCCGCGGGATACGCCTCTGTATGCCGTTGTCAGGAGGGATCGCGGTTGAAAAGGGTGAAGGAAAAACAGGTGCTGGTTGGCGCTGATTTCGCCGGTTTTCCGTTAAAGGAGGCCGTGGCGGCTCATCTGAGGGATAAAGGTTGGGAGATTACGGACATCGGCGTCCGTTCCGCGGAGGAGGCCGACCCGGAGATGTTCCATCGCATCGGCCTGAAAGCGGGAGCCAGGATCGCCGAGGGAGAATTTGAGCGCGCGCTGCTGTTCTGCGGCACCGGGATGGGCATCCACATCGCCGCCAGCAAATGCCCGCGGGTGCACGCCGCCGTGGTGGAGTCGGTACCGGCCGCGCTGCGAGCGATCACCGGCAACGGCGTAAACGTTCTTGCCATGGGCGCGTTCTATGTGGCCCCCAAGATGGGATGCGACATCGCCGACGCCTTTTTATACCACAACCTGGGCGACGGCTATGAGTGGTGGCCCAATTTTTACGAATTTCACAAGCTGTCCATCGACGAGTTGGACGCCTTTGACTATGAGGAGTTTAAAAAGAACGGATTTGAAGTCAAGCGGCTGGGCGATTACCCGCTGTCGCTGATGGAGAAGCCGGAGGGCTGATCGTTTTTCGGGAGGACGGGCGGTTTTCCGCGCCAAAGGGCGCCAAAAATAAAAAAGGGGGATTCAACATGAAAAAAGGTCTTGCTCTGGGGTTGGCCGTGGCGATGCTGCTCTCGCTGGCGGCGGTGTCATTCGCCGGGTCTGAGGATTGGGAGATCGTGGTCGTGCCCAAGGACGCTTCCAACCCTTGGTTTGTTCGCATGGATGTGGGCGTCAAGGAGTACGCCGCGGAAACCGGGCTGAACGTTTACCAGCGGGGAACGCCGGAAATCGACGCCACGCTGCAGTATCAGCTCATCCAGGATCTGATTGCCGCCGATGTGGACGCCATCTGCGTGGTTCCTGTTGACCCCGGTTCCCTGGAGCCCGTGCTGAAGCAGGCGC
>Ga0082212_10012021_pt1 | contig 10929 bp, 7 predicted proteins | sample TergutNt197P3_FD_71548 | JGI IMG/M metagenome (GOLD analysis project Ga0082212, IMG submission 71548) | Neocapritermes taracua P3 segment gut microbial communities from Petit-Saut dam, French Guiana - Nt197 P3 | ecosystem: Host-associated > Arthropoda: Insects > Digestive system > Gut ...
TTTTAACTTCGAGCATACGTTTTTGGCGTTCTTCCGAAAATTGTTTCAAAGTGGTTAGTTTGAGCAAAATATCAAATAAATAAGGATATTCGGTATATGATTCGCTCAGCAGTTCACGTAAATTCTCAATGGCATAAGGAACACTTTGAATAAAATGTGGTTTTTTCTCGAAATATCCCCGGAAACCATAAGAGCCCAATACCTGTAATAATCGAAACAACACAAAATGCCGTAACTGATTACGAAAATCAGCCTCATCGACAGGATAATATATGCGTAGGGATTTGATATAAGCGCTCAATAATTCTTCCCTCAATTCATTTGGATACTTTGCCTTTGCCTGCCAAAGAAAAGAGGCAACATCATAGTAAACAGGCCCTTTTCGCCCTCCTTGAAAGTCAATAAAATAGGGTTCTCCGTCTTTGATCATCACATTTCTTGACTGAAAATCACGGTAAAGAAACGTATCTGTTTTATCCTGAAGCAATACCTTGCACATTTGATGGAAATCGTTCTCCAGCCGGTTTTCCTGAAAATCAATGCCTGTAGCTTTCAAAAAACAGTATTTGAAATAGTTTAAATCCCACAAAATTGACCGGCTGTCAAATTCGGATTGTGGGTAACACCGGGAAAAATCAAACCCTTCCGCTCCAATAACCTGTATGGAAGGCAAAACCGAAATTGTCTTTAACAATAACAAACGTTCTCCTTCATCGAACACACTACTTTGACGCCCTTTTTCAATTGCATTGAAAAGCAACGTGTTGCCCAAGTCTTCTTGCAGATAACATAACTTATCGTCCGAATAACAATACACTTCAGGCACAGGTAAGCCTTTGTTGCGAAAATGGCCGACCATATAGATAAATGCATTATTTTCATCAACTGAAGTTCCGATTACGCCAATCAGACTTTGATCGCCAATCAGACGGAAGTAGCGACGATTAGATCCAGACAAAGCGTGTAGCTCTCGAATTTCTTTAGCTGCGAAACCGGTATAATTTGTAAAGAGTTTTTGCAGTTCGTTCATTTTAGTTTCTTAATTTGTTGACAAAATTAAATTTTATTTTCAGAAAACAAACAAGAAAACGTGTTGCGATAGCTAATCTGTATATCGCACTTATTCTAACAGGGAGTAATCCCTCAAAAATTAAGAAACCCCCTCAAAAAAGTTTTTATATCAAAAAATCAGGCATTGCTAATTAAAATACATAACGATCCGTTTCTATGATGCATCAATAAGAAAACAGATGTTGTATTTATTCGGTATGTCTTTTATAATAATATTGTCTGATCAGATGATCCGAACAAAGCAAAACAAGTACGAGCAAACCAAAATAAATATAGGAGGAAGGGATCGAAATACGTGGAAATCCGGTTGTAAGTTGTGGCATATCCATATAAATAAGCGCTGTCACTGCAAGCCCGATCATTATCAACGATCCTGCTATCAATGCCAGTACGTGATACCGCTCGTTTCGTTTGGCTAAACGTACCGTTTCTTTTCTGACTCGCTGCATCATTTCCGATTGAAATGTGGATGGCAGCTGTTCATCCGGCATCCGGCTGAAAATAGATTTTAATATGTCTTGTTCGTTTTGATTCATAACTTACTTAATAATTGAATAACTAATAACTATCCTGCATTAATAACAACATTTTTTTTCGGATACGATGCAGTTTTGTTTTTACGTTCGAAACGCTAAATCCTGTGATTGTCACAATTTCGTTCACTTGTTTTTCCTGCATATAGAAAAGCGTAACAAGCGCCCGTTCGTCTGGCAAAAGCTGTTCGAGCGCCCTTTCAAGCCTGCTTAGCTGTTCTTCTTTAGTCAATTGTTCCACTTCGTCGCTTTTTTCATCATCTGCAACATTTTCAATCATCGACTCTTCGATGGCAACCCATTCATATTTCTTCTTGCGGCTGGCTGAAATAGCTACATTATAGGCAATCCGGTAGAGCCATGTAGAAAAGAGGCTGTTTCCCTGAAATGACGATAACGAACGAAAAACTTTCATAAAAACATCCTGCGTCAGTTCTTCCGCATCCTCCCGGCTGCCTACTATTTTTGTAATCAATGAAAAAACAGACTGACCGTATCGATCTAACAAGACAGAAAAACATTCCGTTTCCCCGGCTTGAATCTTCTCAATATAGTAGGCGTCATCAATTTGTTTCAAGATCTCTTGCGTCTAAATAAATCACAAAAACTATTTGCTTATGTTATATAAATAACAATTGATAATTGAAAAATATTTCCTAATTCTTAGACGTCGCCCATTTGAAAAGGTTACAGCCCGAAAGATTCTTTTATTTTTTCTACATAATCCAATTTTTCCCAAGTGAATAACTCAACTTCCCGAACAATAGGCTCAGGCATATAGCGTGATCTGTAAATTTTTGTTGCAACTTGCGGTTCACGACCGAAATGTCCGTACGAAGCCGTTTCAAAATAAATCGGATGGCGCAATTTCAACCGTTCTTCAATTGCTTTCGGGCGCAGGTCAAAGAGTTGTTGAATTTTTTGCGCAATCTCGCTGTCGCTTATATGCACATTTGAACGGCCAAAGGTATTGACACAGATACTGGTAGGGTGAGCGACGCCAATGGCGTAGGATATTTGAATAAGCGCTTCGTCTGCTACGCCGGCTGCAACTAAGTTTTTGGCAATATGACGTGCTGCATAAGCGGCTGAACGATCCACCTTTGAAGGGTCTTTTCCGGAAAATGCGCCGCCGCCGTGCGCCCCTTTTCCACCGTAGGTATCAACGATAATCTTACGTCCCGTCAATCCGGTATCGCCATGCGGCCCTCCAATTACAAATTTGCCTGTTGGATTGACATGATAGATAATCCGGTCGTTAAACAAAGTCTGCATATTTTTAGGCAGACGTGCTTTTACACGCGGAATCAGGATATTAACCACATCTTCCTTGATTTTTTCGCCCATCTTCAGATCGGCTTCTTCCTGCGAAACAACGCTGTCGGCAACGATAAACTCATCGTGCTGGGTTGATACGACAATCGTATCGATCCGCAAGGGTATGCCGGCGTCATCGTACTCGATTGTAACCTGGCTTTTTGAATCCGGACGCAGGTAAGGCATCAATGCGATTTCATTTTTACGTATGGCCGCCAATTCTTCCAATAAAGCATGCGAAAGTTCCAATGCCAACGGCATATAATTAGCGGTCTCTTTGGTCGCATAGCCGAACATCATTCCCTGGTCGCCTGCACCCTGTTCATAAGGGTCGGTACGCTCTACACCGCGGTTGATATCGCCGCTCTGCTCATGAATGGCTGAAAGTACGCCGCACGACTTTGCTTCAAATTGGTATTCGCTTTTCGTATAGCCGATTCGTTCGATAACTCCGCGCGCCGTTTCCTGTACATCTACATAAGCGCTCGATTTCACTTCGCCTGCCAGAATAACCTGACCGGTGGTTACCAGCGTTTCACACGCTACTTTCGAATTGCTGTCATAAGCCAGAAACTCATCCAACAATGCATCCGATATTTGATCGGCCACTTTATCCGGGTGTCCTTCCGACACCGATTCGGAGGTAAATAAATAACTCATTGCGTTAAAAATTAAATAATTAATAAAAAACGATAATTGATAATGATTGCATAGTACAGCCGAACGGCAAGAAAGGATTTTTAGCATTTTTTTCCTGTGGTTGCAAGCAATACAAATCTATCCACTTCAATTTCGGTGCAAAAATACAAAATTAATTAGAAATTAAAAAAATCAATAAAAATTTACCATTTTGTCCCCCTTTGAAGGGGGTTAGGGGGATGTTAATATTTGCGATTTTTTTTTTTAAAAAAACAACTAAACTCTAAACTCTACTAACTAAACTCTAAAAATAACCATTAGCCATTATTGCTTATTGCGTCAAAAAGTCAATCCTGTCGTTGATTGCTTTTTGGCATACAGGGCAAAAAGTGTCGGATAAGGAAATTTGATTCATAAGGCACTGTTGACGTGGGCGATACACTCCTTTCGTTACATATCCGCCTCCTTCGAATACGCCCAACTTATCGGCATATTCTTTTGTGGCGGGCGTTGGAACGGGTGTTTTGCTGTCAATCATACCCTTCCACGCCTTTTTGTCGAAATCGACTAAGGTGGTCAGGTTAGGTTCCCATGGTTCGCGATTGGCAGGATACATTTCATTGAATGCAACGCCGCCCACGTATTCATCGCCCAAACCAAGCATTAAATGTCCAAACTCATGCACATAGACCTTGCCTGTTAAAGCGGAATGATGTGCGGCGCTTATGCCGTAAAAATTATAGATACCGCCACCGCCATATTTTTGGGTATTCGATAATACATAAATATAATCATAAGCAACATGGCCTGCAATATCGCGCAATTGTTGGAAGTTGCTGATTGTTTGATACCTTTCCGAATCGAATGTATAGAAATTTGCTCCTGTGGCGGTACGTTTCCATACGTGTTCACCCGGAATTGTCACCCCTTCATCTTGCGAAGGCGCCCATACCGCTACAATATTAAAACGATTCCGGTTCTCTTTAAAAGGTGAATATTTGAAAAAATCATTTGCAAAAGATTGACATGCTTCTTCAAATTTGGCGCGTTGCGAGGCTGAATACCCTTCCGGAATCAATACAATATCAACTCTGCGTGTCGGATTTCCGGTATATGCCACCTCAAAAGTTTCGTATGTCGGAATAAATTTCTCAATAAAATAAGAGTCGGGGTCGATATTGTATTCAAATTTTTTATCGAAACTCATCTTTTCATTCCGCGCATAAAGTTCGATCCGCACCGCTTTTTTAGGGTAGGGGAATACGACGCTTTCGGGGAAAGCCTTTTGAGTTTGCGTGGCCTCCTCCGTTGTCTGCCATTCATTAAACAGCGTACAAAATCCGCGTGAATAGATTTCTTTGCCCGAAGCCGTATCAATAATTTTAAACAGTTGGTTACCATAGTCATCAGGATCGATTAGATTTATTTTTGAACCGGCATAAAAAGGCTCTTCCTTTAGCCGGCTAAAATAATAATACTCTGATGTTTGATTCCCGGCATGGATATAGTCAAACCGCATGGTTTTGTTATAGAATAGATCGTCAAAATCTTGAGCAGCAGCTGAAAAGGAAAGAAATAAAATTACAAAAACAGAATAATTCTTTTTCACGGGATTTTTATTTATATATAAATGATTTACTATCATATCCATATTGCCGGATGTTTTGCTGCACGATTTGTAAAATGGCTTCGCCGTGACGGGCTGCGGTGGTTTTCCCGATTCCGGGTACGCGGAGTAGCTGTACCGAATCCTGTGGAAGAAGATTGGTAACGCCCAATAATGCCATTTGCGACAGGACGACATACGCAGGTACATTTTGTTCCTGCGCCTGCTCTCTGCGCCATGAGCGCAGTTGTTCGTATAGTTCGGGGTGGAGAATGTCTTTGGAAACGGTAAAATTATCCGAAGTGTCTTTTATCTTTTTTTCTTTCTTTTGCCGTTTGGGATATGTTTCTTCTATCAACGATTTTGACTTGGCATCCAAATAGGCGGGGACCGAAAAGCCCTCAAAGCAAACTTCCAAAGTTTGTTGTTTTTGCCTGATTTCCGTTTGAAACAAATCCAACACATTGTTTACCCTTTTGCGTATATCCTTATTGTCCGTTTCGATGATTGTATGATCCAACAAATCCCGGAATATCAGATTAGTCTTTTCCTGAAAATAACCGGCCGCTTTTTTTATCCGTTCCTGTAGGAAGAGGTCTGCTTCGGGGTTATCTGTTTTGGCAAGCAGCCGTTGCAACTGCAAATGAAACTGTTCCGAAACATGCAGGATTTCATTGCGAAAACGTTCTTCAGCCCGGTTATATTGATTGATTAGTTCGGGGTAGAGATTCCGAAAATACTCGTTCAACAGCCAACGCATCGTGTTAAGACGGGAGCGAACGTTGTCGTACGAGAACTGCTCGAAAAGCATTTTTTCAAAATAAGCCTTGCGTAGGTTTTGAAATTGCTGTGAATCAGGCTCTTTGTCTCTTGTGTCGTGCACAAAAGCATCAATATTACTGCTACGGATAATGGAGGACGAGTTGATGGGAGAACTCAGGATCAATCCGTCAAGCGTTTTGCAGCGGCTCAAGGCAACATACACCTGTCCATGCGTAAAAGAAGATTTGGCGTCAATAATCGCTTTATCGAAGGTAAGCCCCTGGCTTTTATGTACAGTAATAGCCCATGCCGTTTTGAGCGGATACTGTTCGAAAGCGCCCTCTTCTTCCTCTATCAATTCGTTTGTGTCGGGCGCAATGGAATATTTCATATTGCTCCATACGGCTTTTTCTACTGCAATCGGATGCTTATCATCTTTGCCTTGCGCCTCGATATGATGGTCGTCTATACGGGTAATCACAGCAATTTTACCGTTATAATAACGTTTTTCGGGCGACAGATCGTTTTTAACAAACATTACCTGAGCGCCTTTTTTCAGTTCCAGTATCTCGTCGGTCGGAAACGAATATTCAGGGAAATTACCTGTAATCTTTGCTTTATAGTTAAATCTTTCCTCCTTTATTTTTCCCAATTTATCACTGTTTATCCGCTGTGCCTGTGCATTATGCGTCGTCAGAATAATATAGCCTTCTTCATTATCGGGATCGAAATGCGGTTTATAACGTTTGTTCAACTCTTGCAATAAAGTGCGGTCTGCCGTATTTTCCCTGATACGGTTCAACATGGTTATAAATGCTTCGTCCGATTGACGATAGACGGTTTTTAGTTCGACACTTACAAAAGACGTCTTTTTTAACGCCAGACTGTCAAAAAAATACGGCGATTCGTAATGGGTGCACAACAGATCCCATTCATCCTCTTTCACGACAGGCGCCAACTGTTCCATATCGCCAATCATCAACAGTTGAACGCCGCCAAAAGGTTGTTCATTGCGGCGGACATGGCGCAAAACATAATCAACCGCATCCAGCAGGTCGGATCGCACCATGCTTATTTCATCAATAACCAGCAGATCCAAGCTGCGCATGATATTGATTTTGACCTTGCTTAAACGGAAAAACTCATTGGCCTGTCTTGTACCCGGCACAAAAGGGGCAAAACTTAACTGAAAGAAAGAGTGAATCGTTACTCCTCTTGCATTGATGGCAGCCACACCCGTTGGCGCAACCACAATCATCCTTTTGGGAGAATTATCCCTGAGATGGTGCAAAAAAGTAGTCTTCCCCGTACCTGCCTTGCCTGTTAAAAACAGGTGCGTACCGGTGTACTTTATCAGATTATGGGCTAATTCGAGTTGAGGGTTTGTTTCCATATTTCACGATATTTATCATATCCACAAGTAGCAAAAAATAATCTGTACTCCAAATATCCATTTCCGCAGGATTTTTGATAAAGGGTCGCACATCATTTTTCACGATGTTTATATCTGTTTTTAAAATGCGCTCTTTCAACAGATTTTTAAAACATTCTACGGAAAAATCGTTTTCAGTAACAGCATTGATCTGTATTGCCCGTTGGTGTAAATGCACAAAATTCAGAGGGATATTATTTCGAACATACCATTCAAAATCGTACCAGTCGCGTCCTTTCACGCGGTTTTTCCAGTTTCGGAACAGCATAGCATGTATTTTGCCTGCATACAAATCAGGAAGCGTGTAGCAACGTACCATCAACGAAAATGGCAACATCAACAATTTGTGTTCGGTAGCAAAACCGGCAGGTGGCTGTGTATCAACTTCGATTTTAATTTTCACACTCCTTTCGGTTGAAAACTGCAAATTGTATATTTCGGTCGTATTTTTCAAAAATGCTGATTCTATATTGGTTTGCGTTTTCTTCCCCTTTTTTGTAATTGTAATATCTCTTCCAATAGACTGAAATTCAGCAATTATGGCATCAAAATAATTTTCCAGATGAAAAGTTTTATCAGTTTGCAATAGTGAAAAATCCATATCTTCAGAAAATCGCTGCATCCCATAAAAAATCCTCAAACAAGTTCCGCCGTAAAAAGCAGCCTTATCGAAAAAGCCACCACGATACAATCCGGCCAACACAATTTGCTGCATTACTTCGTGCAAAGCATTTATCTTGTCATCTTCAGAACGAATTGCATAGCGAGAGAGCATATTTTCAAAAATGGGACTGATCATAATTTTTCATTAAAAAAATATGTTCAAACAAAATTTCATCAAATACGTTAATTCCATCTTTTTTTTCCCTGTTTCAATACAGTTCTTGATTATTTCAATATCAATCTTTTGTAAAACCGAAAAATCAATCCGCAAATTTTCTTCCAAATAAAGTTGCATTGCCTTGACAGACTGCATACGTAAATTTCGTGTAGCTAAAAACATATCGCACAATGCTTTTTCTGGAGTTGCGATCAGATAAGCATATTCATTATCAACTGTTTGTTGACTTATTCCAATTGAATAATAATTTTGAGGAATAGTAATGTATTCAAAATTACCGACACAATTTTCAAACTTCTTTGCTCGCTTAAAAGTTGCAGAACGCACCGTAAAAACCCTTTCGGGTATCAAACCATAAAAAGCCAAAGCTGTCTCAAACGAAACATACGAGGGCCCATACAAATGATTGGCTATTAATTCTCTTGAAAGCGATTTATGACTTATTTTGTCTGAAACAATATACAAACCTTTTTTTAAACGAATTATCTTGCCATGCTTTTCAAGCGCTGAGATCTTGTTGCGCGGATACTTGTAATTGCCTGCCAAGTTCTGTAAAACAGAACTTTCAAGTGGAATATTGCTGTATTTTTCGAGTGCAATCATGAATGATTTATAATCTTGTCACAAAAATAGCAAAAAATTCAAACATAGTTGATTTTTTTTCAACTTTATTATCAATATTTGCTGTTTTTCGGCAAAAAGTACCGACTTGCAATCCGTCAGAATGGAGGTGGTTCAATTATTCAATTAATAGAAATCAAAAATTAATTACCGCCTGAAACTATTTCTTCCGTTTCTATCTCTATCTCTATCTCTATCTCTGTCGCCTCTGTCTCTGTTTCTGTCGCCCTGACCGCCACCGCTACTTCGCGGCGGGCGTGGTGGCGCTTCCTGAAATCCTTCGGGTTTTGGCAATAATGCCCTGCGGGACAGTTTGAATTTGCCGGTTTTGGGGTCGATATCGACTAATTTGATGGTAATCGTATCGCCTTCGTGCAATCCGGTATCCTCGATGGTTTCGAAACGCTTCCAGTCGATTTCCGAAATATGTAACAAACCTTCTTTTCCGGGCATAAATTCAACAAAAGCGCCATAAGGCATCAATGAAGTAACTTTGCTTTCATATACTTCGCCGACTTCAGGTGTGGCAACAATGGCCCTGATAGCTCTTAGAGCGCCATCAATAGATTCTTTATTGATGCCGGATACCTCGACAATGCCGACTCCATCCACTTCGTCAATAGAAATGGTAGCCCCTGTTCTTTCCTGTATGCCCTGAACAATCTTGCCGCCCGGGCCGATGATGGCGCCGATAAATTCTTTCCCGACGGTAATTATTTCAATGCGTGGAGCATGAGGTTTAAGATCGGGACGCGCTTCGGGTTGTGCTTCCGTGATTTTGTTCAAGATATGCAATCTGCCTTCTCTTGCCTGCGCCAGCGCCTTTTCAAGTATTTCGTAGGATAACCCATCGACTTTAATATCCATTTGCGTAGCTGTGATGCCGTCTTTGGTGCCTGTTACCTTGAAATCCATATCGCCCAAATGATCTTCGTCACCCAGTATATCCGATAAAACTGCATAGTTTGTTCCTTTTTTTTCAGAAATCAATCCCATGGCAATGCCGGAAACAGGTTTTTTGATGTCAACGCCTGCATCTCTCATTGCCAGCGTGCCTGCACAGACCGTAGCCATCGAAGACGAGCCGTTGGATTCCAAAATATCGGAAACAACGCGGATCACATAAGGATAATCTTGCGGAATCATGCGTTTTAAGGCGCGATGCGCCAAATTTCCATGACCTACCTCGCGGCGTCCGGTGCCGCGTTGTGATTTGGCTTCGCCTGTGGAAAACGGAGGGAAATTATAATGCAACAGAAAACGGTCTTTCCCGAACACCAATACGTCGTCCACAATTTTTTCGTCCGACTTAGTACCCAACGTAACGGTGGTCAACGATTGTGTTTCACCACGTGTAAAAATGGCAGCCCCGTGAGGCCCCGGAATAAAGTCGGTTTCGATCCAGATCGGGCGAATAGCGGTCGTCTTGCGCCCGTCCAATCGCTTGCCTTCGTCAAGGATGGCACGGCGCATGGCTTCTTTTTCGACGTCGTGGTAATAACGCTTGATCATGCCTTCTTTAGCTGCAAGTTCTTCTTCGGTAAAGTTGGATTTAAAATCAGCGACAATGGCCTCGAAAGCTTCGGCACGTGCATGTTTATCTGTGCCTGATACAGCTATGGCGTATGCTTGCGCGTAGCATTTGTCATGTACTGCTTTGCGCAGTTCTTCATCGTTTTCTTCGTGGCAATATGCACGTTTGACTGTTTTTCCGCAAAGTTCCATTAATTCTGTCTGCACACGGCAATGGTCTTTGATTGCTTCGTGTGCTATCTTAATTGCTTCCAGCATATCTGATTCCTGTACTTCATCCATCTCGCCTTCGACCATCATGATATTGTCGGCCGTAGCGCCAACCATAATGTCGAGATCGGCTACTTCCAACTGTTGATAAGTAGGATTGATGACGAATTGCCCGTTAACCCGCCCCACACGTACTTCCGAGATAGGGCCGTTGAAAGGAATATCCGATACGGCAATGGCTGCCGAAGCGGCCAATCCTGCCAGCGCGTCGGGAATATCGTTGCCGTCGGCCGAAAACAACAGGATACTTACAAAAACTTCGGCATGGTAATTGTCCGGAAAAAGCGGACGCAACACACGGTCA
>Ga0082212_10012022_pt1 | contig 10929 bp, 13 predicted proteins | sample TergutNt197P3_FD_71548 | JGI IMG/M metagenome (GOLD analysis project Ga0082212, IMG submission 71548) | Neocapritermes taracua P3 segment gut microbial communities from Petit-Saut dam, French Guiana - Nt197 P3 | ecosystem: Host-associated > Arthropoda: Insects > Digestive system > Gut ...
TGTTTCGGACCCTTGCTGGCAGCCATTCCGTTGCAGTTGTTGGCGTATCATATCGCCGTTTACAAAGGAAAAAACGTGGATCAACCCCGCCATCTGGCGAAATCGGTAACGGTGGAGTAAAATTGAAATATTGAAAATTGTTGTATCTTTGCAACTGTTAAAAATAAATTTATGAATGGTTTTGCAAGTTCTCAGAAATTAGATTTAATTCATTGGATTACAGAATTAAACGACGTCTCGGTATTGGCACAAGTACATGCAATAAAAGAAAACGCCATTATCGAATCATACTCAGAGTTGCAGTCGATAGAAAGAGGATTAGACGATATGCAACAAGGTAGAGTTGTTTCTCATGCACAAGCTAAAAAGCGTTATGAAAAATGGCTTTGAAATAAACAAAACCCTGATAATTTGAATATATAATCAAATATTGTATCTTTGCACTCGAATTTATAACGAATTTTTGAAAAATGAAAACTTGGAAAAAAGTTGCAATAATAGCGGGAGTGGTTACTACTACCGCGATCGCACTTAGTTCGTGCGAAAAACCGCCCGTAGACGAACCAAAAGATCCATATGAAGATGCAAAGAAAGAATGTGCACTCAAAGAAGAACATAAATCAGATCCGGACAGCGTGTATATCTGGCAAGGCAATAAATGCATTGGAGTGTATAACGGCGTGGTAGAAAAAGACACGACACTTTTGTGGAATGCTGATTTCGGCACCATGGGCGGTGAAGCATCTGGGGGTAAAATCGGATTCCCAACACGTTTTCAGTTACAAGAAATTAAAAAATCGGGAAAAAAGACAACCTTGAAACTGTACAGTAAAGATCAACGTGGCATTCCTCCTATACAGCATCGAGACAATGCGGACTCTTTACAGATATGGTTACAAGAAGGCCTTATCAGTATTTATCAAGGTGACACTTTGTTGATTGATAACGAACCGCCAGAAGCACTGTTCAACAAATATAAAGAATTGGGCATATTTATTGCTAAATGGGCCCCGGAATTTGTGAAAGCACACAATAAAAATGTCATAAAGACCGGACAAGGTTCATTCGTGGCGTTAAATGATAGACGTGAATATGCTCTGGGACGTCGTTTTGCAAGGGCACAGCAAGACAGAAAGCAGAATCAGATCACTGCATAATTAAAAACCCGGGTTATCCCGGGTTTTTAATTTAGAACGATGCCAATTTGACTTGGTTTTCAATATGGTCTGATTTTGGCGTTTTAAACAAACAATATAGAGCGCCTTCGCCTTGTAGAGACGGATAATTATCCGTCTCTACGGATATACCCCAACCCCGTCAATTCCGAATAAAAATTCCGAATTACGAGGGCGGAGAAATACAAATTTATGACCTCATGGGCAGAACCCTAATGTCACTAAAGACGTTACCGTCCCCCGAAACCACCCTCAACGTCTCCCACCTTCCCGCCGGAATGTATTTTATAAAAATTGGCGAAAAGACGGCGAAATTTGTGAAAGAGTAAAGATTGTCTGAACTGTGATTTTAATAAGATTTTCAGGATAAACATGATTTTTAATTCAGCCACAAATGACACGAATTAACACGAATCAATCATAAAAATCAATTAAATCACGTTAAAATCACAGTTCAGACGATTACTAAGATAATCTTGAAAATCTTATTAATCTTTTATTATGGCTTGAAATTCACTATATGTTACAATTTTTGTTTGATTATGAATCTGAAGCGTTAACAAATCTTTATCTCCTGTTAAGATATAATCAGCCTGAACGGTATCGGCTAATGAGAGCAGATATAAATCCTTTGTATCTCGCACAGGTGAAACAGCTTTTTTATCAATATCGGCATACTTACAAAATTTGTTAATGATTATAAAGGTATCAACAACATCATTTTCATTTACATATTTTCTTATTTTGTGTTTAGATGATATGTGGTGTATTTCTTCCAATAGTTCATGGCAAACAAAAAAAGTCAAATTCGAATTTGTAAGCACAGATTTCAATACTGACAATCGTTTTCCTATAAGAAACGAAATCCATAAATTGGTGTCGATGATAACTTTCATTGTGCGTATCTTACGGCTCTTACTTCTGCCATTATATCATCATCGGTCAGGTCAACATTTTTAGGGCGTGAATGGATATATTTATCCAATAAATCTGTTTTGTTTTCTATCCACCATCCCATTTTTTTTGCAAAAATCTGAAAAAAGTCCACATCTGATTGAGGGATTTTTACATACACATTTTCACATACAGCGTCGTTTAATATCGCTTCCATAATCTTTTATTATTTTTTGCAAAGATACAACTTTTTCTATTTAGATAACCAAACTACATCCTCCTCACCATCTCTTTCACCAGCGCTATCATTCTCACGCCGGCTTTTTTGCCCTCTTTTAGGACTTCTTCGCCGTCGTTTTTGTAGTCGGCGTCGAAGTGGTGGGCTTCGTTGGTAACGACCGACAGTCCGAAGACGTTGATACCGGCATGGCGTGCCACGATGACTTCCGGTACTGTGGACATACCGCAAACGTCGCCGCCGATGATACGGAAATAGTTGTATTCGGCAGGCGTCTCGAAGGTAGGACCGGTGCCGCCGACGTAAACGCCCTTTTGCAACGGAATGTTCATCTCTTTGCCGATTTCTTCTGCTAACGCTATCAGACGGTTGTCGTAGGCGCGGGTCATGTCGGGGAAACGCGGTCCGAGTTCTTCTACGTTGGGTCCGATTAACGGATTGGGCATCAGGTTGATATGGTCGGTAATCACCATCAGGTCTCCGATACGGAAGTTGTAGTTGATACCGCCTGCGGCGTTGGAGACAATCAGGTTTTCAATTCCCATAAAAGCGAACACGCGCACCGGAAAAGTTACCGTTTCCATCGGATAGCCTTCGTAAAAATGAAACCGTCCCTGCATCGCCAGCACCTTCGTTTTACCCAGCATTCCGCACACCAAATTCCCTTTATGTCCGATAGCCGTACTCACCGGAAAATTTGGAATTTCCTTATATGGCAACCGTTGCGCATTTTCAATTTCGTCGGCTAAATCGCCCAATCCGCTTCCCAAGATGATAGCGGTTTTGATATCGCTGCCCATTTTTTCACGTAGCCAGGCAGCCGTGTCTTTGGCTTTTTCTATGATAGTCATAACTTTATAACGATTAAAATATTAATGTGCAAAGGTAGTCAAAATTCTAAAATTTCGTATCTTTGCCCGATAAAAATTGTTACAATTTAATGATAAAATATAAACCGATGGTAAAAACACCCAATATTGCAGGAACCGTTGCCTCTTATTTGTTGGAAATAAAGGCAGTAAAATTGAGTCCGCACACGCCGTTTACGTGGGCATCAGGCTGGAAATCACCCATTTATTGCGACAACAGAAAGACTTTGTCGTATCCGAAAATCCGCGATTATATCCGCGATGCTTTTGTTGAATCCATCAAGAAAAATGTCAAACAGGTGGACGTTGTTGCGGGCGTTGCCACGGCGGGTATTCCGCAGGGAATGTTAATTGCACAGGCGTTAAACCTGCCTTTTGTCTATGTGCGCTCGTCGAATAAGGCGCACGGGTTGGAGAATAAAATCGAAGGCGTGGTTGAAAAAGGACAAACCGCCATCGTCATCGAAGATTTGATTTCTACCGGCGGAAGCAGTCTGGCGGTGGTTGATGCGTTGCGAGACGCCGGATGTAAGGTAGATGCCATGTTTGCCATTTTCACCTACGGTTTTCCCGTTGCCGATGAACATTTTGAACAAAAACAATGCAAACTCTTCACGCTTTCCAACTATAATGTGTTGGTTTCAAAAGCATTACACGAAGGATATATCAAAGAATCAAATTTGAAATCTTTACAAAAATGGAGAGAAGCGCCGGAAAAATGGGGAACGAGGTGATAATGAACAATGAATAATGAACAATGAATAATGAACAATGAATAATGAACAATGAATAATGAACAGTCTAAAAGTCTTGTGTCTAAAAGTCTAACTCCTTAACTCCTCTAACTCCTGATACTTATAACTCGTAACTTGTAACTTGTAACTCGTAACTAAAATGAAAAATATCGAAAGCCAATACAGAATTATCCAACGTCCGGCGAAAGATTTATATGATTTCATCGCCGACTTTCATCATTTTGAAAAATTCCTGCCCGAACAGATAACCAACTGGGAAACAACAGAAAACACCTGCTCTTTCAACATTCCCAATCTGGGAAAAATCGTCCTGCAAATGGAAAAAGACGAAGAATCGCTCACGGTGCGATACATCAGCGTCGCCGGACCCGCCGCCTTTGAACTGCTGTGCGAACTGGCGCCCGAAACCGAAAACAGTTGTCGCCTCACCCTCACCGCCCTCGCCGACATCCCCGCTTTTATGCTGATGATGATTTCCAAACCCATCAAAAACTTCGCCACCATCTTAATGGATAAGATTAAAGAACTGGCGGAGAAGCAGTTGTGATTAATTGAATGATTGGATGAAACAGATAAAAATAGATGAAAGTTCTGTGAATTTGAAACGTTTAACGCGTGATTATTACGCGCAAAAATCGCAAAAAGAAGCAGATAAATATTGGGATGAAGGCGAAATCCGCATTAGACCTTATTTTCACCTTATTTTCTAACAAAACCACCTTAGTAGCCAGCGAGTTGCCATACATACCAACCTTATTACCTTATCTTTCCAAACGTGTATTCTCAATAAGGTAATAAGGTTGTTTACTGCTGTGTAATTTATTGCTACTAAGGTTGTTATGTCGTTTGAATAAGGTGAAAATAAGGTTTTTATCTAATCTCCAAACCGACATTTTGAAACAAAAAGTCTAATGCGGATTTTGGGATTAAGGCGTTTTTTTCCATTGTCCCCCGCCAAAATAAAAACCGATGGACAGAGATAGATAGTCGTTGTTTTTAAGATCAGTTGTGGCGCTTGGTTTTCTGACCACATTATACGATAAACTGGTTCTAAAATTTCCGATTTCCAAGCCGGTACGAATAAAACAGCAGACACTATTTACCTTTCCCCACCCGGAATATTCATATTTGATAGGAAATCCATACGGTTGGCTGTATTTAATTCTAGTTTCAGAAAACTCGCCTTTACAAAAATAATAGCCCAATCCGGCGCCGATAAAAGGCGCAATTTGTCTGTTTGTGTAATGAAAATAATAATCGTAAGTAAGAGAAAGGGATAGCAATTTACCTTGATGATCTTTATCTTTTATATAACTCACAACTTCTGCCCTAAACCCGACATTCACATTGTCTTGCAGATTATATTTCGCTTCTGCCGCTCCAAAACCGCCAATAGAGCCTTTAAGAGGATGTAAAACGCCGCCTTCCAGCCCTCCGCGCCATGTCTCTGCCTCTTGTGCAAAAGAAAAATTGACACAAAATAAAATTGTGCAAAGGATAAAAAGATATTTTTTCATGATTTTCAATGTTGATAATCAACGTTTTCTGTGCGGATGAAGGGACTCGAACCCCCACGCCTCTCGGCACCAGATCCTAAGTCTGGCGCGGCTACCAATTACGCCACATCCGCAAAAGCGGGTGCAAAGGTACAATTTTTTTTCTTACTGTTAAAAAAAACCGTACATTTGCATAAAAATAAATCCAGAGTTTTATGGCTGAATTTAGAATTAAACGAGGGCTGAACATTAACCTCGTCGGGAAGGCGGAACAGGTTATAAAAGAGACTGTTACAGAGAATTATGCTGTGAAGCCAACCGATTTTCGAGGCTTAACGCCAAAACTTTTAGTCGAAGAAGGGCAACCGGTGAAAGCCGGAACGCCGCTGTTTTTCGACAAATACAACGAAAAAATCAAGGTAACATCGCCGGTTTCGGGGGTGGTAACGGCGATTGTGCGGGGTGAAAAACGCCGCATCGAAGAGATTCGCATCGCCGCCGACCCGCAAACGGAATATGTTGAATTTGAAAAACAACCTCCGCAGACCTTGAACCGTGAACAAATCGTGGAAAAGATGTTGGAAAGCGGCGTCTGGGCGATGTTGCGACAACGTCCTTACGGCTGCATTGCCAATCCTACCGACACGCCCAAAGCGATTTTTATCTCTGCGTTTGACACGGCGCCGTTATCTCCCGATTACGATTTTATCGTACACGGACAGGGCGCAGCGTTTCAGGCAGGGTTAGACGCTTTGGCGGCATTGACAACAGGAAAAGTACATCTGAATTTGCAAGGAGGAAACATCGGCATTTCTCATGTGTTTTTGAACGCTAAAAACGTGCAAATCAACTACTTCAAAGGCGTTCATCCGGCAGGAAACGTGGGAACGCAGATCAACAAAATTTCCCCTGTAAACAAGGGTGAGACGGTTTGGTATCTGCGGGTGCAGGAGGTTATCATCATCGGAAAACTGTTTCTCGAAGGAAGGTTTGATGCTACCCGAATCATCGCTTTTGCGGGCAGCGAGGTGTGTCATCCGCACTATTTTCGGGTGAAAATGGGCGTTTCCGTTCAAAAACTTGCAGAAGTTGCCGGCGTTTTACACGAAAATATCCGTTATATCAGCGGCAATGTTTTAACCGGAACAAACATCGGAACTGACGGATACTTAAACTATTACGACAATCAAATCACCGTCATTCCCGAAGGAAATCAATACGAACTGTTTGGCTGGATGATGCCGCGTTTCGGTAAATTTTCCACTTGGCACACCTATTTAAGTTGGTTAACGCCGTGGAAAAAATATAAACTCGACACCAACCTCAACGGAGGTCAGCGCGCTTTCGTTTTTAACGGAAAATATGAACAGGTTTTTCCATTCGACATTTATCCCGTTCACTTGATGAAAGCCATTATCACCGAAGATATCGACATGATGGAAAAACTTGGTATCTATGAACTTGAAGAAGAAGACGTTGCGCTGTGCGAATTTGTCTGTCCGTCAAAAATAGAATGGCAAGCCGAACTGCGCAAAGGATTGGATTTAATTAAAAAGGAGATGAGTTAAAATGAAAGGATTACGAAAAATAATAGACAAACTGAAGCCGAATTTTGAAAAAGGCGGACGTTTTCCGTGGCTACAATCGGTGTTTGAAGGCTTTGAGACGTTTCTTTTTGTTCCCAATACGGTAACAAAATCGGGGTCTCACATTCGCGACGCCATAGATATGAAACGGGGCATGATTACCGTTGTCATTGCCTTACTTCCGGCGATGTTGTTCGGAATGTACAACGTTGGATTTCAACATTTTAAGGCGATTGGAGCAACAGCGGAGTTTTGGGAAATGTTTTTATTCGGTTTTTGGAAAGTGTTGCCGTTGATTGTGGTTTCCTACGGCGTTGGACTTGCGATAGAGTTTTGTTTTGCGCAAATCCGTCATCACGAAATCAACGAAGGATTTTTGGTAACGGGATTGCTCATTCCATTGATTGTGCCGATTAACGTTCCGCTGTGGATGGTGGCGGTGGCAACAGCCTTTGCCGTGATCATCGGAAAAGAGGTTTTCGGAGGCAGCGGGATGAACATTGTCAATCCGGCGTTGCTGGCGCGGGCGTTTCTGTTCTTTGCTTATCCGCTGAAAATGAGCGGTAATGCGGTGTGGATTCGTCTCGGCGAAGGTCAGCAGGCGATAGATGGATTTTCGGGCGCTACGCCGTTAGGCGAGGCTTTGGTGGGCGATTTCGATAAACTTCACGCTTCGTGGAGCATCTCCGATATGATTTTCGGATTTATCCCCGGCTCTGTCGGCGAGACTTCGTTTTTGGCGATTATGCTGGGGGCGGCGTTGCTGCTTTTTACCGGCATGGCAAGTTGGAAAATCATGCTGTCGGTCTTCGCAGGAGGTTACGCTATGGGCGTGATTTTCAACGTCATCGGCGCAAACGAGTTTATGTTACTTCCGGCGTGGGAACATCTGTTGCTGGGCGGTTTCGCCTTTGGCGCCGTCTTTATGGCAACCGACCCCGTCAGTTCCGCACAAACCGAAAAAGGGAAATATATCTACGGACTGCTCATCGGCATTTTAGCGATTTTAATCCGTGTACTCAACCCCGCCTATCCCGAAGGAATGATGCTCGCCATATTGCTGCTGAACGTCTTTGCCCCGCTGATTGACCATTTGGTGGTGGGAAGAAATATTAAAAAACGTCAAAAACGAGCGTTAATCAAAATTAATACCTAAAACTACTTCCCAACAAAAATTCTCTCAGAATTGCGTCTCTACGGGCAACGGGCAATATATATTCCATACTACGGACAGAATTTTATTTGCAAAGTAAATCCCTTTGCAAAACATCTTCAAAATTCAGAAATTTATATCTTGCATAAAAAAAAAGAAATGAAAAAGAAAACGAAAAAAGAAAACATCTAAACATCTGATATTCAGCAAAATAATTCTTTTTTCATCTTTTTAAGCGAAAAAAGAAAATGCGGGGGCGGAGGTTGCGGAGAGGGAGGTTGGGGTGGTTCAGACGGATAATTATCACGTCTCCACGTGGCAACGCTACGGCAGAGTGAATAACGAGGTTAAACTACTAGGTTGTTATAATAATAATCGGCATTAGCTTGAAGAAGAATACATCCTCCTTCTAGTGTATTTGTTACTTCTTTCATTCTAATATCTTTATTTTCCTCTTTTGAAAAAGAATATTTGTAGTAATAAATATTTGCCAATAACAAAGCACCTACGGCATTTATAGCATTTTGCAAATTAGCTTCTTTAAAATAGTTGTTCCGTTCGTGTTTTACATTGTTATAGCTTCCCCACCAATCAGGGTTTTGCATTTCTGCCCAACAACTCCAAGGTTTAAATAAAAGTCCAAATCTACTTATATGAATTTCTTCATTGATAAACAAGGGTACGTTGTTTTGAATGATTGTTCTATAATTATTTATGTTCTTTGCAGTTTTACTGTGATCTAATAATTCACATAATTGTTTCATTACCACATCTACTTCCGAAGATGCAGATAAAAGAATATGAGCTAACTCTATTGAGTACACATTTAGATTTTCTTTTGTAAATTCAATATAGCGAGATAATTTTTCTAAATCTTTCTCAATAGCCACAAAATAATTCCAATAGTACTTTGGTGTTTTGAGTGTCATCATTATTGATATTTTTTTCTGTTAATTTCTAATAATATTCAATTACTTTATTACTTTTTTTATTTGAGGATTAGTCACCTTATGAATTTCTTTACGAGCATGTTCAAGCGTATCAAATTTATACTTATACTTCGAAACACTACCACAAGCTGCAATAGAAAACTTCGCATCAATCCATATAAATTTAAATAACCAGTGTCTTTTTTGTATATAATATTGACTATTTCCGTTTAAATTTGTTCTTTCAACTATTCTTGCTTTTTTCATTTTTCTATAATTTTTATTTCATCATCTTTCACTCCATACAACCCATAAACCAACCTATCAATCTCCTTTTCCACCTCCGAAACATCCGCCCCCACATTTTCCTTTTTCGCAGCAAGTATCTCATTCACAAGGTCAATGAGCGGCTGTTGCTCGGATAATGGAATGTTGGGAATGGAAATATCTTTTAAATTTTCAAGTAATATTCGTGGAAATTCTTGTTTTTCACTAAAGTAATTTTGATATAGAAAGTTTATCAATTTTGAATTTAGAAGTCCTGTTAAAAATTGTATTGAAAAAATGTCAGATGTAATGCAATACACCGACTGTGTTGTAATATGACCGCTTGTATCACACATGGCATTTATTCTTTCGCCAAGTTGCCTAATTACAACTTTTTCTTTTAAATAATCTTGTATTTTTTTTCGAATATTCTGCTTAGCAATATATTTTATAGGTGTTTTAAAATAATACAGTTGAACATTTGTACCACTCAAAATTGGGAGGCAAGATTCATTTTTATAATCATCAAAAATAAAGTCCGATGCTTTTCCGATTTCTTCTCCACGCCACAAAGTACAAGTATCGCCAATTTTATTTTTGTGGTTTAATAGTTTATTTATCAACTTCAATTTATCATCAGTAATAAATAGTATTTTATGGTTTTTCGATTGTAATATTGATGATTGAGATATTTCAATTTGATTAAACAAACCATTTTTCCAATCATTACATGAATTGGTTTTAGTAAAAATGATTTTTTTGTAATCATTACTATTACAAGCTATTATATAAACAAAACTGCTTACATCCGCATTTTCAAAAACATCATTAATTTGTAAAAATCTATGACAAACAGAGTTATTAAAGAATAGTTTTCTTGAATGGACAAAAGTACTTCTACCCATGTAAGAATCAGGTATTATAAACGAATGAATCCCCGATTTTCGGCATAATTCAAAAGACTTCTCAATGAAAAGCGTAAATATATCATATTGTCCCTTTGCTGTTTTGTATGTGTTTTCATATAACTGTTTGTCTTTCAGTACCTTACTTGATATATAGGGTGGATTTCCAATCGTAATATCAAAAAGCCCTTCGTTTGCCATTGAAAATGGGTCTTTTTCTTTTGACAGTGCGGGGTTCATTACCTCAGGAAAATCTAATTTCCAGTCGAAGAAACGGAGTGGTTGTTCGGGGTTATTTTTCAGGTTTTGGAGTTTGCGAATATTGTTGTCGAAAACGGCTGTTGTTTCTTTTATTTCCAGATTTTGTTTGATTTCTTTTGGGGTCAATCCGTGTAAATTGTTTATTTTCAGATGTTTATTAGTGTAACATAGTTTATTGTAGGTAATTTGATTGATTAGAATTTCAATTTTTAAGAGTCGAATTTCATTTTTGAGTTTATTTTTTTCGGTATGATTGGTTGTTTGGAAAAATTGTCGTTGTTTTTGGGTAAGTTTTCCCAGATTTTGCTGCAAACTTCGTATATAAGTATCGGCTTCGCCTACGCTGCTTTTCTTTTCCCAGTCAATCGCCACCACCTCGTCTTCAAATTTACTAACCAAAC